>WNGR01006845.1_pt1 | contig 12128 bp, 13 predicted proteins | sample 5407581 | NCBI WGS metagenome assembly WNGR01 (sample SAMN13153383, study PRJNA577476) | soil metagenome | isolation source: 80 cm soil or saprolite under Garry oak tree replicate 2 | place: USA:California | collected 2016-06-15
GTAGCATCTTTCTGAGGGAGCTGTCTAGACGGCAAGCCACAAGCAAAATGAAAAAAGGCCGAGTCTGTCCTAAATTTTGTGTTTTCTGGCATGAATACAAGTCACCTACAAGAAATTAGACAGACTCCAAATGAGTCATCTCCATCACGCTATTTTCGCGGATGCCGTAACGAATGTTGTGTAACGGCACATAGCAGAAAAGTCCAGAAGCTCGGCCTGGACTGGCTTTAACACCTTCTCACTTTAATGCCATGCTATTGATGACAATGCCAAGGAGCGGATTAGGCTCTGACTGTTTGTCACTGTCCCGAATCGCCCTCCTGAGCTTTGTGAAAAGCTTTTACCCTCTGCCTATGGCTGCCGTTTTCCGTCGTTGTCAGTGTGAGTTGCTACAGTGTTGCTAAATGGAGCAAGAGCAGCGATGTTCCTTTTGTATCCATGAGTTTTCCGTGAGTCTCAGTACTGATATTCCTGAGCGTAGGCACGCGCATGCCTCTACAAGCCAATTGAGGACAAAAGGAGCCTGGCCCCGAAGAACGCACGAAACCGGGGCCACGCATCGCTGCACCTGGCTCTCGACACCCGTCTTCCCTGTCCTCAACCCGCTCGCTCAAGCATTTCATCCATCTGCCGATACAAGAATCCAAGAGAAGTAGAATCTCTCAAGCGTTCGCGTCTTGAGAAACCATACATCCTGGAGGAGATCGTCTGTGTATCGCACTATCGCCCACGCTCTCTGGAAGCCGCTGAGCCTGCTTCTAGTCGGCACCGGCCTCTTTCTGGCCTATCTCTTGCTCAAACCCGTGCCGTCTGCCCAGTTCACTTTCGGAGATAACCTCCTGCAAGGCGTGTTAGAAGCGGTCGGGCTGCTACTCGCCGTCCCTATCCTGCTTCCAGCAAGCACACGAGAACAGGTAGCAGCGCGCTCTTCCTTGCGTTGGCCGGATCGGTGGATCTCATCGGGCTCGGTCGTCTCGCTGTTCCTCACCTGCACGCTCTTGAGCTATGTCATCGGGCAGGTTCTCTGGACGCTCAATGAGGATGTACTCCATCTGGCTGTGCTCTTTCCCAGCTGGGCCGATGCCGGCTACCTTGGGTCCTATCCCTTTGTGCTGTTGGCCATCCTGTTCTTGCCCCAGCAGCGCCTGTCGCTGACCAGCCGTACCCGCATTGTCTTCGATACCGTGATTACCATGACCGGCATCGTGACGTTGAGCTGGTATTTCGTATTGGGTCCCACCATTCAGCAGGGAGCCGATAGCGTGCTCGGCCAGCTCGTGGGCACCGCCTATCCCCTGAGTACCCTGGTGCTGATCTTCTGCTTATTTCTGCTGGTGGGGCGCAACAACGTACCTGCGATGCGCCCGGTCATTCTCCTGCTGTTCCTGGCGTTCGCGGTGATTACCCTTACCGATACGATCTACGACTACCAGGAACTCCACGGCCTCTATGCAACGGGTAGCCTGCTCGATCTTGGCTGGCCCCTAGGGTACCTGCTGCTGGGTCTGGCTGCTCGCGCCCTGTATGTGTTGCCTCAGCTGGGGCCGCAGGTCTCTGGACAGGCAGAGGGAAGCGAAGGGACTGCCAGGCAACCGGCGCTGTGGCAAATCCTTCTTCCGTATGCCTGGATACCCGCCGTGGGGCTCCTCCTGCTCTTTATCTGGCAGCATGGGGGTGATCGCTTTTTGGTGGCGGGGGTGGTGGTTGGTGCCGTGATCCTGCTGGGCCTCGTCCTGGTGCGCCAGTTCGTGGCCATGCGCGAACTCTCAGCGGCTCATGAGCAATTGCAACGAGCGGAACAGCAAAGAGTCAGAGCGTACGAGCAAAGGCTTGAGGCACTGCAAGCTGAACAGAAGATGTCCCTAGCTTTTGAACAAGAACGACAGGTGAATAGACTGAAAGACGATTTTATCATCAATGTGAGCCATGAGTTACGTACTCCCTTGACGGCAATAATTGGCTATCTTGAACTCCTCAACGACCATCAGGGGCAGCTTGACGACACCTTGCAAGCCACCTTCCTCAACCAGATAGGTCAGGGATGTCAAGAACTGATGATCCTGGTCGAGGGTATCCTCGATACTACACAGGTGAGTCAGGAGCTATCTTCTCCGTCAGGAGAAGTAGTGTCAGTGGCTCACACCGTACATGAAGCCCTGGCAGCCTGTGATCCTCGCATACGGCAAGACTATCGTCTGCATGTGGATGTTCCTGAGCAGTTGACGATGTGGGCAGATCAGCACTACGTGCGGCAAGTCCTCCACAATCTGCTCTCCAATGCCTTCAAGTATGCACCCAAACACACAGGAATAACCATTCGTGCAGTACAGGACAAAGCTTCTGCTTCGCGCGTCTGCATTCGGGTGAAAGATGAAGGCCCTGGTATTCCAGCGGATGAAATCTCGCTGCTCTTCGGGAAATTTGTCCGTCTCAAACGCGATCTTTCTGGGAATGTGCGAGGAACGGGCCTGGGGCTCTACATTTGTAAACAATTAGTCGAAGCCATGCAGGGCCAAATTTGGGTGGAGAGTTCTGGGGAAGTAGGAGAAGGAAGCGAGTTTTGCTTTTCTCTTCCCAGCGTTTCTTCTCTCGACTCCTCTGGTGAAGAAAGTCGCCGAGTTCAAATTGATCCAAAGAGTGCTTTTTTCTTTGTACCGGATGAGCAGGATAGCGAGCGTGAACTCCTCTCCACATGAATGGAGCAGTGTAGCTACCATTTCTTGCTATTTGATGTATCGTGTGATGTGTAGTTCCTGTTGAGCGTTATGGGAGAATGAGCGAGGAAAGTCGAACTCAGCGAGGGGGTAGTTTGAGTTTGCTTCTTTTCTTGCTTCTTGGGCTTGTCAAGGGGATTTGTCGTACATTTTTGTTCAAACGTGTTGATCGTGTTTGCGGTCAAAATTGCGGTCAAGTGAGAACAGTTCTGATGTAGATCAGTTGTGCTTTTGTGGACAGTTATCCACATTTTATAGAAGCTTTACACAGGATATCCACAACGAGCGGTTGCTGTCGTTCTGAAAAGAGGCTTTTTCGGGATGAATTTGGCTTGATAGACAAAAGTGTCGAGTAGCCTGAGCCTCTGATATAGGGTCAATTCAGTATTGTACCACGTTTCTGATCGTACTCGCTTTGTTCGTGTCGAGTGGCTTCTTGAGCGGCTCGGCGTTTTTTGTTTCGTGCCCATTTGTCTACTGGTGTCTCCCATTTTCGCTGGTTTTCTCTCGGTTATGCTGTCAACTTTGCTGTCAGCATTTTTCTCTTGGTTGCTCAACTGCGCCGTGTTCGGGTTTCAAATGGCATGGGATGGGATGATCTCTGTATCGGTTCGTGGCTTTAGTTGGATAAATGGTATTCAAAAACGTTATCAATATATAAGTAACTACTCAGGTACTCTTTTCAAGTCGCCTGCAAAATCAGATGAAAGGCAGTGATAACGAAGATATCTCATGATATAACCGAGAACGCTGTTAATATGGTATCCACCTGAGGAGTTATGTCCTTTTCAAAGATTTCGTAGATGACCTAAGAGTTGGAAGAAGGTTGACTTCTCTACCGACTGTATAGAAGTCCCATCGTACCAGAAGTAGGAAACAGCAGGCGGTGATTTGAGCACACCATGTTGCCAGATGGGGAGATGTTGAGGCATGGCTTCCTTATACCAGAGAAATAAGGTGGGTGGGTTGGTGGTATGGACGATAATAAATCCGCAAGGTCTCGGGTTGCGGTCACGAGCGATGACAAGGACCGCTCGTAGTTCGGGAACGGTTTGCTCTGAAAGGCCTAACTGGTCAATGGCAACCATTTTGATTGCTTCATAGGCTGTTTGTGCGTGTATTGCTTTGTTGTTTGATTCTGTCATGCAAGCTTCCTTCTGAAGTGGGTGTATTGGATGAATTTGGACAATGGGAACGACGCTGTTGATTTTCACATGGCAAGCTATGAGACTTTGGTCTACCTTTCTAAGTCCATCTGGAGAGACGTCTCATAAATGACGTCTCTCAGTTCCCCTACCTGTCGCTCACCTTTCAGTGGGCCTTTTTCTAGTTTTTTCAACAATTTGCGGACGCGATTCATTTGTCGAGGCGATTGGCATTTATAGGCAAGTAAGAAACCTTGAATAGCTAGGTCTATGCCTGCTGCCAGGTTTCCAGCATCACAAAGGGCTTGACCCCTACTGATATCAAGCAGGGCATGCCATCGTGGTGTCACGGCTTCTACTTTGAGGGATTTCTCGGCAAGTTTAAAGTACTCTAAAGCATCAAGTGGTTTGCCAAGATCACGGCTAGCTTTGCCACGAATTTCATAAATCTCAAAAGGGACAAACTCTTTTCGTGCTGTATCTCTGGCTTCTCCTGTGAAAGCCAAAAGGTCTGTCGCTTCTTGAATAGTGCGTTCAAATTCCATTTCGCGGCCTGTATCTGCATAGGTGTAAGCAAGGAGTTGAAGAATGTGGCCGCGTGTTGCCTGGCTAGCGGCAGTGGCTTGATCTCTTGCCTGTTCCATATGACTGATGGCTTCCAGTTTCTTATTTTGGCGACGAAGAACGTCACCGATTAAAGTAAGATAGGTCGTGGTCTGGTTGACATCGTGCATTTCTGCTGCCAGCTGATGGGCATGAAGATAGTGAAAAAGAGCTGTATCGTTCTCTAGTGCGTCAAGGCATATGGCTCCGAGTAGTCCATGGCAACGGATGATGAGTTCCTTGATACGAAGCTGATGAAGAGCAAGAGCGGATATATAGAGCATCTGCTCCAATTTTGGGAGTAACTTGTTCAGTTCGCTAGCTGCCTTTTTTGGTCTTGAGGCAAACCAGGCTTCCCATGCTAAGTCAATCATGCTTTCAGCCGTATCTAATCGTTCTTCGATGGTTTGGTCAAGAAGGAAATGTGGCGTTATCTGAGAGGCCACAGCGATCACCGTGGATGGGTGTTCTCGTTCTGATGTGGGAATGGTAGCCTCTTTTTGAGAGCTATGAAGCTCTGATGAGGACGGTGTGCCACTGTGACGAGTGGGATGAATGACGAGCTCGTCGGTATCGCAACCAATGGTATAGGCGATTTTCTCAAGATAATTTCTTGGGGTAGGCACTTCTCCGGTCACGTAGCTCGTCAAGGTTCGGCGTGAGATGCCAACTTCATCTGCCACTTCTTGAAGGGTATATCCTTGTCGTTTAATGCACTGTTTGATATGGTTAGGATACGGTCCTCTTGCCTGCCTGTCCTTTGGCTGTTGCATGCTGTTTCCCTTCTGATTGAGAAGACGTGTGTACACCATTGACTGTGGCTTGTGTTTTCTGTCTGTGCGGCTTGGGGCCTGGTTTTCGAGGTTGGGCAAGGTAGTTGCGCAGGGTCTCTTCATCGATGATCCAGTCACGGCCAAACTTGCGTGCCCCAATGATGTGTGTTCGAGCGAGTCGTGCAACGTAGCTTGGCGTCAGCTGATATTTCTCGGCTGCCGCAACGGTCGATATTTCCTCGGAAAAGGGCCTTGATGTCTTCGTGGTCATAGATGGTCTCTCAAGCTGTACTGATTTTCTTTCCATTATAGCATAGGTGGGGATGTTTGAATATCACATAAGAGTACGTTTGCAGTTAGTACAGCTAGATGTTATAATACATCTAGCTGTACTAACTTCTTGAAAGTTTTGATGCTCAAACTGAGCTCAAAAGCTGCCTGAAGTTTGCTCAAAAGCTGCCGAAACGCTTCTCGTTTTTGGGCGGTTTTTGGGGCTGAACAGGATAAAATTGTCTCAAGAGTAAAGTGTACCTGAACAACTGAATATAGGGTAAGCCGAACGATACTTGTGTACGCGCTAGTCGATCTTTGCCAGTTGGCTAACTTTGGATGTGGGACCTGAATGAGTGAGTTCTCCCAGAGATAAGCTCTCGTAGGCCACAAAGGACAGAGGGCACCGTACCGCTACAGTTAAGTTGAGTGAACTAGGGTTAAGACCAGTGTAGAACACATGCAGTGGGTACCTCCTAGCGGCGCAACCATCTCTTCTTTGGCTTGTGGTCAAGTCAGGGAAGAGATGGCTTCTGGTTTCTTGAAGGGGTGTTTTGGCGTTGTGCGAACTAGTGGCAGGGCCATTTGGGATGCTGACTCGTGTGGTGGCACACACGAGCCAGCGGGTGAGAACGAATGGCAAGCCATTTGGGAGTAGCGTTGCTAGGTTCTCGGGGTCATGATAGGACATCGAACCTAGCGTGTCAAACCGAAGAGGAAAAGGAGTGAGACTCGATGTCAAAGAAGAAGCAGGACCAGCAGGACCGGGATGTGTCGTTGCTGGCGATTGATCAGTACATGCGCCTGGTCAAGCAGATCCCGCGCTTAAGCAGGGAGGAAGAAGCTTGCTTGATGCAGTGGGTCGAGCAGGGACGCGCCGAGCAGGGGCAGCCACTTCCCGATGAGCGCATTGTGGAGCGGGCATGGCTGGCACGTGAGCGCCTGGTCTTGGGCTATCAGCATTTCGTGATCTACACGGCCAAGAAGTATCGTCGCACCTCTTACAGCATGGAGTTGTTGGACCTGATCTCGGAGGGCAATCTGGGCTTGCTGCGAGCTCTGGCCTATCACCGCTCGGGCGAGGGCTACTCCTTGCTGACGATGGTGAGCCGCTGCGTGCATCAAGCCATTCAGGAGGGCGTCACTTCGCGGGAACCCCTCGTGCGGCTGCCCAAGAATGTGGCGCGGGAGGTGGAGTGGCTGCGGCAGGAACAGCGGCAACTGGAGGACTACCTGGGGTGCGAACCGACGGTGGAGCAGCTGGCCGAGCAGATGAAGCTGAGTGCGAGGCAGGTACAGAATCTGCTGCAATGGTCGGCCTGTCAGCAGGTGAGCAGTATTGAGGCCATCGTGGGCCAGAGTGAAGAAGATGAGTTTCGCTTTCTGCGCTGGCTTGAGCCCTCCCTGTTTGGTGATCAGGTTAGTCAGGACGTGCTCACGCAAGCGGTGCAGCAAGCCGTGGAGCAGTTACCCGCTCGCCAACGCCAGGTGATCAGCGTGCACTATGGCTTGGATGGGCAAACGGATGGGCTTCCCGATTGGAAGGCCGTGGGTGCGCTCGTGGGGCTCTCGGCTGACGCAGCGGCGGCTTCCGAATACGTCGGGCGGCGCAAGTTGCGTCAAGTGCTGGCTCCGCTGGTGCTGGCAGAGTGGGCACAGGACGAAGGGCAGGTGGCGTGATGTCGTCTCGCTTGTTACGGCGGCTGCGGCAGCGTGCCAAACGGGTGGCTCCGCAGTGGCGGATTGTGCTCTACAATGGGACTGGTCTGTGCCACCAGGTTGAGGTGGTGCGCAGGTATCGTCCCACGCGCAAGGCGCGGGCCTTGATGTGCCACGCTTGCACCCATGTGGAGATCGAGCAGGTGGGTGAGTGAGCAGCGATGAAGGGTTAGTCGATTACGGCTCTGGCCGCTATAAGCTGGTGGGGCGTGCTGGTCGGGATGACTATTCCTTCCATGCCGGTGATTGGCTGGAAGTCTGGGGAGAGACAAGGTGGCTGGCGGTGCAGGTGTTGGCTGATCTGTCGGGTCGTTGGTACTTTGTGGATGGCAACGGTTCGCCGGTGGTTGTGTCTTTAGGGATGCGTGCCAGGCGGGTGAACGCATGGCAAGCTATGTGAGTTCTCAGAATGTGGGAGAGCGCCTCTCACGTCCATCAAAGTGTGAGAACGGGGGGTACGACGGGTGGAGTGGTGGCCCGTAGGGGGAGGCCTGATCTCTCGCCCGCCGTGCCCCTCCCGATGGTGTTTCCCCTTTCCTGTCGTGTCCCTGCTCTCTGGGAGTGGGGGTGGGTGTGGCTGTGGCATGGGCGGTGGGGACGCGCCGGTGGGGGAGGGGCCCCGCCAGACGCGGCCTCACCGGTGGCGCGAACCAAGTATATCGCGCCTGTAGAAGTCCATGGGGGGAGTTAGCGCCAGCGGTTTTCTGGAGACAGATGGCTTGTCAATGGTGAGGGAATGAAGGGAAGGTGTGTATGGCTGATGTAAAGGTCGTCAATCATGGAGTCGATACCTTGGTGGTCAATGTCTATCACACGGATCGTGCTGGTCACAAGACCAAACAGGAGTTACAGAGCGCGTTGCGAGGGCAGTTGGAGGACTGGAAGCGTTCCGCGCAAGAGGTGGGGGAGGCGGTCACGACTTCCTATCGCTTTAACGGCTTGACCTTATTGATGCAACCGAATGGAGCCTTGCATGGGCAATTCCCGTGGATGCTCAAAACACGCGACATCACGCTCTATGTCTCGACGGGCTCGTGGAATGGCATTGGGGCGGTGCGGTTCAACAGTGAATTTCTCTGGTCTTCTCCGGGTGTGCTGCATGCGATTGTCCAGGTGCAGGAGTTTGTGGATGCGTTCTTCCAGGATGAGATGTACTTGCAGGCCTCGGCTCTCGATCTGTGCGTGGATCTTGCTGGGTGGCAGGGCATCGACCAGTTGGATAAGAAGCGCGATTTTGTCTCTCGCTCGTTTCAGCGTCGTGGTCATGCCGAGGCGGAGTGGGGTTCTGCTGGCGACTGTGGGGATTATAGCTATGGGCTGCAAGAAACGGGGCTGGATTTCTCCCACGCTGGCCCGCTCTCGCTCTCGATCTATGACAAGTCGCGTGAGCTGCGCAAGTCGGGCAAGCCGTGGTTTGAGGACTTGTGGCGTGCCCATGGTTGGTCGGAGGAAGATGGGCCTGTGTGGCGGGTGGAACTGAGATATAAGCGTGAGGTGCTCCATGAGTTGTACCAGGAGGTCGCGGGTCAAGAGCGGTTCCATGGGATTGAAGACGTGTATGTGCTCATAGAGCAGTTGCCGCTGTTGTGGGCCTATGGGGTCGGCTCGGTGGATGATGCGTCTGATGGCTTGCCAGGCTGGATACGCTGTGTGATGCCAGGCCGGGACAAGAAGCGGACACGCTGGCCGACTCATCCTGCGTGGAAGGTGATCCAAGCGGCGTTTGCTGCTTCTGATGAGCGTCCGGCTCAGTTTGGCAAGGTAGTGCGCAAGCGGCATAGAGATCATAACGTCGAGCGCATGTTAGAGGCGATTGTGGGCTACGCTTCGTCGCTGGCGGTGTACCTGGGCAAGGAATACGGCGATGAGATGGTGGATTTGTCGATGGTGTTGCACTGGGTCGCACAAGCGGGACCGGACTACTTGGAGCGCATTGAGCGGGATTTTGCGCAAGAGGTGCAGCGCAAGCGCGTCCGTTTTGGTCTGCGCGAGGAGTAAAGGAGGGGTGTATGGATGAGCAAGAGACGCGAGACGTGTTGTCGGCGGCAGTAGCCGAGGCGCGTGAGACATGGTTGATCAAACAGGTGTGGTTTTTGACGCCGTGGGGACAATGGCGTCGTGGCGCGGTGGAGTATATCGGCGAGACGGGAGCGATGCTCGTGCTGGTCTACAAGCGTGGAACACCTGGGATCAAGGTCTGGTCGCATATTGAAAGAATCCCTGAGGTCTTGAAGTTGGTGAGCAGGTAGTCTGTCGGTGTGGTGTCGCTCTCTATGGCAAGCCGTAAAAGGACAGGGGTACCTGGAACGGGTAGAACGGGATGGTAGTGCGGAGGTTCAGCGGAAGCGATTGCATATTGGTGCGTAAAGAGAGGTGGATGTATGAATGAGCGGAAAAACAAGCAGTCGACGTGGCGATTGGTGAGCATTGATGATCTTCCCATGCCTTCTTCTCGCGAGTTAGAGGAAGCTCGTCACCGTTGGGTAGATCGCTTGGTGTGGTTTGCTATCGGCTCTCATCGGTGGCGACAAAGCAAGGTGTATGCAATCACAAGCAGGGGGGAAGTAAAGATTGCGGTACAGCGTGGTGGCTCCTGGGTGCATGAGCGTGTGATACGTCTTGAGTATGTTGCGCGTGTATTACGGCGGGTTCATGGGAAGTAGGGGGGTTCTATGGGAAGACGGAAAAGGATTTCAACGGCTCAACCTTTGTTATTGAGTGTGACTGATGTGGCAATACAGTTGGGTGTGTGTCGTACCACAGTCTATCGGTACATCTATTATGAGGGCTTACCATCGATGCTGCTACGTGGTGTACGTCGTGTGCATCCTGACTCTTTGCATCGGTGGCTTGAGTCTCATGAGGAATGTGTTGTATAGGGGCGTTGTCTTTGTCTCGCTGCTGGTAGTTCGGTAGCGAGACATTTTTGGAGGTGGGTTTTATGGCAAGGAAGAAACAAGCGCGGCGTCCTGGTGAGGGTACAGTGTATCAGAGGAAGGATGGTCGTTGGGTCTGTGAGATCACCCTGGAAGATCATACTCGTAAGCAGTACTACTTTAAGACAGAGAAGGAAGCCGTAGAGAAGCGTCGAACAGCTCTTAATGAGTTGGCTCAGGGTACTCTAGCGACGGGCCCACAGCAGACGGTGAAGCACTACCTTGAATACTGGCTAGAGGATGTTTACAAGGTGTCGGTTCGTCTCACTACCTATAGGAATTGTCGTATTCTCGTGTATAAGCATCTTATCCCTGATCTCGGCCATATCAAGTTGCAAAGGTTGACGACACAGCAAGTTCAGTCCTTTTACGCGAAAAAGTTGAAGGGTGGGGCTACAGCGAGTAGGGTAAAGAACATTCATGCTACTCTGCATACAGCGTTAGATCATGCCAGGCGTATTAAGCTGGTCTCTACAAACGCCTGTGCTGATGTTCAACTGCCTCAAAGAGAACGGCATGAGAAACAACCTCTGACACCTGAGCAAGCTCTGTTGCTTCTGCAAAAGGTGAAAGAGCATCGGTTAGAGGGATTATTGACGCTGGCTCTTGCGACTGGTATGAGGGAAGGAGAGTTGCTTGGTCTTCGCTGGTCAGATGTGGATTTAGAGAAGGGGATGCTTCGGGTAGTTCGGACGTTGACCTATGTTACTGGTCATGGTTGTGTTGAGGGTGAACCGAAAACGGCGAAAAGTAAGCGCAATATTATGTTGCCTCGGTTTGTCATAGATACGTTGAAGCGCCATCGTGTGAGTCAGTTGGAGAAGCGGTTAGCAGCCGGCGTTGCCTGGGTAGACCGTGATCTTGTTTTTCCGGATGATGACGGTGATTTTTTGGTTTCTACGACGCTCCTCAGGCGTTTCTATAAACTGCTGCAAGAGATAGGCTTACCTCGTATACGGTTTCATGATCTCAGGCACAGTGCGGCTACGCTGTTGCTCTCTATGGGAGTTCAAATGAAGGTGGTACAAGAACTTCTTGGGCATAGCAGTATCGATATAACGGCTGATATCTATTCCCACGTCCTGCCACCGATGTATAAGGACGCGATGGATAAGATGGGTAGCTTTTTAGACAGCAGTTCTCATTAACTGCTGTCAACTTCGCTGTCAAGTAGGTGTGACTGACCTGTTGTAGGTGATACGATTTGAGGATAGAAGGGGATTGAGAGAATGAGGCCAAGAGGGTTATTGTACTGCACCTTCTAGTATAGCAGGTTTGGCAATGACGTCAATTGTTTTGGGGATTTGAAAACTAAAACGGCTCTGGCACTTCATTAAAGAAGCGTTCGACCTCTTTGATGCTGGCAGTTCTTCTTGCCGGAGGTAGTGCATTGAGCACCAATTTCCCATAGCCCTTCGTGTAGAGGCGTGTATCGAGAATAGCCATCACACCGCGGTCCTCGCGGGTGCGTAACAGCCGTCCCAGGCCTTGCTTGAGACGCAGCACAGCCTGGGGAAGGACATAAATGCCGAACCAGTTCTCGCCGGCAGCCTTCATCTGTGCCACCCGCGCCTCGTGAACAGGATCATCCGGCGGGTCAAATGGCAGCTTGTCGATAACCACCAGCGAAAGAGCATCGCCGGCAATATCCACCCCTTCCCAGAAACTCTTTAAGCCGAAGAGAACTGCACCTTTTTCTTCGCGAAAGCGGCGCGTCAGTTCGATACGCGACATATCACCCTGGCGTAACAGGGGGAAATCCAGGTGCGGAGCTATCAACTCATACGCCTGCTCGAGCATGCGTTTGCTGGAAAAGAGCAAAAAAGCCCGCCCACTTGAGACCTTGACTAAGCGATACATTTCACGCGCAATGGCTTTCGTATAGTCATCGGATCCCGCACCATAGACGGGCGCGGGTAGATCGCGCGGTAAGTACAGGAGAGCATTGTTTTCATAATCGAAAGACAA
>WNGR01006846.1_pt1 | contig 12128 bp, 11 predicted proteins | sample 5407581 | NCBI WGS metagenome assembly WNGR01 (sample SAMN13153383, study PRJNA577476) | soil metagenome | isolation source: 80 cm soil or saprolite under Garry oak tree replicate 2 | place: USA:California | collected 2016-06-15
GGCGATTTTGGCGAACGGCCGCCGCAAGATCGCGCGGCAAAGTGATGGGTATCGCTGCGCTCAACCCATCCTACGAGCTGCGAATTGCTCGATTGCGAATCGGTAGCCGTCGATCAGAGACGACGAAACCGGTGGCCGCCGCAGGCCGGCGGGGCCGGACCCGTCGCGATGACGATGGCGGCGACCAGGCCGATCGGTATTCATTTCATCCGGGCGACTCCGTTTGCCGATTGCGACCAAAATGCCATATTGTCGCTCGCGATGGTATGGGAGTGTGACAATGGCTTCGGCAATTTCCGGCTATCGGCGCGGCGCAGACCTGTGGTGCGCGCCATCGGATATTGCGTCGAAGCATTCGCGCGTGCTTCACATCCGGCTCAGTCTGCCGGAAAACTGACCTCTTCTGGACTGAACCAGCGAATCAAAAACTCAGGCGGGAAGCGCGGGAGCACGTATGTCGTCCTATTCTGAAGATCTGCATTCCGCGGCGCTCGCTTATCACCGCCTGCCACGGCCGGGTAAGCTTGAGATTCAGGCGATCAAGCCGCTCGCCAACCAGCGCGATCTCGCGCTGGCCTATTCGCCCGGCGTGGCCGCCGCCTGCATGGCGATAGCAGCCGATCCGGCGGAGGCGGCATCGCTGACGATCCGCGCCAATCTCGTCGCGGTGGTCTCCAACGGCACCGCGGTGCTCGGCCTCGGCAATATCGGTCCGCTGGCATCGAAGCCGGTGATGGAGGGCAAGGCGGTTCTGTTCAAGAAGTTCGCCGGCATCGACGTGTTCGACATTGAAATCGCCGCCGACACCGTCGAACGCGTGGTCGAGACCGTGGCCGCGCTGGAGCCGACATTCGGCGGCATCAATCTTGAGGACATCAAGGGTCCGGAGTGCTTCGAGATCGAAGCGCAGCTCAAGGCGCGCATGAAGATCCCGGTATTCCACGACGACCAGCATGGCACCGCCATCATCGTCGGCGCCGCGATCACCAATGCCCTGCTGCTGAACGGCAAGCAGCTTAAAGACGTCAAGATCGTCGCCTCGGGTGCCGGCGCCGCGGCGATCGCCTGTCTCAACCTCCTGGTCTCATTGGGCGCGCAGCGCAAGAATATCTGGGTCTGCGATATCGACGGCGTGGTGCACGAAGGCCGCAACACGCTGATGGATCGCTGGAAGTCGGTCTATGCGCAGAAGACCGACAAGCGCGTGCTGGCCGAAGTGATCGGCGGCGCCGACATTTTTCTCGGCCTGTCGGCTCCCAAGGTGCTGACCGCTGACATGGTCAAGGCGATGGCCGACAAGCCATTGGTGATGGCGTTGGCCAATCCGACGCCTGAGATCATGCCGGATGAGGCGCGCAAGGCGCGGCCCGACGCGATGATCTGCACCGGGCGCTCCGACTTTCCCAATCAGGTCAACAACGTTCTGTGCTTTCCGTTCATCTTTCGCGGCGCGCTCGACGTCGGCGCCACCGCAATCAATGAGGAAATGAAGAAGGCCGCGGTTGATGCGATCGCGCAGCTCGCGCGCGATCCGCCGGTGGATGCGGTCGCCGCCGGCTTCGACAGCGGCGAAGCGCAAGGCTTCGGACCGGGCTCGCTGATCCCGAGCCCGTTCGATCCGCGCCTGATCCTGCGCATCGCGCCTGCGGTTGCCAAGGCGGCCATGGCGTCCGGTGTCGCCTCCCGTCCGATCGCCAACTTCGACGACTATACCGCGCAACTGGAGCGCTTTGCGTTCCGCTCCGGCCTGGTCATGAAGCCGGTGTTCGCCAAGGCCAAGACCCAGCCGGTCCGCGTGATCTACGCGGAAGGCGAAGACGAACGCGTGCTGCACGCGACGCAGGTCGTGCTGGAGGAGAAGCTGGCGCGGCCGATACTGGTCGGACGACCCTCGGTGGTCGAAGCGCGGATCAAGAGATTCGGCCTCGCCATCAAGGCCGGCCAGGATTTTGACCTTATCAATCCCGAGGACGATCCGCGCTATCGATCCTACGTTCAGTCCTATATCGACGTCGCCGGGCGACATGGCGTTACGCCCGATGCCGCGCGCACGGTGGTACGCACCAACGCGACCGTGATCGCAGCGCTCGCGGTGATCCGTGGCGAAGCCGACGCCATGATCTGCGGCGTCGACGGCCGCTACATGAGCCACCTGCGCCATGTGCGCGAGATCATTGGTTTTCTCCCGGGCGTCAGTGATTACGCGGCGTTGGCGCTGATGATCACCAGGAAGGGCGCCTATTTCATCGCCGATACCCAGGTCAGGCCAAACCCGAGCGCCGAGGAGCTTGCGGAAATGGCGGCGCTGGCGGCGATCCATGTCCAGCGATTCAATCTCAAGCCAAAAATCGCCTTTGTGTCACATTCCGACTTTGGAAATTATGATACCGACTCCTCGCGCAAGATGCGGCGCGCCACCGCGCTTCTGAAGCAGAACCATCCGGAAATCGAGGCGGACGGTGAGATGCAGGGCGATACCGCGCTCTCGGAAGCGGCGAGGAAGCTGATCCTGCCGCACTCAAAGCTGGAAGGTGAGGCCAATATCCTGATCATGCCGAACCTCGATACCGCCAACGTCGCGTATCAGATGATCAAGGCGCTGGCTGATGCGCTTCCGGTTGGGCCGATCTTGATTGGCTCTTCGCGTCCGGCGCACATTCTGACGCCCTCGGTGACCGCGCGCGGCGTTCTCAACATGACCGCGGTTGCCGCGGTCGAAGCCCAGGAGCGAGCCGGCCGCCAGCAGCCGACCTTGTTTGGCTAGGCAAGTGGGTATTCCGCAAAAGGGCTTATCTGCGGCAGAATGCGCGCAACTTATCGGTCGGCAGCCTTTTCTGCGCCAACCGGCGTCCACCTTCTCGGAAAATGCTCTGGAGGTTCAGGAGTTCTCTTCATTGTGCATCGCGTCCGTGCATAGAACTTCTGAACCAAGGCCACATTAGCATCATAATTTCCAGCGTTGTTCCAAACCCGAGCGCCCATAATAACTCCCTAACAGCTATCCCGCACCTGCAGCATTCAATGAGGCCGACCATGCCAGCGTTTATTACTCTCGGGCGCGTTCTGTTCGCCGTGCTCTTCATCTATTCGGGGGCAACCAAACTAGTCGGCCTTCAGGCCACCACGGATTTTATCGCAGCCAAGGTTGCAATTCCGGCCATGCTTCTTCCCTATACGTCGCAGCTGGAAACGATGACGGGAATGTCGACGCAGCAAACGCTCGCGATCGCCGTTGGAGCCTTCGAGATCATCGCCGGAGTGATGATCGCGCTTAATTTCGGTGCGCGGTTCTTTGCCATTCTCATGATCTTCTTTGTGGCAGCGACAATTTTCTATTTCCATGATTTCTGGAATCAGTCGCCGCCGGACAATGCCAAGACCCTTATGGACGCCCTGAAGAATCTGTCCATCATCGGCGCGCTGTTCATGATCGCGGGATATGGCGGCCGGGTGTCGCGGGCGGCGGAACCCGCCTATGGCGATGTCTAAACCGCCCGCCGCCACGGCGTGACGCTGACGCCACCGGCCGGGTCGAGGATTTGGGCTTCGCCGGCTTTCAGGCCGTGCGCGGCCAGTATGGCCTGCGGTGAGCGCTCAGGCACACCGGGGAAGCATGGCTCACCGCCAGGCAGGCGCACCTGCGGCGCCTGCGAGAGCCAGAACGTGTCGTAGCGGTCCATAAACATTCCGAACACATCCGGTCCGCCGATAACCGCGGCGGTGCCGGAATGCACACCGGCATGATCGCAGGCCGCTTCGAACGCGGCTCCCGCGGGATTCCACAGCGTGGCCTTGGGATTGGAAGGATGGGGCGCGACCGCGGCGATCGATCGGGTCACGATAATCCGCTTTCGCCGCGGCGAGTTCGGCTGGTCCTCATGGGAACGACGGCCGTGCACGATCAAGTCGGCGCGGTCGAGTGCGGCGGCGAAGAACTGCTTGTCGCCCTCGAATCTCAATTCGTCGGGCATCACGCGAGCGGCATTCGCCAGCATGCCGTCCGCCGACACGATGACATAGCCGTCAATGCGCAGCACCGGCATAAGCGTTGTCGCGCGTGGGCGAACCTATTCCGAAATCGTCTGCACCACGCTGGAGACGGGACGGGAACTCACCGTTGGCAATTTGGCGTCTTTGAGGATTTCCTCGTCATACTGCGCGATGGTCTGAACCGGGGCCTTGGCCTTCATTTGAACGACCTTGTAGCCGCTGTCCTTCAGCTTGCGCAGCAACTCGGGGAGGGCCTCCGCCGTGTGCTTGTGGAAGTCATGCATCAGAATGATGCCCTTGCCGAGCTTGTCGAGCTTCCTCATCGTGACGTCGATCACCTGCTGCGGCTTGCTCGCCTTGAAATCGAACGAGTCGAGGTCGCAGGAGAACATCCCGATATTCCGGGTGCCGAGGTAAGTCACCATTTCCGGCGGATGCTGCAGCGCCGGAAAGCGGAAGAACGGCGCGGGCGAAGCGCCCAAGGCCCATTTTACCGCGCTGAAACCTTTTTCGATCTCGTCCTTGCGCTGCTGTTCGGTCAGTTTCTTATTGGTCAGGGTCGCGTGCGACCAGGTATGAGTTCCGACGGTATGGCCGGCCGCGGCAACCTGCTTCAGGATTTCCGGATAGTAAGTCGCGTGCTTGCCGATCGAAAAGAAAATACCGGTCGTGCATTCGTCCGCCAGCGTCTTCAGCACCGAGGGTGTGTTGAGCGGCCACGGGCCATCGTCGAACGTCAGCACCACTTCCTTGTCGCGCAGGAAGTCGAGTTGCTTGAAATGTTCGAAACCGAACCCCGGTCCGCCCGTGGTGTCGATTTCAACGACGCGCGCGATCCCAAGCGCATTGGGATTTGCGCAAGGGGCCTTTGCGGGCGCCAGGGCCGCCGCGGGTAGAGGGGCCGCCTGCGGGGCAGTCACGCCCCTGGTGGCCGGGGTCTGCGACCATGCTGTGCCTGACGCACACAGAGAAACCACGCCTGCAAAGATCAAACCTGCCGCAATGCGCATCGTATTCCCCTTAGATTGATCCCGTGCTCGGCCGTGGCTTTTTGCCCTCGCCCCGAGTCATCTCGTGCCCTGATCATCATAGCCTAGTTGCAGCTGCGCCGCCACGGCAACCGCTTTTTGGGCCGGTGCACGATTTGCCGGCCGAGTGTGTTAATTCCGGGAAGACCGCGCGTCAGGTCTCCGCAAGCGCCCGCCCCATGGCGGTTTTGATTCGGGTATCTGACGGTTCGACGGTCTCGGGGAATGCTTCGGCGATATAGCCATCGCGGCCGACCAGATATTTATGAAAGTTCCAGTGCGGAACATCCTTTGGCCGGGACTCCGCTGCCCATTTATAAAACGGATGCGCTTTCGGTCCCTTCACGACGGCTTTTGCCGCGATCGGAAAGGTAACTCCATATTGGTGCTGCGCGGTCTCGGCGATCTCGGTCGTGCCGCCAGGCTCCTGGCCGCCGAAATCGTTGGAGGGAACGCCGATAATCATCAAGCCCCGATCGCGAAACTCGGTCCACAGTTCCTGCAAGCCGGCATATTGCGGCGTGAACCCGCACAACGACGCCGTGTTGACGACCAGCAGTGGACGGCTGGCGTAATCGGCGAGCCTGATATCGGCCCCCACCAATGCGGGAAACGAAAACGCGTAAGCGGTGACCCGGCTCATGCCGGCCTGCGCCAGAACCGTCCGTGTCGAGACCGCAGTCGGGACCGCCGCCAACGCCACCGTGAAGAATGTTCTGCGGTCAATCATAGCCACCACCCTCGGGTGAGATACAGCTAGCGATAACGATAGCCCAACAGGCGAGCGACCGCTTTTCAACAAGCCGTTATGTCCGAGCCGGCGGACGGGCGCACCAAGGCAGCGGCAGTAACGGCGGGTCGTTTAGCTCAGCCGCCGGTGCAAAGCGACGGCGGCTGCAAAGGCCAACCGGAAGCTGTCTAGCGCAGCGAAACGATGAAATCCGTTCCTGCGCCGGTTTCGCCGGACGAGATGCCCTGATCGGACACGATGATCGAACCGCCTGTCGAAAGCGCCTCGGAGATTTTTGCCATCGCGTCCGGAGGGATGGTGAGGCGATCCAGCGCTTCGGCCGGGCTGTTCGGAGCCGGTATTGCCTTGTTCTGTGCCGCGCCCGCGATCTTGCGCCGTCGCGACGCGCGTTCGTCCTCGCCGCGCGGCTCGGCGTACCTCGCCGGCGCGGGAAGCGAGATCACCGACCAATGCAGGACATTGGCATCGTTCTTGTCGACCTGCGCCGTGAACACGTGCGTCCCCAAGGGCCGGTCGCTCGGCGCGATCGTCACCGGCACCTCGAACAGCGGCGAGAAATTCTGCCGCACATAGAGCTTTGAGTCCTTGCGGCTGACGAACGCCGCGATCTGGCCGCTACGTTTGGGCGGCGCCACGATTGCCGGATCGGGCTTGGAGACAGCCGCCTTCTCCGCGTCGAGGCGGGGCTGATCGTTTTTCACGTCCGGAGCGGCTGGGCGGACGTCCGTTACCGCCTTGACGTTCTGGTCAGGCTTTTCGCGTGAGCTAGCCGTGTCAGCTTTCGGGGCCTCAGTCCTGGCGTCCTTCGCCGGCCCTTCGGTCCTGACAGCGTCGCCGCTTGTTTGTGTGGTGACTCCGGTCACGGCAGACTTGATTTCGGCAGCCGCAGCTTCCGACGATTTGGTCTCGACCGGTTTGTGATCGGAAGATGCCGTTTCGCCGGGCGCGGCGGCTTCCGATGACGTGGCATCGGTCATCGTGACCGGGGCATTCTGGGCCGGCAAGGCGGCCCTGGCATCCGCGGTTTGGGTCAACGGCGCAGCCGGCGGTTCGCTCATCACGGGCTTTACGCCGCCGTCATGCCCGACCGTTGGTCTCAGTTCGTGGCTCGCTGCCGAAGCTGCATCCGGACTCGGCTCGTTGGCGACGGCAGGTTGCGGCACAACCCTCTGTGCCATCAGCAGGGGATGCGAAAAATCGGCAGGAGTCATCTCGCCGGGCGCGACGACGACCCGCGCGCCCATCCTGGTCCAGCCCCACATCTTCACCGCAAAAGCCATGGGCATGCGGATGCAACCATGCGATGCCGGATAGCCGGGGAGCACGCCGGCGTGCATGGCGACGCCCGACCACGTGATCCGCTGCATGTAGGGCATCGGCGCGCCGCTGTAGATGTTGGAGTGGTGCAGCTTGTGCTTTTGAATGACGCTGAAGACGCCCATCGGCGTCGGATGCCCGGGCATGCCGGTGGAAATCGGAGTTTCCGCGAAAAATCCTTTGGCGTCGTAAATCTTCAGGTTCTGCTTTTGGATCGAGATCGCGATGATCAGCGGTCCCTGCGGTTTGCCCGCTTCCTTCTGCGGCGCCGCGATCTTCTTTCCCTGGCGAAGCCGAGGCTTTTGCCGCCGCTGCGTAGCCGTCGGCCAGGGCTGCGAAAATCCGGAATCGAAATCCGACCAGTAAAGCGCAGCTTCCGCTGGCGAGGAGGCGGCGATCGCTGCGGCTGCCGCTAAAACCGCAACTCGCCAAAGCCGGCGGCTCGCAACAGACGCACCATACTTGCGCACGCGTACCATCCTCGAATCCAAGTCGTTGTTTCGTTGTCGCAGACGAGAAACGCCCTCACTACGCCAAGGTTTCTGACCGCCGTAGTTTTCGTCCCAAGCGTAGCAAAAAAGCCTCACATTCAGTTAACGCCTGAGTGCGGCGGCCAAGGGGCTGCCAAGGGGCGGCCTTCCTGCCGGACTTCCCGGCACTACATAGGTGGCAGCGCCGCCGACGGAGACAATCATGACATCCCAAGCCTTAAGCCGATTTGACACGAGGTGGAGGCCTCTGGTCCTGTTCCTGCTTGCATGGGTGTTGTGGCCGGGTTCTCCGGCATTCGCCGCCGACGAGCCTGACCTGATCTTCCGCCGCTCCACCGTGTTCAAGTGGGTCAGCCCGAACGACAAGCTTGCGACCTATGCCGTTGACGATCCTGAAGTCGAAGGTGTGGCCTGTCATTTTACGGTGCCGGAGAAGGGCGGCTTCAAGGGCTGGCTGGGGCTCGCCGAGGAAGTTTCAGATATTTCACTGGCCTGCCGGCAGATCGGTCCAATCCACTTCAAGAGCAAGATGGAGCAGGGCGACGATATGTTTCGGCAGCGGCGCTCGCTGTTCTTCAAGAAGATGCAGATCGTTCGCGGTTGCGACGCCAAGCGGAATGTACTGGTCTATATGGTCTATTCCGACCGGCTGATCGAAGGATCGCCCAAGAATTCGACGTCCTCGGTGCCGATCATGCCTTGGGGAGCCGCCGATAGTGCGATTGCGAAATGTGGCGAATTCATTCAGTGAACGGAAGCTGATCGGTCGCCGATTTATCCTTAACCAGGCCGAACCCACGGTTCAGACCGGCCCGATTGATGGTTTGGGGATCCCGCCAAACCCCGGTTCCATCCGTTGTATGTGACCGATGTCATTGAACTTCTCAGAGAATTGTTTCGTCCGGGCTCGGGCGACGACACAATTCTCCCGGGCGATGAAACCGTTTCCCGCTTTGGCGCAGACATGCGGAAACAGCCCTTGGTTATCAGTTTGACAGCGAAAACGGCGGGCAGCGCCGGCATCCAGAACGGAGACAGTCAAATGCGAACCCTCGGCTTCATCCTCGCCTTAGCCTTTGTCGTGGCTGGCTCGTCGTTGGCTGGTTCGTCGGAAGCCGGTCTGCCGGGCGTCGGCACCTTTGCCTATAACGGCTCGCCGATCGCCGCTTCAGCCGCCCAGGCTATCGTTGTCGCAGCCCGTTGAGACTCGAACTGACTTGAACCAGGAAAGGTGCCGGTGAAGCCCTCATGTTTTTTCGTATCAGCGCTCTCGCGATTGTCATTGCCGTCATGCTGGGTAGTTCGGCGCAGGCCCAGGTCAGGTCGCCGTTGAAGCTTCCAGATCCGCGCGGAGAGTTCGTGCGCCTATGCGCACCTCATATGATGGGCCGCTGGGCGCACCCCGAAGCCGTTTGCGGCTGCCTGCACGATTATGCGGCCGCAGCCGTTGAAGACACCGACCTTCGCGAAGCCTTGCTGCGCGGCATCAGCGAGACCGGCGTACCCACCATCGAGACCGATTGGGTGCCGCCATCGAAACAATCCCTGATCGGTCCAACCTTCACCAAGATCGCAAAGCCGACGTTGCAATGCATGTTTGAGCCGCGCAGCTAGCAACCGGAAGCGCCACGATCGTCGGCCTCAAGGCTACTGGTGCGGGGGGCGTGGATGCAGCCAGCGCGTATGCTCATGCAGTGCCTGGCGCTCGCCGCGCTGGCGTTTCCAGCCGCTGCCGCCCCGGACGAACGGCAATTGGGCAAGGCGGCCGGTTATCCGATCGGCAAACCCGCGAGCTGGTTCTATGATGAAAGCGTGCGGGTTGGATCGTTCAGCAACCTCGACAGGCTGCTGCCCCACTACACCCTGCAGAAGGCGGCTTCACCGCTGCCGCTTCCCAAGGCGGCCGGCGAACCGAAGTTCGAGTACCAGTTCGAAAATCAGACGCATACGCTCGACGATTTTCTCGCGCGCCAGCGCGTCACCGGCTTGCTGCTGATCAAGGACGGCGAGATTCTGCTTGAGCGCTATCAATACGATCGCACGCCGGCGCATCGCTTCGTTTCCCATTCGATGGCGAAATCGCTGGTCAGCATCGCCGTCGGAATGGCGCTTGCCGAGGGCAAAATTGCTTCATTGGACGACGCCGTCTCCAAATACGCACCAAAGCTTGCCGGCAGTCCCTACGGGGGGACGTCGATACGGAACGTCTTGAGAATGTCGTCTGGCGTGCCGTTCAACGAGGTCTATGACGGCAAGGACGATCTGACGCGATTCTCGATCTTGCGTCGTTCGCGGGGGTCGATCGCAGCACTGCGTTCGTTCGGCGGGCGCGAAGTTGAGCAGGGCACGCGCTTTCACTACGCCTCCAGCGAGACTGTCGTCCTAGCTGTGCTGCTGCGCGCGGTCACCGGAACCACGCTCAGCGAATATCTGACCGAACGGCTGTGGCAGCCGATGGGTGCGGAGGCCGATGCGACGTGGGTCAGGTCGCGAGACGGTCTCGAAATCGGCTCGGGAAGTTTCAACGCCATCTTGCGCGACTACGGGCGTCTCGGCGTGCTGCTGGCCAATGACGGCGCGGTCGGCGCCAGGCAGGTCGTGCCGAAAGAGTATTTGCTGGAAGCGACCGATTGGCACCGGCAACCCGATGCCTTCGCTCCGAGGCGCGCCACGCCGTATTTCGGATACGGCTATCAGTTCTGGACGTACCCGGGAGAGAAGCGAAGGTTTGCCTTGCTGGGTGTCTACGGCCAATCGATCTTCGTCGATCCCGAACTCAAACTCGTCATGGTGATTACAGCCGTCGCAAAGAACGCCAGTGTTGGAAAAGAATCGTTTGCGATGGAGCGTAACGCCGTCTGGCGCGGGCTGATCGGCAAATACGGCAGCTGGTAGGCGATTTCGGCGCTTCGCTCGCCTCCGTCATCATCCGCGAAGGCGGATGATCCAGTACGCCGCGAAATCTCGATTCAAGTGTAGACCGGCAATTACTGGATGCCCGCCTTCGCGGGCATGACAACTGTGGTTGTTGCGGACTCCCCTAGTCTACCTCTTCTTGGTGCCCAATCGCGGAATACACTTTCGCACCCGGACGATTCCCGCTGCCGTCATCTGGGCGCCGGAAACCTCCTTGATTTGGCCTGCGGGGCACGATCCGTCATCGACCAGAATGCGCTGGCCCAGCCGCAAATTGACGATCTCCTGCTCGCGCGACACCTGCTCCGCCAAGGCTGGAGATGCGGGCGCGGACAGCGCGACGATCAGCGCGCCGATGATGAGATACAAGACATTGCGGTTGGCGGGCATCGGTGTCTCCAGAGGCCGCGAAAATTTCGCCGGGAGTGTATGGGCGCGGGCTCGATTCTGAAAGCGATCCGAGACCTCTGCAATTCCCGGCAAAGTATGGTTTGATCGAGCCGGCGCGGTCTTTGCGATGCAGCACAGAATGGGAACAATGACGCGATGAATGTTAGCGATACCCAACGGAAAATCCTCGATGCCGTCGATGCCGGTTTCGATGCGCAGCTTGCGACCACAAGGGATTTTGTGGCGATTCCTTCCACCCGCGGCGCCGAGGGGCCGTGCCAGGACATGATCGGCGATCTGCTGCGGCAGCGCGGCTACGAGGTCGACGACTGGCATATCGACGTCAACGATGTCAGGGATCTGCGCGGCTTCGGCCCGATCGAGCATGATTTTTCGAAAGCGCGCACCGTGGTCGGTACCTACCGGCCTTCAAGCAACGCCGGCAAATCGCTGATCCTGCAGGGTCATTGTGACGTGGTACCGACCGGGCCGCTGGATATGTGGGAGACGCCGCCATTCTCGCCCGTGGTGAAGGACGGCAGGATGTACGGCCGCGGCGCCTGTGACATGAAGTCCGGCACCATCGGCGCGCTCTATGCGCTCGATGCGATCAGGGCTGCGGGCCTCAAGCCCACCGCGCGGATTCACTTTCAGTCTGTCATCGAGGAAGAGAGCACCGGCGTCGGCGCACTCTCAACCTTGCAGCGCGGCTATCGGGCCGACGCCTGCTTCATTCCCGAGCCGACATCAGGCAACATGGTGCGCTCGCAAGTCGGGGTCATCTGGTTTCGCCTGAAAGTGCGCGGCTTTCCCGTGCATGTGTTCGAGGCCGGCGCCGGTTCCAATGCGATCACCGCAGCCTACCATCTCATTCACTCGCTGGAAAAGCTCGAGGCCGAATGGAACGAGCGCGCCAGGAGCGACCGCCATTTCAAGGCGGTGACGCATCCGATCAACTTCAATCCCGGCATCATCAAGGGCGGCGACTGGGCCTCCAGCGTGCCGGCGTGGTGCGATGTCGATTGCCGGATTGCGATCCTGCCGGGCTGGTCGGTCGCCGACTGCCAGGCCGAGATCGTCGCCTGTGTTTCGGCCGCGGCGCGCGATCATCGCTTTCTCTCCAACAATCCGCCCGACGTGGAATGGTCCGGGTTTCTGTCGGAAGGCTATGAACTGAAGGATTCGGCGGAACCCGAAGCCGCGTTCGGCAAGGCTTACAACGCGGTCTATGGCGGTGCGGTGGCC
>WNGR01006847.1_pt1 | contig 12128 bp, 10 predicted proteins | sample 5407581 | NCBI WGS metagenome assembly WNGR01 (sample SAMN13153383, study PRJNA577476) | soil metagenome | isolation source: 80 cm soil or saprolite under Garry oak tree replicate 2 | place: USA:California | collected 2016-06-15
GGCGACTGGCTGCCCCGCGAGCCGGAGAACTGGTCCACGGTAGACGTGTTCGTCGACGGCCGCTACATTTCCCCGGACAGCTGGTACGACCCGAAGGGTAAGTCGTTCTACCAGCCGCAGGTACATTACTTCGTCGGCGGCGCCACCAAGCTGTACGGAGCCGCGCTGTACCGGATGCGCGCCGAGGACTTCGGCGAACTGCGCCACCATGACGGCCTGTCGCCCGCCTGGCCCATCTCCTACCAGGACATGGAGCCCTACTACACCGCAGCCGAGACGATGTACCAGGTGCACGGCGCGCGAGGTGAGGATCCGACCGACCCGCCGGCCAGCGCGCCCTACCCGCACCCCGCAGTCTCCCACGAGCCCCGGATCCAGCAGCTCTCCGATGATCTGGCCGCGGCCGGCCTTCACCCGTTCCACGCGCCGTGCGGCATCCTGGTCAACGAGGCGAACCTGCCCTACAGCATCTGCGTGCGCTGCGCGGATTGCGACGGCTTCCCGTGCCCTCTGCACGCCAAGTCCGACGCCGAGGTGCTCGGCGTCCGCCCCGCCCTGGAGCACGCCAACGTCACCCTGGTCACGAACGCGCGAGCGGTGAAGCTGGAGACCAACCCGGCTGGCACCGCGGTCACACGGGTGGTGGTCGAGCACGACGGCGAAACCGAGCAGTATGAGGGCGACATCGTGGTCGTCTCCTGCGGCGCGGTCAACTCCGCCAAGCTGCTGCTGGCCTCCGCTACCGACAAGCACCCGCACGGGCTGGCCAACGGCTCCGATCAGGTCGGCCGCAACTTCATGTACCACGACAGCCAGGCCGTTCTCGCTCTGTCCAAGGACCCGAACCCGACCGTGTTCCAGAAGACGCTCGGCATCAATGACTTCTACTTCCGCGGCCCGGACTTCGACTACCCGATGGGCAACATCCAGATGATCGGCAAGTCACAAGCGGCTATGTTCCGCGGCGAAAAACCCCTCGAGACCAAGTTCGCGCCGACCTGGGCGCTGCGCGACGTCGCCGCGCACGCCGTGGACTTCTGGCTGTCCACCGAGGACCTGCCGCAGCCAGAGAACCGGGTCACCCTCGGCCCGGATGGCGGCGTACACCTGGCGTACACGCCGAGCAACCCCACCGCCGCCAAGCAGCTGTACCACCAGCTCCATTCGATGCTGGGCTCGCTCCGCATGCACCCCGGCCACCTGGCTCACCGGTTCGCGTACATGAAGACCGACATCCCGGTCGCCGGTTGCGCGCACCAGGCGGGGACCGTCCGGTTCGGCTCGGACCCGACCGCATCGGTACTGAACCCCGACTGCCGGGCCCACGAACTCGACAACCTTTACGTGGTCGACACCAGCTTTTACCCGAGCATCAGCGCGGTCAACCCGGCCCTCACCGCGATGGCCAACGCCATCCGGGTCGGCGACCACCTGCTCGAACGGCTCGGCTGAGGCGGCGGCGCTAACGGGCGGTGATGAAGCCATTCGATCCGCGTCTGCTCAGGCATGCACGGGCGGTCCGCGGTTACCTGATGACGGCGGTCGTGCTCGGCGTGGTCGTCACGGGCATGGTAGTGGCGCAGGCGGAGTTGCTAGCGCGGCTGCTGGCTAGCGCGGCCCGGGGCACGGGCCCGGCCGTCCTGTCGTCCGCCTTGATCGCCCTGCTCGCCGTGGTGGCCGTCCGGGCGGCAGCCGCCTACGGCGGCGAGGTGGCGGCGCTGCGGGCGGCCGCCGCAGTGAAGTCACAGCTGCGCACCACCCTGGCCGCCTGCCTGCAGCGGCTCGGACCAAGCTGGCTGGGACGGCAGCAGCCAGGTGAGATCACCACGGTGGCCACCCGCGGACTGGATGGCCTGGACCCGTATTTCGCCCGGTACCTGCCGCAACTGGTACTTGCCTGCCTGGTACCGACGGCGGTGCTGGCCACGGTGGCGGCCGCCGACTGGATCTCCGCCGTGATCATCGCCGTCACCTTGCCGCTCATTCCCGTCTTCGCCGTGCTTGTCGGCCTGCATACCCGGGCCCGCACCCAGCGCCAGTGGCAGTTGCTGGCGCGGCTGGGCGGCCACTTCCTTGACGTGGTGGAGGGCCTGCCCACACTCAAGGTGTTCGGCCGGGCCAAGGCGCAGGCGGACGTAATCCGGGACGTCACGGCCGGCTACCGGTCGGCGACCATGGCCACGTTGCGCGTGGCGTTCTTGTCCGCGCTGGTGCTGGAACTGGCCGCGGCGCTGGCGACGGCCCTGGTCGCGGTGGAGGTCGGGCTGCGGCTGCTGGCCGGCCACCTGGGGTACCAGACCGCATTGCTGGTGCTGCTGCTCACCCCCGAGGCCTACCTGCCGCTGCGAGCGGTGGGCCTGCACTTTCACTCCAGCATGGAGGGTGCCGCGGCGGCCGGGCGTGTGTGCGACATCATCGAGACGGCGCCCGCGTCACCAGGCGGCGCCGAGTCCGGCGTACGCGGGGCGGCAACGCCCGACCTGCAGTGCGACCTGCGGTACGACGAAATCATCCTGGACGCGGTAAGCCTGGCCTATCCGGGGCGTGACCGGCCCGCGCTGGCTGAGGTATCGCTGAGAATCCGGCCCGGCGACCGGGTCGCGGTCATGGGCCCGAGCGGGGCGGGTAAGAGCTCGTTGCTCAGCTTGCTGCTGCGGTTTACCGAGCCCGCCGGCGGCCGGATCACGGCGGGTGGCGTCGACGTCGCCCGCGTTGACGTGGACAACTGGCGGAGGCAGGTCACCTGGGTACCGCAGCAGCCATACCTGTTCGCTGCCACGGTGGCGGACAATATCGCGCTGGGCGAGCCGGACGCCAGCCGCGAGGACGTCGCGCGGGCCGCACGGATGGCCGGAGCGGACGCCTTCATCGAGGCGCTGCCAGAAGGGTACGACACGCCGCTCGGAGAACAGGCGCTGCGGCTGTCAGCCGGGCAACGGCAGCGAATCGCGCTGGCTCGCGCGTTCCTGCGGGACGCACCGCTGCTGCTGCTTGACGAGCCCACCGCCCATCTCGATCCGATCGTCGCCGGGCAGATCCTGGCGGTCATTCAGACCCTGATGGCCGGCCGGACCGTGGTCCTGGTCACGCACCGGCATGGTTGGCCGGGCGGCGCTGACCGCGTGCTCACCCTCGATCACGGCCGCCTGCTGATCCCCGCTCAGGACGAGCCAGCGGCCGGGCCGATAGCGGTGGGACCATGAGGCCGCGGTTTCACCGGCTGCACCTGCGGGCGGTGCAGGATCGCGGACATGACCCGCTGCTGCGGCTGCTACGCCTGGCTCGGCCGCTCCGCGGCCGGCTGCTGCTCGCCGTCGCGGCGGGAGCCGCGGCCACGGGATGCGGTATCGCCCTGCTGGCGGTGTCCGGGTTCATGCTGGCGCGCGCATCGGAGCACCCGAGCATCATCGCCATCAGCGCCGCCGTGGTGGCCGTCCGGGCGCTGTCCGTCGGGCGGGGTACGTTCCGCTACGGTGAGCGGCTGGCCTCCCACGACGTCGCCTTCCGGGTGCTCGCCGACGTCCGGGTCAGCATTTACCGACGGCTGGAACGGCTGGCCCCGGCCGGGTTGCGGGCATTCCGGTCCGGCGATCTGCTGGCCAGGCTAATCTCCGACGTGGACGCGACCCAGGACCTGTTTATCCGGGCGATAGCTCCGCCGCTTACCGCGCTGCTGGCCGGCGGAGGCGCGGTGATCCTATGCCTGCTGCTCCTTGGCCCCGCGGCGCGTGTGCTGGCCGCCGGGCTGGTCACCGCCGGCGTGACGGTGCCGCTGCTGGCCGCAAGGCGGGCCCGGGCGGCCAGCAGGCGCATGGCTCCGGCCCGCGGCGAGCTTTCCGCGGGCCTGACCGGCCTGGTCGCCGGGGCCGCCGACCTGCACGCGTTCGGGGCGCAGGAAACCGCTCTGGCGTCGGTTGCCGCGCACGACCGCTCGCTCACCCGGCTCGCCCGCGGGTCCGCCGCCGCGGAGGGCCTGGGCGCCGGGCTCATCGTCGCCACCACAGGTCTGACCCTGTGGGGCGTGCTGCTGCTCGGCGTGGCGGCGGTCGAGGTTGGCGGGCTCACCCGGGTGACGCTGGCGGTGCTGGCCCTCACGGCACTGGTCGCGTTCGACGCGGTAACCGCCCTTCCCTCGGCGGCCGTGCAGATGGGCCAGGCACGCGCCAGCGCGGCCCGGGTGAGTGCAGTCCTGGACGCCCCCGACCCGGTCACCGACCCGGCCGCGCCGCTCCCGCTGCCAGGTGGCCCGCTGCGGGTGAGGCTGCGGAAGGCCCGTGTGCAGTACGAGCCTGGCGGCCCGCTCGCCCTGGACGGGGTGGACCTGGACCTCGTGGCCGAGAAGCGAGTCGCGCTGGTCGGCCCGAGCGGGGCGGGTAAGTCCACCGTGGCCGCGGTGCTGCTCAGGTTCTGCGATCTGGCCGGCGGCACCGCCACCTTGGGCGACCACGACCTGCGCGCCTACCGAGCCGATGACGTACGTACGGTGATCGGCGGCTGTACCCAAGATCCGCACATCTTCAATGTCAGTATCGGGGAGAACATCAGGCTGGCACGCCCGGCCGCCTCCGACGGCGAACTGGCCGAGGCCGCCCGGCAGGCGCGGTTGCTGCCCTGGATCGAATCGCTCCCGCTGGGCTGGGATACTCCGGTCGGGCCGCGCGGAGGCGCGGTATCCGGCGGGGAACGCCAGCGGCTCGCGCTCGCCCGGGCCCTGCTCGCGGGGCCTGACCTGCTGATCCTGGACGAGCCCACAGCGCACCTGGACCCGGAGACCAGGACTGCTGTCACAGCCGACCTGCTAGAGGTCACCAAGGGCCGGGCCACATTGCTGATCACCCACGAACTGCGCGGGCTCGACCAGATGGACGAGATCGTGGTGCTGGAGGCGGGGAAGGTCGCTGGCCGCGGCACCCACCAGGCGCTGCTGGGGGAATGCCGGCTCTACCGGCAGATGTGGGAAGCCGAGCAGGCCCTTACCGCGGCCTCTTAGGCGATCCGCTCCGGCTATCAGGGCGATGCGCGATGCGCGCGTTTGACGGCTCACCCACCGTGGGTGACCTGGGCTGCGTAGACGGAACGAGGCTGCTCAGGCAAGCGGTGGCAGGTTTCCCACCTGCTCCTTGGTGATATTGAGCCGGATTCCCTCGTCCACGGCGACGACGGCGCTGATCGGAATAGCCACTTCCTTTCGGCCCCACATATGACCTTCCCGGAGGAGTACGTGCGTCACCCGGTGATCGGCCGGGTCCATGACAAAGCCCTCGACCTGCCCGATTTCGCCGTCCACAGCATGGACATGCTCGTGACGAGACACCTCGGCCTCACCCAGCGGAACAGTGTGGGTGACGACGAGCAGCGTCCGGGGGCCGAGGCCCATGCCGATCCCCATGCCCGACACCGAGCCGCCGACCCCCATGCCGCCGACGTTCCCGTAGCCCTGGACCGACGCCGCCGACCCGTAGCCGCCGCCGTAGCCGGCCCCCTCCACGATGTCGGTTTCCTCGGCCGGATCGAGCCGCTCGAATTCGGCCAGGGTACAGCGCAGCTTGACCTCGCCAGGCGTGGCGTCGGCAAGCGCAACAGGCACGAGCCGGCCGAGTGCTCCCCGGTGCTTAGGCTGGATGACAAGATGGGTGACCGTCAGGGCAACCGGGTCGAGGATCGTGCGGCTGACCTCGCCGCAGACGCCATCCGAGCAGCTCGCCCTGGTACCGAGTAGGAACTCCGCCGCCATGGCCGTCTCCCTTTCCTCCGATGTTCGAGCCGGGAATCCTGTGCGCGTCTTTCCTGGTAAAGAGGGTTTCAGGATCGCTGGCAGCGTCGCCGCCGTCATCACCCGCCGCGGATGACCGCGGATGGGGCCGCGCGAAGCCGCGACCCTTCACCGATAGCCGACCCTCAACAGGTTGAGATCTGGGACTCGCCGGGTCAGCCGATTAGGGTGAAGCACCGGGGCTATCAGCGCGCGACCATGGAGGCATGGACAGTGTGACGCTGGAGCCCGGCGCTGCGGGCACGCGCTCGCAGCACTGGCTCGCGCGCCTGAGTTTCGTGCTCGCAGCCGTGGCGGTCGTGATCGTGGTGGTTTACGCCGAGCTGAGGAGCTTCCTGATGCTGGCCGCGGTCCTGGCGGGCGCGGTGGTGACCCTGGCCGCCGCGTTCTTCTTCCTCTCCCGGAGGGGCGCGCTGCGCTGGGCATCGCTCGCAGCCATGGTCCTGGCGCCGATCGGCGTGATCATCGGCTACGCGTTCGCCGGCCTGCTGTGGGTGGCGATCGTGTCGGCCGCGGCATGGGTGCTCGCGGGCGTGACCGCGCGCTCGGCACTGGTGGGTGACCAGGCGGCCTGGCGCATGCCCGAGCACCCGGCCGAGCCCCCGGCCGCGCGCCCGTACCTGATCATGAACCCCAGGTCCGGTGGCGGGAAGGTAGAGAAGTTCGATCTGAAGCGCAAGGCCGAAGAGTTTGGCGCCGAGGTGTTCATGATGAGCGGTCCCGAGCCCGTCGATGTCGCGGAGGTGGCGCGTGAGGCCGTGGCCAGGGGCGCCGATCTACTCGGCGTCGCGGGAGGCGACGGCACGCAGGCTCTGGTGGCCGGCATCGCCGCCCAGCACGGCATCCCTTTCATGGTGATCACCGCGGGAACGCGCAATCATTTCGCCCTCGATCTGGGGCTGGACCGCGGGAACCCGGCAGCGTGCCTTAGCGCGCTGTCCAATGGCGTCGAACTGCGCGTGGACCTCGGGGTAATTGGCGGCCAGACATTTGTCAACAACGCGTCGTTCGGTGCGTACGCGGCGGTCGTCGAGAGCCCGGCCTACCGTGGCGACAAGCTGAACACCACCCTGAAGCTGCTCCCGGACCTGCTGCAAGGCCACCGCGGGGCGCGGCTCTCGGCCCGGGCGGACGACGTGGAGATCCGGGCGCCGCAGGCGCTGCTGGTGGCCAACAACCCGTACGGAACAGGGGACATCGCCGGCCTGAGCCGCCGGGCCAGGCTGGATCGCGGCATCCTCGGCATCGTAGGGGTCAGGGTGCGAAGCGCGCGGCAGGCCGTCGGCCTGCTCCGCGGCGCGCGCGCCACCGGGCTGAGCGTGCTGGCCGCCAAGGAGATCGAGATCACCGCCGACGCCCCGCACATCCCAGTCGGCATCGACGGTGAGTCGGTCTCGTTGCCGACGCCGGTGCACTGCACGATCCATCCCGGCGCGCTCCGCGTGTGGGTGCCACGAGACCGCCCCGGCGTCACCCGGCCGAAACCCCCGGTGAACTGGGCCACGCTGCGGCACCTCGCGGCGTTCCGTAGGCAGCGCCGCCCCCCCGCTGCTGTGACGGCAGCGCCGGAGCCCGCCGAGGAACCCCACCTGGGCGCGGATCGTCAGTTAAAGGCAGGCAGCGTGAGACCCCGTTATGAACGCATCGCCGACCTCGGCGAATTGATGCGGCACGCAGGGAACCTGCACGTCCGAACGATGATCTTCGATGTAGAACCGCTCGTTGCTTACTGGGATAGCGGCCAGGAGGTTCTCGATCAGGGGATCGCGCGGGTCTGCAGCGAGGTCGGCGCGATGCCGGATGTGCAGGTGCTGTGCTTCGCCACGAATTCGCTTCGCCGTCCGTCGATAGTGCCCGGCCGTCCGGGCCTGCGGGTGGTCTATCTGGCGGCGGCGGGAAAGCCACTGCGTACGGCGCCTTACCGGGATTTTCCCCGCCCGGGTGTGGTGATCGGCGACCAGGTCGGCACGGACGGAATCCTGGCCCGGCGGCTGGACTATGCATTCGTGCTGTATGACGCTCGTGTGCTTGGCGCTCCCGCGGGGCCGCGGCTGATGGGGACCTGGGGAAAGCTAGTACGGCCGCTGCTGTACACGCGGCACGGGTAACCGCTCATGTTGTCCCGGTCACAGTAGTGGCCTGTTCTGCAGCCCGCCGACCTCGGGGCTCTGGTCGTCCGGGACCGCGGAGACCGTCACGCTGCCGAGCAGCGAGGCCAGAGCGCCGATCCCGAAGCCGGCGAGCAGCAGCGGGACCGTCACGATCTCCGCGTCGGCGTGCACCTCGATGCTCATGAACAGCCACACGATCCCGCCGAAGATTGCCAGCAGCCCGGCCTGGACGACGAGCCGGGGCGAGATATCCGGGAAGAACCGCGGGATGCCGGCTGCGGCGATCAGCAGCGTGACAGACGAGGGATGATCTTGATGCCGGTGTCCATCGCGGAGAGCCCGAGTGCGACGGACAGAACCAGCCCGGCGCCCGGCCCCGCTCTCAGTACCCGGGCCCGGCCATCCGTAACTCCGAACGCCCGATCAGGCGAGTACCTTCGCCTTCTCGCGGTCGAATTCCGCATCCGTGATGACATGGCGATCGCGAAGGTCGGCCAGCTTCGCCAGCTGGTCGGCCGTGCTTGCCGGTGCCTCCGCCGCTGCCTGCTGGATGTACCGGCGCGCTTCTGCATCCTGCTGCTGTACCTGCTGCGCTGCCCGCTCGTGCATGGAGCCGCCACGGACGATCAGGTAGACCAGCACGCCGATCAGCGGGATGAACAGCACGAACACGAACCACAGAGCCTTGGATACGCCGGACAGATCATGGCTGCGGAAGATGTCGATGAACACCGTGATCAGGATCCAGAACCAGACCACCCACAAGAAGACCTCGAAAATCGTCCAGAAAATGTTCAAGAGCGGATAATTCATTCCTTCTCCTTCACGCCGGAAGTCGCAGTTAGCGACCGGGCTCCGCGGTCATAGTCCGGGGGCATGTTCAGCATGCGCTCGCATCGGATCGGCAGAATCACCCGTCACGGGTGGGATCGCACGCCGCAGGGGCGTCCCGGGCATATCCGCCTGGGACCACGTGGCGTGGCCGTATCAGGACTCCAGGTACCTGATGGCGGCGATGACCCGGCGGTTGTCGGTGTCGGACGGGGGCAGGCCGAGCTTGTCGAAGATGCTCGCGACGTGCTTCTCCACCACCTTCGGCCGCCGACTCGTCGACCGCGCGGCGTGCACCGGGGCCCAGCGGGCGACGGCGACGGCGGCGCCGAGCAGGCAGACGGCCAGGCCCGCGAGCGATACCCGGCGGGGCCGGTAGGCGGCCAGGGTGTACAGCAGTACCACGATGGCCAGGTCGGCGATGGTGGGCCCGAGCGCACGTACCGGCGGATCGCCGTTGGCCGGCTGAAGGCCGAAGACGAGCTGCGCGGCTGCGAGCAACGCGACCACGGTGAACGCGGCCACCGGTCGCGACGGCGGACGGTCCCAGTGCCGGTGATGACGATGACCTGCGCGATGAACGTGCCGGTGGCGGTGCAGCCCGACTTCGCGTCGATCTCGTCGACGGTGACGGTTAGCGTGAAGCTGCCGGTGATCCCTTGGTACGCGCCGGTACCCAAGCCCGTCACCACCGGGGCCTGCGCCGTCACGGTGGCGCTGCCCGAACAGGTCGCCGGGCTGCCCCGCCAGTGGCGGAACACGGTGAGCTCGCCCCAGGCCGAGAACATGTGCGGCGGCCGCGACCCCGAGGTGGCGGTCATCACCGCGATGGCGTCGCCGCCCGGCACCCACGCCACCACGGCGTGGTACAGCGGTGTCGGCAGCGCCTTGACCAGTTGCGGCAGCAGGGTCAGGCCCCCGTAGGCGATGGTGAGGGCGGCCGCGGTGTTCCGGACAAGGGCACCGACACCGAAGGCGATCAGGCCGCACACCTCGGCGTACAACGCGGTGATGAGCACCGACCGGAGCACGCCGGGGTGGGCCAGCGAGACGGTCGCGTGCGTGCTGCCTAGCAGCGCCTGGCCCAGGAAGAACGCGCCAAAGCTGGTCACCAGGGCCACGCCCAGGCTGATCACGGCGAAGACAGCCAGCTTGGCGCCGTAGAGCACCGTGCGCCTGGGCATCACGGTCAGCGACGTGCGCATGCTGCCGGTCGAATACTCCGAGGTGAGCATCAGCGCGCCGAACACCACGATGACGAGCTGGCCGAGCAGGGCGACGCCGAGGACGCTGGACTGGGCGGGGTCGAAGTTCGCCCGGTCCTGCGGCGACATGGCGGGCGCTGAGCTGAGCGTAGGACCTGCCGTTAACGGTGACGGACCCGGCGGACGGGTGGTCCAGGCCGAGAATCAGCCGCATGGTGGTGGTCTTGCCGGCGCCGTTCGGGCCGAGGAATCCGGTAACCATGCCGGGCCGGATCGTGAAGGTGAGGTCGTCGACCGCTGCGGTCGCACCGTAGCGCTTGCCGAGCCCCCGTGCCTCGATCATCGTGCATCCTTCCTGCTGAGCGTGGTTGCGACAGGAACGACGCTACGGAGACGGCGGGTCCGGCGGCAGCGGCCTGCCACCCAATTCCGCTGGGGGTTATCCCCCGTTCCGGCCGGCCGCGGAGCGCGGGGTAGCCGGCCACGGCGGCGACGACGGCGACGGCGAGCAGGGCCTGCCAGCCGCAGAACGACAGGACCGCGAGCACCGCCAGGACCGCGACGGCGGCGGCTACGCGGGCCGGCCCGGTCAGGATGCGGGTTGCCGCCGCGGTGCAGCTGAGGTACACGCACAGGAACATCGCGGTCGGCACGCTGACCAGGGCAACAATGTCGGCCAGCCGCAGCGCGGACAGGCCGAGCAGCACCAGGCCGACCAGGGCGATGACACCGAGCAGGACGTGAGCCGAAAGCCGGGGCGCATGGCCAGGCCCGTTCGGCCCCTTCTGACTGGGTACGGCGGTCAGCTCGCGCAGCATCTCGCTCGCCCCCGAGATGTAGGCGTTGACCGAGCCGGCCGTGAGGACCAGCGCGGCCGCGGCGGCCACCGCCCGCCCGGCCGGGCCGATGGCCAGCTGAAGCAGGTCGGCGAGCGGAACGGTCAGGTTCGCGCCGCGGCCCAGGCAGCTGATCGTGGCGACGGCCAGGCCCAGGTAGAGCACGGTGGTCACGGTGAACGCGATGCCGATGACCCGGGACAGCTGGCCCGCCCGCAGCCGTCCGGTCAGCGGGGCCACTGCCTCCCAGCCGACGAACGAGAGCATCAGCGTGGCGGCCGCCCGGCCGATGGACAGCCAGCCGTGCGGGGCGAATGGGGTCCAGTTGGCCGGGCGGGCCGCGGACGACGAGCCGGCCACCGCGGTCACCACCACGACGATCAGCAGCGCGACCAGCAGGAGCTGGGCCATCGTGCTCGCGCGGACTCCGCCGAGCGCGAGGCCGAGCACGGCGAGCAGCAGACCGGCCGCGACGCCGGCCCGGGCCAGCGGGCCGCCGCCGGTCAGCGCGGTCACGTAGCTGGCCCCGATGAGGCAGACGATCGGCGCGCCGGCGACGACACCGGCCAAGAACCACCACCGGGTCACCGTCGCGGCCCGCCGCCCAAGGCCGGCGGCGGCGTACCCGGCGGCGCCGGCCGCGCCCGGCACCGCCTTGCCCAGCGCGGCGAACACCGTGGCGAAGATGGCGGACAGGCCGAGCAGCGCCACCCAGGCGATGATCGAGGCCGGGCCGGCCTGCTGGGCGGCCAGGCCGGGCAGGAGCAGGAGTCCCGGGCCGAACAGGGCGCCGATGTACAGCGCGCTGGCCCGCGGGACCGACAGCGGGAGGGCTTGTGCCGGTGAGGTGCTCATACGTCAATCATCGGCGAAAACTGGTCGCATGCGATGGCAAAGATTGCGCCGTTACCGGCTCTTGGCGCAATGCTGTGCGCTCGAAGGAGCGATACGATGAATTTTATGCCAGCACCCGGAGACCGTACTGACCGCGCCATTCTCGCCACCCTGCAGCGCGACGGCCGCATCGCCAACATCGACCTGGCCGAGGCGGTCTCGCTGTCCCCCTCGGCCTGCCTGCGCCGGGTCAAGGCGCTCGAGGCCAGCGGCATCGTCGAGGGCTACCGCGCCGAGATCAGCCGGACCAGGGCCGGGCTCGGCCTGACCGCCTTCATCGGGCTGCGGGTCGACGGGCATTCCCGGGCGACGTCGCTCGAGGTCGAGCGGGCCCTGATGGCGATCCCGGCCGTGGTGGCCTGCTACGTGGTCACGGGTTCCGACGACTTCATGGTCGAGGTCGCGACGCAGGACCTGGCCGACTACGAGAAGGTCCTGCTGGACGAGATCCTGGCCGTCCCGGCCGTCCTCACCGCCC
>WNGR01006849.1_pt1 | contig 12126 bp, 12 predicted proteins | sample 5407581 | NCBI WGS metagenome assembly WNGR01 (sample SAMN13153383, study PRJNA577476) | soil metagenome | isolation source: 80 cm soil or saprolite under Garry oak tree replicate 2 | place: USA:California | collected 2016-06-15
GCGTCGCAACCGCCGCAACCGCCGCACTGGCCGGAGGGGCCGTGGCCATAGCCGCGGTGCTGGCCGGAAGCCACGGGGCAAGCACCGCGGCCACCTCGGCCGCCTACTCGTCCCGCGCCGGCAACGAGGGAACCATCCTCAGCTCGGCCATGAACAGCTGGAATTGGTCCCGGCAGAGCTCCTACGCGCAGCTCTCCCGGCTTACCCAGGCGCGCCAGTTCAGCCAGACCAAGCACAACGGCAAGATGCTCGCCATCCAGCGCGGCATCGTGGTCCTGGCCACGAGGAAGTTCCTGATCCTGCAGTCATCCAACGGCTCGCTGCACCTGTGGCTGCTGTCCGGCAGGACGACGTTCCAGAACGTCTCGAACACGATGGCCGGCACGCAGGCGCTGACCGCGAGCACCAGCGCGGCGCAGCAGGCGATGGGGTCGGGCAACATGACCCCCGCGACGTCGCTGCTGGCCGGCAGCCCGACCACGGCCGCGGCCCTGCTGACGCCGACCCCGGCCGCGCAGACCGTGACCGTCCAGGTGGCCAACACCAGCCTCACGGTGACGGTCACCGTGACCAGGAGCATGGCGACCGTGTCCCAGACCGCGACGATGCCGCAGGCGGCCATGCCAACGTGGAACCCGGTCACGTTCACCCAGAACGCCTGGCAGGCCACGCACGGGCTCGCCCGCGGTGACCTGGCTCTGGTGGTCGGCACCCGGTCGCACTGGACGCTGCACGCCCAGCTGGTCCTGTTCACCCCGCTGAGCACCGCCACCGCCGGCGGCAAGGCCGCCACCGGCACCGGCGCGACTCCGGTGGTCCAGCCGACCGCGGTGGCGACCCACTGGTGAGTCCGGTCGGCCAGCCCCTCGTGGTGTCAGTTTCGCCGGCGCACCCGCGCTCCGCGCGGGTGCGCCGGCACCATCCGCCAAGCTCCGGGCAGCCAGGCCCCGGGCCGTCAAGTCCTCCGGACGCGCACCGGGCGCGCGCTCCGGAGCCCGCGGACGCCATGGCGCAGGCTCAGCAGGCACAGCCGCTCGTGCTGCGCTGCGGCGACCTGGTGCTCGACGAGTCCCGGTGGACGGTGCACCGGGCGGGATCGCTGGTGGACCTGTCCCCGACCGAGTTCCGGCTGCTCGCCTGCCTGCTGCGGGATCAGGGCAGCGTGCTGACCAGGGCCGAGCTGCTGGAGCGGGTGTGGGGCCGCGGTTACACCGGCCAGCCCCAGGTGGTGGAGACCTACGTCAGCTACCTGCGGCGCAAGCTCCACCGGCTCGGCCCGCCGCTCATCCACACCCGCCGCGGCGTCGGCTACCTGCTGCGCGGCCAGGATCCGGACGCGCTGGACCTGGGCAGTCCGGATCTGGCCGGGCTGGATCTGGCCGAGGGCTAGACCCGCTCGATGATCGTGGCGTTGGCCTGGCCGCCACCCTCGCACATGGTCTGCAGGCCGAACCGCCCCCCGGTGCGCCGCAGCTCGTGGACGAGCTTGGTCATCAGGATCGACCCGGTCGCCCCGAGGGGGTGCCCGTGCGCGATGGCCCCGCCGTTCGGGTTGGCCCGGTCGAGCGACGCCCCGGTGTCCTCCGACCAGGCCAGCAGGACGGGCGCGAACGCCTCGTTGACCTCGAACACGTCGATGTCACCGATCTTCATCCCGGCCCGGGCCAGCGCCTTCCTGGTCGCCTCGATCGGTCCGGTCAGCATCAGCACCGGGTCGGAACCGACCACGGCCAGCGTGTGCACCCGGGCCAGCGGGGTCAGGCCGTGCCGGCGCAGCGCATCCTCGGAGGCGATGAGCAACGCACCGGCCCCGTCCGAGATCTGGGAGGCGACCGCGGCGGTGATCTCCCAGTCCGGGCGGAGCGGGGCGAGCCCGGCCATCTTCTCCAGCGACGTATCCCGGCGCGGACCCTCGTCCTGACTGAAGCCGTCCAACGGCACGATCTGCGAGTCGAACCGGCCCTCGTCGATGGCGCGGACCGCCCGCTGGTGGCTCTCCAGGGCGAACTCCTCGAGCTGGCTCCGCTTGAAGCCCCATTGCTCGCAGATCAGCTGGGCCCCGCGGAACTGGGAAATCTCCTGGTCCCCGTAGCGCTCCCGCCAGCCGGGGCCGAACGGGGCCGGCATGCCCGCCTGCATGGGCAAGGTGACGGTCGAGCCCATGGTGACGATGCTCATGCTCTCCACGCCGGCCGCGATCACCAGGTCCTGCGTGCCGGACATCACGGCCTGGGCGGCAAAGTGGACCGCCTGCTGGGACGACCCGCACTGCCGGTCGACGGTGACGCCGGGCACGCTCTCCGGCAGGCCCGCGGATAGCCAGGCGTTCCTGGCGATGTCGAACGTCTGCGGGCCGATCTGCGAGACGCACCCCATGATCACGTCGTCGACCGCGGCCGGGTCGATCCCGGTCCGGTCCACCAGCCCGCGCAGGGCGTGCGCCCCGAGGTCGACCGGGTGGACCCCGGACAGAGATCCGTTCCGCCTGCCGATCGCGGTGCGCACCGCACCGGCTATGAACGCTTCCGCCATCACGGCCTCCGTCTGCGAGCCCACGGGTCCTGATGCTCACGGTACCTCGTCTCGCGCCCGGGAACCGAATGTCGTAGGCTCGGAGACGGGTTCGCGGAACCGCAGGCTCAGGAGGCGGGTATGAACGGACTCATCTTGCTGGTGTTCATCGCCGCCCTGGTGGCGTTCGGATGGACGCGACTACGCGGCAAGATGAAGCTGGGAGTCTCAGGCAAGAACTGGCTGGGGCCGATCGTCGTCATCGTCATCGTCGTGCTGCTCATGTGGTCGGTGCACACGGGCCACTGAAGGTCAGCGCAGGTCGCCGCTGCGCGGCATCTCGAACCAGACCGCTTTGCCCTCCGGGGTCGGCCGGGATCCCCACCGGGTCGCCAGCTGCTCGACCAGGTAGAGGCCGCGGCCGCCCTCGTCGGTCTCCCCCGCGGTGCGGATCCGGGGCAGCCTGAGATCGGGGTCGAAGACCTCCACCCACACCGAAGTCGCGCCGCGCCGCAGCCGCAGCCGGAACTCCCTGGGGCCTGCCGGGGCACCCACGAGGGCGCGATCCGCGGCGCCGGGCCAGGCCGAGGCGTCCCCCGGCCCGGTGCCCTGCTGCGCCGGCACGGCGGCCTTCCTGGCCGCGGCTCGTCCGGACGGTACCGGTGTGGGCGGGACCGGGGCGGGCGGGCCCGCGGGCACGCCCACCGGCGCGGGCATGATCAGCGGCTCCATCTCCAGGTCCAGGTCGCGGCCCGGGCTCGGGGTGATCGAGGCGTGCAGGACGGCGTTGGTGACCACCTCGGAGACCAGCAGGCAGGCGAGCTCGGACTGGCCGCCATCCATGCCCCAGGTCCGGAAGGTCTGGGCGGCCAGCCGTCTGGCCTCGGAAACCATGATCGGCTCGGCCGGGAACGTGCGCTCGGTCGAGGCGAGTTCGGACGGGGAGGACTGGACCACCAGGATGGCCATGTCGTCGTCGATGTCCCCGGGCACCGCGTACTCGGCCGCCGTGGCGACCGCGTCGGCGTCCCCGCTGGCCGCGGCCGCGCGCACCGCGTGCTGCAGCATCTGCACCGCCTCGGCCTCGGTGTAGTGACCCGAGCCGTCGGCACGGGTCCGCCGGTCGGTCAGGCCGTCGGTGTAGAACACCAGGATGGCCCCCGGCGGCATGCCGATCGTCTGCTCCCGGTACGTGGGCAGCCCCCTGATGCCCTTGCCGCGCACGCCGAGCAGGACGCCTTTGTGCAGGAACTCAAGCTGCTGTACCTGCCGCGCGCTGATCAGGAGCGGGGCGTCGTGGCCGGCGTTCGCGAAGGTCAGTTCCCTGGACCAGGCGTCGTAGATCATGTAGATGCAGCTGGCCGTGGGCGGATCCCCGGCCGTCACCCGGTTCTCGCTAGCCGGAGCTAGAGCCCGGCACCAGTCGTCGAGCTTGCGCATGATGTCCGCGGGTGACTTCTCGTCCTGCGCGAACGCGCGGAGCGCCGCGCGCAGCTGGCCCATGATCGCCGCGGCCCGCGCGCCCCGGCCCTCGACGTCGCCGATGACGATGCCGACCCGCCCGGCGGCCAACGGGATGATGTCGTACCAGTCGCCGCCGACCTGCGTCTGGATGCCCTGGCCCTGCGTCTCGAGCGGTTTGGCCGGCACATACCGGCAAGCCACCTCCAGGCCGTCCAGGTCCGGGATCGCCTGCGGCAGCAGGCTCTTCTGGAAGGCCAGCGCGGTCTGCCGCTCGGTCTCGAACAGCATCGCGTTGTCGATCGCGATGGCCACCCGGCTGGCGATGGCCCCGATCAGATCGCGGTCGGGCGCGTCGTAGTGATGCTCGTCCCGTTCGGTGAGCCTGGACAGGGCCAGGCTCATCACGCCGAGGAGCTCGCCCCGGGCATAGAGCGGGGCGGCGATCACCGACCTCAGGCCGGCCTCGTGCGCCGCCGCCATGCTCTCCGGGCTGGGGGCGGGGTAGTACTCGCTGTCCAGGTCGTTGATGGCGATCGTGTCGAGGCGCGCCATCGCCTGCTGGCAGAAATGACCGTCCGGGTAGTGGATCTGCTCGCCCACCTGAGCCCAGGTGCCCGGCGGCGGCACCCAGTCGCTCGCGTGCCGCATGGCGCGGCGGAAGAGCTGGGTGCCCTGGAACAGGTCGATGAAGCAGTGATCGGCGAACTGCGGCACCAGGATCTCCGCCACGTGCTTGAGCGTGGTGTCGATCTCGAGCGAGCCGGCCAGCCGCTCGCCGACCCGCTCGAGCAGGGCGATCCGGTCCTGCTGCCCGTGGCCGTCCCGGCGGCCGGCCTCCCGGACCAGGATCACCATGCCGTCGATGTCACCACCCGGGTGCCGCAGCGGCACCACGATGCCGCGGACGAGGGTGCGGGACCCGTCGCCGCGCACGCTCTCGAACGTTCCCTCCCAGGACCGGCCGCGCAGCACCTGGCTGGCCAGGTCCTCGGTCTTGCGCACGCCGTCGTCGGCGAACAGGCCCAGGGACACGACGGGGCAGCCGGCCAGCCGGGACACATCACCGGAAATCCGGAAAAGCCGCGTCGCGAAGTCGTTGACGTAGAGAAGATTGCACAGCCGGTCGGTGACCACGACGGCTATATCGGCGTGGTCGAGGACCATGTCGGCCGGGAGGTATGCATCGAAAGCCGACTCACTCCAGCCCGTCACGCTCGCGCTCCCCGACCCAGGTAGCGTTGCCGACTGACATGATCACGCTCCGGCCACCGTCTGACACCGGCTGCTAACGGACACGAAAATGTGCTGGGCGATGTCCCGGGGGAGTTCAGTCGAGATGGCGTCCATCGAATCACCGGCTGTCACCCGCACACCATCATCGCCTGCCATGAGAATCACCTCGCGTCCGGGTTGTATCCCGACCCGCTTGAGTTTAAGCATCAAAACAAGATCACTCTGAATTTGTTCTCCAATTCGCCTGATGACCACTCGCGTGTCGTCCGCGGATGCGACCTTTGTCATCGCCTCGCCCGTCTCATTCGTAGCCGCGGTCACCCGGTCGAGCGCCTCCGTGGGCAGCCCGAGTTCGGCCAGGCCGGGAATGAGATTGCCGTGCGGACAGCGAACCGGGTAGCCGAGCAGTTCGAGCAGGCGGTGCTCTACGCTCTCCGAGATCACGTGCTCCCAGCGGCACGCCTCGATGTGCACCTCCTCCCACGGCAGCTTGATGATGCCGACCAGCAGGCACTCGGCCAGCCTGTGCTTGCGCATCACCCGGGTGGCCAGCGTCCGGCCGTGGTCGCTCAGCGTGAGGTGCCGGTCCCCGGCCACGTGCACCAGGCCGTCCCGTTCCATCCTGGCCACCGTCTGGCTGACGGTCGGGCCGCTTTGCGCCAGCCGCTCGGCGATGCGCGCACGCAGCGGGACGACGCCCTCCTCTTCGAGTTCGAAGATGGTGCGGAGGTACATCTCCGTCGTGTCTATGAGCCCCTGGGCTGTCAACTCCTCATCCTCCTGCTTTGATGCTATGCCGCAGAGACGAGAACATGATCCCGCAATCGCGGAGAGGCGATGCGGATCGTCACAATCATCAGCATTACGGCCGGCAGGTAACGGTGGTCACCGCGGCTACAGACGTGCCCAAAGGGGCCGAACGGGCTGACGAAGCCGTCTTCCGCACGCTGGCGCGCCGTCAGGGGGACAAACGGTCGACCGCCCAGCCCCCACCCACCTGCCCGGCCCCCCTCTCCACGCGCCGGTAGCGCAGCCGGTCATGCAGCCGGAACGCACCAGCCTGCCAGAACTCCACCGCGTCGGGTTCGAGGAGATAGCCGCCCCAGAAATCGGGCATCGGGATCGGCCCGGGCTCCGGCCAGCGCTCCTCGAGCTCGGCGACGCGGTCATCAAGGACAGCCCGCGACGCGATCACCGTCGACTGCCGGCTGGCCCACGCCCCGAGCTGGGAAAGCCTGGGCCTCGACCGGTAGTACGGCTCGCTCTCGGCCTGCGACAGCTCGTGGACCTTGCCCTCCACGATCACCTGGCGCTCGATGCCATACCACGGGAACACCAGGCAGGCCGCCGGGTTCCCGGCCAGCTCCCGGCCCTTACGCGAGGTGCGGTTGCTGTAGAAGGTGAATCCGGCCTGGTCATGAGCTTTCAGCAGCACGGTGCGGGCCCGCGGCCGGCCTTGTTCGGTGATGGTGGACAGCACCATCGCCGTCGGCTCCGGCATGCCGGACGCCTGCGCGTCAGCCATCCACCGGGCAAACTGCGTCATCGGCTCGGCGGCTATCTGATCCTCGGACAGGCCATGCCGATCCTCGGACAGGCCATGCGGAACCGGCGTTGCCGACCTGGGCGTCATGGGAGTTTCTTTCCGTCGTCCATATGTAACGATCCGTTGCTGGTCTCACGCGACCACGACGCCACCCAGCTTAGGTTGATCGTGGCTGGCTGGCGCCTGAGCCGCCGGGACTACCCTGCCCGCTCGTCGGTGTTCGTTCGTCCATAAACTCACATAGACACGCAGCTGTCAGAAGCCTCTGATATCCCATGAGGACGAGAGGTAGGACCGATGTCGGACTTCAAGCCGGGACTTGAAGGCGTCATCGCCTTCGAGACGGAAATCGCCGAGCCGGACAAGGAGGGCGGTGCGCTCAGGTACCGCGGCGTAGACATCGAGGAACTGGTCGGCCATGTCTCCTACGGGCATGTCTGGGGCCTCCTGGTGGACAACGCCTTCGCGCCCGGGCTGCCGCCGGCCGAGCCGTACCCGATCCCGGTGCACTCCGGCGACATCCGGGTCGACGTGCAGAGCGCCCTGGCCATGCTCGCGCCCGCCTGGGGGCTGCGGCAGCTCCTGGACATCAGCGACGAGCAGGCGCGCGAGGATCTCGCCCGCGCCTCGGTGATGGCGCTGTCCTTCGTGGCCCAGGCGGCCCGCGGCGTCGGGCTGCCGATGGTGCCGCAGCGCCGGGTGGACCAGGCCGCGACGATCACCGAGCGGTTCATGATCCGCTGGCGCGGCGAGCCCGATCCGCGGCACGTCAAGGCGGTCGACGCGTACTGGACGTCGGCGGCCGAGCACGGCATGAACGCCTCTACCTTCACCGCCCGGGTGATCGCCTCGACCGGCGCCGACGTGGCCGCCGCCCTGTCCGGGGCGGTCGGCGCCATGTCCGGCCCGCTGCACGGCGGCGCGCCCGCGCGGGTGCTCGGCATGATCGAGGAGGTCGAGCGGACCGGGGACGCCGAAGGGTACGTGGCCTCCGTGCTGGACCGGGGCGAGCGGCTGATGGGGTTCGGGCACCGGGTGTACCGGGCCGAGGACCCCCGCGCCCGGGTGCTCCGCCGTACCGCCAAGGAGCTGGGCGCGCCGCGCTACGAGGTCGCGCTGGCCCTGGAGAAGGCCGCGCTGGCCGAGCTCAGGGCGCGGCGCCCGGACCGGGTGCTGGAGACCAACGTAGAGTTCTGGGCGGCCATCATGCTGGACTTCGCCGAGGTGCCGGCGCACATGTTCACCTCGATGTTCACCTGCGCCCGCACGGCGGGCTGGGCGGCCCACATCATGGAGCAGAAGCGCACCGGCCGGCTGGTCCGGCCGGCGGCCAGGTACACCGGTCCCCCGGTACGGCCGGTGCGGGACGTCCCCGGCGCCGACGAGGTGCTCGACCGGCAGGTGTTAGGGCCCGCCGGTAGGCTGCGGCCATGACCAACCTCGTGAGCCCGGCCCTCGTGATACCGGCAGAGCTCAAGCCCGCCGACGGCAGGTTCGGCAGCGGCCCGGCCAGGATCCGTCCCGCGCAGCTGGCCGCGCTGGCCGCCTCGGGCGGCGCCTACCTGGGCACGTCGCACCGGCAGCCGCCGGTCAGGTCGCTGGTGCAGCGGATCCGGGCCGGCCTGGCCGAGCTTTTCGCCCTGCCGGCCGACTACACGGTCGCGCTCGGCAACGGCGGCACCAGCGCGTTCTGGGAGATGGCCACGTTCGGGCTGATCCGCGAGCACTCTCAGCACCTGAGCTTCGGCGAGTTCTCGGCCAGGTTCGCGGCGGTGGCCCGCCGCGCGCCGTGGCTGGCCGAGCCGGCCGTGATCGAGTCCGCCCCGGGCAGCCACCCGGTACCGGCGGCGGACCCCCGGGCGGACACCTACGCGCTGACCCACAACGAGACCTCGACCGGCGTGGCGATGCCGGTGCACCGGGTTCCCGGCGCCGACCCCGGGTCGCTGGTCCTGGTCGACGCGACCAGCGCCGCGGCCGGGCTCCCGGTGCGGGCCGAGGAGTTCGACGTGTACTACTTCGCCCCGCAGAAGGGCCTGGGCTCGGACGGCGGCCTGTGGCTCGCGCTGATGTCGCCGGCCGCGGTGGAGCGGGTGCACGAGATCGCGGCGAGCGGCCGGTACGTACCCGACTTCCTCTCGCTGCGGATCGCGCTGGAGAACTCGGCCAAGGACCAGACCTACAACACGCCCGCGGTGGCGACTTTGTTCCTGCTGGCCGACCAGATCGACTGGATGCTCGCCCAGGGCGGCCTGGCCTGGGCCACGGCCCGGACCGCGCGGTCGGCTGCCATACTGTATACGTGGGCGGAGAAGGCGGCCTTCGCGGACCCGTTCGTCGCCGATCCCGCGCAGCGTTCGCAGGTCGTCGGGACGGTCGACATCGTGGGTGACGGTACGGGCGCGCTGGCCGCTGACGACATAGCGGCAACCTTGCGGGCGAACGGGATCGTGGACACCGAGCCGTACCGGAAGCTGGGCCGCAACCAGCTGCGCGTCGGCATGTTCCCCGCGGTCGAGCCGGCCGACGTGGAAGCGCTGACCGCCTGCATCGACTACGTAGCCGAACGCCTGGCCGGCTGACCGGGCCAGCTGACAGGGCCGGGTGACAGGGGCGGGCTAACGGATGACCGCCCCGATCAGTACCGTTAGCACCAGGAGCACGAGCACGGCCGGGAGCAGCCATCGGGGCAGCCGGTTCACGATGACAGCCTACAAATCAGCAGACTTCAGAAGATCCGAGGGCGAAGGGTTGGGTCATGGGTGACAACGCTCACCGGGCAGACTTGCTGAGCGGGCCCGCGCGCTCCCCGCGGACCGGTTTAGACCCCGCGACCCAGCGGGAGGGGATCGAGCGGCCCCCGGGATCGGCTGTCGCTCCGGGGGAACTCATGCGGCTGTTCGTGGCCATCGCGCCGCCTCCGGCGGTGCTCGACGAGCTCGACGCTCTCGTCGAGCCGCTCCGCGCCAGGCGTCTTGACCTGCGCTGGACCAACCGGGAGGCGTGGCACGTGACGCTGGCCTTCCTCGGCCAGGTCGACGAGGCCGCGGCGGCCAGGCTGGTACCGCGGCTCCAGCGGGCCGCGGGGCGGCATCACCAGGTGCGGCTCGCGTTCGCGGGCGCGGGTGCCTTCCCCGCTGCCACCCGGGCCAACGTGCTGTGGAGCGGCCTGTCCGGAGACCGCCGGGCGCTGGCCCGGCTGGCCGAATCCGTCGCGGCCGGCGCCAGCCGCGCGGGCACTCCCCCGCCGGACAAGGGCCGGCGGTTCCAGCCGCACCTGACCCTGGCCAGGTGCCGGATGCCCGCCGAGGTCACCGAACTGGTGGCCGCGCTGGACGGCTACCAGGGCCAGCCGTGGACCGCGGACCGCGTGCACCTGGTCCGCAGCCGTCTGGGCGCGACCGAGCAGCCGCGATACACCTCACTGGCGAACTGGCCGCTGCGCACTCCGCCCGGTACCGGGCCAGCTACGGGGCCAGCCACGGGGCCAGCCGCGGGCGGGCCGGTCACGACGACTGGCTGAGTTTCTCCAGGATCGGCACTGCGGCCCGGAGCGCGGCCCGCTCCTCGGTGCTCAGCTCGGCCAGCCGCCGGGCCAGCCAGGCGTCCTTGCGCCGCCGGACACGCTGGACGACCGCCCGCCCTTCCTCGGTGACGGTAAGGATCACCTGCCGCCGGTCGGTCGGGTGCGGCGAGCGGAGCACCAGGCTGCGCTCCTCGAGCACGGCGATGACCCGGGTCATCGAGGGCGGCTGCACCTTCTCGTGCTCGGCGAGCTCGCCCGGCGTCATCGCCTCGTGCACCTCCAGGGCTGACAGCGCGGCCAGCTGGGTCTCGGACAGCACCGCCTCGGTCATGCCCGACGTGGTGCGCTGCGCGCGCAACCGCCGCGCCAGCCTGCTCACGGAGATACGGAGAGCCGTGGCCAGCCCGGCATCGGTCCTGGTCCGCGTGGTTGTCATCATCGGTTACCTTCGTCGGCAGGCCTCGGGCGTGGACTAAGTACATCACGGTTGGGAGCCCGGTCGTAGCCTGGAAGGGTGGACGCGACCAAGCCGACCGGCGAGCAGGCCCCGCGGCCCTCGCCGCCGCCCCCGCTCGAGGCGGACGACCAACTGGTCATCCGGGTCATCACGGCCGGGTGGGCGGTCGCGCTCGTGGTCCTGCTCATCGTCCGCGGCAGCCTCCCGCCCGGCCAGCGCTGGTGGATCTGGACCTGCGCGTGCGGCGTGGCGTTCGGCCTGTTCGGGCTGTGGTACGTGCCGAGGCTCAAGCGCGGCCGGGCCCGGGCCGCGGACAAGCGCGGAACGGATCAGTCGGCGCCGCGGGACAGCGGCTCGAACACGGTCTCCCCGACCGAGATCCCGGGCAGCTCGACGAGGTCGTAGCCGAACTCGTCGATGACCGGCGTCGCGGTCCTGGCGGCCACGGCGTCGGCCATGGCCTCGGAGTGCGCCCCGCAGCCGTGGTCGGCCGACACGACCCGGCCGTCGTCCGGCGCGTACGCGTTCGCGCAGGCGCCGAAGAAACGGCCGAGCTCCCCGCTCAGCGGGAGGAAAAAGCCGCAGCTGGCACACTGCGCGGGTGCCGCGTGCGCGATGGGCGACCGCGGGCCGTGCTCGCTGGTGTACCAGCGCTCGGACGCGCCGTCCCGGCCGATGGCGGACAGCACCCGGGACCGGCCCGGCGCGGGCAGCTCACCCGGCTCGGCCGGACCCGCGTCGGCGTCGTCAGCCTCCGGGTCGAACCAGTCGACCACCGCGTCGTCGCCCTCCAGTACGACCAGCGGCACCAGCCGCTCGTCGTCCGGCGGCGCGGGCAGCAGGTCACCGACACCAAGGTCGCCCGGCCGCAGCCGCTCGTGCCACGGCACCCAGTCCGGTGCCAGTAGCGACGCGGGGCCGGGCAGCAGCACCGTCTCGCTGACCGTCACGACCTTGGACCGGGGCGCCCGGGTGACCGTCACCGCCCAGCGCCACCCGGCGTAGGCCGGGTCCGCGCTCTCGAACAGGTGCGTGACGATGCGTTCGCCGTCGGCCTGCACGCCGAGGTGGGCGCCGACCTGGGCGGCCCCGACGACGGCGATCAGTGCGTCCCGCGCGAGGTCTACGGCCTCGGCGGACGCCTGGTCTGGTTCCCTGGTTCTGGTGCGGGTGGGACTCACGGCTCCCATTCTCACTCATCACGCAGCATGAACGCGCGGATACCCGCCGCTTTGACGGACGGCCGAGTCGCCGCACTGGCCAACAGCAAGAATACTGGGTACATGCGGCTGTCCGAGGCGATGCGGCGAACCGGTGGCGCGGCGCGCGCCACGGGCGGCGCATTCCGGTCCAGCGCGCGGGCCGGAGCCACCGCGACCCGCCGCACGG
>WNGR01008962.1_pt1 | contig 12123 bp, 10 predicted proteins | sample 5407581 | NCBI WGS metagenome assembly WNGR01 (sample SAMN13153383, study PRJNA577476) | soil metagenome | isolation source: 80 cm soil or saprolite under Garry oak tree replicate 2 | place: USA:California | collected 2016-06-15
CAGCACTTCCACCTTTACGCGGTGAAGCAGCCTAAGCGGGCAGATGTCTGAGCAGCAAAATGCAGGTAAGCCAAGCTATTTTCTCGCAAAGGGTTCATGACATTATTGCCAAGAGGTCACCGCCCGCATGATAGATCGTTGAACTGGACTCAGCTGTCAAACTGTTAGGTTTCCTGACGAGTTCTAGTTCCACCCTTGCTCTTTTGCAGGTCCGAGGCGTACTTCATTGTTCTTTGTTGAAGGCCGCTAATGATCAGATTGGGGGTCAACCCGAAGGCAGCGGCAGTCAGTAAATAGTTCAGGTCAAACTTAAACAAGTTCTCGAATGTAATCGAACCTGCTGAAGTAAGTGCATCAGAGAGGACCAAGGTAATAATGACCCCACCAATGCCTGCAAGGCCCGAAAGTAAAGGGATTGCAAGCAAGCGTGCGGCGGAGAGTCCATAATCATCGATAGCAGCGTGGGTATTTACTTCATTATAAAATCTTCCAAACAGCCCAGAAACTGCCCCAATCATGTAGAATGCTGTTGCCGCCATAATCAAAGGTCTATCTGCGGTGGTACTCATGACTATGGTAATACAGAGCAAGACGTGCGTAACGAACCCAGTAAGCCCCATTGTATTGAGCAGCTTGTTTCGCTCTCGTATCAGTCCTTCCCACAGACTATCACGAAAATCGTTGAGTGTGCGCCTAACTTCACTCAGTGCCATGCGTGCTGCATGCTGCTGTTCAGGAGTCTTTACTTCTATAGCTTTGATATCAATGCGAGGTTGTGTCGTCGAAACCTGATTGAGAGCTTCTGCTATTTTACGAAGAAGCTCGTCGTTCGTATCAGGTTGATGCTCTTTGAAGTATATGGCCCCTACCGGATCCAAATCTGTTACCGCCTGTATCAGCTTGTCGAGGAGTTCATCACGTTGTTGAAGGGTAGAGTCTTGAATAGCTAGCTTATCATGCAATGCTCCACGAAGGACCATTTCAGGTGGCTCAACTTCAATCAATGCCTCCTCTGCGCGATGCAACAAGCCCCAGGCATTTAAGTAGCCCATACGCGTTACCCATCTGAGACCAGTGCGGTGGTTGCGGAGATACCACTCGACCCTCTCATAACAACGAAACGCCTCACTTCGCGCCACATCCTCATAATTGCAAGTGCTTGATGTTGTCAGAGTCTGTTCTGTAATGTCGAGAGCATCCAGACGAGCACGCAATTGACATAGACGTGTACTAAGGAGACCATAGCTACGCGTACTCATGCCCCTCACGGTACCGACGATGCCATAGCATGCAAGGGCAATAAATAAGAGTATGATATACGTCGAAAGGGCACCCAACACAGGGGCAAACCATATAGGACTGGATGGCGGTAGGAGAAAGTAAAGTGCTACAGTTACTATTGACGCAACAATGTGCATAATAGGCCACGCTGCCAAAAGCGTCGCTGTATAAGCTCCGAGCCACTCCTTTGCACTCAAGGGGGCGTCTTCAAGCTCTTCGAACGTGTAAACGGGGGATTGTTGTGTAGCTTTTCCATTCATAGCTGCATTTGTACCAGGACTTGTAGTGGCCATGACTTGCCCTCCTTTCGGGCAACTACTTCGTGATGCCGTCATATCTTGGAGTTGCCTTCACAATACCTGAAAGAGGCGAAGTATACATGTTCTTATTTTTCTATGTTCTATACTATGAGGGTTTCAATCTATTTGATAGACGTAGGAGAGTTCTCTTTTTTGCAGATCAAAAAACCAGAGAACCTTTCACTGATCATAGTTTACCTGCAGCTTCCCCTGGCACACATCGTAAAGATTATATATACGGTTACGTATCTTTCTGAGTGCCTGAGCACGCATGGTCTCTCCGGCTTCGTGTATACAACTGAGGGTCAGCCGTACCGAGGTATATTTTTGTCCTGTACGCTCCGCAAGCTCTTGTGGACCGAGAGTACCTTGGGCATCGCTTAAGACCTGGAGAATTTTATGAAGGAGTTCTTGAATATGACTCGTCGTGAAAAAGATGAAGCGCGTGAAGAGCGCATCAACATGGAGATTATTGTGGATGCCTATGGCCCTGAAGAGCAGGCGATGGGCTGGTATAACTATCTTGACGATGTCTTGCAATTTCCGTTCTCTGCTCGCTGTGTCGTGGAGCGCAGAACCTCTCCGTTGAAAGTGGGAGAGGAAGTTAAGGTCACGGGTATGGCTCCTGGGGACGATTGTGAGCATGACATGCTGGTATTGATCCAATGGAAAGGCCGTGAGCTTGCCGTTCCCTTGATGCAACTAGAGGGTATGCAGGTAGATGAGGAGACGCAACAGGCTATTGAGGATTGGCACTACTGGGTGGAGCGGGGATACGAGTTGTAGGTTGTGCAGGAGTTAGGGGAGCTAACTAGGGTCGGGCTGGCCTCTCAGGGAGAGGTTTTTTAGGAGTGGAGACGCCACCTCGCGTAGGGGTGGAAGGGCCTAAGGGAGCGCATATCGGTGAGGCACGGCGGGCAGCCACAAGGGCCCCAACCCCGCTCCATACCGCCCCTGCCCCTACGCGATATCCTACGCTATTGCAAAAACCTATGCGTGTGAGGCTGCACACCGCCCCTGCCCCTACGCGATATCCTACGCTATTGCAAAAACCTATGTGTGTGAGGCTGCATACCGCCCCTGCCCCTACGCGATATCCTGCTCTATTGCAAAAACCTACCTGTGTGAGTTTCCTGGGGTGCTTTTGGCTGGTTGCTCTGCATCCAGATTGAGGGCTGCGTGGGCAAGTCGATGTATGATAGGCGCGACTTCCTGAGTACTGCGGGTGGGACCGGCAAGGTGATCGAAGCACTCGAAACTGATGAGGGTGTAGAGGATGTTGATGGTCTCATCGATGGCCTCGGGGGCGGGTCGTCCGTACTGCTGGGCAATGCGCCCGACGATGACACGAAGACCGTGCCGCCGCCGTTCATCTCGCGCTCGTATTACTTGCTCGAAATCGGAGTCGAGGGCGGCTAAACCACGGAGCCGCCTTGTCACGAGCCGGTCGGCTTCCCAGAAACGACTGAAGATGGTGATGTATTCGGTCAAGGCGTTGAGGGGGTCCGCTTGACGGAAAGCGGTGGGCAGCTGCTCCATACCGCCTTGGGCCGCCAGCGAATCGCAGAGGGCTTCGAGCAGGCCAATTTTGGAGCCGAACTGATGGTAGACGGTCATGCGGGCAACATCAGCTTGACGGGCAACGGCATCGATGGAGAAACCGGAGAAGCCATCGCTTGCCATAAGTAGTTCGCGAGCAGCATGAATGATGCGGGCTCGCGTCTGCTCGGTGTTTGCCTGGCGCAGACCAAGTCGATAGGGGCGAGGACTCATAGAGGACTTGACACCTTCCAAAATTCATTGTATATTCTGTATAACGAAAAATTAATTAGATGAGCTGTCTATATAATAGACTATTCTGAGGTCAATGTAAAGAGAGGCATGGGCTAGCAAAGGAATAAGCGAAAGGAGTGATGAAGATGCTATATGAACGTAGATGGCTGGCAGTGAGTGCTCTCGGCCTTTCAATCTTTCTTTCGGCTCTGGATGCGACGATCGTTGCACTTGCGCTACCGCCGATAGCACAGCATTTCCAACTTTCGGATAGCCTGGTGTCTACTGTGATCTTGAGCTATGCGATCCCTCTAACCGTGCTCATTCTTCCATCGGGAGACCTGATAGGTCGCTTCCGTACACTTCCTACCTTTCTGGTCGCCGTGCTGGGATTCGGCCTGGGAAGTATCATTTGTGGTCTGGCGTCAAGTTTCCCGCTGCTACTTGTGGGCCGTGTGATCCAGGGATGCTTTGGAGCGTTGATTGGTACACAGGGCATAGCGGTGGCTGCAGCTGTCGTCCCACCTGAGGAACGAGGACGGGCCATGGGCGTTATTGGGGCACTGGCCCCTCTCGGCTCAGTTGCAGGCCCAGGAATTGGTGGCCTGCTCCTGGCACGCTTTGGCTGGTCATCGATCTTCTTTGTGAATGTGCCGGTGTGCCTGCTGGCAGCTCTGCTGGGGGTCTTGAGCTTACGTGGCCTACGCCTGCAAGATGGGCGGTCTGGCAATGCCTATCGGCAGATGGGAGGGTTGCTGCGTCGTGCGCAGTTTCTCTGGGGATTTCTGGCGTTTTTCTGGAGTGTGGCGGTCGCCGGTGCCCTGTACTACCTCTTACCATTTGACTTGAGCAATGTACAGCATATCTCTTCATCGCTGGCAGGCGTCATCTTGCTTTGTGTCCCACTAGGAATGAGCGTGATGGGACCGCTTGGTGGCTACCTGACGGATCGCTACGGGGCAAAGCCGTTCATCCTGACAGGCTCAGGTCTACTGCTCGTCGGCTTGCTGTTGCTCACGCTTGTTGCTCAATCTCCAACATCCGCATTGGATTTGGCCTGGCGTCTTCTGCTGATTGGTGTGGGCTTTGGTCTGTTTGGTGGGCCCAATCAGACGCTTCTTATGAGTGTTGGTGCGCGTGAAACGCTGGGGGCAGCCAGTGCGCTCTCCAACCTGGGGAGTCGCCTTGGTTCTGTCTGCGGTCCCCTGCTTTTGGGGCTTGCCTGGACATTTCTCACCAGTACATCTACCCAGATGGGTGTTGGGCTGCTGATCATAGACGGTTTCGCGGTACTGAGCCTGCTTTTTGCATGGGTATCGGTACAGAGGAGAGCACAACGTCTTGCGCCTTCGCAGGAGGCAGCATAGGCCACATCTCATGTAGCTATCATGAGGGAGGCAAGAGTGTTAGAGGAGCTAGAGTCCGAACAATGTATTCATCGATGAGAGAGGAGAATTACGTGTATGCATAAACCATTTCGTTTTGGCGTGGTAGTGAGCCATGCCCCATCACATACTGCATGGATTACAACTGCCCGCAGAGTCGAGGAGCTTGGCTACGCGAGCTTGTTAATGCCGGATCGCCCTTCAATAGGGGGTCTTGCACCCCTCACGGCATTGGCGGTAGCTGCCGAGGCAACCACAACGCTGCGCGTTGGTAGTTATGTGTTCTGTAATGATTATCGTCATCCAGTGCTGCTGGCTAGAGAGGCGGCAACGCTCGATCTGCTCTCCGAGGGCCGCTTTGAACTTGGTCTGGGAGCAGGAGTCGGCGCAGCTGAGTTTCAACAGATGGGCATGCCATTTGCCAGCGCGGGCACCCGCCTTGGCCATCTTCAGGAAACTCTTCAGTTGATGAAACAACTCTTCACAGAAGAGACGGTCAATTTCACCGGGAAGTACTATACGATTAGCGAGATGAAAGGATATCCGCGGCCTGTGCAGAAGCCACACATGCCTATTCTGGTGGCGGGTTCCGGAGAACGGATGCTCAAGTTGGCGGGTAGTGAGGCTGATATCGTGGCGATAGGGTCAAGAATAACCGCGCAAGGTATGGACCCGACAGACGCCTCTTTGGAGCAAAAGATTGCGTGGGTCAAAGAAGGCGCGGGGGAGCGTTTTGCAGACCTGGAACTGAGTCAGACAATCTACTATATGATGATCACTGATAGTGGGGCAGCGCTCGCCGCCCAGGGAGGAGGACCGCCAATTCCAAAGAAGCCAATGAGTACTGAGCAGGCGGTTGAGCAGCTCCTTGAGCAGCGTGATCGCTATGGTTTCTCCTACCTTCAGGTGTATGAAGGACAAATGGAGAACTTTGCCCCGGTAGTTGGGCGGCTCGCGGGACGATAACGGAAAGTAATCCGATAGTAAAATAGATAGAAGGAGTTTTTTCTCATGACTACGACGGTACGTATTGTGCAATGGGTAACAGGAATTGTTGGGCTGGGAGCCCTGGTGCTTGGGCTGATGTTCTGGATCGCTCATATAGACTTGATCAGCCTGCACAGGCTGTTGGGCTTCATTGTCGCTATTGGTCTTCTGGTGATGAGTCTGATAGCGGTTAGCACTAGAGGGATGAGAGTATTAGGATTGGTTGGTGTGGTGTATGCGTTCATCCTGCCTGTCTTTGGGTTAACACAGCAGACGTTGCTCGTTGGCGATCTGCACTGGTTGATCCAGACAATACACATGCTCCTTGGCATTGGTGCCCTGGCCCTGGCAGGGATCATGGGTACGCGTTATGTGCGTCTCACGCGGGCAGTCAGGGCTGCATCTCAGGTAACTGTACCTGAGCCAGGGAGATAAGAAGGTTGAAAGGGTGGAGAAGAGCGTATATAAAGAATTGGTTGCTATGGGATGGCGTGGTACGATGGCTGGCATAGTCACGAGAGATGATGGGCAGCCACAAGGGCCTAGTGGGTGGACGGCCAGAGGTGCGCCTCATCCACAGCGGGCGGCCACAAGGGCCCCACACACAATCCCCCAGATTGCGTCCCCGCATCCGCTCCACTCCCGCCCCTACGCGAGGTGGCGTCTTCACTGTCCAAAAACCTACCCGTGAGAGGTGTGGGCCCTTCTATACCTGCTCACACGGGTAGGTTTTTCCTTGGGCGAACAAGCATCTCCCGGCAGCGGGCGGCCACAAGGGCCAATCCATTTCAAATAGCCCATGCTCTTGACGGAACACCCTGAACGATGAAATTGGTCACGCAATTCCAGGAGAAGAAGACGTTTTGCGAGTCAAACGAAGCCGATTCAAGAGTGTCATCCTGAGCGGAGCGAAGGATCTCTCGCCGGCGAGAGATCCTTCGCTCCGCTCAGGATGACAAAGCGAGATGGTCTTGTATTTGAAATGTCTTGGCCACAAGGGGGGTCACTACATTTCCTATCCGCTACCTGGGAGGTTTCCGAGTAAGCTGTTGAGAGGGTTCAGGTGGCTAAGCTCATCATGTGGTCTATCAGTTCCATATTGGCCTTGCTCGCATTGAACCAGCGATTGGGCGGCGAATGGTGGTTGTGGGTTGTGATGCTCGCGAGATGGGACAGAATTATGTCGGATGTATCCAATGTATTGTTTGTATCGGTTGTATCTAATGTATGCATCGTATCCAATGTATCGCCTGTATCGCCTGTATCGGTTGTATCTAATGTATCGGTTGTATCCAATGTATTGTTTGTATCGCTTGTATCCGTGGTTTGGGTATCCATGCTCCTGTGAAGAAGGGAAGGGTGATGAAGCGTGGTATACTTTCCGCGAGACAGTCGGATGATCTCCCCGGCTTGGTGCATACGACCGAGGGTGAGTCGTACCGAGGTAGATTTTTGTCCTGTACGTTCGGCAAGCTCTTGCGGACCGAGAGGGCCTTGGGCATGACTTAAGGCCTGGAAAAGCTGCTGTCGTTGGATGGAGACAGTGGTGGGGCCATTGAGCAGGGTGGAGACAGGGGAGGTGTTTTCTCCAAGCCACTGGATAGAGGGGATACCCGAGGCGTTTTCCACGATCTGATAGCTCAGGTGAGGGGCTTGCTTGCTGAGGTTGTTTTTGGTGGTGGCGAGGATGCGCTTGTGCTCGTCAGAGGGGTCCTGGGCGACGAGTAGGCCGGTGCGGGCAGCGGCGATGATGCCGATGGAGCCCGCCCCACGATAGAGGGCATTGTGCGAGGCTCCTTTATTGAGGTGGCGGATAATCAGAATGGCACAGCCGGTACGCTCGGCGAGTTGGGCCAGGGGAGTGAAGACTTCGCGGATATCCTGGTCACGGGAGGAGTCAACGTTATGCCCCAGAACGGCCATGAGAGGGTCCAGGACGACCAGGACGGCGTTGGTGCGCTTGATCGCTTGTTCCAAGAGCTCCAGGTCATGGGCGAGGGAGAAGGGACGGTCGACGATCGCCATCTTTTTGGTATCCAGGCCTTCGACTGTGTTGAGCAGAAGAACGTGTGAAGGGTCGCCTCCTGCGGCTTGCAAGCGGGGTTTGAGCGTATCAGCGGCGCCATCTTCGGGGGCGATCAAGATGACGCCTCCTTGTTGGCCCGGTGTGCCATCGGGCATGGGACGGCCTGAAGAGACACGGGCGGCCAGATTGAGGGCGAGCAGAGATTTGCCCATGCCGGGGTCGCCGTCGAGGAGGGTGATTTTGCCAAGGGGAATGCGTTTTTCCCATAACCAATGAACTGGCTGCGTTTCGATCTCCGAGAGGAACAAACCGAGTGCTTCTTCGTCGGGGTCAGGAGATGGTTGAGGATGCTCTGGCGTCGTAGAGGCTGGATTGTCCAGCTTTCTGGCAGCGGACTTGGCAAACTCTTCAAGTCCTGGAAGGGCTTTGCGTATCGACGGATCGCTTGCGCCTTGCTCACGCATGATTTTGACCAAGTGAGCAAGGATTGAATTTCTGTGCTTGAGGGCATTTTTTCTTTTGAGATGCATGATTGTTTTGTCTATTCCTTTCAGTGTGTCGTTCAGGAAGCGCATGTGACTCCTGAAGCGAGGGGGAGCGGCTTTTTTGTCTGTGGCAGTTCTGGTTGCTATGTGAGGACCTGCTACTTTCTTAATCTCCCGTGTGGAGATGAGATGAGGGTATGTTGCGAGGTAAGCGAAGAGGGATGTTGTTCGCTTTGGTTATAGTATACAGAATGGTTCCAAATGGATAATCAGGGGCAGCTTACGGAGGCGTGTCTTGTTGTCACACTGTGGGCACCTGGTGAACCGCATGTCCTGATAGGGGTTAAGAAAGAAGCGATAACGCGGAGGTTGTTTACCAAGCTGTTCGGTTTTCTTTTTCTGCTTTGCCATGGTGACGTTGCTATTCTGGGTAAAAAGTAATGGACTGCTTGAGCTTGCTGCTCTTGAAGGGATCCCTTATACCAACCATAGGCGGGCCTGTGCGGCGGATTTCAGGTAGGGCAGCCAGATTCTGCTTCGCAAGATCATATTTTCGGTCAATGACAAGTGCGCGTTTCAATGCGGCTTCGGCTTCGTCATAGCGTTCCTGCATCATTAGGCATATGCCAAGGTTGCCCCAGGGTTGTGGTAAGCAATCGCCCATGACAATAGAGGCCCGGAAAGCCTGGTCGGCTTCTTGCCATTGACCTGCTTCCATCAATTCTAAGCCTTTCTGGAAGAGGTCTTCCTGTTCAATAAGCTCGTCCAGAGTGAAGTTTGGGCCGCGCAGTTTCAGTGATTCCTCGGCCATCTTACGGGCAAACTTTAGCTCATCCTCGATCTTCTTGGTGAGTTCAGGTCTGGTGTTCAGTTCTTGGGCACGTTCATAGTCACGAAGAGATTTGCCAAAGCGCGAGGTGAAGCGACTGGTCATACCTCGATTGTACCATAAATCGGCATTATTGGGGTTTAGCGAAAGGGCTTCCGTGTAGGCGGCATAGCTTTGCGGGAAGTTCTGGAGCATGGCGTGTGCTGTTCCCATTTGCTCCAGCACATCGGCGCGCAGAGAGGCATTGCGGGGAAGGAGTTTCAACAGGCGTTCGCAGTTGATAACTGCCTCGCCGAAGTTGCCTCGAAAGATTTGCTGACCAACAAGGTCGAAGAGTCTGTTGGCTTGCGACGGACTGTAGGGTAATTTGTTCTTGTGTCTGGGTTGTTTTGATTTTCTTGACATAGTTTCTAGCAATTCTACGCACTCATCAGAAATAGAGCGCGTAAACATAGATTGACGCGCATGAACGCGATAGATAAGGTCCTGATACTGCATCCGCACGCTTCCTCTGTACATTCTTCGTGTACTATATCACAGAACAAAGAAATATCATAGTATGATTCCTCTCCACAGGAGATGCACGAGAGCTTGTTGTTCCGGCGCGGTGATTGGGAGGGGAGGTGCATCATGAGGAAAGTGGTGCTCCTAAGTTGGCAGACTCACCTTGTGAAGCAGGGTGAGTCGCCTTTTGTCTTGAGCTATGTGGGCGGTTCGACCAGGAGCAAACCATTGTTCTCGGGGTCAAGGATCATCATATAGGTACCCCAGGGTTGAGCATCGGGCTCCTGGACAATGCGCACGCCCTTGGCTTTGAGATCCTCGTACAAGGCTGACATGTTTGTGACATTGAAGGTGAGAGCTTGCGACTTGCCCATGGTCTGCTGGTAATGCTGCCAGTTTTCATCGAGTTTATAGAGAATGACTTCGGTATGCGCTCCCTTTGGCGCAACAGCAATCCAGCGCGACTCGCCCATGGGCGAGTCTTGGTGTAATTCAAAGCCCAACTTCTCGGTGTAAAACGCTTTGGCTTGATCCTGATCCTTGACAAAGATGCAGATAGTGGAAACTCCGTCGATCATAAAATTCCTCCTTGAAGCAATTGTGTGTCCTGTAACAAGCACTGTCAGACTCTCTCACTGCGTTAGATGCAGGCAGCTGAGGGAGGAGAAGAATGCGAAGCTTTGCTCTGAGGGAATACTATCGCATCTTGAGGCGAAAGGCAACCTCAGAGGCACCTAGATTAATACCTCGGCCCAATGGTAAAATACCCCGTATTCACCCTACACGAATTCGTACTGCTACTGCAAAAGTTCCCATGCAGGTAGTCAACATTTTGTTGATGTTGAACTGTTCCATAAAAGTAAAGCGGTATCTGACCGTCTGGTTGCTGCACCGTAAAAGAAAAGTTACCTTGCAGGTCCACCTTTCCACTCAGCGGATAGGCCTGCTGCGAAGGAGACGTAATCGTAAACGTTCCGCTAAAGTTAGCTCTCCCCTTGCTTTGCTTTATAAACACCGAGATGTTTGCTGTCTGCTGCTTTGTCTCATCATACATCGACCCGTTATACGCCCCAGCAATATAGAGGCCGTTCTGAGGCGTTGCAGTGGGAGTAACAGGCGGAGGATATGCTGGCGTTGGCCCAGCTAAGGAAGTAGAGACAACTAAGCGCAGGGCCGTCTGATGCTGAGTAGGAATCCAATCCCCTGCGCAGGTCGTCAAATTTAAAAAGCTTCCTGCTGTATTGCCAAAGATATCCTGAACGGGGGCCACTTGGGGTGGATAGGACATGATAGCTGTGACATGGAAAAGGAGTGTTTTACCGTGGGCATCAACGACCAGCACATCGTCACCCACATGGAGATCGCGCAGGTGCCAAAATACTGCGGGATTTCCGCCCGGGCGATCCAGGTGCCCGGCAATCACGGCGCTGCCCCGTTCGCCTGGGCGTGGGCCCGCATTGTACCAGCCGACATCGTTCCAGGGACGCTGCCCTGGTGTTTCCATTGTGCCATCTGGTCCGACGCCTACTGACTCGATCGGGGCGTTGACACCGATAGCAGGAATGAGCAAGCGCACAGGGATGAACAAGCGCACGGGTGGTGCAGGAGCCTGATTCGCTGTGGTAGAAGCGAGCGACAGTCCAGCCAAGGTGAGGGCCAGAGCCACCACGGCGGTGAGCAGAGTTGGGTACAGCCGAGGAGGACGGCCCCTGGTCCTTTGACGAATGAAGGGCCACAGGCCAGTGAGCATCCCAGCACTCATTCCTCCAAAGGCGAGTACTCCCAATGGCCAGGCAGCTAGCGGCATGAACGGGGACGTGTTCATCGGCAGCACATTGGGATCGCTTCCGGTACCAGACATACTCGGCAGGCCCTTGACCTGTACATGGACAAACTGCAGCGGAGGAGCTCCATGGAATACTCCAACGATAAAGATACTGGTCACTGTGTTGGTTGTCAGGGCGACCTGATCCAGCAGGCTAAAGGAAGGCCGAGATGCTCTTACCGTGAATGTATATGGACCGGCCGGTAATTTCAAGTAATTACTGGCTTGCGTATAGGACAAGGCCCCAGGAAGCGTAAGTCCACCTGTGGCGATGCTCAAAGGGCCTGTTGCTGGTGAAAGATGATAGACACGGACCTTGGCCATGCCAGTGGCCATCAGGTTATCGTCTACAAAGACCTGCAGCGAGAAACCTGTGGCCTGGGTTCCGATGGCTGCCACGGTATAGGCGGAACCAGCCTGGACTGAGAGTCTCTGTGTAATGACCCTTGCCCCGATCCCTTTGCCGATGAGTGCAACCTGCACATTATGGTGTCCTGCGGGCAAGTGTAGGTAGTCCGTAACAGTTGCAAACATCGCATTACTCAAGAATTTTGCCCCATCCACGAACACATCCACGGTTCCCACATCAGGCGAAGCATTCACGAGGCGTACGAATGAGGGACTCTCAGCAGAAGCGGGGAGAGTCTGAGTGCCAAGGAGAAGCAGTAAAGCGAGCAGACCGAATGTCAAAAACACTCGCTGTACCAAGCGTACACAGGTAAGCTTCAT
>WNGR01009514.1_pt1 | contig 12123 bp, 9 predicted proteins | sample 5407581 | NCBI WGS metagenome assembly WNGR01 (sample SAMN13153383, study PRJNA577476) | soil metagenome | isolation source: 80 cm soil or saprolite under Garry oak tree replicate 2 | place: USA:California | collected 2016-06-15
GTTGAGATGATAGAGAAGCTGGCGAAGCGGTGCGCGATGCTTCACGAAGATGGTGCTCCCTGGGGTTTTCGCGCGTTGGTGCCAGGTACTTTATGGTCGCCCGCCGAGGGGGATGGGATTGGGTCCACAAGATGGGAGCATGAGGAACAGGACGCGGGCGACAATAAAGGCCCTCCCCACCCCGCGTCCGCCGCCCTCGCCCCTACGGGTGGGGAGGAGGCTTTATGGTCCAGGAAATATGCGAGAATCACTAGCAAAAAGATGACCGTCTTCCAACGCTCGATACGCAGGCGGTGGGTGCTGCGGGGGGCGATGAAACGGAAACGGCGCAGCCTGAGGATTGTAGTGAGCATCGTGGTGGCGGCGTCCATACTGCTTGCAGTGCTCATACCTATTGGGGCGGGCATTGTTGCCTATGGCGCCTATACGTCCATTCGGGGGATGGCATTGGATGGGGTGGATCATTTGATGAATGTAAAAAGTTTGCTGGCTGTGGCAAAAAGCGATCCTGCGGCGGTACTCAATGTGCAGCAGTTGCAACGGGCGGGAGCGGAATTGAGCAGTGGGGAAGGCGATTTTTTGCAGTTGCAGTCATTGATTAATCGTCCAGAGGTGCAGAATGCGATCTTGCAATTCGCGCCCTCATATAGCGGGAAGCTAGGCATGGCGGAGCGCTTGATACAGGTGGGGATCGATGCATCAAAGATGGGCGGTGAATTGATCAATGTTGCGATGTTGGGGGCTACCATCCTGCATGGTTCGCCTCTGGAGACTGGCTCTACGAAGCCGCTGATCACGACGGCGGATATTTCGAATATCGAGGGGGCGCTGGCGCATGCTCTTTATTACATTGGCGATATACGCGCGCAGATGAGCCAGGTGTCGCTGGAGCAGCTCCCGATCAGCGATGCGCAGAAAAAGCAACTTGGCTCGGTGCTCACGCTCTTACCGACGGCGCAAAATGCTATTGAGCAGGGGCAGGGGTTGATTGGCATAGTGGCGTGGCTGCTGGGTGTTGGACACGAACGGCGCTTCCTTCTTCAGACGCTGGACCGCGCCGAACTGCGTCCCAGCGGCGGCTTTACCGGGCAGTACGGCATATTAGATATAAAAGATGGGCGTATGGCTCCCCTGTCGCTGCGGGATGTGACGGAACTCGACTATGCCGGAAACGGTGTGGAATTGGGCCGATCTGCTCCGCCAGAGTACAGGAGCTGGATGAATTTTGGCTTCTGGGGGCTGCGCGACGCCAATTTGTCCGGTGACTATCCTACCAGCGCGCGGCTGGGGATGCAAGTCTTCCAGGATGAGGGCGGTGGGCCGGTTGATGGCGATATTTCTTTCACGCCGGTGGTGATTGAACACATCCTGAGTATCATCGGGCCAATGCGCGTGCCGCAGTATAACGAGACGATTACCGCCCAGAACCTGGAGGAGCGACTGCATTACTACCAGCAGAACTCCTCGGCGATTGCGCTGCAGAAACAGAAGAGCGGCACGAGCAACGCGGCCACGCGTAAGACTTTTACGACATTACTGGGCAAAATTCTACTTGATCGACTGCGCCACCTGCCGGTGAAAACGCTGATCAAGGTCGCACAGGGTGCGGTGAAAGATATTTCATCGCGAGACCTGGAACTGTACTTCGCCGATCCACAGGCTGAAGGTTGGTTACTCTCGCATGGATATAGCGGGGCGATGGATACCTTTACGAAACAGGATGGCTTTATGGTGGTGCAGGCAAACATCAGCATCAGTAAGGCAAGCCAGTATGTGCATACGACGGAACAGGATAACATCGTGCTGGATGCGCAGGGCGGCGCGACCCATAACCTGACCATTACACTTGACTATAAGCAAAGCGGGCCTGTGTATGGCTACAGCACGTATGCCGACTATATCCGCGTCTATGCTCCGGCTAACGCTCAGTTTATCTCCGGAGATGGATTTGATACGGGCACAGCTTTATGCATACCAGCTTCTCCAGGATCATCAACAGGGAATGGAGACGCTCCATCTTCAGGGTGCAGCCAATTCGGGAATTCTTTCTTTAGCTCTGCGCGTTATTGTCCCAATGGAGACTATTCACTTGGGCAAAAGGGCTACATACCTGGAAAGGGCTTTACCAACTGGCCTATTGATAGCCTGGGCGCGCCGACTGAAATGTCCAGCGATCTGCCTGGACGCGCGATGTGGGGTGGATTGCGGGAGCAGTGAAACATGTGGTAGGACAGTCTCAGTACGCGGTACTGGTGCAGAAACAAGGGGGATATGTGCCGACGGTGCAGATTAGTATCGATACGAGCGCGCTTGCAGGCGTCAAACCCTACAACTTCTCAGGCGATTTGATTGCTGACCGGCTCTTCACACTGCCAAAGGTCAAGAAGGCGAAATAATCTAAACACGTTTTTCCGCTCATTCCCTTGACAAATCGCATACTTCTTGTGTACGCTATGATTCCCAGGTGTATTATTATGTCATGTAGAGTTACTCCTTGCACGGTAAAGAAGCAACGACGCTTATCACCCGCGGGCGCGATTGGTTTGTAATGCAGCTTGTATGGCGACGATGCCAGGCAGCAAGGCTTGTACCACTAAGGAAGTTTAGATGCTCGTGCATGCCTCAACTGATGACGATGGTCTTCGATGGAAACATGCCTTCTGGAATGCGGCCCCTTGTAGTCTGTTTTTGATAGCCCTGCAACGTTTATTCCTCATTCCATTTTCTGGAGAAGGAGCCTTTGCATGTCTTCGCGTTTTACCCTTGGTATCGAAGAAGAATTTCAACTGGTAGATCGTCATACAGGTCAGTTGTCCTCGCATATTTTGACGATGTTGGAAAAAGGGGTGGCACTGTTTGGTGATAAGATGAAGGCTGAAATGCTGCAATCTACGGTCGAAATCGTCACCGACGTTTGCCCTAACATCCTGGCGGCCCGGTTGGAACTGCAGCACCTGCGCGCAATGCTGCTGCAACTTGCCGACCAGGAGGGGTTGACGCTGATTAGCGCGGGTACTCACCCCAGCGGTTCCTGGATGGAGCAGCTTTCGATGCCCAACGAACGCTACCTGGAATTAGAAGAGGAGCTACAAGATGTGGCACGTTCCATTCTGATTTTCGGGCTGCATGTGCACGTGGGGGTTGAAAACCATGACATTGCGATGAGCCTGATCAATTCACTGCGAAACTGGCTGCCCCAGCTATTGGCGCTTTCGACGAATTCGCCGTTCTGGTGTGGGCGTTTTACAGGCATCAAGTCGTATCGTTCGGTAGTTTGGCGGCCATTTCCGCGCAGCGGCGTACCGGAGTTCTATAGCTCCTGGGCTGATTTCGATGCCTATGTGCAGTCGCTGATTGCGGCAGGCGTGATTGATAATGGGAAGAAGATCTGGTGGGATATTCGCCCGCATCCATTCTTCGACACGGTTGAGTTCCGCATCTTCGATATGCCAGCAACGATGGAGGATACGCTGGCGCTGGCGGCGCTGTGCCAGGCGCTGGTAGCGAAGCTGGCATGGCTGCATAAACGCGGTATGACGATGCATATTTTACCGCGCTACTTGATTGAGGAGAACAAGTGGCGCGCCATGCGCTACGGTCTGGATGCAGAGTTGGTAGATTTTGTACGCGGTCGCCGCGTGCGTATGCGCGATTCGATTAGCGAACTGCTGGATTTTGTGGATGATGTACTCGACGACCTGGGCAGTCGACGCGAGATTCATTACCTGCGTATGCTGCTGGATGACCCGCGCGGAACGGGGGCGGACCGCCAGATCGCGGTCTACAGGCAAACGGGGAGTGTTGACGCGGTGACCCGCTATTTGATGCAATCAACCCTGGAGGGCATGCAGGTCGATTTGACGGAGCAATCCCTGGTGTCGTAGGGACGCGATTTATCGCGTCCTCAGGCATCGCAAATCGCCCTGGAGGACGCGATTTATCGCGTCCCTACGAGACCTTTGTTTCCTCCTGCATGATTTCCTCAAGGGGGCGGGTTGATTGTTCTTGAACAAGGCGAATCTCGTTTTCGAAGATGCGGCGGAGGATGGCGATGGCGTTGGCGTAGGTGGAGTCCATGCCAAAGTAGGAGAGGCTACCGGCGCCGAGGTTTTTGCCGCGGGTGTAGGGGGTGTCGGAGCCATAGTGGAGGATGCCGAGTTCGTAGGGCAGACGGGCGAAGTTGATGTTTTCTCCCACCGGATAGCGCGTCAGGTACTGGTCTTCGTAGACAGCGTTGAGGTAAGGGCCGCTCTCCATTTCTACGACGGTGTAGTTGGCACGGTAATAGAAGTCGAGGTACTGGCGGTTTTGGAGGTAGGTGCCTTTGGCTGAGACGGCTTTCTGGTTGTCGAGAACGGAGCCGTAGATGAGGGAGGGCTGTACGTCCTGGGCGGTGAAGCAGTTGTCGAGCCAGTAGGTGTTCTGACTGTGTTCGTCAAGCACGACGTTGGAGATCATGACGTCGCCGATGCTGCCGTTGAGCGTGGCGGCTTTGCCGAGGATATAGATGCCGCGCATGTAGGTGAGGTTTTCCATGATTTCGCGCATCATGCGGTAGGCGGCCATGCCGAGTGGGTAGTCGATGTTGAGAATGATGGCTTTGCTTCTTGCCAGTTTGTCCATGCCGGGCATGCGACAGCGGGGGTCGACCTCCATATGACGCAGTTTGGCAAGTTCAAAGATCTGCGCGTCGATCTCAAGGCCATGGCGGGCGCCGATGTACCAGATGCCGCGCTCCTGCTCTTCGGTCGCGCGGATGCGCATGAATTCTTTGCCCGCTGGTGTACGCATCCATGCACGAGAGACGAAGTAGAGGAAGTTTTGCCAGTTGCCGGGTACGATGCCCTGTTGCAGTTTGCGGCATTCGTCGGCCAGGTAGGGATCTTCGCCGGAAAGGGCGAAGCTGGTGAGTTCGGCGTCGCGGCGCAGGAGGGTACCTGACATGAGGTTGACGAGGCTGTGGGTGTTGCTGGAGACGAAGTAGACGGGTCGATCCTGCAAGCCGAGGGTGTTGAGGAGGTTTTCAAGTGGAGCCCACCACTGGCGGGTGGCACGGACGTAGCCTACGTGGGAGCCGCCGAGGAAGCGCAGGGCGAAGCTTTTGCGCTGCCTGCCGATGGTGAGGAGGTTTTCTTCAAGGCGATCGCCCCAGATGAGTTCGAGGCGTTCCCAGTCGTCTACGGCGATATGCAGGCGCTCGCGCAGGACTTTGCGCATCTCAGTGAAGACTGGGGAGGTACGATCCATGCGAGTCTCCAGTATTTGCATGGTGGTGGGGTCTACGTTGAGCAGGTAGTGCATTTTGTTCCATTCGATTTGGAAGGCGACGAGGATGGGGACGATGTCGTCGGTGTCGCTGACGCTGGCGACGTAGGCGGCAAGGGTGTTGTGACCATCGTAAAACCATTTGCGGCGGCGCGCGGAGGCCGTGACGGCTTGCCAGCTATCGACGTGGAAGCCCTGTTGGAGGAATACGTCTTCGGATTGACCCAATAAGACGAGGTTGCAGTGTATGATGGAGGCCGGCAGGCGCAGGACACTGTAGATGAAAGCGGACATGTCTGGATAGGGTGATCTTGAGTCGGGATGCAGGCTGGAGTCGATGTTGTAATGGGCCTGCACGAGGGCTTTGAGGCTGATCTCGCCCGAACTTCGCATGAGGGTGTTGTAGGTGCGTATGTACATTTCGACATCGCGCTTACCAGCTTCGTGATGTCGCTCTCCATCATTAAAAGAGCCATCCACCGATTGCGAGGATGCGGGCGAGATAAATCTGGACCTTTCAGCCTGTTCGAGTTCGGTATCGCCGTTGTTGAGTATTACTGGCTGGTATGAGTCTTCAAATGGATCGGGTGTATTTTTTCCGGGTGTTTTGTTCTTTCGTGGCATATGCTTTGTCTCTCAGTTTTCTAATAAGGAAGTATTCTCTTTATTCCGACTGCCAACGAACTTCGTTCTACGCTGCGCGTCAGGCAGTCGGGAAGGAAGTATTTTTTTGATTATTATACTCGTTGATTGAACGATATGATAGGGGGAAATTCACTATTGTGAGCGAGCAGTGCAATTTCCTCTCGATTTTATGCCACCAATCATCCAGGTAGAACGTTCCTACTTTAAGAGGTGTTACTAAAACGCTGGGCATCCCCATACCTGGCGTTTCCCCCTAGTAACGCTTCTTTTTTTCTGACCATAACAAGGTGTCCTCATTACCAGGAACTCTGGATAGGGCGCCCGCAAGGGCTGGTTGCTTCCAGTCACAGCGGAGTTCACCGGATTGTAGGAGGTTCAGGATGATTTCATCGCAATCACGCAACAGCCATTGTCCGAAGTGGGCGATGAGTAGTTGCTGGCGCAAGTCGGGCCAGCGACGAGGAGATTGGGCGCGTCCCCGGCGCAGGGTGTCTTCTCTCAAGTGCTGTATCGCCGATGTGAGACGGGCGCGCTGCTGCTCGCGAAACCAGGTTTCGTTGAGGAGGCCTCGATGGCTCTGTTCTTCCAGGCGGCGGCGATAGCTGCACACGGCATCATTCATGCATATGAGGCTGTCCTGGCGGCGCGTGGCGAAGAGGAGAGTATAGGGTGTGTCTTCTATGCTGGCGGGGCCAAGCAGCATGGGGAAAGCGATGCGCTGCACTGCGAGAAAATGCGGCTGCATTGCTGCCTGGAACAGGTCGATTACGTTGTTTATGGTTTTTGCGATGTCATCATCCTTTGCCAGCAAGGTCTTCCAGCGATCACTTCGCAGTAGGGAGGTGAAGGCGGCTGCTCCTGGGGGTGTGCGCAGCGCTGGAAGCAGGCGATTTTCAATGTGTTTATGCGCGATGAGCAGGCACAGCTCGGTTGGCGCAGTTCGTTGGTAGAAAGGGACGAGGTCATCATAGGTAAAGAATGGAATCTCATGCTGCTGGGAAGTGGGCGAGATCGGATTGAGCAGGAAGATTGCGGCGAATTGTTCGATTGCCGGGAGCAGGGCGGGCGCGATCTCTCGCCAGTTCGCGCTTAGGAGCGCGCTTGCTTTTGGTAAGGCAAAGGGCCTATCCGCCGATTTTGCCTTGTTCTTTCCGCCTTCAAGTATCATCCCCTGAAGCGTGATGGGCTTGCTTTCCCCCGCAAGCTCTTGAGCAAGTGAAACGATGGGTTGGAGGATGGGCGGAATTGTGAGTGAATGGGCTTGCTTCTGTGGTTTTTCAGAGAATACACCTTCTGTGAGGTCGCCAAAGATGTTGAGTGTAAGTGCCTCGGCTGAAGAGGTGGACGCGATAAATCGCGTCCCTACGTCCTTGCCTGTCTTTGTTCCACCAAGGACATCAATCAAGTAACAACGGCGAAAAATGCGGGTGGCGGCCAGGGAGCGGCAGTAGGGCGCGACGTAATCTGAGAGCAGCCAGGCGCGCAACGCGGACAAAACCGCCTGTTCCGTGGGATGCGAAGCTGTCTGCTTTTCCACGCGTCCCGCGGATGTGCCGCTTTTTTCAGCTATTTCGTGGTTGATATCTTCTGCCCAGAGGTTGTGCATAATGGGGATATTTTATCATACTCTCGCTGAAAAGATGCTACGCGAAAAATCACCTGCTGCATCGTCTTATAGAAAAAGATCACCTGCGCTTTTGTTGCGTAAAAATGAGCGAAAGTAATGTATACTTTATTACAAGTTCTCCTGTAGCGCGAATCGTCTCACCTTCGTTTTTTAGTAGCTTGAAATGCGAGCCTGCAACGACGCTGCGCGTCTACTGCTTCGCAGTCAGCTGGCTCGAAAGGTAGTACGAGTGAAACTGGGGAAGTCTTATGGAAGATGCGCTACCTGGTCATTCTGAAATGATCACGTCTAACACCAATGGTTCACTTACCGAGCGTATTGATATTGCTGAAGAGATACATGTAGGCTCTCAACAGCCCGGCTTGAAACAGGGGATTTTTGCCCACGTGCGCACAGGGATGAAAGTCTATGGGGCGGCGCTGGTAGGCACGGCTGCGCACATTCCTCTTATTGCCTCTGCGTTGACGGCGGGCTTCTACTTTGCTCCGCCTGTTTCCCTCTTCTCAGAGCCTTTATCTGGCTGGCATCCTATTGTCTATGGCGCGCTTGTGACCGTTGGGCTGTGGCTGGTTACCTCCATTTTCTTTTATCACTTTACCACTGCCAAAGGGGTCAACAATCGCGGTTACGATACCCTCATCAACAGCATGAGCCAGCTGAAAGCGCAGCTTGATGTTATAGAGTCGCAGCATCACAATAAAAAATGGCCTCTCTACCAGCAGGTAGCGCTGAAAGAAGCGCGGGATGGGTATAACGCTCTTACCAAAAAACTGAGCGAATCGTCTGCCGGTCTGCAATGGGTGCTTAGCACAGGATATATCGATGTGTGGAGTACATTCCATCGCGCTGAAGAAGCCATGATCGAGTTCGAACCGGTTGAGATGGTCATTCGTGGAGCATTGCATGATAAACTGGCGATCCAGGACTCTAAAATGGCGCACGAGGTTGAATTGCTCATAAAGCTCCGGCGAGCGGTAATCTGCCTGGATGAGGCAATGAATGTTCACTTCAGAAGGGATCGGGAAGAGGAGGATGAATTTGAAATTCGCCAGTTAAGATTGCAGCTCGATAGAGTTGCGAAGAAAGTTGGTATCGATTTAGAGGCCGATCAGGCGTTTGGAAGTGATACTTCCGCGTTAATGGATGATACGAATCAAGAAGCGATGGCACGCGCTACCATTCGCGAGATCAGGCATACACTGAATGAGTTTCGTGATGGCCTATGGGAGGGCCTGGTACGCTCTCGTAACCATTTGATGGCCACGATTTTTGTGACCGGGTTGGTAACGCACCTGCTGCTATGCATCGCTATTCTGACGAGCGCGCCTAAAGCGCCCTCGATGCTTGCTGCCGCTAGTTTCTACATTATTGGCGCTATTGCAGGCCTGTTCGGAAGAATCCGCCGCGAGTCAATCAACCATAATGCCACCAATGACTATGGTCTTTCTATTGCAAGACTGCTCGCTACTCCTCCGCTCTCAGGATTGGCGGGTATCGGAGGCGTTCTCATTTACAGCACCTTACTGAATGGGCATAACATGATGACCTCGTTCATCGCGGATTATGTATTTGTCCTGAATCGACCGGATTACTTTCTTGTCGCCGCCATCTTCGGGCTTGCCCCTAACCTGATTGCGCGCAGTCTGCAGGAGAGGTCCGAAAAGTATTTCTCTGCTCTCAATAAGAGTAAAGGGGCAGAGGTGGATTTATCGGATGATGGGAGTTGAATCAGGAAGCAAGTTTCCTCACCGCATTCACAATCAACCGGTGTTCCAGCGCCTTCAAACGTTCATGTAGCGATTCTTCGGTATCCCCCTCCTGAATGGCCACTTCTTCGCGGCATATGACAGGACCGGCATCGACTTCGGGTGTCACGAAGTGGACAGTGCTGCCGGTTACTTTCACACCGGCGTCGAGGGCCTGCTGAACGGCGTGGAGGCCTCGGAAGACGGGAATGGTTGTGCCGTCGCGGGTGGTGTAGGTGCTGCCGGTACCATCGTCGGGGATGAGGGCGGGATGGATGTTGATGACGCGGCGGGGGAATTGCGCCAGGAAGTTCGCGCTGAGGATGCGCATCCAGCCAGCCAGCACGATGAGATCAACGTGGAAGAGTTGTAGCCAGGTGGTGAGTTTGGCTTCGCTTTCTTCTCGATGCTTCCAGGGTAGATACATGGATTGAAGGGAATGTTTGTGGGCGCGTTCCAGGCCGTAGGCGTCGATGTTGTTGCTGACGACGAGCGCAATCTCTACGCCTGGCAGTTCTTTGCTTTCGATGGCGTCGATCAGGGCCTGCAGGTTGCTGCCGGAACCGGAGACGAGGACACCCAGGCGAAACCTGGGGTTGCCCGACTCTTGTGGCTCGTCGGGCCAATCTCCGGAACTTTTTTGTCGTTTATCTATAATCTTCCATTCGAAGATTTCACCGTCATTGCTGCTCACAACTGTTGTACCTCTTCGTCCGCCTGCGTGAGTTCGGCTGACAGGCGCTGCTTGTAATCCTGTAAACGCTGTCCCAATGCCTCATCGCTAAGCGCAAGCATTTTGGCGGCTAATAAGGCGGCTCCCTCTGGCTCTAAGATGGTGGGGGAGGCGATACCCGATGGCAGGCGCAGCGATGAGAGGATGTCCATGCCGCCAAAGCGATCACTGTAAGGCGGGCAGGCGATGACGGGATAGCGTGTGTTCGCATCGACGACTGCGGAAAGCGCGTTTGAGCGGCCTGCAATGGTGATGTAGACGAGCGGGCCTGTTTGCTCGTAGCCCTGCAACATGGCTAATAAACGCTGCGTGGCTTTGTGGGCGGAACAGACACGCATCTCGTAAGCAATTTCCAGCGTCTTGAGCGATTTGGCTACGGCTTGCGCGTGAGATAGGTCGCCTTTGCTGCCCATGATTATGATGACTTGTGCTGCCATGATATGTGTGCCTCCTGGACAATCAAAAAGTTTGTTTGATATATATTATTTTAGCAGGAGTATTCCCCACCCCCCCGGGCGACCATAAAGGGGCATAAATGCTACTCCCAACCCCACATCATCCTCCCTCGCCCCTACGGAATAACCCCTACATTTATTGTAACCCTCTCCATGCAATGTCCCGTCGATAATGCATGCCTTCGAAAGAGATGCGCGCGGCGGCATTGTAGGCTCTGGCAAGGGCGTCTTGCAGAGTCGGGCCGTGCGCGGCTACGCTGAGGACGCGGCCTCCTGCTGTGAGCAGTTGACCATCCTGGATAGTGGTGCCCGCGTGGAAGATTTGCACATCTTCGAGACGGCTGGCTTCTTCGACCCCACGAATGGGGAGACCGGTGCGATAGGCGCCGGGGTAGCCGCCGGATGCCAGGGTGATACTTACAGCAGAACCGCGATGCCACAGGGTATCGATTTTCACGGGGAGGGTTTCCGCGAAAGTCAGGACGTTTACCAGGTCTGCTTGCATGAGCATCATCAGGGCCTGGGTTTCTGGATCGCCGAAGCGAGTGTTATGCTCCAGGACCATCGGGCCACGTTCGGTCAGCATGATATTGGAGTAGAGGACGCCGGAGAAGTCTATACCTTTTGCTTTCAGCGCCTGCAAGGTTGCAGCAACAATGTTGCGAAATATCTGTTGTTCGTCTGATCGACCAACGAATGAGAGGGGAGTGAATGCGCCCATGCCGCCAGTATTGAGGCCCTGATCGTTATCGAGCGCGCGTTTATGGTCCTGGGTGAGGGTCAAGGGGAGATAATGTGTTCCCTTACAGACAACGGTCGAGCCGATTTCATCTCCCTGTAAGTAGTCCTCGATAACGACCACGTCGCCTGCAGCGCCGAAGACACGCTCAACCATCATCTGGTGGACGGCGTCATGGGCGGTTGGCATGTCGAGGGCCACAATCGCACCTTTGCCCGCGGCGTTGCCATCGGCTTTGACAACGACGGGCGCCCCGTGTTCTTCCAGGTAAGCGAAGGCGGATTTTGCACCGGTAAAGGTGCGGTGCTGCGCCGTGGGAATGCCTGCCTCGGTCATGAGTTGTTTGGCGAAGGCCTTGCTGCCTTCCAGGGCTGCACCGGCTGCTCCTGGGCCAAAGATGGGTAGTCCGCGCTCTCGAAACACGTCGGCAACACCAGCGACGAGGGGAATCTCTGGCCCGACGACGGTAAGGTCTATCTGTGAGCGTTCGGCGAAATTGGCCAGTTGCGGGAGGTGGGTTACAGCGATTGGCACACACTCGGCGATGGATGCCATGCCGGGATTACCTGGAGCGGCATATAACTTCGTTACGCGCTGGCTCTGCGCTAATTTCCAGGTGAGGGCGTGTTCACGCGCGCCCGAACCAATTACCAGTATACGCATGTTTACACCTCCTGAATTGTCGATACATGAGTTGGGACGCAGCATGGCGACCGCGAGGGTCACCAAATACGCATCAACCGAAGACCAAGCCCATCAACATCCGTAGGGGCGAGGGAACACGATCTCCCCCCACCCCGCGGGCGACCATAAAGGCCCTCCCAGCCCCGCATCGTCCGCCCTCGCCCCTACGGAACGGGGAACGGAGCGCCTGACTTTCTGTCTCAGGTTGATGCGTATTTGGCGACTGCGAG
>WNGR01006856.1_pt1 | contig 12122 bp, 13 predicted proteins | sample 5407581 | NCBI WGS metagenome assembly WNGR01 (sample SAMN13153383, study PRJNA577476) | soil metagenome | isolation source: 80 cm soil or saprolite under Garry oak tree replicate 2 | place: USA:California | collected 2016-06-15
GAGGTATTTGGCAACACGGGCCTCAAGGCCTACAATGTCTTTATTAGCGAGATATGACGTTTCAATGTTGCAGATGTTAAATCTGAGGTCGCGGAGCACTAGACCGAGACAGGAATGGGCCAAATCATAGTGGGCATCCCGAAGGGTAATAGAAAAATCACCGCTCTTCTCTTTATCTGTCAGGAAGTCACGGAATGACGTGTGGAGAGGAACGATAGGAAGCGTATCATCAGACGAGGTAACATTGCCGAACAACGAGCCCAGGCGACGAAGCATCATAACAAGAGAATTGGCATCGTCGTTGTCATCGGAGGCGTGTCCTCGCAAAGTGATCAGGGAGCGGATGGAGAGGGGTTCGAATGCAGTAATGAGCTGTCCCACCACAGACTGGAATAGAAGCCGTGCATTTCGGTGTGTGATGTATCCTTCAAGGACTTCCTTGTATAACTCGTCCAACGGGTCTTGTCCATCGCGATCTGTAGTGTGCTTCAAAAGATGGTTTATGCACCTTTTCTTGCTGAACCCGAAGCATTGAGGAGGATCTAGGATAAATCTACTAGCAACCGCCGCCCACTGAAACAATCCTTCTGCCTTTCTTGCCAACGCAACGCCATGCCCTTCGAACTCATCTGAAGGAAGTAACCTCTGAAGGTATGTGAGTATATCGTCGTTCGTTCGGGCTGCTAGCTCAAGGTCGTTCATATATTTGATCTCGATTGACGGCGCTCCATCGAACGCAGATTGAATGCCATCTTCTGGCCTCGAGGTGATAAGCACACGAAAGTTCGATGGCAGTTTGAAGAGGTTTTTCGCGAGAAATGTGTGCAACCCATTTCTACCAGTTGTGTCTCCACTCTCGTCCAAGGCGTCGATTACAACAAGAATAGGACCGACGATGTGTAGATCTTCAAGCGGTTTGAGGATAAGGGATTCAAAGAGTGTGGGATAGTCACGGGTACGAACTCGAAGAGAGGAGTCGCCCTTAACAACCCTTCCAAGCGCGGCTTTGAACGAAGGGTAGCGGTCGGAGAGATCGCGAGCAAGGGTCGTGAATAAGTGGTAGGCTTCGTGTTTAGATTGCTCCTTCCGCAAAAAAATGAAGGACGATGTAAGACGGTGCATTTTATCGAAGCGACGCGCGATCTCGTGTGCGATGGATGACTTTCCGGTGCCCGCCTGTCCGAACAGAACAAGACTACGCTCGGAGCTGGGACTGTTCACCCAATTAACGATGAAGTCCAAGAAGGCTGTGCGCGTTCCCGGAAGGCAGCTTTTCTCAGGTATGAAGCGTGAGCCTGTCCCATACGGTATTTCTCTGATTTTTGCATCTAACTCTGTGACAATCCTCAGATTGATAACCCTCAAGTCATCAGGACTACGTACCAGCGTCTGAAGCTTGACTCGATACCCACTTCAACTGGGTGGCCACCCCGTCAAGCCGGCTAGACACCCCGTCAAGCCGACTAGAAATCCTGCCGACATTGGCCGAAATTATTCCCACATCATCCAGAATTTGGAGCGCAGTTATCTCTGTAGTGATGGTAGCTTCATCCAAAAAAGCCTTTCGAAGTTCGGCGAGGGTGGCGTGGAAGTCCCCGATTTGTTTGTCGACTTGGCTGCCGAGATTATCCAACGTGCGCTTCCCTGCAAATTGCGTGTTTACGTTGGCCAATGAAGTAGCTGAAGACGACGTACAGAATCGCGGGTCCTTTGCATAAGATCGGATGAAGTCACTACAATTACATACATGCTGCAACATGAGCGTAAGGATGCGGGCCTGCTCGGACTCGCGCTTGATAGATTTCAAGATGTCTTCCTGGTTTGCGAAATCAAACGCATCGTGCATGGCTGCAAGTAGCGTTCGGACGTTGCTGTCACTTTGAAACTGTTCTAGAAGCGTCTAGCATCCAGATTAACATAGCACCAGCGTTTCCTCTCGACAATAATCCAAACCGATGTACCTTGGGAATTGCTAATAGCAGGCCACATGCCATCTTTGCGTACGGGTGAAGCTGCGAGCGAAAGTCGGCTCGGTCAAGCACGAGGTAAAAGGACATTGCACTGTGACGTACTTCTGCAGCTGGGCTCACAGTATCCATCACCCACTTGATTTTCGCAACTGCACCATCCCATGTACTTGAGAGATTGATTGCCTTGGTAGCTTCATCGGCGTCATGGAGAGCATTCCCGGCAGGTGGCACCGCTGCCAGGACATCGGGCAGTGGTAGAGGAGTGCTAGTCTCGATGGGAACATGATCCGTCGGAGGTGAAAGAGGATCGGGGGCAGTGGCGACTACAAATGGAGCGGTTTCGATGGAACCTTGGGCCATAGTGGGCTTCGTAGCTTGTTCCATAGACGAGGCGTTTACTTGAGTCGCTATAGCGTTGGTGGGATTGATGGGCGAGATCGGATGGGAAGTCGCGCTCGCTGACACAGCGATCGTCAAGTAGAGTATGACCGGCTGGACCGACTGTCCAGCTTGACCGTCGCCATTGCTGAGAACAAAGGAAACCTCTAAAAAGCGAGACATTCAGCCACTAGTTAAAGATAATTCTCGTAAAAAACAAACCACTTTGGGATTCGACAGGAATGGACGTCTCATGCGTTCCAATAAGTGTATCGGGGTGCGTCAATCGCTTCGCATAAAGACAGAATATAAGATGTGAAGACGGCTGTACAAAACTGAACAGAACCTTCAGCCGGAAAACAGGATTAAAAACACATGTCCTACAAGGCATCAAATTTCTCATCCCACTGCACCGTCTGTCCCTTGATCGAAACGCTTGGTGTCTTCTTCATTGTTGCCCGATTGGTCACAGTGACGAAGAACTGATTCTTCAGGCGAAACCGTTTCGCGATCTTAGGAACATTATGTGCTCGGAGGACTAACAAAGAGATTAAATACTTATCGGGGAATCAACTAGTCAGTTTTTAAGTACATACCCGTCACTTCAACACGAAGCTGAGAAGGGATGCCTTGCGATTGGGCAATCTGAGTGCTGCTCAAAGACGTTTCTGGATCCAATGCCACTACAAAAAAACAGGGATCGACGCACGTTATTCCAGGATTTTCCGGTCCAGAGGGATGTGGGCTGGAATGATGGGTCATCGGCGGGAGAGTCACAGGTCAGCGGGGATTTACGCACGAATTCAATATCGTGTGCTGGTGCTCCATATCTTTTTCAAGGGCCACACAAGCTATACAGTACGAGGTCAGAGTGAGTGTATGAATCGAGAGTTGTCCGCATGGCACGGTACTTACCTGTCCAGCCCAAACGCGGGCATCACCGATTCCCACCATTGTCAAGCCTGTTGTCCTAATAGGGAACAACACCCAAAGACGACCGATACATCGATACAGTACCGTGACCGTATGTCGGCCGAATCAACCGAGCTGCAGACGTGTATTAGGCCGACTCGGGCAACAAACGAAGTGTAACGCGTCCTGCAAGTCCTTGCTCAAGGTTGCCTCCAACCAACCAGATCAGTAGGTCGCGGCTATCCCCGATTTCGCTCGTCTTTGCTTACTCTATCACCTTTCAACCAAGACTAAGGCAACCACCGACCTACGGTCCTGGTTAGCGCTGGCGCCCCATGACCGCGCAATACTGCATTCCCCTAGACATATTGTCCATGGCATCACAAACACCTCTCACTCTCAAAATCTTTTTGTTAATTCCTCGGCCACGACATAAGTTGTCAGCGTTTTCTCTTTCTTGATATACGAGCAAGTTCCGACATCGAAGTACAAGATGCGGGCGAACGTAATAGAGCGAGAAATAGACCCACCAAGTCGTCCGCTCATCCGGATTCTAGACTGTTGGACCTTCGGGAGGAGGGGAAACGTCGCTAGGGGTGATTGAGGTATTGAGGATGTAAAAGGTGGACTCTCCTCAAAATTACCATAATGTGCGTCGACTCTACTGTCGAATCTCCAACTTACCTTCATAGTGTTCCCAAGGCTGAGTTGTCACCCCAACCTCCGCGCCGCACTCTTAGAGCTCGGGTTAGTCCGCGAGTCGCTGCACACAATACCGTCTCCGCCTCCACACCCGGATGCGTCGATCGACTACCAGCACTCCACGAAGCACTGCGTCACGCAGGCCTCTGGACATGGGACACCGACCACGCGGCAGATAGCCAGGTTTGTGAGGGGCACACCGACGTGGGAGAGCTGGAGGCCGAGGTTTCGCTTAGTCTGGCAGCAGACGATGGGGTGCGGGACGATTCACACCGTCTCTCTATTTTCTCCCGGCTCTGATGTGACATAGTCAGAGCTACGACAAGGTCCTCACGCTCTTTTACTTATGTGAGCGTGGGGAATGTCGGAGATGTGATCAAACTTTGTCGCGATGCGTATCAGCCCTAGCTCGCAGCGAGCATCCCTGGCCTTCCCTTCTTGGCCCATGGTCAGTGAGGCCTCATGTTGTTCCTTTGATTGAAGCTGACTTTTGCTCCTCCAGCCGCAGAACGACAGTTGTGCGTGCACTTCACTCGATGCCTGCATGTCTTTCGCGGAGCGAGCACTCCACACTACGCTCTCGACTTCGGGCGTGCTGAAATCTGCGCGCCGCACGCACTTTGAATGACGGTCTACATTTTGTGCGAGGTTCCCGTGTGGCTCGGCAGCGGACTCCGAGGCCCTCTGGGAGAGAAGAGGAGGGCGGAGCGTGCGATGACGAGAAAGAAACTCGGACACCAAGCAAGAACCACGAGCACTTTTGGCAATGCAAGCGCAGGGGGGGCTGGGTATTGACGACCCCTTCAACAGACCTCAACTGCACATTGTCCTTGACTTCACAGATACGTTGATAGACGATTTTGCGTCCAGGCTCTTGGAATGTGCGTACGATCATGATACCGCTCAGTCCGTCTTCGTACCGGATTGTCCCTGCTCACACGGTTGCTAACCCCTCTACCAGATACCTGACGATAACACATATTCGCACACCTGTACCTGTACCAACAAGTGAACTACCAGCCAAATGGATCATCCTCGATCCGTACCTCCAAGTCCTCGAGACCCTCCTTTCCTACGTCTTACTCCCTCCTGCTTGCCTTTCTGACAGGACGATAGAACGTGAGGCAGTGTTCCCTGATCGCGACGTACAACGACGCACTTACGCTCTCTTCTCGACCTCTCTTGCGCTCTCTGCACACCTCGCAGAGCGACGCATAACCTAGGAGCGCGTGCAAAATCATGGACTAGATGTCCCGCGCGTAGCCATTATCACTGCAGACCGTACAATCGAGCACCTACCCAATCCTTCCCGCCGTCGGTGAAAGGACAGCTGCTGGATCTGGCCAATGCGGCACAGGATCCCGCAGAAGATGCTGCTTGAACGGTCGATAGACGAGCCGGCATGGTGGGCTTGCTCTTGGACGTTCTGCCCCTGAACTGGCGGCGATCGGCACGCCCGAGGAGCGCGCGACAGAGCATGCCAGTCATTTATCGCGCGATAGACGCTCGAGCACGTGGTATAGTAAGCGCTCGATAGTAAGCGCTCGAGGAGCCGGGACACGGATGAATGACGATTTGGCACATGGCATGGTCAGTGCCAAGGTAGGGCAATGTGGGAGGACACCCTTCTTGGGCTGCTAGGGAAGGTGGAGCGTACGCGGTTGATCATGGTACGTTTCGAAGGACCCACGCTTTCACCTTAGCACGTCCTTGCCAGTAGCAAAATCAGCTTGGATGGGAGGAAGCGCACCGGTGTAAGATGGGCGAAAATAAATAAATAGACCGTCTTGGGTCCGAATTGGAAGTACATGGAGGTGAGAAAGATGTGTCTGGATCTTGCACTCCAGGTGGGCGGAAGGGAGATCAGTGAGAAGTACTACCTTTGTCACATTGATTCTCTGTGACGCACTGGCAGTCCGATAGGATGGCTATTCTCAATCGTACGTCTGCTATGGTCTCATTATGGGGACTGTCTTCTATTCCCCGTAACGTCCACTATCGCACACTCTTTCTTTTTGCGAGTCTAAGTCTCGTGAAGATAAAGAAACACTAAAAATGTAGCCACCTTGCCTCAGCCGCCAGCACTCTCGTTTTGGGACGACTGCACATGTATGAGCTCCCGTTCTAAATCGGCATCGGTCCACTTCTATACCACTTCAGGAATAAGCTACCCTATCCGTGCTGCAGCTCGTCAAGCGGCCACAATTTCCGCGCGCGTCCACACCTTCCACCCCCAACCGTTGCCATCACCGCCGCGATCATCGGCCGGGGCATTAAAAAACCCCCATAGGGAAAAGAGCCTACCGACCTCACGCGATCTAGTCCATCTCCTTCTCCACAAGTCCCTCATAGCGTGCGTCGGAGGGTGTCTTGTGAGTACCTGAGTAGTATGTGTGTTGACTGTCCCTCAACTGTGACAACACGGCTTACCTTGTCTCGAAGAGAAACCAGTTGCGTGGCACTTCCCTAAAAATGCAGACAGCGAGCCTGACCGACGGCTGCTGCCATACATTTCTGCGAAGATTTCGCGCATTGTCCATCGTCATCCCTTCGAACCTTTATTAGCGCGGACGGTGAGTTCCAGCTCTGAGTCGTATTTCTGTGCGGCTTACCAAGTCTCGCATACGGCAACGCTGCGCGGTAGCTCGCGACGGCGCAGACAGCTAGTCCGGCCGAAAGACAGCTGTCAATGTGTCGCCACAAGCTCCACGCATCGGCCTTCTATCTTGATGGTCTATACTAAAATCTGTCAGCCATTCAGAGACGACTCACCTGTCTTCATTTTTGCCCCAGGAATATGCCTCTCTGATCCAATGCCGCCTTGCATGCCATGATTTATGTCCCGTCGTTTTGTTTCCCCCTTTCCGCAACTCCACATTGACAACGTCCGAGCGCACCCCGGAGTTCCACTCACTCAACGCTCTCGTTGGCTGCCTTCCAATCTATGATTGCCTTGAACTCCGTGAAGAGCGCGTCCTCATAAGAGGCTGACTCATATACAAGGACTGGCATATATCGAGGTGTGCTTGGCCCGCTCTCAGTCTCAGATGGCGTGGGTGGTGCCAGACTTGATTCTGTTGTCGGCAAGCAGAAGAAGCGTGATACGGCGAGGGCTGTGGTCCAGGTTGGAGTCTCAGCACCTCCTCCGGTCTGGATTTCGCTCCTGACGGTGCCATCTCCCATCTCAGAAACGTCGCCATCCTCGTCTACCACCAGTATTGTGGAGTACTCGGTTTCTTCGGGCTCTACCTTGCACTCGCTTTCTTCCAGGATGTCGGACAGGCCTTGGTACTGGTGGCTATCGTTCGTGTCGAGGTGACTGGAATTGACTGAGGGCGTTGATACCGAACGATCCAACTCGTATCTGTGGCCGTACGAGCCGCCGGCATCAACAGCGTACAGGCTGTGCACGCTATGAGGAGCTTCTGTGCACGCATTTCGGTGATTCTGAACGTGCGGGCGGGGCGGCGGCGGGTCTCATTGATAGGCATCTCCGGCTCCGAGTCGTCCAAAGTGCCCGGGCTGCAAAAGCTCTCATCGGGGTCAACAACTGAGTGGGTCTGGGTACGCTTGGTCAGCAGCTTCTTCGCATTTCCTGAGAAAAGATAACAAATTTGATTCGGCAGGGCAAGTCGAAAAGCAAATGGAATGGAGCCGACCAAAGACGCGCCGACCAACGCTCCGAACGTCGTCGAGTAAAGTGTGGTCCTGAGACTCGATAATGCGGAGACGCTTGACGAGGTCTCCGTAGAATTTGGGGTCATATGATCGCTCGATGGTGACGGGAGTGACCACGGAACGTGAGGTACGGGCCGCGAGCTTGGCAGCAAGCTTTGGCGGCAGTAGATTGCACGAATGTGAACATGTTTAAGGTGTGTGTATGTGTACGCAAAAAGCGGATATCTCAGAGAAAAGCTCAAAGGCTGATAGGAAGCAAATGCGAAGCAAGATGCTGAGCGGGCCTTCGCTCAGAGAGACCTCTTTTATAGGCAAAAGTCTTAATCGGATAGTCAGCCAAGCCTCGATATCTCGATAGCCAGCCGTCCAGTCGACCATAAAGACGTGCTCGAACAGCACCTGAGTGTCTCAACCCCGTAAAAGAAGGTCGATTCGGAAATTTCAAGAGGACGACCAGTCCGAGTCGTGAGGTGGATCTGTAATCCGACCTGTCTTTTTCAAAAAGATCCGCGTTTGTATATCGCAACGACAAAGACGCGGTCGCTTAGCCAAATAATCAACGCTGATGTTACAGTAAGGAGGGGTGCCGCCTATGCAAGCAAAAGGGCTTCGTTTGATCACTTCAGTTGGGCCGACCATTGGCTACATGGTGGAGCGGTCAACGCACAGAAAGGAGCCTGGATCGTTACCATGATGTGAGTTATCTTGATCCGTGACCCCATCTGGTGCGATTTCAAAGTCATCTGGTGACCTCGCCTGAGCTTCAAGTTCATCTAGTCCCAGACACTATAGGTAGATGGTCCTAACAAGATACTGGTGTTGGATGGTGAGACGGGTTCCCAGGTAGGACACAGCGGAAAAGATTGAGTGGTGCAACTGTGCCTGTGTAATTTTTGTGTGCAGGAGTTCTTCGTCTTTGCCACGTCGGTGGGTATATGGCCTCCATGCGACCTAGATACCATAGTCCGCATAGTCTGGATGAACGACTGGCAGTGTGTCTGCGTGCTCCTTTCACTCTGGACGAACGACTGGTCGTGTCCACCATGCAGGGCCGGAAGCGGCCAGGGAGGTGTTGGATGTCGCCTAGCCCGTCTGGTCCGGTCGGCCACTTTCTGGCACCAGTTCGGGTTCTGGTGGACTGACGTCTGACGGAGTGCCTCCAGTGCCTTGCAAGAATGCTGATACACGACACCCCTAACTCACCGAACCGTTTCACTCTCGCGGGTAACCATGGTTAACCAATCAATTGAACATTCTCGTCTGACAATCCTCAATGACACAACCACCCTTTTCGTACCTCACATCACCTCTCGCCAGACCGTGTATTTCAGACATGATTTCAACGGGTAGCTTTATAAATCAAAACAAACAAGACAGCGTATTCCCCAGCTTATCTGAAAAGTTGTTTTTCTCTTAGAAATCTGTTAGTCAAAAGTTCTCGGGTATGCGGAGAGGAGGGTACTTATTACTCACGCGAAGAGCCACAATTTTTGAGGGTTGTTGTACGTCTCCGCCGTGTACGGGAAGCGGTCTATGTCCATTAAGGCGTCATTAAATGCACGACTTTTGCAACCTGGAATACATACACTGTGGTTGCTCAGAGACATAGGCGATTGGTACGTTCTCATCAAGGAAGCTATAAGCTGCAAAGCTGCTCGATTATACGGGCACAGTTGCGATTCTGTAGATTCACTGACCGCTTCTCCAATTGTGGGACATGTCCCCTCTAACCAATCTGTCAAGTCGTGATTGCGTTATGTAAGCCTCTTCCATAAAATACGTATGCCGTACAGGTCTGGGGGGGCAAGAGGATCCTATCCAAGACGATGAGCGAGCAAAACATGGCGCAGGTCACACTTCTCTTACATCTTTGAGGCCAGCAGTCTTGATCTCCGTGTCCAAGGAAGCCTATCTAAGCACCTGGCCCCCGGCCATACCTGTGAAAGCGAACGTGAGCATCCACTCCTCTTGCAGCATCGTGGAAGGTGACGTACCCTTATACTGGATTGATTGTGAGGGGTTACCCCCAAAAACGGCTATTTTAGTCTGGTATCGTTCAAACATGACAGTGGTAAATGTAGCACAGGTCGATGCACATTTGCCGTTACCAACTGCAAACAATCAGCCCGACGGAGTGTACGGAGAAAAGCAAAAACTCTTACTAATGGCTACTTTACTACAAGGCCAAACATTGGTTAGCGAGACCGGACGAGGGGAGATTGCAGCGCTTACTTGAGGTCAAATGGAGGCGTGGTGGGGATCGTCACATTCGGAAAGCGGCATGTGTCCTAGTCACTGCGTGAACCGACGGTGTGATGGAAATAACCAGGCGGTCAAACCTCGAAACGCTGGGAAGTGGGGTCAATGTAATCAAAGTTGAGAGGCATCTGTGTGCCGTTCAAGAATTGCCCTACAACAGAGGTCACACTTCACGAAAATGTTGTCTAAGGCAGCTTACAGCGGTCCGGTGTATAGAAGGAGATCGAGGCGTTATGTCCTTGGTCAATACCTGTTTTTACAATCTTTTGGGCAAGCGGATTGGCGCGGATAGTCGTTTGGAACCCCCTAAAGAACCTGGTCAGGGACGCACTCGCGTTCCGTATCCTATCCACGCACGGGAATCCAGCCTCAGTACCAGCAAGAAACTGATGAAGGAATAGTCCTAGACAAAGGTATCCACCTGGCGCCACTGGTTTTAAACTTTCCAGCACTCGATCAGGAACGTGTGCGAACCGTCGTTGTTAGTCACGTCGATCAAGAGATTGGTGACCCCGGATGCTTTGAACTGTTTGACCGCAGCATCAACATCAAGTTGGAACTGGTCAAAGTCTCCTGCGAAAGAGCCAACAAACATCTAGCAGCCAGAAGAAATGCTATCAGGTGGAAGCGCAGAAGTAGCGGGAACACTCACGACACCCGTCTTATTTCCAGGCAAGATGAATGACTTGATGACCCCAGTGCTTCCATGTGTAGGGGGAAGAGTTGGCAAATATCGATCTGGAAGGTCGACTGCCATCTTGGGCTGAGCAGCGCGATCCATTAGAGCTGCACGGGCACAAACTCGGCTCTGGGAAGCGTGGCTGCTACAAGACCTGCGGTCAACTCCGTTTGTCTCGTTGTTTGCAGCGCAGTTGTTAGCCCAGCTGAAAATAATTCGTAATGTCAATTCGCGAGCGAGGATGGGGCGGAAAAGACATACTAAGATCGCCCATCGGTAAACGGCGCGCCAACAAAAGAGGCAACAAAAGGAACGTCAACGAGCTCCGGGGTAGTTGAGTTTACGGGAATGAGTAAGAACTTGAGGCTTGTCTGCGTCGGGAAGAATGAGTTGGCAAGGTCACCAACACGCTGAGAGAATGTTGTATTAAGGATCCGGTAGCTGCTGACTACACTGTTCACCCTGATGTTGTGATCGAGGTAGTTTCCAGAGACGGTGCGAGCAATCTTGTCAATGTAGTCAAAGGCAGGTAGTCCACCGATGGTGAGCACCTTAGCTCCAGCAAGGCGTTGCCAATTGAATTTCTTTGCCGCGAAGAAGCCAGTGAATTCCGACCCGAGTTGGTTGAGGAATTCAACAGAGTCCGGGGCGATGAATATACCATTGTCTAAAATGACAACGGGGGCGGGCAGAATGTTCTGGTAGGAAGTGTAGCAATTCGGGAACCAGCCTATGATGGCATGGCGTTTCAAGCAGGGCCCATTGGTGACACCAAATTAAAGACGTACGCGTATGTCCGTCGTATAGCTGGGTAGTGAAGTCCCACAGGTCTCGATTGAAGTCATAATCGGTCTTTAACATAAATCATGAACTAGGCGTCAGTACAAAGAGAGGATAACGTGCTCACCGCGTAGTTGGTCGAATTGATCCGTGCGATGTCAGCGCGTATATCCGTCGTCGATTCCTGGAACGGAAGGGGGGAATTCAAGTAGAAATTCTCGAAGGTGTAGAAGTCAAAGACGCGCGAAACAACCAACAAGACATTCTGTCTGAGGGTCTCGTTGAACGGGAATGCCTTCTGGCAAGCTATTGCATCTGCGGGGTCAGCAAACTGGAGGCCTGCGACCTTGACGCAAGGATCAGAGGCGGCAGTTGCAGCGGCAGTAGCAAGTAGTCCTGGACCGAGCAGGGCGGGCAGAAGCCCAGAACGAACGAAACGAGTGATATGCATGCAAGCCAAAAATTCTCAGAAAGGACATGTAGTGAGAGACAATGAGAGGCATCCCGGTTTGTTGAGTCGGTCTAAATAATAGCATAGCGAGCCAGATTAAGCTGCCATAACCGCGGTACATCGTGTCCCGCGTCGGGGACGGGATCCGCCCAAACGAACAAAGGACGATGAGCGATGACGTGGACGTTGAACCAACTTCTGAGCACGGCAACCTAATAAGAGGTTGGCCGCGTTGCGGTATCCAAGTTTCGATGTTCGTCGAACCACATGTATGCGTTTGGTCTTGTTCTCGTTTGTTCCCGAGTGCACGGTC
>WNGR01006857.1_pt1 | contig 12122 bp, 12 predicted proteins | sample 5407581 | NCBI WGS metagenome assembly WNGR01 (sample SAMN13153383, study PRJNA577476) | soil metagenome | isolation source: 80 cm soil or saprolite under Garry oak tree replicate 2 | place: USA:California | collected 2016-06-15
TTGCAGGGCTGGTTGCCGCATTCTGCCGCAACCAGCCTTCTCTCAGCTTACTTCTTCAACGCGCGTCAAGTATTCGCTTCGCCGGGCTGGCGCCCGTACTTGACCCGCCAACCCACCCACTGAGAATTTAAAAGAGGCACAAAATCTCGGTGTCGTTGCGCGAATTCATGTCATCTGCGAGATCGGCCTGAATCCGATCGATGGGTATTTCAACGGCCTGCTAGGCGCGATTCGGCAATCCGCTTCAGCTCATCGGGAGTTGAAGCAGATTCAGCCAACTGCTTGAGCAAATCAGCGGCTCTGTTTTCGTCTTTTGGGCCACCGTCGCCAAGCGTCAAACTCGTCGCGAGGTTAAGTATTGACCGGGGCAGCCCTCGCGCCGCCAAAGCCTCGAGGAGGTGACGGGCCACTTCCGGCTCTCGGGTTCGGTTGCCGCTTAGCAACTCATCAGCAAGCGATTCTACAAACCTCAACGAGCTCTCGTTTTTCGTTCCGTGTATGCCAGCGATGAGCGCTAGTTCGAAGTGGCCAACGGGATCGTGGGCGGCGTGTGCCAGCGTGCTCAGCGCGTCTTGGAAATTCAGATCATCCTTTGAGCCTGCGAACGGCGTTTGTGGCCGGTCCCCGCACTCTTCTTGCGCATGCGCGGCCGATGGTCGCCACCATCGGACAAAGTCGTCCGCGGATTCACCGTGAAGATCAACTAACGATGCAGCCAATTGCGACGCCTGATATACGCGCCTCTCGGTTACTGTCGCGCCGTCACATGCCTCATCGAGCGCGGAGGCTGCTTTGGTGCCCAGCTTGCTGTGGAGGTCGGCCCAGTCTTTATAGCCGAAGACCTCGGAGGTCACCTGTCGCGCCTGGGATTCCTTTAGCGAAAGGCGGTATTTGAGCCGATCGGCGGCCCGTGTCGGGATCGATGTGCTCTGAAAGTAGATACGCATGCCTTCTCCTAATCTCAGGGTGGGCAGAAACGGGAAACGGGGTCACATATTTTCCCGAACTCGGACCTGAAGTGACGAGCCGGCAGGTCCACCAAGAGGCTCCGTGTGCTGAACCTTAATGTGGCTAATCACGGACCGGCCATGATAGTTGTCGCACGGGGGGTAGTCATAATTGACAATCTACGCTTTTACCTTGGAAGCCGCCAATTCCCTTTCGCGGGCTCGAGCGGCCGGAGAGGGTCGTCTGCTGACCTCCCAACGGGAACCAAGCCGCCGTTCGAACTTGTCGCGGGGCCGACGTCGGCAATGCTGATCACAGCAGCCGTTGGCCGATGCTCGTGCCAACGGCGGGTTTGGCCGATTGGACTAAACCGCTCGCGCGGTAAGGGGCTCCGTCTCGCCTCTGGCAGGGAATGACAGGTCAGTGGCGCCGGTGGTTATGTTGGTGATGAGGCAATCCGCCTCGTTCTCCAGCAGGAGCCCTATCATGACCTTCTCCGACCCAGGCGTGAGCCCGCTGCGCCGGCGCATGGTTGATGACATGCGCATGCGCAAGTTCGCACCCAAGACCCAGTCCGGGTATCTGCGTGCCGTACGCCAGTTTGCCAGGTTTCTCGGGCGTTCACCCGATACTGCTACTGTCGAGGACCTCCGGGACTACCAGTTGCATCTGGTCGATCACGGCACCTCGCCGGTTTCGCTCAACGCCGCGATCAGCGCACTGAAGTTCTTCTTTGAAGTCACGCCTGGCCAGCCCCAGCTGATGGCCAGGATGCAAGCCGTTCGTGTGCCCCGTACGTTGCCCGTCATTCTGAGCCCGGACGAGGTGCGGCGGCTCATCGCGGCAGCCGGAAACCTGAAGCATCAGACCGCGCTGTCGGTCGCCTATGGCGCCGGATTGCGCGTGAGCGAGGTCGTGGCGCTGAAGGTCAGCGACATCGACAGCCAACGGATGACGCTGCGCATCGAGCAGGGCAAGGGCCGCCGCGACCGCTACGCGATGCTCTCGCCAGTCCTGCTCGAACGCCTGCGGCTCTGGTGGCGCGTCGCCCGTGCCCAGGGCTGCATGCTCGATGGCGGGTGGCTGTTTCCCGGGATGGATCCCGTCGACCCGCTCAGTACGCGGCAACTGAACCGCGTCGTGCACGCTGCCGCCGAGGACGCACAGATCGACAAGCGCGTCACCATGCACACCTTGCGCCACAGTTTCGCGACGCACCTGCTCGAACAGAAGGTCGACATCCGCGTGATCCAGGTCCTGCTCGGGCACAAGAAGCTGGAAACCACCGCGCTTTACGTGCAGGTAGCCACCGACCTGCTGCGCGAAGTCATCAGTCCGCTGAAGCGTCTGCCCTCCACGTAACGGGGCCCAGCGTAGTACCTCATGCTGGAGGTCGCGGACATCTTCCGCGCCGAGGGCCCGGTATGGCGACGCACGGCGTCGCTGAGCCTGGGGCAGCTGAAGGTCATGTCAGCCATCGAACAGTGCCGCAGCGCGGCGCTGGGGGGACACGTGCTGCGCTGTTGCGGCTGCGCACAGATCGAGGTCGCCTACAATTCCTGCCGCAACCGTCATTGCCCGAAGTGCCAGGCCAGTGCTGCGCGCCGCTGGCTCGAGGCGCGTCAGGTCGATCTGCTGCCGGTCGGGTACTACCACGTCGTCTTCACGCTGCCCGCTCCCATCAGTGCCATCGCCTGGTACAACAAGGCCGTCATCTACGGGCTGCTGTTCGATATCGCCGCCGAAACCCTACGCACCATCGCCGCTGATCTGAAGCATCTGGGTGCCAACATCGGCGCCACGCTCGTGCTGCACACCTGGGGCTCGGCGCTCACGCATCATCCGCACGTGCACGGTATCGTCCCTGGCGGTGGGCTGTCGCCCGATGGTCAGCGGTGGATCGCATGCCGGCCCGGCTTCTTCCTGCCGGTGCGTGTGCTCTCGCGCCTGTTCCGCAGGCGCTTCCTCGAAGCGCTCACGGACGCTCACCGGCATGGCCACCTGAAGTTCTTTGGCCAGTACGCTGAACTCGCCGCCCCAGCTGTCTTTGACGGCTGGCTTGCGCCGCTGCGTGCCTGCGAATGGGTCGTCTATGCCAAGCGCCCCTTTGCAGGACCCGAAGCGGTGCTCGCGTACCTGTCGCGCTATACGCACCGCGTGGCGATCTCGAACCAGCGCCTGCTGGCATTCGATGAACGCGGCGTCACGTTCCGCCGGAAGGACTACCGTGCAACGGGACACACCCGCGACAAGACCATGACCCTCGAAGCCAGCGAGTTCATGCGCCGCTTCCTGCTCCATGTGTTGCCCGGCGGCTTCCATCGTATCCGTCACTACGGACTGCTCGCCAACCCGGTGCGCCGCGCCAGTCTCGCAAAGGTGCGCGAACTGCTGCACGTCGCGACCGAGGTTAACACATCAGCCCACGAAACCATCATCGAAACGCGACCCGCCTTCATCTGCCGGCACTGCGGCGCGCCGATGATCGTCATCGATATCCTTACGCGCACCGCACCGATTCGCGCACCACCCATGTGCCGGGGCGAGACATGAGCGCAACTGTTCCAGGACGAGCAATCCGACCGTCGGCTCGGCGGCAACGCGGCCCACGAGCGAATGTTTGCGCCTGTCACTACGCACAGGCCGTCCTACGCCGTGTTCGCCATTGCCATCGTGCGATTGCATCGCTTCAACGTAGCATCTGCGCCCATTCAGCATCCCGCGTGGCCACGCATCCCGCAACGCCACTCGCCATCCCGTCCCATCAATCGCCATAGCTCCGAAGACTTTCATTGCCTCGGGGCACTCCGCGGTTTCCTCCCTTCAGGTTTATTCAACGCCTGCCCGCACGCGCTATCCCGTGTTTCCAAGCTCGCAGACATGGGCAGGCGTCGAACAAACCTCAAGACAACTTGCCGACCAACTCGGAGAGGAGAGTGTCCGTTGCGCCCCCGGAAGCTGTCATTGCGGCGCACGGAGCCAGGGTGACGGGTCAGGGTCGAGAGCGTGCATTCTCTGATGCGGGAAGCTGCCGTCCGGCTGCTCGGTGCCGCCAGCGTCAACAACCTGCCACGTTGGTGACATAGAACCCAGACCTCCCCAATGTCTGCAAAGGCCGATGACTCGGCGAGTGCCGGCGCGGAATGACCGTTCCACTCCGCTAACAGCCATCGGTCATGTGCAGCAACGAACGGCTGGGATGGGTCGACACCGGTCCGATCACCGATCATCGCAAGCGTGATTGCCGTGATAAGGAGCAGTTATCGCGGCTTGGCTGTAGCCTCGCGGTCGGTCGCGTTGGAGGCTCTCGACGTGCGATCGCGCCAGCAGAGGGGGACGGCCTGGCCGTCCAGCTCGCCCGGGGGGCGAGCGGGCGCGACTGCTCCCCGAGTTGCGCGAAGACGTCCCGATCAGGTAGGGTGGCGACGACTAACCACCTTAAGGAAGGACTAAACGATGACGAAGCAGGAACTGATCGACGCGATTGCGGCGAAGACGGGCGAAAGCAAGGCTGCAACGGGTGAAGCGATCGACGCGTTTATGGCGGCGATCACCGCCGAAGTGACGAAGGGTGGCACGGTGCAACTGATCGGCTTCGGCTCATTTTCGACTGGGGCCCGCGCCGCGCGCGTTGGCCGCAATCCGGCCACCGGCGAAGAAATCCAAATCGCTGCGGCAAAGACGGTGAAGTTCACCGCTGGCAAGGCGTTCAAGGACGCGGTGAACGGCCAGTAACCGCCGGCGCATTGGTCATTGGTTGCGGGTAGCGTTGCCACTCTTCCAGCCGTTTCCCATGGTTGAGACAGTTGGATCTCTGTCCCGCGGAACCTCTAGGCCGTTTCATTGAGATCGTGACGCCGCACGCACCTGATGGACGACGATCCGCACAGGGAGTGCGGCCCGCAGCGCTCGGAAATATTAGCTCTCGGTTGCGCATGGCCGTCGGCGGTGAGGCATCGTTGTGGGCTGGGGGTGTGCCGTGCACCGGACCGGGCACGGCTCTGACACTGCTCCGCAAGACAGACCTTGGCTACAATAAGGCCACCGATCAGACGTGGCCGTTGACTACATCACATGAGTTCAAAGCGTGGTCCGGGCAGCGTGAGCCGCCCGAGACGCCCTCTCTCGAAAACAATGCTGTTACCCATGGACGTGACGTCCGCGCGGGAACAGTCGCTGTCCTATCACCTCGCGCTTGCGACATGCCGGATTGGTCACGGGAACAGTTATCTGTTCAATGAACTGATACGAACCGTGTACGTCGCGTGGTTTCTCCAGCAGGCTGGATACGGCGACGAGCCCGTGGCACTGTACAAGCTTGCCGAGTATGCGGTCGAAGCCGCGCTCACGCTTGCGCATGAATCGGGCGAATGGCTGCTCGCAGACGAGGCGCTACCGGCTTTTGAAAAGCTGTTGGCGCTACACGACTCGCAACTCGCCGTTGCACCGCTGCACAAGGTCGTCGACGCCGAGCGGCAGCTCGCACGGTACCTTCACGGGACAGCCGGTTCGCCCATTCCGGAAGGAGATTGATCCGAACCGGCAACCACCGGTAAGCGTGATCGTCAATATTGATTGTTTAGTAGGATTCCTCTCTAAATAGTCTGCGAGCCGTACTGCCGATCCAATCCGATAAGAATACTTAGGAATCTCTGCAAAAGGTCCTGGCATTGCCGTGAGGGTTGACTATCCTGGAAGCAGGATAGTCAAGGGAGTGGTGTGATGACACAGCTTGGTCTTGGTCTGGATCTGTCAACGAAGCGTACCCGCAAACGCGAGTTTCTCGACGAGATGACTCGCGTGGTGCCGTGGCAGAAACTGATCGCTCTCATCGAGCCACACTATCCCAAAGGCAAGACCGGGCGTCCGCCGTTTCCCATACAGACGATGCTGCGCATTCACTTCCTGCATGTATGGACCCGACGCGTTTTGCAAGCTTCTTTTGTGACGTAAAACGGTCTGCAAACATGTATCCGGCTTGCCTGGTGGGCTTGCCTGCACGCCCGCAGCCTTGATGAGATCCGCGCGCCCCGTCCTTGGCAGCAGTTCGGCCTTGTTGATCGGCCGACAGAAAGTACAGGATCCTGGAACGCTGGTCTAACCGGTTTTGTCATCACAATCAGGAAGCTTCGCAAACCAGTGATGGTATATGTGACGATGCCTGAGACGAACCTTTCATCGGTTCAGTGCCTTCATGAATCGGCCTGTACAACAGGCTTGTACGTGGCTTCAGTGCTCAGAAGCACCTGAATGATGCGTGCGTTTTTGTTGGCAAGTGCAACGCACGCCCTGTTATAGCCTCGACGCGCAATCAACTCCTGCAGCCAGCGGCTTCGGGCATCGTGTTTGCCGGACACACGTATCAGGACAGATCTGGCGCCGTGAATTAACAGCGTCCGAAGATACCTGTCTCCTCGTTTACTGATGCCGTACAGGTGCGACTTCCCACCGGACGAGTGTTGCCTGGGCACCAGTCCAAGCCACGCCGCGAGATGACGGCCATTTCTGAAACCATCAGCGCGACCGACGGCGGCGACAATTGCCGTCGCTGTAATTGGTCCGATTCCCGGTACGGCGGCGATCTTCTGGCACAGCGCCGAATGATTCATGAACGAACGGATCCAGCTTTCCGCAACAGCTATTTCGTCTTCCAGAGCACGCAAACGCTGGACAAGCGTCATGATCAGGGACTGGCAGAAGCTGGTGAGCTCTCCCTCAGTCTGTATGAGAATCTCGGGTATCACTTTCCTGAAGGCCGCTGGAGACTGTGCTATCGCGAGGCCACGCTCGCCCAGGAGACCTCTTGCCTGGTTGATAATCGCCGTTCGTTGCTGGACCAGAAGTTCGCGCACGCGATGTGCTGCCTGCATGTCCTGTTGTTCAACCGACTTCACGGCGACGAAGTTCATGGACGGACGGGATGCGGCCTCGACGATAGCTTCAGCGTCGTTGCGATCATTCTTGTTCGTTTTAACGAACGGCGTAACGTAGTGGGGACTGATGAGGCGAACCTCGAAACCTGCTTCCTCGAAACATCGCGCCCAGTGATGGGCCGAGCCACACGCTTCCATCGCGATCGTGCGGGGACGGAGGGCCCGCACTGTTTCGATCAGCGCCGCTCGGGAAACCTTGTTGCGGTATACCGCCCGGCCGCGTACATCGGCGCCGTGGAGTTGAAAGACGCGCTTGGCGAGGTCAATGCCGAGAAGATCGATTTCCATGATGTGCCTCCACACGGGTTCCCGAAAGCGAGACGCCCAGTGTCCCGCGGAAGAAGCGTCGGGTCCATCTCAGTAGCAGTGGTTCAGTCTCTCGGACCCGGCGATGGAGGAGGCGCTACACGACATCCCGCTGTATCGGGAGTTCGCGCTGCTGGACACGGGCATAACGCGGCTGCCAGACGAGAGCACGATCCTGCGGTTCCGCCACCTGCTTGAGGCCAATGAACTGTCGACCAGAATACTGGCGACGGTCAACGAGATCCTGCAGGCGAAAGGCCTGATGCTCAAGGTGGGCTCAGCGGTCGATGCGACGCTGATTTCGGCACCCAATTCGACGAAGAAGCCCGGCACGCGAGACCCGGAGATGCGTCAGACGCAAAAAGGCGGTAGCTGGTACTTCGGCATGAAGGCACACATCGGAGTCGATGTGGAGTCGGGACTGGTGCACACCGTGAAGTGCACGCCGGCGAACGTTCATGACATCACGGTGGCGCATGAACTGTTGCATGGCAAAGAGCAGGTTGCGTTTGCCGATGCCGGCTATGTGGGCATCGAGAAGCGAAGCGAAACGGGTGCGGTCCAGTGGTACGTCGCGATGAGACCGGGCAAGCGAAACAAGCTGGACAAGAGAAAGCGGCTGGACAGGATCTACAACAAGATCGAGCGACTCAAGGCGGGCGTGAGAGCGAAGGTGGAGCACCCGTTTCGCGTACTGAAATGCCAGTTTGGATATCTGAAGGCGAGATATCGGGGACTGGCAAAGAACACGGCGCACATCGAAACGCAGTTCGCCCTGGCCAATCTGTGGATGGCGCGCAAGATGCTGTGAAGTGGCGCAGCAACGGAAGAAAATGCGCCGCATGAGCACAGCGCCGGCCAGCAAAGATGCGACTGGTAGTGATTCAGCAACGTGCGGATGACGACGCGCTCTTCACTCCAGGTGTTCGTTTAGAAGTCCAACGAAAAAAACGGGTTATTCAGACCTTCCCTTATATTAATAGCGCGGTTTTCCTGTACGTTTTTTGAGAATCCGGTGCTCACATAACTAACGGGCTTGGGTAACGGGGTCCGCTGGGACGATCAATAATCGCGTCGGCCGATCTTGGCATTCGCGATCGAGTCGCCAGTGTGAGGTGAAGGCACTCATCGTGGTGCTTGCCGTCGGACACGCCAAGCGCGCCGAATTGCCTTTCCCGGCAGATTTAGCGGCAAATCGCCGCGCGAAGAGTTCCTTATGGCCGTAGGGGAGCCGGACCGGACAATTCGCTTGCGGGTGTTAAACGCCACGCCGCCTGCTTGCAAGGCGAGGCAACCTGCGAAAGTGGTAGCATCGCATCAGCCTTCGGTAAGTGGCCGACCAGTGAGCGAACCCATGGAAAGAGACAACAATGCGCGGGCTCCCTCAATACCCGCCGCGTCAGCGGTTCACATTCAGGCGAAGGACGGACGACTGACGACCGCTTGCCGGTATTCGCCGAACGGCGGCAGGGAGACGAGCGATGCAGAACAGCAGACCGCCGCCGCGGCGCGTGACATACGAGAAAGGGACACGGATCGGCGGCTCCGGATTGTTCGGCCGATTGCTGGCCGCGGTTCTGAGCGTGATCGTGCTCGTGGCGGCCGCGATGCTTTCAATGGTGCTGCTTGCCGTGCTGTTCGGAGTGGGCACGATCGTCGTCGGCTATCTCTGGTGGAAGATGCGCGCGCTGCGTCGGCAGGCGCGCGCGTTCGGTGACGACGGTCGGACCGTCGACGTAGAGTTCGTCGACAAGGACTCGCCCGACGATGACTCCGCGAGACGCTGACGATCGATTACGCGTGCGCCAGCAGAACAATGGCTTGTGACTCTGCGGACCGCGCAAAGTCCCGTTGGCGGCATGGGCTTACTGCAGGCGGCTCGGCACCGTAGAACCGCCATTTTTGGGGTATTCGTACTTTCCGTGCTTTTTCTGGCAGTTTGCACGAGTAATCACTTTCAGATCAACGAGTTGAAAATCCGTCTCGTTGCAAAAGCCTGCGAGGCCGCACAGCCTTGCTACAAGCGGATTCCTACGCCGTTACCGCCAGATTTTGCACGGATCGAACGAATACCCCTAAAAGCACCGATCGTCAGAAATGTGAAATTAAGCCCGATGCGAGACGTCCAGCCCGTTGCGACCTGGGAGGCGGGGCGGTTTGTTGTACAGATCGATTTGCTTGCGATGTCGCGACTTACCCTACAGACATTCGCACCGCCGACGCGACGATCGCCGCACAAGAGCGCCGGCGGCTCGCGTTGGCATCTGTGGGTGGCACTGCGAAGGGAAACTCTTTTCAGACAGGTGCACCGCGCCACACAGTTCCATTGTCCCGCTTCGGCGTATCCGACGTTCAACAGGCCCGCATCGTTCACCCGGCTTTACGCGCTGGTTGACACCATCCCGCCCATTGCTGGCAAGCGCGGCCGGCCGCTTTCAAAGCCCCGCAGTTCAGGGCGACCGGGGCTACGATCACGACAAATGCCGCCGCTCGCTAGACGCAGCCGGCATCCCCACTGAAATCGCCCGACGGGGCGAGCGCGAGCATTACCTCGGGGTGGCCGGCCGAGCCGTGTCAGCGAAACCTTTGCAGAATGCGACGAAATGTTAGCCAATCCGTTCCAACATGCTCCCGCATGACGGGCAATACTCGACGCCGCCCATCCTCTGGACATCTTGTGCGTTGATCTGCAACAACATTGGACTGAACTTTATTTGGCAATACTGATTGCCACACATGTACCTGCCCTTGACCACCAGCTGCGATGTATATGCCGGCGGGGAGGAAACGAATGACGTGTTCATGCCGATAATCGGTGAAGTGGGCGGCGATAGCGGGGACGGTCCCTTCGCCACTGACGGCTGATGAATGACCGGCGCTCCGAATCTCGGGGTTGGCTGAGGCACGAGTGGCAACGCGGTATTGGAAAATGACTGCTGTGGTGGTGCGCCCTTCGACACAAACTCGATCAATTTTGTTGTGGGCCTCGAAGACAGTTGCCCGTACTTGCCAAGCGTGTCATGCCTGACAGGGGGCGTAATCTCTCTTACTTCCAATTCCTGTATCTGTCCGGTGCGTGTAAGGTGATTGAGGTCCACAAAGAACTTATTCGATCCCTCGGCCCAGCGGTCGATGATTCCTTGAAGTCCGGCGGCCCACAAGCTTCCCAAGTTGTGGTTACCCTTTATCAAGTCCATCAGATAGAAAACCGTGCCGTATGTATATTGGAACTCGAACTTGCGTGAGACTTCCGTACCGTCCTCGATGATTCGGATTACTTTTCCCTTGGTGAACAGATTTTCGCACTGATGTCCTGAATATTCCTGTTTCCCGGTAAACTCGTCCTTGCCACACGGCTGTATATCGACATACATGAACTTGACCGGGATTTGTATCACGTCTTGATTGACGATCGCACGGTTAAGGGCCTTCTTCTTGACGTAGTACTGCTCGGCAATATCCTCCTCGGCGTGCAATCTGCCTGTGCTTCCGCCGTGACTTCGTCCAGCGAGCGAACCCACGTCCGTATCCGCGACGGCGCGACAGGGATTGATGCCCGATGGCCTGATGATGTTCTGAATCATCCAAAAGCAAGATTTCAGGATCGTGTCGCGAATCGGGACATTCGTGAAGTGTGCTTCCGCGAGTTTTTGGACCATTTTGCCTGCGCTCCCGTATCGGAGTTCCGCACGATGCTCAAATTGGATCGCGACCAAGGGCAGGGCCGACCGCCCGGTGCAATCGCATTCCAAACAACGGCTTTAAAAAACTAGTTCACAAGACCGGGCGTGTCCAATAACTTCTTGTGATCAAAAAAGTCTTCTTAAGCAATGCCCCTGCAGGCGGAGTCCTATTGGTTAAAGTTTCATCGTCGAAGACAACGGTTGGCGCCACCGGTAATGCCGCATGCAGTTTTTCTATACAGAAATGGACACAAGTCAGGACTATTTTCGATTCGCCTGGAATGAATCGACTGAAGCCGGATATTCAACCTGCATGGCACCGATAGCCCTCATCGGATGACGCCGGGATGCCGAAACCGTAGTGTAGTGTGACTGAAAGAACGCCTGTTATGAACCTGAATGCTGCCGTCAAGGCAGCGTTTGCGAAAACGGCGGTTGTGGGTCCCCTTGCTGCCGGTCGCTGGCTTGCGAGCTTCAAGCGGTGTATGCGGATTGCATCGGACTGCGCCCGGCCCATGAACAGTCATTCGACACCGGTCAAGGAATCTTGGACAATCGACGAGTCAGACCGGGGAAGGCCGCGCTTGCTTACGCAGGCAGCGGCGTTACGACAAGAACGAAGGGAATGTGCACTTCAGCTATTCCCTAATACTGGATGACGCTATGGACGAAACACTTGAAGCGCGCTACGCCGAGATTCTGGCGACGACACACCCATCCTTCCTGGATCCCGCTGTAGCGAAGACGCGAGGGCTTTCTACGCCGTTTCTCGTGAACGGTCCCAAGGATTCTAGCGCGCGGCGCATCATGGTGATTGGCAGGGAGTTCGGCGGAAAGCATTGGCACATAGATCCCGCGGGTGGTGGGGTGAACGCGTACGTGGAGAATGCACTCGCCAAGCATCGCGCATCCCTCGACAAATGGCTCGAGAAAGGTGGGGACGGCGGTACCACCTTCTTCAACTTCATGCGCGATCTAGCAGATAGGTTTGATCCGGGCGGACTTATCTACTCCAACTTGTTTTGCATCGATGCTGGTGGGGGTGACCCGAGCGGCTCGGAACACTTTCCCGAGATCAAGCGCGTTTCCAAACAGCTACTGGATGTACAGTTCGATCACTTCCAGCCAGACGTCGTTATCTTCGCTCACGGGTCAGCGTCGGCGGCCACTAGGCGTGAATTCTTCCCGACCAAGGGAGTCGGAAGTGTTTGCGTTGGGCGCCGAGATTGGGAGGACGTCGGGATTTCCAACA
>WNGR01006859.1_pt1 | contig 12120 bp, 9 predicted proteins | sample 5407581 | NCBI WGS metagenome assembly WNGR01 (sample SAMN13153383, study PRJNA577476) | soil metagenome | isolation source: 80 cm soil or saprolite under Garry oak tree replicate 2 | place: USA:California | collected 2016-06-15
GTACGGTTCGAGGAAGGCATGGATACGCGCGTGCATGCGATCAGGGCGTTCTATGCCGGCGAGTATGTGCGCGCCTACCGGGGGATCAGGGCGCTCCCTGTCGGGAAGGCGCTGCTAGTGCGGCTGTTCGGCTAGGCCGTGTATCATAAATCGGGGAACGCCAATTGACGTCGGCTATGCCCTTGATTGCGGCGCGAAAGCCGACAGTTGCGGGACTTCCGCATTGGGGCCACTTCCGGACATTCCAATAGGCCGATTGGTGCAGCAAGAGACTTGAGAATCAAAAGAGTTCGGCAATCTCAGAAGCGCGTCAAGTTCGCGGCCGGTGGGTTCGGATGCTTCACGAGACTCGCCTTGTATTCCTCCACCGCCTTCAATACCGGCCCGATCACCCACTCGTACTGTGCTCCGATGTTGTACTCCTCGCGCGGGTCCGACTCGATATTGAATACTTTGGGGTAGCCGTTCATCGGCGTTGCACTACCGCCGGTCCCCGCCAAGAGGTTCGCTCCGCTCCATCCGCTGCGGCCCGGCGCGACGTCGGCGAAATACGCGCGGAACTGTTTCCAGCGCACGGCCACGAGATCGGGACCGACGAAGGTCAGCAGGGCGTTCCGTCGTCCCGCATCGCTCGTGCCGAGCAGGAGGTCGGTTTGGTCGACGCCGTCGATTGGGCGGTCGTTCGGCACCTTGCCTCCCGCGAGGCGGGCGAATGTCGGGAAGAAATCCATGATCGAGAACATCGTGTACGACGGGCGCGGCCTGATGTGGCCGGGCCAGCGGATCATCGCGGCAGTGCGGATGGAGCCCTCGCTTACATCACCCAGCTCGCCGCGATGAGGTCCCGGCGATCCCATGTCAGGCATGTCGCCGCCGAACTCGCGCACCACCGAGCCCTGGGGGCCGTTGTCGGAGGCGAAGACGACGATCGTGTTATCGTCGAGGTCGGCGTCCTTCAAGGCGTCGAGCATCCTTCCCACGATGGCATCTCCCTCCATCAACGAGTCACCGAACTGGCCTATGCGCGATTGGCCTTCGAAGCGCTTTGACGGCAAATTAGGGAAGTGCGTGCGGGATATCGGGAGATAGAGGAAGAAAGGATTGCCCAATGCTTTTTGCCGCCTCATGAAGCCGATGCCTCGCTCTACCAGCTCCCAGTCGATATCGCGTCGCACCTCCTCCGTGTAAGGCTTCACCACCTTCAGCGGTTCGTCCCGTTTGGCCTCAACGATCTGGGGCCCGTTGTCCAGCGGGATATCGGTCGTCTTGGTCTGACGGCCCTGCGGAATTGCGAGGAACGCGTCCCAGCTCACGCCGGGCGGGATGCCGTAGTACTCGTCGAAACCCTTGTTTTGCGGCTGAGCCGAGGGCGCGCTGCCGAGATGCCACTTACCGAACATCGCCGTCGCATAACCGGCATCGCGTAGCATCTCAGCCATCGTGATTTCCGTCGCCGGGAGCGAACCGGTAGTGCTGCCCTCCACGGCGACTAGCGATAAGCCGGAGCGGATGGAATAGCGCCCTGTCATAAGAGCGGCTCGGGACGGTGTGCATCCCGGCTCAACGAGAAACTGTGTCAGCCGCAGTCCTTGAGCGGCGAGTTCATCAATGCGCGGCGTCGGGGCACCGCGTAGATCCCCGCCGCCGTAAACACCGAGGTCACCGTAGCCAAGGTTGTCCGCAAGGATGAAGAGGATGTTGGGCTTCGGCGGCTGGGCCACCGCCACCGCGCCCGGCACAGTCACAGTCGCGAGGAATGACCCGAGCATCAGGGTGCCAAGCATTCGTCGCAAACGTTGGCGCAATGATCCACCCTCCGCAGCGAACCGCACTGCGAGCCCACGCGTGGCCGCAATGCAGCGTCCGCTAACCTAGTTCAGGTCGGCGAGGGCGGCAATATTGCCTTTTAGGGCAACCACCGCGATGTCGGTTTCGGGTCAAGAACAGGACGTCGAAAGGATGGCTTGAGGCTCGCACTTCACCTAAACTGCGACAAATTTCACGCTGGTCATCCCTCTGCCGGAAAGCTCATGCTCCAGACCCGATTTGCAATCGCGGCCGCCACTCTGCTCGCATTCTCCGCAACCGCTTCCGCTCAATTCCAGCCACCGCCCTTCAAACCGCAGGCCGCACCAAGGCCGGCCGCCCCCTCGCCGCGCGCGGCGTCGTGCCACAATGGGGCGAACTTCGATCGCTTCCTGGCCGACGTGAAGCAGCAGGCGCTTGCCGCCGGCGTGTCGCAGCGCGCGCTGTCGGAAGCCGGGCCGTACCTCGTCTACGACCAGGGCATCGTCAACCGCGACCGCGGCCAGCGCGTGTTCGGCCAGCTCTTCACCGAATTTGCCGGCCGCATGGCCGCGCCCTATCGCATGCAGAACGGCCAGCAGCACATCAAGACCCATGCGGCTGCGTTTGCGCGCGCCGAGAAAGAGTACGGCGTGCCGCCGGCGGTGATCGCGGCGTTCTGGGGCCTCGAAAGCGACTTCGGCGCCAACATGGGCAATCTGCCGACACTGAAATCGCTGGTGTCGCTCGCCTATGACTGCCGCCGCTCGGAGATGTTCGTGAACGAGACCATCGCCGCGCTGAAGGTCATCGATCGCGGTGATCTCACGCCCGACGAGATGATCGGCTCCTGGGCCGGCGAGCTCGGCCAGACGCAGTTTTTGCCGACGCACTACGTCAACTACGCCGTCGACTATGACGGCGACGGGCGGCGCGATCTGTTGCGCAGCGAGCCCGACGTGATCGGCTCGACCGCGAACTACATCGCCAACGGCTTGAAGTGGCGGCGCGGCGAGCCATGGCTGGAAGAGATCAAGGTCCCGCAAAACCTGCCATGGGATCAGACCGATCTCAGCGTGCAGCAGCCACGCTCGAAATGGGCACAGCTGGGCGTCACCTATCCCGACGGCCGGCCACTGTCGAACGACAATCTCGCGGCCTCAGTATTGCTGCCGATGGGACGGACCGGGCCTGCCTTCATGGCTTATCCGAATTTCGCGGCCTATACCGAATGGAATAACTCGCTGATCTATTCGACCACCGCGGGCTATCTCGCCTCGCGCATCGCGGGCGCTGCGCCGATGCGCAAGCCGTCCACGCCGGTCGTGCAACTGCCGTTCAACGAGCTCAAGGAATTGCAGCAGCTGCTGGTGCGTGCCGGCTTCAATGTCGGCAAGGTCGACGGCGTGCTGGGCCAGCAGAGCCGCGCCGCCGTGAAGGCGATGCAGATCAAATACGGGGTGCCGGCCGATTCCTGGCCGACCGCCGAGCTGCTCGCCCGGATGCGGGGCGGCACGGCCCAGGCGCAGCCGGCGGTTACGGTGCGCTAAGCCCCCTACTCTCCGTCATGCCCCGCGAAGGCGGGGCATCCAGTACTCCGAGGCGCTTCGGTTCAATTGCTCACGTCACGGCGTACTGGATCGCCCGGTCAAGCCGGGCGATGACAGTCGTGGAGAATTTTCGCACCGCACAAGCCGCTCCCGCGATTGTATTTTTCCATGACGCTCCCATGTGAGTGGCTCAGGTTTCTCCTGAGCTTTTCCATCATTGAAGCGAGCATCACATGTCCTTCCACGACGCTGTCGTCCCCGCGTATCTGCAAATGCTGAACAGCCTCATCGGCTTGCTCACCAAGGCCGAGGCGCATTGCGCGGCCAAAAAGATCGACCCGGCCGTCCTGCTCGGCTCCCGCCTGTTTCCGGACATGCTGCCACTGTCGAAGCAGATCCAGCTCGCCAGCGATTTCGCCTCCAAGGGCTGTGCGCGGCTGACGCATAGCGAGGTGCCCTCGACGCCCGACACGGAAAAGACGTTTGAGGAGTTGAAGCAGCGGCTGGCCAAGACGATCGACTACGTCAAATCGTTCAAGCCGGAGCAGTTCGAAGGCGCCGACGCCAAGGACGTGACCTTCCCGGTGGGCCCAGACCGGTCCATGACTTTCAAGGGCCAGCAGTTCTTCAGTGCGGTCTCGCTGCCGAACTTCTATTTCCACGCCACGACCGCCCACGGCATTTTGCGTCACAATGGCGTTGAGATCGGCAAGCGCGATTTCCTCGGCGCGAACTGAGTTGCAGGGCCACGGCAGCGGAAATCCGCTGCCGTGGCCCAAATTGCACATGATTTTTGCCAGGCGGGGCGGCACGCGCAGCTCGCCTGCACTTTCCGTATGGCTCCTCCCTTGCGCTGATTGCCGCGATGCACAAGTGTTCCGGACCTCTCACCGCCTGGAAGCATCCCTATGAGCCGTCCGACCAAATTGTTTGAGACCTACAAGCTCGGGCCGATCACGCTGGCCAACCGTTTCGTGATGGCCCCGCTGACGCGCAACCGCGCTGCCCCCGGCACCTTCGTACCGAGCCCGCTCGCCGCCGACTATTACCGCCAGCGCGCCTCCGCAGGGCTGCTGATCACCGAAGCGAGCCAGGTCTCGCAGCAGGGCCAGGGCTACCAGGATACGCCCGGCATCTACAGCAAGGACCAGGTCGCCGGCTGGCGCAAGGTCACCGACCAGGTCCATGAGCGCGGCGGAAAGATCTTCATCCAACTCTGGCACGTCGGCCGCATCTCGCATGTCGATCTCCAGGCCAATGGCGCAGCGCCGGTCGCGCCGAGCGCGATCCGCGCCAAGGGCAAGACCTTCGTCAACGGCACCTTCGCCGACGTCTCCGAGCCCCGCGCGCTCGAGCTCTCCGAAATTCCAGGCATCATCGACGATTTCAAGCGCGCCACGAAGAATGCGCTGGAGGCCGGCTTCGACGGCGTCGAGATCCACGGCGCCAACGGCTATCTGCTCGAGCAATTCGCCAAGGACGGCACCAACAAGCGCACGGATGCCTATGGCGGCGGAATCGAGAACCGCGCGCGGCTGATGCTGGAAGTCTCCAAGGCCGTCGTCTCTGAGGCCGGTGCCGACCGCACCGGCATTCGCATCTCTCCGGTAACGCCGGCGAACGACATCTCGGACTCGAACCCACAAGCCTTGTACGACCATATCGTCGATGGCCTCAGCGCGCTGAAGCTGGTCTATCTCCATGTCGTCGAAGGCGCCACCGGCGGCCTGCGCGACATCGCGCCGTTCGACTATGCGGGCCTGCGCAAGCGCTTCTCCGGCGCCTATGTCGCCAACAACGGCTACGATTTCGAACTCGCGACCAAGGTGCTCGACGCCGGCGCCGCCGACCTCATCGCGTTCGGCAAGCCGTTCATCTCCAACCCCGACCTCGTCGAGCGCCTGAAGAAGGGCGTGGCCCTGAACGATTGGGACAAGAACACCTTCTACGGCGGCGGCGCGAAGGGATACACGGATTACCCGACGCTCGCGGCGGCGGAGGCGGCGGAGGCGGCGGAGTAAGAACTGTCCACACGACGGCTGTCATGCCCCGCGCAGGCGGGGCATCCAGTACGCCGGGGCCTCTCGATTCAATCACGACGGCCTCTGGAATACTGGATCGTCCGCCTTCGCGGACGATGACAGCGGAGAGGAGCGCGGGCTCAGCACGCCACGCAAAAGAAAAGGCCGGGATCGCTCCCGGCCTTTTTTGCTGCCCCCGCGCCTCAGGCCGCGTAGCGGTTGAACTTCGACTTGGAGATCGAGGTTGCGGCGACGTGGACGTGCTGCGCCAGCTCGGCCTCGGCACGCTCCCTGGTCCAGCGCGTCGTCGGCACCGAAATGTTGATCGCGGCAACCGCACGGCCGTGCTCGTCGATGATGGGAGCTGCGACCGAAATATCGCCCATCACGGTCTCGTTCATGATGACGGCATAGCCACGCCGGGCCGCGACGCGAACGCGCTCCAGCAGCGCCTTCGGATCCGTCTCCGTGAAGGGCGTCAGCGCCGCGAGCGGCGTGCGCTTGAGAAGGTCGAGGCGCTCCTCCTCGGGCAGTGCCGACAGGATCGCAGTACCCGACGCCGTGAAGAAGGTCGGCAGCCGGCTGCCGATCACGATGTCGATGTTGATGAGGTGCGCACCCGGAAAGCGCGCCACGAAGACAACCTCGTGGCCATCCAGTTCGTGCAGGTTGGTCGTCTCACCGAGACTGCGGCTGATGTCGAGCAGATAGGGCGAGGCCCGATCGATCAGATCGTTGGCCTTGAGATAGCTGTGCGAGAACTGAAGCACCTTCGAGGTAAGGCCGTAATTGCGCGTGCCTTCGATCCGCTTGAGATAGCCGAGCGTCTCGAGCGTGTAGACCAGGCGCTGGGTGGCGCTGCGGTCGAGATCGGCGGCGCGCGCGATGTCGGCAAGCGTCATGTAGCGCTGCGGCCCGTCGAAGGCATGCAGGACCTGGAACGCCTTCTCGGTCGAGCCGACGAACAGGGAGGAACGCGGCTCGCCGCTCTTGTCCTTGGCCTTCTCGTCGGCTTTCGCGGCCTTTGTCTTCGCGGCGCGGCCGCTGCCGTCGCGACTGCTACGCGCCATGCTGCCGTCCTCTCACCCGATGCCCTCCGAGACCGCCAGTTGCCGGCCGAACTCGGTGCGGAGCGCGGCGACCAGCGCCGGTGCCGGCTGCACCAGCGGCGCCAGCATGCGCGGCGCCTCGACGCCGACGAGATCCATCACCGCCTTCATCGGTCCCGGATTGGTTTCGGCGAACGCCATGTTCATCAGCGGGATCAGGCGGCGGTGCAGACTCAGCGCCTCCGCGGTGCGACCGGCGATCGCCGTCTCGTAAATCTGTCGCCATGCACGCGGCAGAAGGCAGGCGGTCACGATGATGCCGCCCTTCGCGCCCGCCGCGAGATGCAGCGGGAACAGGCTGTCCTCGCCGCTCAGCACCGCAAAACTCTCGTCGACGCCGGCCACGACCTGGAGGAAATGGTACATGTCGAGATTGCAGGCCTTCATGCCGATGATGTTGGGATGCCTGGAGAGCTCATGCAGGATCTTGGGCTCGATCGCGATCCGGGTGCGATAGGGAATCTCGTAGATCAGGATGGGCACGGGCGATGCATCGGCAAAGCGCAGGAAATAGTCGCGGACGCCAGCCTGAGTCGGGTTGGTATAATATGGCGTAAGAACCAGGAGGCCGTCCACGCCCTCGGCGGCGAATTCACGGCCGGCCTGGAGGGCATCGTGAAAACCGGTGTCCAGGACGCCGGCGATGACCGGGCCCTTGCCCGCCATCGCCTTCACCGACAAGCCGGCCATCTTGACGCGCTCGGCGCGTGCCAGCGCGCCATATTCGCCGGTGCCGCCGAGCGGCACCACGCCGTCGATCCCCTGCTTGTTGAGCCAGGCAAACAGGGCCGAGACCGCGCCGGCATCGATGGTGTCGTCGGCCGTCACTGGGGTCGGAATGGCCGGGAACAGGCCGCTGAGGCGATTGGCAGTGAGCATGATGTGAACCTCTGGTTGGAATGCGGGCGGCTACCTCGCGGCCGCACGCCGGCGCAGGCGTTCGGCAACGAAGATCAGCAGCCCCATGAAGACGAACAGGCAGGTCGAGACGGCGGCGATCGCGGGTGAGACCTGAAGCGTCACCTCGTCCCAGAACTGCTTTGGCAGCGTCGCGTTGAGGCCGCCGGTCGCAAACAGCGCGATGGTGAGTTCGTCGAACGAGGTCGCGAAGGCGAACAGGAACGACGACATCATGCCGGCGCCGAGGATCGGGAAGGTGACGTAGCGCAGCGTCGCAAGCGGGCGCGCGCCGAGGCTCTGCGCGGCGTGGTCGAGCCGCGTGTCGTAATTGCGCAGCACGGCCATCATCGTCATGACCACGTAGGGCACCGCGACGACGGTGTGTCCGAGAATGAGGCCGAAGGCGCTGCCGACGAGGCCCATGCGCGCGAAGACGTAGAACAGACCGACCGCGATGATCATGCGCGGTACGACGATCGGCGACAGGATGAAGGCCAGCCACGCCGCCTTGCCGCGAATGTCGCTGCGCACCAGCAGGAACGCGGCCGGCGTGCCGATCAGCATGGCGAGCAGCCCCGTTCCGACCCCGACCAGGAGCGAGCGCAGCATGGCCTGGGTCCAGAGCGGCGAACTCAGCACGGTCTCATACCAATGCAGGGTAAAACCCTGCGGCGGCCAGTTGAGGCCGCCGCTGCCGAACGACAGCGGGATCATCAGGATGGTCGGTGCGCTGATAATGAGCAGCATGGTCCAGACGAAGGCCTGCAAGCCCATGCCGGCTTGGTCGGGATTGCGGTCGCGACGGCGTGACGGCAGGAGCCGGAGGATGCTATCGGAGACCGCACCGAGCAGCGTGAGGAGCGCGTCACCCGCCTTCTGAAGGGGGCCCGACAAACGCGACGGCGTCGCGTTGCGCGGCGCGGCCGCGCCGGTCATGGTCGAAAGGCCAAGAAGCCGGTCGTAGGCAGCAAAGACGATGAGGACCACGACCAGAAGCAGCACCGAGATCGCGCCGGCAAAGCCCCAGTTCATGGTCTGCTGGACCTGATCGATGATGAGCTGCGTGATCATGGTCTCGCGGCGGCCGCCGAGCAGGGCCGGCACGATGAAGAACCCGATCGCGGTGACGAACACCATGATGCCCGCGGCGGCGACGCCCGGCAGCGACAGCGGGAAATAGATTTTCCAGAAGGCCATACCCGGCCGCGCCCCAAGCGTGGCGGCCGCGCGCGGCAGGGTGCGGTCGATGTTCTCCATCACCGCGAGCATCGTCAGCACGGCGAGCGGCAGCAGCGCATTCACCATGCCGACGAGGACGCTGCCGAAATTATAGAGCAGGCTCGCGGGGCTGGAGATGATGCCGAGCGACAGCAGGAGCTTGTTGATGACGCCGTTGCGCCCGAGCAGCACGATCCATGCGAAGGCGCGGACCAGGAAGCTGGTCCAGAACGACAGCAGCACCCAGAACAGCAGCGTCGTCTTGCGCTCCTTGTCGACGATCGAGATCAGATAGGCGATCGGATAACCCGTGACGACGCAGACCAGCGTGGTGACCAGCGAGATCTTCAGGGTGATCAGGAGAACGTCGAAATAGACCGTTGATGCGAAGAGCTGGCGGTATTGCGCCAGCGTGAAGCCGTTGTCGCCGTAGACGCTGAGCAGCAGCAACTGGCCGACGGGATAGACCAGGAACAACGCGAGCAGCAGGACCACCGGCGCGCCCATCGCAGCCCGCGTCCAGGCCAGATTCCGCTGTATCGCGCGCGGGGCGGCCAAGCTCAGATCCCCTTCCCGTCGTGGATGGCGACGGCATCCGCCGCATGCCATCCGAGCGACAGACGCTGGCCGATCTCGTAGGGCGCCGCGCCGCTGCGGGTCGGATGCGCGGCGACGAGTTGCGGTGTACCCGCCGTCTCCGGCGCGATGTAGAGCCGCGTCAGGCTGCCGCTGATCATCACGTCCAAAAGCCGGCCAGAGAGCCGGCCGGCGAGCTGGCCTCCGCCGTCGGCGTCCCCGACCACGAGATTCTGGGGACGCACCATCACCTTGATCGGCTCGCCCGCGGCGAAACTCCCGCCATTGCCGACCGCGCGCGACGGCGCGGGTTGCGCGGCCAGGACGATGTCGAGCCCGTCACCATCGACGCCACGCACGGTGGCGCTGAGCAAATTGGACTCGCCGAGAAAGTCGGCGACGAACACCGAGCGCGGACGGAAATAGAGATCCTCAGGCGTGCCGAGCTGCTCGATGGCGCCGGCATTCATCAGGCAGATGCGATCCGACATGGTCATCGCCTCTTCCTGGTCGTGGGTGACGTAGACGATCGTGGTGCCGAGCTCGCGATGGATGCGCTTGATCTCGAGCTGCATCTGGTCGCGCAGCTTCTTGTCGAGTGCGCCGAGCGGCTCGTCCATCAGGATGATTGCGGGGCGATAGACGATGCAACGCGCCAGCGCGATGCGCTGCTGCTGGCCGCCGGACAGCTCGCGCGGATAGCGTTTCGCGACGTGCGGCAGCCGCACCGTTTCCAGCGCCTCGGCCGTGCGTCGGCGCGCCTCAGTGTCAGCCACCTTCCGCATCTTCAGCGGAAACGCGATGTTGTCCTCGATCGTCATGTGAGGAAACAGCGCGTAGTTCTGGAACACGACGCCGATATCGCGGTCATAGGCCGGGCTGTGCGTGACGTCGGCATCGTCGATCAGGATTCGCCCCTCGTCGGGATGGGCGAGGCCTGCGATCAGGCTGAGCAGCGTCGTCTTGCCCGATCCCGACGGCCCGAGCAAAGTGAGGAATTCGCCTCTGGCGACGTCGAGGCTGGTCGGCGCCAGCGCGACGAAGTCGCCATAGCGCTTGCACAGCTCGTGAATGCGCAAGCTCGACGAGACCATGGGGCGCTCCGATCGCTTCGCGCTTCCCTTGGCGCCGGTCAAGCCAGGATCCAGCTGTTGAAGCGCTCGATGACGGCGGCCTGGTTGTCGTACCAGAATTTCGGGTCGATCTTCAGCCCGGCCTTGATGTTGTCGGGATAGGTCGGACAGTTCTTGGCGACGTCCGGCTTGACGTAGTTGAAGGCCTCCGGCTGGGTGAGGCCGGCCGGGAAATATTCGACGAGGGCTGCCTGTCGCTTCGGATCGGAGGCGAACTTGATGAACTCGCGGCAGGCATCCGCATTCGGCGTGCCGGCGAGGATCGACCAATTGTCGGCGCCCCAGACCCCCTGGTTCCAGATGATCTCGACAGGCGCACCCGCCGCCTGCGCCGACTGCGCGCGCGAGACCCAGGTCGGAAGCATGTCGATCTCGCCCGAGGTCAGCATCTGCTCGACCTGCGCGCCGCTCGTCCACCACACCGCGACCGACGATTTGATCTTGTCGAGCGAGGCGAAGGCCTTGTCGAGATCGCAAGGGTAGACCTGCGCGGTCGGCGCGCCGGCGCCCATCAGTGCCTCCTCGATCGTGTCGAACGGATGCTTGCGCACCGAGCGGCGGCCGGGGAAGTCCGCCACGTTCCAGAAATCGGCCCAGGACTGCGGCGCCTTGCGGCCCTTGAAGGCGTCGGTGCGATAGGCGAGCACCGTGGTGTAGACGTTGGTCGCGACGCCGTAGGGCGAGGCGTATTCGGCAGGGATCGACTTGATGACGGGCTCGGATTCGAGGCCGTGCTTCTCGAGATATTGCTTGGCGCCGGTGGTCAGGAGCTGGATTGCGGGCCAGGAGATCTTGGCCATGTCCCAGGTGTAGTTCTTGGTGTCGACCATGGTCTTGATCTGGGCGACCGGCTCGGCATTGGCCTGCACGCCGACGACCTCGATTCCCGTCGCCTCCGTGAAGGGCCGGTAGTACACGGCGCCATAGGCCTTGGTGTAGATGCCGCCATCGTCGCGCACGACAATGCGCTTGCCCGCGGCGCGGGACGGCGACCAGACGGACGGCGCGGCGAGTGCGACGGCGCCTGCGCCGAGCAGCAGACGGCGGCGGGAAGTGATGATCTTCGGAAGATTCGTCATGTCAGTCCCCTCTATGATGTTGCAATGGATGGTGGTGGCAGAACGCGGCCAGGATTGAAGAGACCCAGCGGATCGAAGGCGTGTTTCACCGCCCGCATCAGTGCGAGCTCGACCGGTGGCTTGTAGCGGGACATCTCGCCGGTCAGCGTGCGCCCAACGCCGTGCTCGGCGCTGAAGGTGCCGCGGAGCGAGCTTGCGACATCGTTCATGGCGCGGCGGATTCGCTGCGCGACGGCGTCGCGCTCCGGCAGGGCCTCCCACTCGGCAAAGCTGAAGAAGGGAATGAGATGAATGTTGCCGTCACCCATGTGGCCGACGATCACGAACGGCAGATCCGGCACGATCGCGCGCACGGCCGCCACCGCCTGGTCGATGAAGGCCGGCACGGTCGACACCGGGACCGCAGTGTCCGAGGTCAGGCCGACGCCGGCCTTCTTGTTGGCTTCCGAGACGCTGTGACGCACCAGCCACATCGCCTTGCGCTGCGCCTCGCTGGTAGCGACGACGCCGTCGCTGACGAGCCCCGCCTCGAGCGCCTGTTCAAGCACCGTTTGCATCGTCGCCGCGAGCGCCGCGGCATCGCCGGTATCGGACAATTCGACGAGGACGTGCCAGGTGTCGACCTCCGCAACCGGACAGCGCCGGCCCGGTACCTGCTCCAGCACGAGCCGGATCTGCTTCGCGTTCATCAGCTCGAAGGCGGAGAGCCGTGAGCTGCAAGAGGCCTGGAACAGGCCGAGCACGTCCAG
>WNGR01006860.1_pt1 | contig 12116 bp, 8 predicted proteins | sample 5407581 | NCBI WGS metagenome assembly WNGR01 (sample SAMN13153383, study PRJNA577476) | soil metagenome | isolation source: 80 cm soil or saprolite under Garry oak tree replicate 2 | place: USA:California | collected 2016-06-15
GGAAGGTTTCGATAGCGCTCAGCGAAGTCCAGCCCATAGCCGACGACGAATTTGTCGGGAATCTGGAAGCCCAGGTAATCAATCGGCACTTCTTTTTCGCGGCGTTCGTATTTGTCGAGCAACGCCGCGAGCTTCACTGTCTCGGCGCCGCGTGATTTCAGGTTCGCCAGCAGATATGAAAGCGTCAAACCGGTATCGACAATATCCTCTACCACCAGAATGTGCCGTCCTTCGATCGCCACGTCGAGATCTTTTAGAATCCGCACTTCGCCCGAGGTCCGCATCTCAGCGCCATAACTCGAGATGGCAATGAACTCGATGCCCAGCGGAATCTCAATTGCCCGCATCAGATCGCTGAGGAACATGAATGCGCCCTTCAGCACGCCAATCAAGAGCGGATTGCGCCCGGCGTAATCATGCGAGATCTGAGCGCCAAGTTCCTGGACGCGCGCCCGAATCGCGTCTGCGCTGATCAGCGTCTCGAGGTTTGAATTAGTAATCTCAGACATAACTTTTGCCGGTGATGTTGCCAAAGAGTTTCTCTTCCTTTCGCTAAGATTCCGAGATACTATTGAAGCTCTCTCCGCAGGTCAATTCCTGGACGACTATTGACCTGTTATATTTTTGTCTTGGGCCGCAATGTCTTTTCGGAAATCAGAATGAACGAATCCGATCGCCGAATTGCCACCACTCTCCGGCTTTCACTGCTTATTGCCCTGACTCTCGCTCTCAGCGCGAGTTACGGACACGCTCAACAGTCCGCGCCGGCTCCGGCCACCAGCCGGGATGTAAATGCGCACGCGAGCGAAAGGCTGGTCGACGCTTCGATCGCCGATGACCCGGCGGTCGACAAAATGCTTGAGGCGTACAGCCCAAAGGTACGCGCGCTGGACAGTGTCATCGGGACATTGAGAGGCGAATTGGGAAAAGGCGGAATGGGCGCGGGTTCACTGGGTAATTTTGTGAGTGACGCAATGCGCGCCGAAGCCTCACGGGCTCTGAAACGCCCGGTCGATCTGGCGGTGGTTAACGGCAGCGGACTGCGACGCAGCAACCTGGTCGAGGGAGACTTGCGCGCGCGGGACATCTTTGAGTTGCTTCCGTTCGAAAACGCCCTGGTGATGGTAGATCTGAATGGCGAACAACTAATGAGATTGTTGGCTTTTGTGACCTCGACCCGCGACGCTCAATCAGGAGCGCGGATCAATTATCGGATCAACGCAGACAAAAAAGCGGAGCTTGAATCGGCCCGGATCTTCGATCAGCAGTATCACGATCTTCCGATTACTCCGACGATGACGTATACGGTTGTCACGATTGACTACCTGATCAACCGCGGAGGCGGATCGTACGCCGTACTGCATGAAGGGAAGAACGTCCACCCGCTCGGCATTACCTTACGTGACGCGATTATGAATCACGTAAAAGCGGAAACGGCAGCCGGGCGCCCGATCAGCCCGGACCTTGATGGCCGCTTTGTGCTGGACAAAGCTAATTCAGTCTTGAGCGGGGAAACACCACCGAGATAATGTCAGAACTCCGACCGCCGGGGTAGCGGGCGGGGGCGTGTGTGCCGGTTAAGCCGCGGCAATTGAATTTCATGCCAACCCGAAGAGATTTCCTGAAGACGGCTATGACTGCCGGTTTGTCAGTTCCGCTGGCACGATCGTCTTCCGTCTTCCAATGGCCTGTACCAGCCGCTTCACTCGTGACCCCCCTGCTTCAGCCCTTCGCCGGAGAAACATTAATTACAATCCTGCACACAAACGATACTCACTCGCAGATTGATCCGCTGCCCGACAATGATAAGAGCTATCCAAATAAGGGCGGGGTGGCGCGACGCGCGACACTTGTGAAGCGAATCCGGAAGGAAAACCCTAACACGATTTTGATCGATGCCGGCGACGTTTTTCAGGGCACTCCTTACTTCAATTTTTACAAAGGCGAAGTTGAATACAAGTCGATGTCGATGATTGGCTACGACGCCGGCACACTCGGCAACCATGATTTCGATAATGGCGTCGACGATCTGGCGGCCGCGCTGAAGTTCGCCAACTTTGACATTGTTTCGACTAACTATGATTTCCGCGGAACGCCTCTGGAGGCTCGCGTCAAGCCATACCTTGTGCGGGTGGTTGGCGGCATCAAAATTGGTTTGTTCGGGCTCGGCATCAATCCGGAGGGTCTGATTACTCCGGAGAATTTCAAGGGCGTGAAATATCTCGATCCGGTTCGCATGACTCGCGGAGTCGTCAAGCTTCTGAGAGAACAGGAGCGTTGCCCACTCGTCGTCGGTATGTCACATCTCGGCTATTATGAGAATCCCAGAGAGAAGCAATTTGGTGACTCGCAATTAGCAGCGCAGGTTGACGGTATCGATTTCATCGCCAGCGGCCACACGCACACTTTTATGCAAAAGCCGGTGTTGCAAAAAACGCCTTCCGGTAGCGACACGATTATTTTCCAGGTCGGCAAAAGCGGAATTTACGTCGGGCGCATCGATTTTACCGTGCGCGACGGAAAGATAACGGCTGGTGCCGGCCGGCTCCTGGATTTGCGGGACGGATCGCTCGGCTAATATGGCGCATTCTGTTTAGAGTCGGGCTACTGCCCGATGAAAAGCGGGCAAAAGCCCGCTTCTAAACATTAGGATTTATTCATGGCTGACGAAGCAACCAGAGATCGAGTGCGCGCCCTGGTGCGCGACGTTTTGAGCAAAGCGATGCCTTCTGAATCTGAGTCCGCGCCCATCACGGCGGGCAATAACCCGTCGCTAAACACGTCAGCATCCTCGGCGCCTCGCGGCAGCGACCTCACACGTGACGAATCGGCAAAGCTCGTAATCACCGAAGACGATGTTCGCGGTCTGGAACGTGGTGCAGTGTTGCGCATAGCCGAAAGCGCGCGACTAACTCCGCTCGCCGCTGACATGATTAACGATCGCGGCATTGAGATCGTAAGGCGCGTATCGCGCACCGGTTTGAAGCAAAGCAGAGTTGTCGCCGTGGGCGCGGATCACGGTGGTTTTCCGATGAAGGAAGAACTTAAGAGCTTCCTGACGGAATTGGGCCATCGAGTTCATGACTTCGGCACCAACTCCGAAAGCGCAGTTGATTACCCGGACTTTGCTCACGCTGTCGCGCGCGCGGTTGCCGACGGCTCGGCGGATGTTGGCATCGTGATCGACGGCGCTGGAGTTGGTTCCGCAATGACCGCCAACAAAGTTCCGGGCGTGCGCGCCGCCGCCTGTTATTCCGTAGATGTCGCGCGCAACTCTCGCGAACATAATGACGCAAACGTACTTACGCTGGGCAGCAAAACCATTTCCACCGGCGACATGCGTGAAATTGTCCGCGCCTGGCTCTCGACTGAGATCACCGAAGATCGCCATCGCAAACGGGTCAGCAAGATCGAAGCGATCGAGCGGCAATACCACCGTTGAGAGTTTGGAGTTCCGCCTTTAGGCGGTTACCTTTCAGGAGTGCTGCCTTTTTAGGCGGTCGCCTCTCATTAGAAGGCCGCCTGAAGGCGGTACTCTGAACAGCTGCTGACTCGGCCTTGTTATCCGCCCCTCACGAGTCTCCGTGCTAAAATGTGATTGAAGCTCGGCAATTAAGCCGACATCAACCGACATGCCCTATTCAAACAACGGCGATTTCGAGCAACTGGTCGAGCAGATTACCGACGTCATCTACGCTCGTTTGAATGGCGAAGTTGCTGACCAGGCAAAGATGTGCGGTTGCACGTCTGAATGCTTTCATCGCTGCCCGGAGCGAATGCACCGCGTGGTGGATGCCGGCGCGTCGCGTATTGGTCTCGTGTTGGGACAGACAGCTTCGGCGCGCGACTGGGCCAGCCTGATCGATCACACGCTCTTAAAACCCGACGCAACGGAAAGTGAAATCAAGCGTCTCTGTGAAGAAGCCGCGCAATATCATTTCGCTTCCGTCTGCGTGAATCCGACCTGGGTGCGTGCCTCCGCCTGTCACCTCCAGGGCAGCGGCGTGCCCGTTTGCACTGTGATCGGATTTCCGCTGGGCGCAACTTTGCCGGACGTGAAAGCTTATGAAGCGCGCCGCGCAATAATGGACGGCGCGCACGAAGTTGATATGGTTATTAACGTAGGAGCACTAAAAAGTGACGACGATTGTTTGGTCGAACACGATATTCATTCAGTCGTCGAGGTGGCACATGAATACGGCGTTACTTGCAAAGTAATCATTGAAACTGCGTTGTTAACAGATGATGAAAAAATTCGCGCCTGCGAGGCGGCCAAAAAAGCTGGAGCGGATTTCGTCAAAACTTCAACCGGATTTTCAAAGGGCGGCGCCACCGTGGCGGATGTCGCGTTGATGCGTCGCGTCGTGGGGCCCGAACTGGGGGTGAAGGCATCCGGCGGCGTCAAGAGCATGGCTGATGCTCGCGCGATGGTTGAAGCCGGCGCCACGCGCATCGGGGCCAGCGTGGGCGTGAAGATCGCTCAGGAAGCTGCCGGCGTCAAAAGCAACGGCGGCTCTCCGGTTCGATACTAATTCCCCGGAACTTCAATCTTAATAAATTGCAAATTGAAAACTGGAAATTGGAAATTGATTTGTCTACAGTTGCCCGGTAAAACCGGCAGGCGATTTGAATTTTTCTTTTTTCAATTTTCAATTCTCATTGTTCTCTGCTGCCTCGCGCTTGGCGCGGCTGTCCCGGCGCAAAAGCCCGCCGATCAGGACGAAGTAATCCGCACCGACACCGACCTCACGAATCTTCTCTTCAACGCCACCGACAAAAACAACCGCTTTATCACGACCCTGCGGCAGGAGGATATTCGCGTCCTCGAAGATGGCGTGCCGCAAACTCTTTTTACCTTTCAGCGGGAAACTGATCGGCCGCTCTCCATCGCGTTCCTGATTGATGTGAGCATCTCGGAAGAGCGCACGTTATCCGAGGAAAAGGCCGCTGCCCGCACCTTCATTGAAAGCATAATCCGATCAAACAAGGATCAGGCCGCCATCATTCCCTTCGAAGGCTACGCGCATCTCGAACAGCCGCTAACTAATGATCTGTTGCGGGTCTATCGCGCACTCGAGAATGTTGAAGTCGCGGCGCCATCGTACCTGGGATCGGGACCGGTGATCGCCGGCATTGCCTCTCGCCCCGGCGGTGCTCCGCCGCCCGAGGAAGGATCGACCGCCATCTGGGACGCGGTCGCGCTTACTTCGCGAAACATTCTGGCCCCGGTCGGAGGCCAACGCCGGCGCGCAGTTATCCTGTTGACCGATGGTCAGGACACGAGCAGCCGCCTCGAACGCAACCAGGCAATCGATGAAACGATCGAAGCCGACGCAGTTGTTTACGCGATCGGGATCGGCGATAAACGGTATGAAGGAGTCGACAAGGGCGGGCTCAACAAAATCGCCGAGCGCACGGGCGGTCGCGCGTTCTTTCCGAAAAGGGAAGACGACTTGAAAGCGGCGTTCGCACAAATCGAGGAAGAGTTACGTTCGCAATATCTGCTGGCGTATTCATCGACGAACAAGAAACATGACGGTCGTTATCGCAAGATGTCTGTCGAGGTGGTGAATCCCGAGTTGCGCAAGGAACAGTTGAGGCTTCGTTATCGCCCGGGGTATTTTGCCAGGAGAGCTTCCTAACCCTTAGAGTCGCGAAGCACCGTGGGATTCTTCGCCTTGATCCACTGCCGCCGACCGCTATATCCTCGCCGCAGTTCCCATGCCCGAAAAGCACAATCTTCTGGCCGTAATTCTCGGTGGCGGCGCCGGCAAGCGTTTGTTTCCCCTTACCGCTCAGCGCTCGAAACCGGCGGTGCCGCTGGGCGGCAAATACCGTCTGGTTGACGTGCCGATTTCGAATTGCATCAACTCAGACGTGATCCGGATGTTTGTGCTGACGCAGTTCAATTCGGCTTCGCTCAACCGGCACATCGCGACCACCTATCGCTTCTCGCCTTTTGCGGATGGATTTGTGGAAATTCTCGCCGCCGAGCAAACACCTGAAAGTCCCGAATGGTTTCAGGGAACTGCCGACGCGGTGCGCCAGGTGTTGCCGCACATTCGCGACTGGCGCATCGACACGCTGCTGATTCTTTCCGGCGATCATCTCTATCGCATGGATTATCGGAAATTTCTCGCGCGGCATTATGAGACGAACGCCGATCTCACAATCTCCGTAATCCCGGTCGCCGCGCTAGGCGCCGGAGAATTTGGGGTGCTGAAAACCGACAGCGACGGCCGGATCATCGAGTTTCGCGAAAAACCGAAAGGTGATGCGCTTGACGCCATGCGCGTTGACACGACGACACTCGGCTTGAGCGAAGAAGAAGCGCGGCTGCGCCCTTTTCTCGCTTCGATGGGAATTTATGTTTTCAAATATGAACGGCTTGAGCAGTTGCTTCGCGAAGAAACATCGCAGTTGGATTTCGGCCGCGAAGTAATTCCCAACGCGATCGGCAGCTACAACGTGCAGGCCTATCTATTCAATGGTTACTGGGAAGACATTGGAACGATTGGTGCTTTTTATAAGGCCAACCTGGATATGACCTCGGCAATTCCGACGTTTAATCTTTATGACGCGGAAGCTCCAATGTTTACCCGGGCGCGCTACCTGCCACCATCGAAAATCGATAAAGCTGAAATTAGTGACTCGATCGTCAGTGACGGGTGCATTATCAGCGGCGCCACAATCAGCCGATCATTAATCGGCTTGCGAAGTCGCGTCAGTACCGGGGCAAAGATTGAAGGGTCGTACGTAATGGGCGCTGATTATTACCAAACGCTGGAAGACATGCAGGCAGATCGCGGCGCCGGCAGGCCCTGGATTGGGATTGGCGAAGGGACAATTATTCGGCGGGCAATTATCGACAAGAACGCGCGCATCGGCGCGAACGTGAAAATATTGAACGAGGCCGGCGTGGAAAATGTCGATGGCCCGGGCGGCAGCTACTATATTCGCGATCGAATTGTGATTATTCCCAAGAATGGATCAATTCCGGACGGGACGGTTGTGTAAAAAGTGTACAGAACGCCGACGCCTCGGGTTCTGTACCTTCCAGATCTACTCGCCTGGTACCGCGAGGGGTTCTGTACCCATATCAAAAAGTTCCCCTCAATTCCTTCTTCAGAACTGGCGCCTTTTGTTGTTGCCCCGGTTGCGTTTGTGCTTGCGCGTTTGTGTTTGCGCCCTGCTGGAAGACGTAACTGTCGCGCGAGCGCACGACTAATTCCGATCTATTCGTGCGCACCTTGATCGATCTTCGCTCGCCGGCCTGCGGCGCTTTTTTCGGATAGTAACCAATGCTGTATTGACGGCGCAGTTCCTCTGCCACCTGCTGGAACGAATAACTGAGATTCTGCGAATCAGCGTTGTAAAGCCGCGCACCACTTACGCGAGCCAGATCGTTGAGATACCGATCACCGCGTTCGTATTCATCTCGACTGGTTCCTGAGCCACGCGGATAGCCGCCCGGATAACCCCCTCGACCCCCGGGATAACCTCCTCGTCCGCCGGGATATCCGCCACCGCCGCCCGGATACCCGCCACCAGGGTACCCGCCTCCGAGAATGATGCCTCCCAGGATACTCCCCAGGCCGCCACCGCTGCGCCGCCCGCCTGGGTAGCCGCCGCCTGGATAGCTGCCACCGCGGCCCGACCCACCGGGCCAGCCGCCACCCATGTCAGCATAAGTGTCGAATTCGACCGGATAAATCAACGCGTCAAGCTCTTCAGCTTCGCGCACCGTGCTTTCATAACTGGCGTGCTTGCTGGTGGTGTCGACGCCGTCAGTAAACAACACGATCGCCTTGCGCCCCTCGATGCGAGCCAGATACTGATTGATCACTTGATCGACCGCATCGTAGAGGCGAGTGCCGGAACCAGGCCTGACTTGATCAATAGCGCCGCGCACTAGGTAACGATCGTTTGTCGGTTGCGCGAGAATGCGAATCTTGTCATCGAAGGAAACCACCATCACGCGATCGTCCGGCCGAAGTTGCTCGACAAAGCTCATGGCCGCATCCTGAATCTCCTGGAGTTTTTCCTGCGTCGAGCCGCTGGTGTCCAACATCAGCGCCACAGTGAAAGGCTTTTCGACCGAAGCAAAATAGGCAACTTGCTGCTCCTCGCCATTTTCCCAGATGTGAAAATCTTCCTTGCGCAGGTTCGGAACGTATTTGCCATCGCGATCCATCACACTGACGGGAAGACTGACAAGCGTCGTGTTGACCCGAATGACATCACCCTGGCTGATCTCTTCGGGGCCGCTTTTCTGCGGCGAGGTTGCCGCGGGTTTCTGCTCGTTCGGGTCCCGAGTCGCGCCGCCCAATACCGGGGGCCGCGAAGGCTTCGCCGGCGCAGATGTCTCGTCAGATTGATCCTGCGGCTGCTGCTGAGACAAAGGCTCGGTCTGCGGCGGAGGGTTTTGGCCGACCCGGCGCGCGCGCGACTGCGCCTGTACGCTTTGAATTGTTAAGACTGAGAAAGCAAAGATCAGTATGAAAACTGAGAGTTTTTTCATGATTGGAACTCCTGCCACCATTCGCGCGATTAAGGCTGCGGAAGAGGACCAGCGAGGCCGTTCTCGAGTACAACCTTGGACGTCAGTTCTTTGATGCGAACATTCCGAAAGGGATGCTCAGGTTCTGTAGCACGCAACAACCCGCATCCCGGCCTATTTGAGTTTTGTCGGGAGAGACAAACGGAGAGAGTCAATCTAACGTGGTGAAGATACCACTCTGGTTGCTTTTGAGCAACGCCTGCCGGGCTGGTTCGACCGGAAGACCCGCCCGGGCGCCAGTGAGGGCTAGTGGCCCAGGTTTATCGCGTTCCAAATAAATGGAAAAGTACCCCAGGTTTGGCCGCGATGCTGAGGGCGAAATGCGAAAAGGACAACGCGGCCTTTTCCCATTTCGATTTCGGCCAGGGCAATCCGGTTCTTGATCTTATCTTCACCCAGCAACCAGCCGGAGCGCAGCACATTTTCACTTGTGTAGCGCGCGATGACATGAACCCGGTCGTGATCGGTCTCTTCGAAGGCGGAGCTATTGATGAAATAGGCATCCGTGTTCCGATCCATAGTTTTGCCAATCGGATTCGACGTTTCGACATTGATCCGCAGAATGGAGCCCGGACAGTAGAACTCAGAAGAGCGTAACCCTTCGAGCACGTTTTTAAGCGGCAATTTCCATTGCCTAATCAAAGGCCCGCACGACCCGTCAAAGCAAATTAACGTGCCGCCATCCTCGACAAAGCGACCAAGATTTTTGAAGCCTGTGTCCGTGATTCCTCGTCCACCTTCGCTTTGAGTGGCGTCGCTGTCGGCGGGTTCGCGAGTTCTATCTGAGGGCAGCACAATCGCATCGAGGCGATTTCGCAGGTTGCCTTCATTTATCGCGCCGTCATGCAACGATTCGTATGGCACATTAAACGAATCAAAAACGTACCGAGTCCAGCCTTCGTCCATGTTTCCGCGCGGGCCCTGGTAAATTCCGATTCTGATTCCGGGCTTGATTGGATTTGCGATGGGAGATTTGTCATTAGTCCATACTGCCAGGCCGAGATGACTGCGCACGTCGTTTTCAGATTTGATCTGAGTCATTCTTCTCTCGCCGGCCGATTCCCGAATGGACATTACGGCTAAACTCTCGAGGCCCATCTGCATCGGCAACGTCCAGCCCGCGACATCGTAAGGTCGTTCGGCGTCGCCGGTCGCAGTGAGTCGATCGGGATAAACTTGCGGCTCGAACAAGGCCAGGACATTTTGCCGGTAGGGTTGATTGAGAAAGATGATGTAGCTGCCGGCCGGAATTTCAACGGGGGGCACCGGAGGAGTTCCAACTGCTATCGCGATTCCCGGAGTTCCACCGCTGCGGCCGCTTTCGTTACCGGACTTGTGTAAAACCTGCTGGCCGAGCAAGCCATGCAATTCTTGATCGAGCCTGTAAACTTCAACGCCCTGGTCAACCAGTGCCCCGATCATCTTGGCAACGTTTTCGTCGAGACCTTGACCCGGCGGGACCGTATAGGCAATCGGCTGCCCTTCGGCGATTGGCGCAAGATTCGCCTTTCCCAGTTCGTAAAAGTTATGCAGGTAATCTTCGCGATAATTCGCCGCCAGCGAAAGTACTGAATGGCAGGCGATCATTTCCATTTGAAAAATATCGCGCGGATGCCAGCTCCCGCCGGGCCAGGGTTCGGGAAAGTTTGTCGTTGCTTCCAGAGGCGAGCGCATGCCTCGCGTGCCGCCCCGCGCCAGTTGTTCGCGCGCTACGTTGCTGGGCGTCATGATGCGCGCGCTCGCGGCCTCAGTGAGGATTCCCACCGAATTGTGGTAATACGGAGCGGTGCGAAAACCTCCGTGCCACCACGTATCGTAAAGCGCGTTGGTCAGAATCCCTTTGAAGCCCGCGGCGGTTACATCGGCGGCCATTTTGTGGCCGATTAGACCGACCTCTCGCAGCAGGAGCGGCGCTATGTGCGGATTTGGCGGATCATAAAATGGCGGCACGAAAAATCGCGAGCCATTTGAACCTTGCTGATGAATGTCGTAAACAATTTCCGGAAACCATTCCTTCCAGAAAAGGTGCGTGACGGCCTTTGTCTCTTTCAGATCGAGCATGAACCAATCGCGATTGTCGTCGTGGCCGGCGTAGTAATGATAAAGCTCAGGCGGATCACGGCCTTCGGATGTTGTCCCTAGTGTCTTCCGGTAATAGTTTGCGACGATGTCGACGCCGTCGGGATTGGGCGAGGGAATCAAAATCAGAATCGTGTTGTGCAGAATTGTAAGGGTGTCCTCGTCATTAGCGCTCGCGAGGTTATAAGCAAGCTGGATGGACATTTGTGACGCGACGATTTCGGTCGAATGGATCGAACAGGAGATGGCGACCACGGTTTTCCCGTCTCTAATCAATTGATCACGTTCAATATCAGTTACGGCTTTGCGCGGATCGCCGAGCCGCGCCTGAATTGTTTTGTACTTTTCCAAATTCCGTATATTCTCGGGCGCGCTGATGAAGGCCACAATCATCGTGCGGCCCAGCGTCGAGGTTCCGATCGTTTGCACCCGGACTCGATCGCTGGCTTTGTCGAGTCGCGTGAAGTAGTCAGTAATCTGTTTCCAATCGGCAATAGTGCGATCGTCTCCGGGATTGAAGCCGAGAACCGATTGGGGGGACGGAATGGATATGCCGGCGGAGGCTGGCGGGAGGTTCCTCCGTTGGGCTTGAGCAGTGCATGAAAAGGTCGCAAGATTCGCGATCGTCAAAATTGAGATGACGAAGAGTGCCGTAGGCACGAGACGTTTATAGCCTGATATGGCTGCTGAAATTTTCCGCGCGAAGTGAAATGCATCGCGTTTTACTTCGCGCGGTAGACCATTGGTGAGAGCTGCGGAATCTATAAACATTTCGCCGCTGGCGCGGCTTAGGCTCTTACTGACCGCCTCGACGTGATTAGATTTGTGTTGACTAACACTACGACGATGCATTCCGAAATTCCTTCTCAAGAATTGATTTCATCCGCCAAAACCGCTGCGCAGTCTAGCACAAGGCGCGGGCCGCGAATCATCGGCAAACTGTTGTTCGCATGGTCGTGGTTTGTGGCGGCCATGCTGCTGCTGCTTGTGGCGCCGCCGGTTTTGCTGATAGCCCGATTGGCGAACAAGCCGGATTGGGTTTACCCGTTCGCTGACTGGGGCGCGCGCACCTGGCTAAGACTGAGCGGCGTGAAAGTGAAAGTCACGGGCGAGGAGTTACTGGATCCAGAACAAGCATATGTATTCGTCGCAAATCATTATTCATATCTCGACGCGGCCCCATTGTTTTCCTACACGGGACGGCGCATGGGAATGATCGCCAAGAAGGAGTTATTGAAGGCCCCGATTCTCGGTTACGGCATGGGTTTTGTGAACGTGATCTCAATCGATCGTTCAAATCGCGATCGCGCTGTTCAGTCTCTGGATATCGCAACTGAACGCCTGCGTTCGGGAATTTCTTTCGCTGTGTGTCCGGAAGGAACGCGCGCCCGTCCGGGGGAAATGCTTTCCTTCAAGAAAGGCGCTTTTCACATGGCCGTTCAGGCCGGCGTCCCCGTGGTTCCGATCGCTCTCAAGA
>WNGR01006863.1_pt1 | contig 12115 bp, 11 predicted proteins | sample 5407581 | NCBI WGS metagenome assembly WNGR01 (sample SAMN13153383, study PRJNA577476) | soil metagenome | isolation source: 80 cm soil or saprolite under Garry oak tree replicate 2 | place: USA:California | collected 2016-06-15
TCGGCGGCCCACGCCAACGGGATGCGTTGCTGGACAACGGAATCTGTGTGGAGACCCTGGAAACCGCGGCGCACTGGTCGTCGCTGTCCGCGTTGCGCGACGCCGTCCGCACCGCGCTGACCGATGCGCTCGGCCGGCCGATCATCATGTGCCACATTTCACACGCCTACGAAACCGGCGCGTCCCTGTACTTCACCGTCCTGACCCCGCAGGACACCGACCCGATCGCCCAGTGGCAGCGGGCCAAAACCGCGGCCAGCACGGCGATCGCCGACCACCACGGCACCATCACCCACCACCACGCGGTCGGCGTCGACCACGCGCCCTACCTGGCCGGCGAGATCGGCGACCTCGGGATCGAGGTGCTGGCCGCGATCAAACACACGCTCGACCCGACCGGCATCCTCAACCCAGGCAAGCTGATCAAGCGATCTTGACCAGCATCTTGCCGGTGTTCTCGCCACGCAGCATGCCCAGGAAGGCCTCCGGCGCATTGGCCAGGCCGTCGACGACGGTCTCCTGGTAGCGCAGCCTGCCATCGCGCAGCCAGCCGCCGACCTCGCTGACGAACCGCTCCTGCAGGTGAAAGTGGTCGCGCACGAGCATGCCGCGCAGCGTGATCCGCTTCTTGATCATCTCGGCCAGATTGCGCGGCGCGGCGCTGGGTTCGGTGCTGTTGTAGAGCGAGATCATCCCGCAGATCGCCATGCGCGCGTGGACGTTCGCCACGGCGAGCGCGGCCTCCAGGTGGTCACCGCCGACGTTGTCGAAGTAGACCTCGATGCCATCGGGCGCCGCGTCGGCCAACTGCTGGGCCACCGGCCCGTCCTTGTAGTTGAACGCCGCGTCGAAGCCGAGGTCCTCCAGTAGGTACTTGACCTTGGCGGCGGAACCGGCGCTGCCGATCACCCGCTTGGCGCCCTTCAGCTTGGCGATCTGGCCCACGACGGAACCGACGGCGCCGGCCGCCGCGGACACGAACACCGTGTCACCCGGCTTGAACTCGACCACCTCCAGCAGCCCGGCATACGCGGTCAGGCCTGTCATGCCCAGCACCCCGAGGTACGCGCCCAGCGGCGCCACCGACGGGTCCACCTTGACCGCGTGCTTGGCGTCCAGCACCGCGTACTCGCGCCAGCCAAGGCTGTGCAGCACGGTGTCGCCGGGCTTGAATCCGTCGACCGTCGACTCGACGACTTCACCGACCGCGCCACCGTCGAGCGGCGCGCCGATCTGAAACGGCGGTGCGTAGGACTTCACGTCGTTCATCCGGCCGCGCATGTACGGGTCGACGCTCATCAACAGGTTGCGCACCACGATCTGGCCGTCGGCCGGCCGGGGCGCCTCGGCCTCGACGATCTCGAAGTTCTCCTGCGTCGGCCAGCCCGTCGGGCGCTTCGCGAGCCGGATCTCCATGCCTTTGGTCGGTGTGGTCATGTGTCCATTCTGGCGCGTTGTCAGTAGTCGTGCTGCCTGCGGGGGAGCAGCGCCGGTTTGCGCAGCGCCTCGCGCAGCGCGTCGAAGGCCCGGCTGACCTCGGTGTCGGCCTGATGCGTGTCCATGCCGGGCGGCGGTGTCGTGGGATCGGGCTGCGGCCCGACGTGCAGCCACCGCTCCGGCCACAGCATGTCGACCGCGTTCTCCCAGTTCACCCGCACGGTGAACCTGGCCATCCGCTCCCGCTCGATCGCGCGGGCCAGCCGTTCTTCCACGTCGGCAAGTCGGACGCCCAGTTGCTCGATGACCTCGCGGTTGTGCTCCCGCATCTGCCGCACGGCTTCGGTGTTCACGTCGGCCAGTTCCTTGTATCGGCGCACCGCGTCGCCGTTCACGCCATGCCCTCCCGGTCGGTGTCCATGCCCTTGTCGATGTCGAACGGGATGATCACCTGTGGTCGGGTGTGCGCGAACCGGTCGAAGAACAGCCCCCGACCCGGCCGCGGTGACCACTGAACCTGACCTGGTGCGAGGGCGCCCAGTTCCTGGCCCTGCACGTCGAACACCACCCACGGGCCGATGTCGTCCATCGGGCTGATCGGGGACAGGCTGGCCTTCAGCCGGCCGACGCCACGCCACCAGCCGAACACGTGCGTGTGGTGTTCCGGCCCGTGCCGCAGCACCGTGCGCAGGTGATCCAGCCCGGACACCGGCGATGTCGGGTCCTTGGCCTCCAGCACCGTGTGGCCCGCGTCCACGCCGTAGTAGAACAGGTAGTGCGGCTTGTTCTTGTCGGCCACGTGACCGGACCGCGCCGCCGTGAGCGTGCCGGCCACGTCGGCCAGGTGCGCGCGCAGCTCGTTGCGCCCGATCTCGACCACCGGATGCCCGGCCAGCCGCAGCCGCCCCGCCAGTTCGGCCACCGGTTCGGTGGCGTCGCCGACCAGCGGGCACAGTGTGAACCGGGCCGTGTCCGGGCCGTGTTGCCGCGCCACCGACAGCGCGGCGGCACCCAGCACGCTCGCCGCGTCGGCCGCCGTCGAGCCGATCACCGCGAGGTTGCGGCCCGGCGCGCCGGTCAACGTGGTCACCGCCGCGCTGCCGGCCACGTCGATGATCTGGCCGAGCAGCGCCCCCGGCACCCCGGTCGCCGGTCGCAGCGCCTGGAAGTCCGGCGTGTCCGCCAGCGCCGGCACGTGACTGCCGTCGAACAGCCGGGGCGGTCGCAACCGCGGCTCCCGCCGGTGGAACAGTTCTCGCTGCAACTCGTCGAACGTGCCCCTGGTGGTGGCGTCCGGGATGCGGACCACTTCGTTGCCGTGCCGCACACCCGATTCGTGGTTCACCACCGCGTGCCAGCGGGGCAGCGTGACCGCGGCCTCGTTCGTCTCGACCAGCACCCGCCGCGCCTTGGGCAGCGCGATACGCAGGCTGAACTGCTCGAAGATCGCCGGCTTGCCCCAGAACGCCTCGATTCCGGACACGTCCTGGCTGGCCAGCACCAGGTGAATGCCCTGCGAGCGGCCGCGCCGGGCCACGTCCTCCAGCAGCCGGGCCGCCGTCGCGCCCACCGGATCCCGTTCCGCGAACAGATACTGGAATTCGTCGATCACCGCGACAATGCGCGGCCACCGGCCGTCCGGGTCCTCGACCCGCAATTCCTCCAGCTTGGTGACCTCGAGTCGTTTCGCCGCGTCCGCCCGATTCCGCATCGTGTCGGCGAGGAATGTCAACAACGCGACGCCGAACTCCCGGTCGGCATTCACGTTCACGCCGACAAGTCGGGCGTGCGGCAACCAGGTGGGGTCCCGCCTGCCGGGGGTGAACTGCGCGAACGACACGCCTTCCTTGAAGTCGAGGAGGTACAGCTCCAACTCGTCCGGCGAATACCGGGCCGCAAGGCCGCCGAGCAACATATAGAGGAAATTCGTCTTGCCGGATCCGCTCGGGCCGCCGACCAGTGCGTGCGGCGATGAGTCGCCGAGCACCACGTCCACCGGATTCCCTTCGTACCGGCCGATCGTGGCGACGAGCCCGGCGGCCGACCGCTGCTGCCAGAACGGTCGCTCGATGAGATCGTCGAAGGAGGCCACCTTCGCCCTGCGGTTGCCCAGTTCCTGGGCGATCGCCGCGCAGGCCGATGGCACCTCGGCCCGTGGCAGTGGCGGATCCGGCGTGCACGTGGCCGCCGGCCCGGTCATGCTGCACCGCGCGGTGTGCTCGTCGAGGAACGTGACCGTCTCCATTGGACTGTTCACGGTCAGCGGCAGATCGACCACGATCAGTTGCACGCCGCAGGCCAACCCGTTGCGGGCCACCCGTTGCAGCCGTTGCTGGTGCTCGTCGCGCAGCGGCTGCCGGTCACCGAACAGCACCGCGATCCGCCACGGTTCGGTGCGCCTGCCGGCCCGTCCGCTCAGTGCCCCGATCGTCGTGTCGCCGCCGGCCAGCACGCCGGTGTGCACCCGCCGAATGTGTTCGGACAGTTCGTCCAGCAGTTCCTCCGGCCGGGCCGGATCGTGCACGGTCAGCAATCCCGCCCTGGTCAGCGGATACAGGCCGGGCAGCGAACCGGTCAGCTGGCCGGTGTCCCACACGTGCACCAGCGCGAGCCCCGGCTGCAGGTGGCTGAGTACCCGCAGCAGCAGCGTCTCCACCAGCGCCTCGCCCGCCGCCCTGCTCTCCGGTTTCGTGGCCACCTGCAGGTGCGCGGAATCCAGTAGCGGCACGGCGACCGGAAAAGGGATTTGTTCGGGCGCGTGATCGGCCACCGCGGTGCCGATTCGCCATAGTTCGGGCAGTTCACCGGTGCCGTCCGCGGTGCCGATCCGGCCGAGCCAGGAATCCCACGACGCACCGGCGACACCTGGCGCGCAGTCCGCGACGAGTTCGGTCAGCGCGAGTGGACCGCCCTTGTGCCATTCGGCGAAATGCTGCCGCCGATCGGCCCTGACCCTGGCCACCACGTCGGCCATGACCGGACTGGCCAGGGTCGCGCGTAGCGCCGGATCCGAGTCCGCAGCCTCAAGTCCGTCGGCCCGCAGCCACAGTTCGACCATGGTGCGGGCGTGTTCCTCGGCGACGCCCCCCTGCTGCCCTGCGGCGACGCCGAGTGCCTGGCCGACGGCGGCACGAAAATCCGCAAGCGTCGTTTCAATCTTCTTACGCCGGTCATTGCGCTTGCTCAAAAGAAACCCCTTGGTGCCTCTCGGCCCTCCCCGTGGGTTGTGATCAAACCTATCATTGAGCTCATTCCATGCTCAGAGCGCGGCGGCGAAACGTTCGATACTGTCGAGGCTACCGGCGATGAGTTCGAGGCACCCGGCCAGTTGATCGTCAACCCGCACCAGGTGCTCCGGCACCAGTGACTCGGAGTGGTTGCCGCTGAGCTCGGTGAGCGTGCGGAGCGCCTCGGCCAATCGTTCGCGTGCGTTGGTCACGTCGTGGTGCGCGGCCAGCAGATGGTCGCGCACCACCGCCGTGGCGGCCCGGATCGCCTCGATCGACATGAGTCCTCCTACAACCGTGCCGCATAGCTCTCGGCGGTCGAGATCGCCGCGCTGACACTGTTGGTCGCTTCGCCGATCTGCCGAACGGCCTGGGCGAGCAGGCCGTTGGCCTGGTCCGCATCGGATTGCGTACTGCCCTGGGTGGCCATAGTGAGTGCGCTCTGCGCCTGTTCGAGTGACGAACTGGCCTGCTGCAACGCAGCCATGCCCTCGCTCGCCTGCTGGGTCGCCACTGCGATGCCGGCTCGAACTTCCTCAACGCTTGCCATCTTGGGGTTGATCTCCTGCTGGTTGTTGTGGATCTTGTTGCAGTTGATGTTGACCGTAGCGCGGGGCAAAACCGAACGGCCGGCCGGTGACCGTGCGAAGTCGCGCTCGGCCGGTCGGGTAGAGTTGCCCACCCGACCGGACTAATGCTTGCGGAAGCAATGCTGGTTTGAGCGGTGTCACCCGCGGCGGCGCCGAGCGTCGGGACTCGAGGACAGTTCCAGCTCGGTGATGCCGGATTCCGGCCGAGGATTCGCCGTCCATGTGGTGAGCGCTGTGTCGCCTTCCCAACGCAGTGCCGACCACCCAGGTCGGTCCAATGCGGACACTGCGGTCAGCACGGTCTGCGGCACCGGCGTGTGTGCGGTGCCGAGGTCGACCAGCACGCTGAGCACGCCGTCGTGCTCGGTAACTCCGGCCACGGTCGCGGTCCGGGAGATCCGGCTGGCCAGTGCTCGTGCCTGCCACTGGGCACCGGCCACTCGGGAGGTTGCCACATCGACGCGCAGCGTCAGCCGGCACCCCGTTGTCGGGCTCGGATCGCCGGTCGGCGGCAGTTGTCGGCGCGCCGGTTGTCGGGGCGCCTCGGGCATTTCGGGGGCTTTTTTCTTGCTTTCTTGGGGTTCTTGGTTTTCGTCCTGGGTTTCGTTGTCGCCGGCGGGATACGGGTCGCCGCCGTACCACGCCTCGACCAGCAGCCGTTCCGCGCCGGACGCGAGGGATTCGACCGCATCAGGGTCGTCCAGCACGGTCCACGCCGTCGGCGGTTCACAGGACACCGTGGGCACGACGAAGTCGGGACCGAGCCCGCGCACGAACTGCCGGACCGCCCTGGCCAGCGGCGCGGCCACGTTGTGTGTGGCGCGTTCCTCGCTGGGCACCCGCAGGGTCACCGACCAGCAGCCCGGTTCCTCGGCCGAACAGTCGGCGGATTCCACGATCCGCCCGTCGACCTGCCAGACCAGGTCTCGGCACGCGGCGCGGGCGGCCCGCTCGCCCTCCGCCGCGAGGACCACCGTGACCAGCAGTTCGACGCGGTCGTCAGTCATAGTGCGTCGATTCTCCCGCAGCGGGCGCGGACTGGCCACGGCCGCCTACCCTCGCTGGGGACAAGACCGATTCGACCGAAGAGGTGACGTGTGGATCTTGGCCTGACCGATCGGGTGTACCTGGTCACCGGTGGTAGCAAGGGACTCGGCTTCGCCACCGCGAGCGCGCTGGTCGCGGACGGCGCCCGGGTCGTGGTGTCGTCCCGGTCGCCGGACAACGTCTCGTCGGCGGTGGACACGTTGGGCGAGAACGCGATGGGCATCGCCGGCGACAATGCCGACCCTGATCTGCCGGACCGGTTGGTCGATGCGGCATTGAGAAGGTTCGGCCGGTTGGACGGCTTGCTGGTGAGCGTCGGTGGCCCACCGACCGGTGGTGTGCTGGACACGTCGGTGTCCGCGTGGGAGCAGGCGTTCGAGTCGGTCTTCCTGGGCACCCTGCGCCTGATCCGCCGGGTGAGCGCCGAGTTGGCCGATGGCGGCGCGATCGCGCTCGTGCTGTCCACGTCGGTCCGTGAGCCACTGGACAACCTGGCCATTTCCAATGGCGTGCGGCCCGGGCTCGCCATGGTCGCCAAGACTCTGGCCAACGAGGTCGGCCCACGCGGTATCCGGGTGGTCAGCCTGTTGCCCGGCGCGTTCTGGACCGCCCGCGGCGCCGCGGTGTACGGCGACCCGGCCGTGGTCGAGCGGCGCACGGCCGGCATCCCGTTGCGCCGGATCGGCGACCCGGACGAGTTCGGCCGGGTCGCCGCGTTCGTGCTGTCCCCGGCCGCGTCGTACCTGACGGGCACGACGGTCACGATCGATGGCGGTGGAGTGCGCGGTCTCTGATACCGCGATATCGTAAGTGATATCGTCTGTGGGGGTGGTGGCATGACCGCGTCGGAGAAGTCGCAACGGACCGTGCAGGAACTGCTGGTCCAGGCACTGGAGAGCCTGCCGCCCGACGAACGCCAGCGCGTCACGGCATGGGTGCTGTCCAGGTCGAGCAGCCCCGCCTCCAGTGTCGCCATGCTGGGCCGACGGCAGAACGAGGACTTGCTGCACGTGCTGGCCCCCAACCCGGAGAGCTTCCGCGAGCTGTACGGCCGGTCCAGTGGCGGTTCGCAGCAGGTGGTGCCGGTCCGGTTGCCGGCAGACCTGCACGCCCGGCTACGCCTGTGGTGCGCGGCCCACGGCTTCTCGATGGCCACGGTCGTCCGCGGTTTGGTGGCGAGGTTCCTGGACGGTCAGGCCCCAGCCGAACCGTCCCCGTGAACGATCCGCGCGACAAACCCGGCCACCTCGGCCAGCGCGGTCGGCTCCCGCAGTAGGTCATGCCGCCCGCCCGGATGAATCCGCTCCTCGAACCGAAGCCCCCGCACCCGATCCAACCCGGCCCTGGTGTCGGCCAGCGGCACCCGAACGTCGTCCGCGCTGTGCAGCCAGAGCGCCGGCAGGTCGTCCCCCAGCGGATGATCGAAGTCGATCGTGGCCAAGCACTCCTCGACAGCCGCCAACGTCTCCCGCTCGAAGGCCCCATACGGTTCGCTCGGAATCACCATCTCGGACAACAGATCGAGCGCAGGCCAAGGCCCCAACACCGGCGCCGCCAACACAAGCCCGGCAGCCCGCCCCGGATAGCGCTGCGCGTAGCGGACCACGACCATGCCGCCCACCGCCTGCCCCACCAGCACCGGCAGCCGATCGTCCTGGTCCACGAGCTCGGCCAACTCGTCCACCACCGGCTCGAAGTCGGTAACCAGCGTGTCCGCATGATCCAGCCCCACGACGTCGGCACCATCAGCCAACGCGGCCATCACCGAGTCATACCGATCAAGCCTCTCCCCAAGATCAGGCACCAACACGATCCGAGCCCGCCCAGCGGCGGCGTGCGGTGAGAAAACGGACTGAGCCGATGCCGATGTCATGCCGCCAGTCTGCCTCAGCCCTGCCCTCGCCCGAACTGGTTATCCACAGCCCCACCCGGTTATCCACAGCCCATCCACACCGACTTGGAAAGTCGAGTAGGCTCGAAAAGGGCCGTAGCCCCCGGTGAGGGCGGGGGTCTGCCTCCGGGCGGCGAATTTGCCGTGCATTTGGCAATGTCGCATTGTTGGCCGTGCTGTTTGGCTTTGTCTGCAGAAGGACTGGACAAGCAGGGAAAGGCCGCGTGGTTTAGGCCCGGTCCCTGGAGGATGGGACGTGATCCACAATAACGTATTGGGGGAAAGCGGGGCTCCGTAGCCACAGCGTGCCACCCAAACAGCGAACAAGGCCGCACGGATGTAACGCCGGGTTGGGGTGGTTACCAGCCGTTCGGAAGTATGCGCAAACCGTCTGTTGGCGCCGACCACAGATACGTCCAGCACAACTGCCCGGCCGAGTCCACCACCCGCACTCGTCGATATTCCGGCCCTTCGTACTCGTCCAATTCGGCGAAAGCCATTGCTGGACAATGTAGTTGGACCGTCCAACCGGCCACACTGCCCTCGCCATCGCAGAGAGCTGGGTAACCATGGCCGGTGTCGTGCAGGGCGCCAGTGAGCTCAGCTCGTTCCGGGTGGCCCGTTGTGTGGGGAGCCAGTCGCGGCCATGCCCCGCCGTCCGGACGAAGAGTGCCGTAAACGAACAGGCGGGCCGGCCAGTCGTTGGTCGACGGCTCGCCGATGATCGGGTGTACCTGCAACCCGTCGATGCCCGGCAGACCGACCAGGTCGACGGCGGCCGCCTGGGGCACGGCTTCGCAGCGGACAAATGCGTTGTCCACCACGAGTGGAGCTCGGATTCCGCTGGCCCCGGTATACGCCAGCACACCTGGCAACTTGACGCCGTCGTCCGTCACCACATCGCCGGAAGCCAGGCGTACCAAGCGATACCGCACGTCTCGCCCCTCACACACATCCAGCACGCGTATCTGTTCCTGAGTAGCCAGCCATACCACGTGCCACTCGACCCGGCCGGGCTCGGCTACCAGCGTGGCCGGGCGCTGGGTATCCACGACGCGGGGTCCGAACGCCCAGACTGCGGCCAACCCCGTGCACCGGACCCGCAGTGCCACGACCGGGCCGGGTAGGCCCAGTGTCTCCCGCAGCCAGGTGATCTTGGACGGGTTGGCGTTGGAACCGTAGGCCAGCACCGGGATACGCGCGGCCAGCGGTGGTGCGTCTCGCGACGTTAGCCAGTCGTCGAGGTCGGTGTCGGCGACCGTCCAGCGCCAGCGGGTGCCTGGCTCGGGATGCAGCGGCCAGCCGGTGCCCGCGTCGTGCACGAACGACGTCGTGGGGCGGGTGCCTGGGTAGGGCCGGGCGGGGTATTGGGCGTCGGTGAACGGCACCGACATATGACAACAGCTCGGTGGGCCCGTGCGCGAGGTGCGTCGGCGCGGACCCACCGGAGCTGGTGTCGGAGCGTAGCCGACTGGTCCGGACCGCGCTACGGGAGGGGCATACCGTGCGGTGTGATGATGTACACCACGCCGCCGGACCCGCCGCCGACGCCGCCGTCGGGCAATGGGCGTTCGGTGCGCAGCCACACGGTTTCGAACTGGTGCCGGTTGTAGACGTTGCGCACGGCCGGGTCGCTGGACGATGCGGGATCGTTCACCACGACGTCACCGGACTGGGTGAAGCCGACTACCGCCATCAGGTGGCCGGACGTGCTGTAGTTCGCGCCGGTCAGCTCGCTTGCCTCGAACGACTGTGACGTCACGACCGGGATGCCCCGCTTGATGTAGGACTCCAGCTCGTCCAGCGAGTGCAACCGGGTGACGTGGGCGTCCAGTCCATAGCTGGCTGCGTAGGCCGCGTTGAACGGCCAGTTTCCGGCGCCCTGGTAGTCGTAGTCGAACGTGCCGCGTGCGGCCACGTCCACGCTCGGGTCCGCGTAGGTCGGGTTGACCCAGGACAGCTGCGCCGGGGTCGGGTGCTTGCCCCAGTACTCGACCACCATCTCGGTCGATGTCGGGCTGCACCACGCCTCGCCGCCGCCGTCGTACTGCGGGTACTGGCCGGTATGGATGTTCTGCGAGAACTGCGGCACCGGCAGCGTGATGCCCTCCGCGCCGCCGAGCGGGCTGGCCGGCACCGTGAACCGGTCCGGGACGGCGGAGGACATCGCGCCTGCCATGCGCAGGCTCGGGGTGACGGACGAACCCGCGGACCGGTAGAGCGTGACGCGGAGCTGGTAGGACGCCAGCGTCACGCCGGACGCGGATTCGAAGGTGTCCACGCTCACCGTGCCGTTGGCGTCAGTCTGGTTGGGCACGCTGGTGCGCTGGATGTCGGTGTCGCCGGACGCCCAGCGGCCCATTACGTACCAACCGGTCTGGGCGCCGGTCGCGGTCCGGCCGCTCATCTCGACCTGGAGCCAGGTGCCCTGCGGTGTGGTCGCGTTCCACGAGGCGACGAGTTGGGTGGCGCCGAAGCCGATCCGGTGCGTCGCCGACGTCCAGGTCGCGTAGTCGTACGGCTTGGTGGTGCCCAGCGTGGGATCGGCGTAGTCGACGGTGCCGGTCGGCCGGCCGATGACCAGCCCCGTGGCCGTGGGCCGGGTGCCGGCGAACCGGCCGGTCAGGAAGTCCAGCGGCGCGCGCCACTGGTGGAAGTCGATGCCCGCTCGGGTGGGAGCCGTCGCCGCGGTGGCCGGTGCCACGGACAAGGCCGTGGCCAGGGCCAGTCCGGTCAGGGTGGCGACGATCAGCCGGAGTGTCCTGCCTGCCCGCATCGTCATGCCGGCGTCCTTTCTCTGAGGGCCGGTCGCTGCCGGCAGTCAGAGATTTTCATACTGATCCAGTTAGTTGTAAACCGCTGTCGGTGGCTGATCCGTGGCGAGCTGTCGGACGTTCCGTGACCGCGAGCCACGCGCCGGTCAGCATCAGGACCGAGCCGACCGCCTGCACCACCGTCACCGTCTCGCCGAGCAGGGCGAACGCGATCGCGAGACCGAACACCGGCACCAGGAACATCGTCGTGGCCGCACGGGCCGGACCGAGCAGCCGCACACCTCGGTAGAACAGCGGGAACGCCATCGCCGTCGGGAAGATCATCAGATACGCCTCGGTCAGCCAGAACCGGCCGTTCAGGTCGGCGGCGTGCACCTGGCCGAGGAACGGGATCGACGCCAACGCCAGCAGCAGCGCGCCGATCGCGCACGCGTACGCGGTCACCGGCAGCGGCGGGAACCGGCGCAGCACCGGCCGTCCGCACAGCGTGTACGCCGACCACGCCACCGCACCCGCCACGAACACCAGGTCGCCGAGCAGCCGGTGGGGTGTGCCCGGGTCGATCGGCGTGCCGAGGAAGAACACCACCGCGCCACCACCGGCCAGCACCAGCCCGACCAGCCGCACCACCGACAGCCGATCCCGGCCGAGCACCGCCGTGGCCACGGTCGTGATCACCGGGCTGAGCACCGGCACGATCATGCAGCCGTCGCCGGCCGGCGCGATGGTGAGCGCGAAGAAGAACAGGAAGTTGTAGCCGAACACGCCCAGCAGGCCGAGCAGCCCGATCATCGACCAACCCGATGCCGAGCCCGGCCGCACCCGCTGGCCGGTGGCCAGTACGACGGCCAGCAGCACGACCGCACCACCGCCGAACCGCAGCGCCACCGCCACCGCAACCGGCACGGCACTCACGGTCAGCTTGGACGTGGCGAACGAGCTGGCCCAGAACACCATCGTGAGCACGAGCGGCAGATAGCGACGCATCGGTCCAGCGTCCGTGCCGAACGCCGCCCGGTCTTGCACGCTGGTGCGGTCGGCGCCGCCGCTGACGAGGAACAATGGTGGTATGCGGCGCAACGGCGACTGGAGCGAATACTGGCGCTCGCCCGACCATCCGCTCGAAGCCATGCACGCCCACTTCGAGCG
>WNGR01012136.1_pt1 | contig 12115 bp, 10 predicted proteins | sample 5407581 | NCBI WGS metagenome assembly WNGR01 (sample SAMN13153383, study PRJNA577476) | soil metagenome | isolation source: 80 cm soil or saprolite under Garry oak tree replicate 2 | place: USA:California | collected 2016-06-15
TTTCCCTTGTACTCATACTGTACGAACCAGAGTGGCGCGTGCAAATAGGTAGGTTTCTCAACAGTGAAACTGGTGTCGAACTGTGTTACTTGGTCCACTTCCTGTTTCAAGAGGAATCGCTGGTTCTCCTCCACTTCATTTTTCGCTCGAAGGACAGCTTCATCGCTGTCTAGTTCGCTGTTCAGAAATTTCGCCTGTCCCTCTATCTTGGTGAAATCGAAGGGTATCTTTCCTTCAGCCGGGACTCTATAGTCCCGGGTTGGGAATTCCGCAGCCTTTCTTCCCAAGACTAGCCAGTCGTACTCATTCTGGATCGTTCCTTTTCGTGGAGTCGGCGGTGAGATTCTCTCGAGCAATCCTTCGTATGTGCTGGTGGCAGTAAGAGGTACTAGCCAGAAGGGAAGGTATCTGAGTTCTAGCATTGTGAGCTTGCTTTTCTTGGCCAGGTCTCCTGGCTTCATGAATCCGGACCTCATCCAGTCCTGTAGATCCATGGTAATTCGGGTGTTGTTGAGGTTGTTGACTATGAGGCTATGCTGGAGCTGGAATGGAGCATTTGCGCCCACTACAGATGTGTAGCCGCAGTATCTGCAAGTAGCCACCAGTTCGCCAGGGGAGAGGTTGAGCTGGGCTCCGCAGTTCGGACATTTGATCTCTGAAACAATCTGAGACGTGGCCAGGATTTTCCTCTTCTTCTGGGATAGAATTAAAGAAGGGCCGGATTAAGTTCTCTAGGATCGGAGATGGATCATGGCGGGACTTGGGGCGTTGAAGCGTACGATGGGCTTCACGATCATCTTAGTATTCGCCATATTTCTGGGTCTTATCACTCTGATCTCCGTCTTCTTCATCTCAGACCCCGTCACAACACTTGCTCTGAGTCTGACGGGCGCCTTCTTCATAATTCTGCTGCAATATCTGATCGGTCCTGTCATAGTCAAAGCTACTAGCCGGCTCCACTATCTCGCTCCAGGTGAGAATCGATGGCTGGAGACCAAGGTTTCCCAGATGGCCTCGACGTCAGGCATTCCCATGCCACGATTGGCGATCTCACCTGACCCTACCCCAAATGCGTTTGTGTTCGGCCGGACTCAGAAGAGCGCCACTCTGGCGGTTCATCAGGGACTTCTTCAACGGTTGGACGAGGACGAGATAGAGGGCGTCATTGCACATGAGCTCGGTCATGTCAAGCATCGTGACTTTATCGTTGTTACGATGATCTCAGCCATACCATTGGTCGCGTATCTCATTGCACGGTCTGTGCTTTGGGGAGGCTACGTTAGCGGGTATAGTGGTCGGGGGTCTAATCGCAACAATAGTGCTGGGGCGCTGATAATCATCGCCGTCGTTGCTTACGTCGTCTACATCCTGACGACATTGCTGGCTTTGAGGCTGACGCGTCTGCGGGAGAGCTACGCCGATGCCTACTCCGCTTATCTGACCAGACAGCCTAGAGAGCTGGAGAGTGCTCTGACCAAGATAGCTTACGGGTTGTCTTTGGCTCCGGGCGAGCCGCATGGTGCTAGAGCCTTCTTCATTGAAGACCCGGCGCAAGCAAAACAGGATGTGGCACAGATAATGGATCAGAAGTCAAAGTATGATTTGGATCATGATGGTGTCTTGAGTGAGCGTGAGTTGGAGATGGCGATGGAGGCTGAGGCCAAGTCAAACTGGCGGAAGGCTGCTCAGCTCTTCATGACCCATCCACCCACTTACAAGAGGATTCTCATGCTGCGAGAGATCGAGCAGGAAATGAACACCGGGACCTTTCAAGAGTCAAACATCTACCAACATGTCTGACAGCACTCTCGCTGTTTGACGAGGCAACACAACAGAACTATAAACAGGGAAGGAGCTCAAGTTCCCTGAATAGTCATGAACCGTGTTCCCTGGGCCCCCCTCAACGCCGGAGTCTTCCTGATAATATTTGGAGGATTGATTCTCCTCTCATTCTTCAACATAGGCGTAAACCTCTTCACGGTGTTTCCTCTCATCTTCACAGTCTTCGGAATATGGCTGGTTATCGAAGCGTTCGTATTCCCACCAGCGAATGCATACGCTCCTCCCCGGATAATGGTGGTCGGCTGGGGCGCTCTGGTCGCGGGTCTGGGCCTTCTCTGGTTTGTCGGAGCGACCGCGGCAGAACTATTGCCTGTCGCTCTCGCGCTCCTACTAGTGATCGTTGGGATAGGTGCTGTGGGATACAGTTTCATGAAAGCCAGCCCCAAGAGTCCAACAACTTCAACGTCCTAGCCTGTGTTTGACCCTAAGGCCCGGTATGTTCGGAGCCTCTTCTCGAAGGTCCCGTTAGAATATGATATTCTCTTGGGCCTGCTCTCCTTCGCTCAGGACAGGCGATGGCGAGCCTATGTTGTACCTATGTTGTAGACCACACCAGACAGAAGCGCAATGAACGGATACTTGACGTGGCTACCGGGACGGGGCTTTTGGCGGCTGATTTCGCTAGGATAGTCTCTCGCGACGGATTTGTTGTCGGAGTAGATCTTACGATCTCCATGTTGAAAACCGCCCGGGGGAGGTTGCAGGCAAGGAACGTTGGAGACAGGGTTGACTGGGTCTTGGCGCGAGCTGAGAATCTCCCGTTCCGTGATGATTGTTTTGGATCGGCCTCCATCAGCCTCGCCCTCAGAAATGTCTCCAGTGCCCAGTTGACTTTTCGCGAGATGTCACGCGCCACGGTCCCGGGCGGGGTTGTGATATCACTGGATTTCGCTCGTCCACGAAATCGCATCTTTCAAGTCTTCTATTACGACTATCTCCTCGGTCTCTTCCCATTCTTCGGCCGAATGGTGTCAGAAGCTTGGGGCAGAACATTGTCCTACTTGGGCCGATCTATCTTGAAGGCAAGAACCGGAGAACAGATAGCGAATCTACTGAGGGAGGAAGGTCTTGTTGACGCAGTGTCAGTTCCCTTGACGGCCGGAATTGTTTGTGCAGTCTACGGAAGGAAGCGATAATGCGCGAAAGCAGTCCGTCAGGCTGTCCCGGTCAGCGCAGAAAGAACTCCGCTAGCGAAGAAGATCAGTCCAAAAGAGAGAAGAACGACCCCGGCAATCAGATCCAACAACCATCTGGGTACTCGCATCAAATAATCGTAGGACACCGCGGATACAGCAACCAGAACAATGAGGCTGACGGCTGCCCCAATCAGTGTCCACTGGATATTGAACGCCCCCGCAGCTGCTAAAACGAGGCTCGCTTCAAAGCCTTCAGTGAGAGTAATAGTCAGGACTGGTAGGGAGTTGGGTACGGAGAACCGTATTGGTTGAGTTGAATCGATTGCTCCTTCCCGCTTGAGATCTTTCTCAATCACCTCTCTTCCCATTCGAGCCATTTTTTCTCTGAATGACTTGTGTTTGATTGCGTACTTGATGAAGCCGCGGAGGAACCGGCTTGAGAAGTAGAAGAGAACGATTGCGGTTGCAAAGTCAATAATGATTGCAGGGAGCAAGAGGAAAATCCGCCATACGACTAGGAACGTGATGATAGAGCCTAGTCCTCCTGCGATGACTCCGAAGAGGATGTTATTCCTCCCCAGTTGTTTTATCGTAGCAAGAGAGAGAATGGCAACTTCGCTTCCTTCGATCAGTATGGCCTTGAAAGCGAGGAGGAAAGATCCAATTATGATGACTGTATCAGTCATTCGTATTTCGATCCGTGCCGTTTTTCCTTCGTTGCTCGCTCGCTTTGAAAGCGCATGTCTTTAGAGTTTCTTCGCCCTGATCCATGGCAGTTCTGCGCGTTTGTTTCTCTCAACGTTAAAGCCTCATTTCTGATCCAGAGAGGAAAAAGCAGTTGCCGAAAGTGTCTCCTGCGAAGCTGAAGATTGCGGTGGACTTGGACGGGGTCTTAGCGGAGTCGATGCTTGTCTGGTGTGCACGAGTCAACAGAGAGTTCGGCAAACGTTTGAAGATGGAGGATCTTGACAGCTGGTCGTCGTGGAACAAGTTTTCAATCTCTAAGGATGATTTCTATCGAATACTGGACGAGTCATGGGACGATTGGCTGGAGATTCCTCCAACAGAGCCGGAGATCGCTGAGAAGGTTGCACGAGTCGAGAAGTTTGGCGATCTAGACATTGTCACTGGTCGAAGCAAGAGAACTTTAGAGGCCGCTAGAAGCTGGGTCGACAATCAGAAGATTCGATATCGCCATTTCGTCAGGGTCTTAGGCTGGAGAGACAAGATTTTCTTAGATTATGATGTCTACATTGACGACGCTCCTGACCTCATGCCTCTAATCTCACGTAGCCAGAAGGCATGGGGCGTACTCTATGAGAGGCCTTGGAACCGGAACGTGGGAGATATGCCGAAAGTTCTGAAGGCTAGGAGCTGGCGGCAAGTGCCCGCACTCTTGATGCGGGTTCAAGCGAGTAAGAGTTAGACTAGTGGATCTTCGAGAGACCAGACTATTATACGGGACGCTTCCTGCCTAGAAATTCCGTGTCTAGACTTTGAAAGGCGACTTCCAGATCCCTCCAGAGTTCTACTACACGAAAGAGCACGAATGGGTCCACGTTGAAGGTGCTGATTGTCGAATAGGCGTCACTGACTATGCGCAAAACTCGTTACACGAGATCGTGTACGTTGACCTTCCGAAGGTGGGAGCAAAGGTGGCGCAGATGCAGAGTCTTGGTACCGTGGAATCTGTGAAAGCAGTCGCCGACGTGTACTCCCCCATTTCAGGCATTGTGGTTCAGGTCAACATCGAACTTTCTGATGCCCCTGAACTGGTTAACAAGAGCCCGTACGAGAAGGGATGGATTACGATGATCCGGCCAGACGACCTGAAGAAGGACCTTCCCTCGCTGATGAAGCCCGAAGCCTACCGGGACTTCGTCAAAACGATTACTGAGAAAAAGTAGCTCCATCGTGGAGCATGTCCCCCTGTTGTGTCTTTAGATTCTGCCTCTCGTAGGTTTCCCTCGTTCGGACACTTTTCCTCACCTAGGAGGTTTATCTCTCAGAAGCCTAGCCTGATCGCTCCTCTACTGCCGGGAATCGAGTAGTGCAAGAAGCATTCACCCTCCTCTCACCATCCCTGAAGGGTCTACTGCAAGAGACCGGAATCCGTACCCCCACTCCGCCCCAAGCAGAGGCGATTCCCTTCATCATGCGAGGCGAGAACGTCTTGGTCATTGCTCCCACAGGGTCTGGCAAGACAGAGGCCGCTCTCTTACCGCTCATAGACAAGATGGTCCAAGACGAGAATCGACAAGGAATCTCGCTGCTCTACATCACTCCTCTCAGAGCCCTAAACCGAGACTTACTCAAACGACTGCAAATATGGTCAGTCAAACTAGGCTTCACAGTTGAAGTCAGACATGGCGATACTCCTGCTGCTGATCGCAGAAGGATGGCAGGGCGACCTCCTGACCTCCTGATAACTACTCCCGAAACTTTGCAAGCGATCCTTCCTGGAAAGAGAATGAGACAACACCTACGACACGTCAAAGCCGTAGTGGTGGATGAGGTTCACGAACTGGCCGGAAATCGTCGGGGGGTCCAGCTGACGGTAGGGCTAGAAAGACTGAAGGAAGTTCGGCCCGACGGTTTCCAACGGATAGGCCTATCAGCAACCGTGGGGAATCCCGAAGAGATTTCTCGATTTCTCGGTGGCTCTGAACCTGTAAGAACCGTCCAGATTCCTCTAAACAAAGATACTAGGTACAAGATTGAGTATCCTACTCCCGGCGAAGAGGATCAAGAACTCGCGCGACGCCTGTATACCGCCCCAGAAGCGGCCGCACGGCTGGCACTGGTGTCTGATCTTGTTGATGCACACGATTCGACTCTGATCTTTGTCAACAGCCGGGTCAACGCGGAGATGTTGGGTTCGAAGTTCAACCTGATGGACCAGAAGATAATGGTCCACCACGGCTCGCTTCCCAAAGAAGAACGGGTCCGAGCTGAAGAAGCATTCAAGGCCCGCCAGGTCAAGGGACTCGTCTGCACAAGCACCCTGGAGTTAGGCATCGATATCGGATCTGTAGATCTTGTGGTTCAATACATGTCCCCGCGTCAGGTCAACAGTCTTGTTCAGCGTGTAGGAAGGTCCGGGCATAGTCTGACCAGAACTTCTCACGGAGTTCTAGTATCTGTTTCAACAGAAGATCTCTTGGAGTCGATAGGAGTCATTGAACTGGCCAAGGAGGGCCGGCTCGAACCAACAATCATTCACCACCGAGCGCTCGATGTTCTGGCACATCAGATCGCCGGCCTATTGATGGATTCAGAAGGCAGCGTCTCCCTCCTCGCCATCAAGAAAGTCCTGAGGCGAGCGTTTCCCTACTCTCAGCTTGAGGAGGCTGAGCTGGAGAAAGTTGTCGAGTTCATGCGGAAAATGGGGTATCTCAAACGAGACGATGAGACGCTCTACCGTACCTCTCGGACTAGGATGTACTACTACGAGAACTTGAGCATGATTCCGGACGAGCGACGATACCATGTGGTCGATCTGACGAACCAGCAGCCGGTCGGAATTCTCGGCGAAGAGTTCATGCTCACTATGGCCCATGTCGGCTTGAACTTTATCGTCAAGGGACGGGTCTGGCAGATGAAACAGATCACTGATGACGGGAAGGTCTACGTTCTACCGGTCAACGATCCCACTGCTGCCATTCCAGGATGGGACGGACAGATACTTCCCGTTCCTGGTGAGCTGGCTGTGCGAGTGGGAGAGTATCGGAATCAGGTCGATAAATTGTTGGACGAGCACAAGACACGCGCCCCGGTGGTCGAGAAGTTCTCACGGATATGGCCTGCGGACCCGTACGGAGTGCGAAGGGTCGTCGAGGAGATAGAAGCTCACAGAGCGACTGGCGCACCCGTCCCGACCAATGAGAGGATTCTGATCGAAGGGTTTGATCGATACATCATAATTCATACCCACTTCGGGGACGTTCTCAATTTCACCTTGGGCGAAGTGATCGAGGAACTCTTCCGACGCCAAGGGCTCGTGCGAATGTGGTGGTGGGACTCCTATCGGATACTATATGAGATGACGGCGGACACTGCCGACTTGGATCTCGAGGATCTTTTCCTCAAACAAGTCTTCGGAGTCGACGAGCCGGTACTAGGAGGGGCTTGTCACGGAGTTCTGCACCGACACTTTCCATGGGAGCTGCAGATGAAACAGATCGCTGAGAGGTTTGGGGCGCTGAGCCGCGGCCGCCTCATGTATGGCGGTGCAATGAAAGAGCTACAGGTCCGGTTCCGGCTAACTCCGATCTACGACGAGACAATTCGTGAGGCTCAAGTCGAGCGGGCAGATTTTGAGGGAGTCAAGAAGATCTTCAAGCAGATAAAGGAACGAAATATGGATGTTAGATTCTTCCGATCCAAAGACAAGCCTACACCACTAGCCTACCATATCCTCTATCGTCATGTGGACATTCCAGAGCTTATCGCTCCAGAGAATGTTGCAGCTGACAATATGGCCAGGTTGCGTATTTCAATCGAAGGCCGAGCCATCGACCTACTCTGCTTCGACTGCGCGAACCTTACAACTGAAATCACTGTCGCGAGTCTTCCGGAACATCCTTCTTGTCAGAATTGTTGCTCTGCTCTCCTGGCTCCCGTCTTCTGGTCAAGCGCATACGTGACTAGCGTTCTTCGAAAGAAGCGGACCAAGCAGTCACTGGACGAGAGTGAGCAGAAGGCTTTGACGAGAGCACGCCGTTCAGCCGACCTGGTTATTGCATACGGAAGGAGAGCTGTAATTGCACAGTCTGTCTATGGAATTGGGCCTCAGACGGCCAGCCGGGTTCTAGCCAAGATGCATGAGAGCGATGATGACTTCTACAAGGACCTCTTAGAGGCCAAGCTGCAATTCATTACGACCAGGCCTTACTGGAATAACTGAGGACTTTCTGTCATACTACGTCACAACAACTGACCGCGCGACTCGTCTCCGTGAAGCGGATGGGCGAGATTTCTTCGATTCTTGTCTAAACCGGAATTCGACCTTCGAGTCTGATTGATGGTTATTCTCCAACTTTTGATTGATGACTTTCTTCAGTCCTCGGTCAATCTCATAACCCCAACTATTTCGCCCCAATTCTTGGGCAACTTTGATAGTCGTGCCCGATCCCAAGAAAGGATCCAAAACGGTCTCACCGTGAAAGCTGAAAAGTTTGATCAGACGTCTGGGAATCTCTTCTGGGAAAGCCGCAATCCCCTTCTCCAGTCTGGTCCCTAGCGGAAGAACATTTGTGATGTTCCATACTGTCAGGTGCCATTCGTGGTCGTTATAGTCATGTAGAGAAATCTTCGATTTTTCCAGGATCGTTGAAGAAAGTTCTCGGACATAGGAGTAGTCAAACTTGCCTTTCTGGAAGATCAGAATGCTTTCCTGAATGTTGTCGGGATAGTAGTACATCGGATATGGATGCTGAATTACGACGCCGCTTCTTCGACTTATTCGTACGTAGCCTTTTGGTTTGACCCACACTATCCGATCACGATATCGAAACCCAGCATCCAGCATTAGCCTCGTGATGTCAGCAACGACGGGATACTTCTCTCCCTTCACGAGCATATCATCCGTCACAAAACAGGCCACTCGGCCAGGTGCTAGCACTCGGTAGAGGTCGCGGCACAGATCATCAATCAATCCAAGAAACTCGTCGTAGTCTTTGAACAGGTTCGGATAGTCGAAAGGCGCGTTGTAGTAGGGCGGGCTCGTCACCATCAACTGGACCGATTCGTTATTGATCTCCCTCATCGTCCTGCAGTTTCCGAAGACGACGCGGTGGACAGTGCCCATTTTTTCTCTGCGAGCTCCAAATTATATTCTGGAATCGAGTTTAAGGATTCGTGGAATCACCGCTTGCGTCCGCGCAGCTCGAAGAGGTTTCGTCGCAAATCCTTTTCAAGTCCCTGCCTGTCTCCTTTTCGGCAACAGGCTCTGCAGCACGTCCTTTACGACAAGAAATCGCGTATTCTACGAGATTATAGGTCAATGCATGTTAGCTTACCGCCGAGCAAGGCTGGGAATTGGGAGGAATCTCGAGAATGATCTTTTGCAGATCAGCAAACACCGCATCATTGGATAACGGGATCGATTGACCATCTACAAAAATGCATGCTGATTCGCCGGGCTGAACTGGATTGCCAACTACCTGGCTGTAGTCTATCGACTCTCCCCAGACACTGAGGAACTCATACAAGGTGAAATCTCGAACGGTATTGGATTCTACATGAATAGTGCCCGAACTGTCCCTTGTGAGAAGAGGGGACAATCCATTCACACCGTACCGATCAAGGGAGTGGTCTCGCCACAGGTCACGATCGATTCCTATGTTGGCCGGGAGGGTTTCTGACGCGCCACGTATCAATAATGAGAGCTGAGGATGAATATGCATTCGAATCGTGTTTACGCTTATGACTTCTGCCGCCGCAGCTGAAACTAGCACGATGGCGATTCCGATTAGAGTGTAGAATAGGATTCTTCTCGGCCGGCGAACCCTCGCACCTCTCGTTACCCTGGTCTCAGTCTTTGGATGGAGAAGGGCTAAGGCGCGCTTGGGATGAGTCTTCCTGTAGTGACGTGCGAGATTCTTTCTCTTAACGGGTTCTCCGCAAACGGGACAGACGTCAACTTCTGACAGTGGCCTTGTTCCTCCCATCAGGGGAGAGTAGACTGGTGACTAGTGTCGACTGCCCGATTATATGCGTTCTTGCAATCTCATATGGGACGCCTATCCATTCTTACGAGTGGGGCGAAGGAGCATGATCGACTCACCCGCGCCCAAGCATATTCTATAGAATATCTAGGTAAATCTCATGGTATCTTGGTGTTGCTCGTGATGTCTGAGCGTGGACGTTACCACAAGGGTTAAAACCGCTACTCCGATAGACAGTTCCGGAAATATCCATGAAGACACAGATTCTTCTTTCGGTCATTCTCGTCTCAGTGCTATCACTTGCCCCAATCTTCACTGGAGCCATTTACACTGGCTCGGACGCAACTCCATCTCCAGATGGCGTTCTTACTGACAATGCCATAATCGTACTCAATGACCAACCATTAGCCAGCTATGATGGCCACGTACCCGGCTATGCCAGGACAATGCCGACACCGGGCAACAAGCTCGACTTGAACTCGCAAGCCGCTCAGTCATATTCTGCATATCTCGCAAACGAGCGGGGTCTTGCAAAAGGCTGGATTAAGAACAACGCGCCTGAGGTACAGGTCATCGACGAATACTCTGTTGTTCTGAACGGTATCGCGGTCCAACTTAACGGCCATAACATGAATCATCTCGTCAATGCTCCCGGAGCGAACTGGGTCGTCCCAGACTATCTCTTCCACTTGGAGATGAACAGATCTCCCACGCTCATAGGTGCGCCTGTGCTGTGGAATGCGGTCGGAGGACAGAGCAACGCTGGAGCAGGTGTCAAGATAGGAATTATTGACACTGGAATCGACCAGACACACCCATTCTTAGCCGACAACACGCTGCCAGCCCTTGCAGGATTTCCAAAATGTGATGCTATCGACTCCGCAGTAGGCATCGTCGACACTCAATGCAACTTTGTAAGCAACAAGGTCATAGTCGCAAAAGTCTTCGAGACCAGAACCAATTTCGACGGTCATGCCGCCCAAGAACACGGCACACACGTATCCGGGATAGCCGCGGGTGTCGCCAATACTTGCGCTCCATTCGTACCCGCATGCAACCTTAGCGGAATCGCGCCCAAAGCCTACCTTGGCAATTACAATGTATTCCCTGGCAACGTTCTCAGCGCTTCAAGCCATGATATTGCCAAAGCAGTAGAAGCCGCCGTCGCCGACGGAATGGATGTTCTCAACCTTAGCCTCGGTGGAACAGCTAGACCTAGCGATGTCCTAGTCAACGCGGTCAACTCGGCCGTCGACGCAGGAGTCGTGGTTGCAATCGCAGCCGGCAATGCAGGTCCGTCGCCTGGAACGGTCGAATCTCCCGGAATAGCCGACAAGGTCATAACCGTTGGTGCCTCTACCAATCCACACTTCATCGGCGTCCCAGTTACAGTGACTAGCATCGGTACCTTTGGCGCCGCAATCGGCCAATTCGCCAACTTTGTTCCGGCGGTGACATCGAATTATGTGACGACTAGTCCTAGCAACGGTTGCACCGCGATAAGCGGAAGTCTCGCTGGTGATATCGCCCTCATCGCCATGGCAGCCGTCTCACCTTCATCGGTCACCGTTGACGGAACAGCTCCACAAGAATTCTTCACTGATGGTCCAAGTGCTGACATTCTCGCAGCCTTCTCCTCAATTGGACCGCCTCTACTGCAAATGCCTGGCGTAGGCGTTGGTCAGCCACAGGACAAGATCAAACCGGATGTTGTTGCTCCCGGCGTAAACGTCTACTCTTCGATTCCAAGCTTTGGCTGTGCAAGTCCGCCATGCTTTGCATTCTTCCAGGGGACCAGCATGGCAACCCCACACGTTGCGGGTTCAGCTGCACTGCTGATACAACTGCATCCAAACTGGTCTCCGGAGCAGATCAAATCAGCCCTCGTCAACTCCGCCCACCGACCCGTGAAGAGCTTTAGCACCGGTAATTCACTCAAGAACCCAATGGTAAGAGGCGGTGGCAGAATCGATCTAGCGGCTGCCTCTCAAGTCACTGCCACTCTCGAGGCTGGTAGCGGCGATGGTCAGGCTAGCTTCAGCTTCGGCGTCCTACCTTCGTCTGGGATAACTCGGAGCTTCGACATCACGGTCACATCAGTCTCAACATCCACAGTGGTGTACTCTGTCTCAGTGCTTGCGGCAGCTGCCGGCCCCACAATCAGTCTATCCGTCACTTCTCTGACACTTGCTGCTGGCGGGACAGGAACAGTCACAGTATCCCTCACTCTCTCGTCGACCCTTCCAAGCGGTGACTACTTCGGAGACATTCAACTGACAGGTGGAACAATTCCATTGAATCTTCCCTACTGGGTCCGAGCCGACCCTCCAGGCGGCGGCGGACTCGGCGGTCATGCACCTCAGAAACTCTAGCCAGAAAATCCTCTCTCTTTTTTTCGCAGCCTTAGCCCTGAGTCCGCACTGGAACAACAATTGATTGACGTTTTGAACAATGCATCGGCTCCAACGC
>WNGR01014446.1_pt2 | contig 12111 bp, 10 predicted proteins | sample 5407581 | NCBI WGS metagenome assembly WNGR01 (sample SAMN13153383, study PRJNA577476) | soil metagenome | isolation source: 80 cm soil or saprolite under Garry oak tree replicate 2 | place: USA:California | collected 2016-06-15
CGACCAGAGCCTGGCCGGAATGAAAGCGCCGGCCGCTGATCGCCGACTGGAAATCAGATCGGCGGCGAAGCCGCCGAAGGCTCTCCACGGGCGCGACAGGCCGGCCTAGGAGGCCAGCCGCTCTCGGCCCTTGCGGCGGCGGTTGCGGAGCACGCGAGCCCCGCCACGAGTGCTCATCCGGCGCAGGAATCCATGCACGCGCCGGCGATATCTTTTCTTGGGTTGGTAGGTTCGTTTGATCGAGCCAGTGTAGCGGAGGCCAACCGGGCGCCTTGTGATACCGGCCCTATCACTTCATCGTTTGGACGGCGGCCTTGCGGTATCCACAGGCCGGTGCTATATTCCCCGGCCGGAAGTAGGCGGGCCAATGCGTCGATTTCACTACCCAGTACAAAATTCACCAGAGAGTCCCACTAATCGTTACAAGGTAAGCAACACTTAGTCATACAGCTCCGCTTCCATATTTCGGGAACGACCGGATAGGGGATTTCGGATGGGTTGGCGCCGCCAGCCTGTGGAAATCCGGTCCGTTCGTTTCCACAGGTACCAAGGAGGCGGAGCTCATGCTCGAAGAGCTTCGGTTGAATCCGCGGTCGTCCGGAGCGCGATCTGAGGGTCGCCGTCCGTGCGTCCGCGGGATCACCGACTACAGAAAGGTTGACCCCAGTTTGTCCACAGGATTTGCAGACGCTGCGCTCTTGCCCTCCACAGGCCACATGGCGCCGATCCACAGGCCGTGGCTCGGCAGAAAGGAGGTAGTGGGGTGAACCAGGACCAGATCTGGTCGCAGGTGCAGGAGGAGCTGCGGTTTCAGCTGGCCAAGCGAACCTACGACATGTGGCTCAAGAACACCTCCGTCGTCTCGGCCGACGGAGGGACTTTCCGCATCGGAGTGCCGAGCAAGCTCGCCAAGGATTGGCTGGAGGATCGTTTCTCGGGCCTCATCCAGGAGACGTTGCAGGCGGTCACTGGTTCTGAGGTCGACATTGATTTTGTGATTGCTCCGTCGGGACACCGCCCCGCGCACACGTTGTTCGACGGCGACGACAAGGGTCGCGAGAACGGCGTCGAGGCAGTCGCAGAGCCCGCGGTCGTGGCGCCGGCGCCGTCAGAGCTCAATGCGCGCTTTCGATTCTCATCATTCGTGGTCGGCCACAACTCGCAGTTCGCACACGCCGCCGCGAAGGCTGTCGCGGAAGCGCCTGGTGACAGCTACAACCCATTGTTCCTCTACGGAGGAGTGGGCCTGGGCAAGACCCACCTCATGCACGCCATCGGACACGAGGTCCATGACCGCTTTCCGCGCAAGCGTGTCGTGTATCTGACCTCCGAGCAGTTCACGAACGAGGTGATCAGCTCAATCGCTACGGCTCGGATGGGAGAGTTCCGGCACAAATACCGGACGGTCGACGTGCTCCTCATCGACGACGTGCAGTTTCTCGCGGGAAAGGACCGCACCAAAGAAGAGTTCTTCCACACATTCAACGCCCTCCACGAGATCAACAAGCAGATCGTCATCTCGTCGGACCGCCCGCCCAAGGAAATCCCCACATTGGAGGACCGGCTGCGATCGAGGTTCGAGTGGGGCTTGATCGCTGACATCCAGCCTCCGGACTTCGAGACGCGCCTCGCCATCCTCCATTCCAAGCTCAGCAACAGCAGTCTCATCCCCGAAGAGGTGCTGAGCTTCATCGCGCACAAGGTGCAGCGCAACATCCGCGAGCTCGAGGGCGCCCTGACTCGCGTCCAGGCTTTCGCCGCGGTGCATCAGCGGCAGGTCGACGAGGACGAGGCCGCGCGCCTTCTCTCCGACATCATTCCCGCCAGCACGCGCAAGCCCATCAACGTCGAGCGGATCCAGGTCCTGGTCGCCGACTACTACAACGTCACTCTCGAAGACATGAAAGGCAAGCGGCGGGACAAGCACATTGTCTTTCCCCGCCAGGTGGCGATGTTCCTGGTGCGCGAGGAAACGCCGTCGTCACTTCCAGCCATCGGAAAGGCCTTCGGTGGTCGCGACCACACCACCGCGTTGCACTCGATTGAAAAGATCGCCAACGAGCTGAAAGAAGATGAGCGTCTGCGTTACGAGGTCCAGGCCATTCGCGAAAAGCTCTACGTCCAGTGAGCGTCTCCACAGCTTTTGAGAACCGGCCCGGGACGCGGGTGGGATGGACCGCCGGCGGTCATTTCCTCCCCAGCGAATCAACAGGACTTAGTGGTCCCTTCTACGATTACGCAGACCTTATCCCCGGATCATTTCGATCTGTAAATGATCTCGACATCCACACTCTGCACAGCGCTTACTGTTATCGGTTACGGATGACTTCCACTAAGAGAATTTCTTTCAACGGGGGACAACTGTCGTGAATGCCAAAGTTATGACTGCTCAAATGAAGGTCACCTGCAGGCCTGCGGTCCTGGGGCAAGCGCTGCAGGTCGTGTCCCGCGCCATCTCCAGCCGGACCACCCTGCCGATCCTCAACAACATCCTCATCGAGACGACATCGGATGGCCTGGCGCTCACAGCCACGAATCTAGAAATAGGCATCCGGAAGCTCGTCCCCGCTGAGGTCTCCGTCGAAGGGTCGACCACCGCGCCGGCCCGGTTGCTCACCGACTTCGTCAGCACCCTGCCCGACGACGACCTGGAGATGACGCTGGACCCTGCCACCCAGTCTCTGGCCCTGCGGTGCGCTCGATTCGACACTCACATCAAGTGCATCGAGGCCGAGGAGTTCCCGCCCGGGCCGCGACCCGATGAAGGAGACAGGCTCGAAGTTGCGCTGGACGACCTGGTGGGTGCGGTCGAGCAGACGCAGATGGCAGCCTCCACCGACGAGGCCCGCCCGGTCCTGACCGGCGTGCTCGTGCAGGTTCAGGGCGGCAACCTTACGCTCGCCGCGACGGATGGCCATCGCCTGGCCGTGCGGAAGCTGGCGGCCGCCGGATCGACCGACCTCGAGGCGAGCCTGATCGTGCCGGCGCGTGCGCTGGCGGAGCTGTCGAGGGTGCTGAAAGGAGAGCCGGGCAAGGTCGAGGTGATCATCTCCAAGGCCCGCAACCAGGTCTTCTTCCGGGCCGGCAGCTCGGAGCTGACCTCCAGGCTCATCGACGGAAAGTATCCAAACTACGCACAGGTTATCCCCAGCAAGAGCTCGACCAAGGTCAAGGTCTCGACCAGCGAGCTCACCCAGACGGTTCGCGCCGTGTCGCTCTTCGCTCGCGACAGCGCCAACGTCATCCGGGTCAAGGCGCAGGCCGGGACACTGGTACTTTCAGCCACCACCAACGAGGTTGGAGACAGCAAGGCCGAGATGGCGGCCGACGTCGATGGTTCAGACATCCAGATCGCGTTCAATGCCCGCTACGTCCTGGATGCCCTCGGTGTGATCGGAGAGGACGAGGTCGAGCTGCTGTTCGACGGGCCTCTCAGCCCGGGGCTCATGCGACCGCCGGGCAAGGAGCACTACCTCTACGTGATCATGCCCGTGCGGGTGGCAATGTCCTAATCCCCACGAAATCAGAGGACCCGCGATGGAGGCCGCGAAGCGGGCTGCGGAGCGGCGCGCTGTGATTTCGCGGGGACCCCGCCAGAGAGCGCAGAGGTAAGGTGCGCCTTCGCCGGCTTCAACTCAAGAACCACCGCAACTACGCTCAGCTCGACCTCGTGCCGGGCCCCAGCCTCAACGTCTTCATAGGCGCCAACGGGCAGGGCAAGACGAACCTGCTCGAAGCGGTTGCGATGCTTGCCCTGTCGGCTTCGCCGCGGGCTCGTCGCGAATCCGAGCTGGTCGGACCGATCGGGCCTGGGTCGCGAATCGAGGCGGAAGTCGAAACCGGTGCCAGCCGGCGAGAGATCGCGATCACTCTGGCGGTTGAAGGCGAGCGCACTCGCCGCGTGATCGAAGTCGACGGTGCCCGCCGGCGCGCCGTCGACCTGCCCGGCCATTTCAGGGTCGCCTTGTTCTGGCCCGACGACCTGGGCCTGATCAAGTCGTCCAGGTCGAGCCGGGATACGCTCGCGCGCTTGCCGGCCTTCGCCGCGTGCTCGAGCAGCGCAACAGCCTGCTCAAGCAAATCGCTGCCGGCCAGGGCGGCAATGGTGGGCAGGGCGTGCTCGACGCCTGGAACCAGGAGCTGGTCCAGGTGAGCGTTGAGATCGCAGCCGCGCGGGCCAAGGCGGTCCTCCAGCTGGCGCCCGAAGCGGCCAGGTGCCACGCCGAAATCGCATCCGGGGAAAGCCTGGAAATCCGCTATGAGGGGCCTCCGGAAAACCTGGCCGAAGCTGTGAATAACTCACTGGCGGAAGACCTGCGGCGGGGCTCGACCAGCATCGGTCCGCACCGCGACGACCTCGTCGTCCAGCTCGAGGGACGGGAGGCCCGGTCGTACGCTTCGCAGGGCCAACAGCGCACCGCCGTGGTCAGCTTGAAGCTGGCCGAGGCCGCCCTCATCCACGCTCGAACCGGTGAGCGGCCGGTGCTCTTGCTCGACGACGTGCTTTCGGAGCTGGACGGCGGGCGTCGGGCGGCGCTTCTGGCCGAGGTCGCCGCGGGCGGCCAGGTGATCATCACATCCGTCGAAGCCGGTCCGTTTCCGCCCGATCTGATCGCCAGGGCGATGGTCTGGACGGTCAGCGAGGGGAAGATCGAAGCCTGTGGATAAGTTGGGCAATATCCTGCCGCGCGTGATGCGCCGCCAGCCCGGGGGGGCGCGCCTTTTGGGCGGTCAGGTTGCGGTCGCATTCCGCGCCCTGCTCGGTCCTGACGTCGCCCGATTGTGCGATGAGGTCGAGCTTCGCGCAGGCACCCTTCTCGTGACCACCTCCAGCCCTGCGCTCGCCCACCAGCTGAGGCTTGACGCAGAGACGATCCTCGCCCGGCTCAACCGGCCAGACCTCGGCCGCAAGGTCCGGACGCTTCGGGTCCGGATCGGACGCTCGACGCCCTCATGAGGCTCGGACTGGAGCAGCAGAGGGCGGCCGCGCTCGGCGGGGGACCTGTCCGGGTGGTGGCCGGTGCGGGCACCGGCAAGACGGCGGTCATCGCGGAGCGCTTCCGACGCCTGGTCGCCCGGGGAGTGTCGCCAGACGCGATCCTCGTCATGACCTTCACCGACCGCGCCACGCGGGAGATGCGCGATCGCATCGAAGCCCTCATCGACGCGCCTGCGCCGGCGGTCGGCACCTTTCACTCGATCGCGCTGAGCTGGCTGCGAGAGGATGGCGGAGCGATCGGCGTACCCTCCGGATTTCGCATCCTGACCGGCGCCGACCGCTGGATCCTGGCCCGCGAGCTGATGTGGAGCATCGGCGATGCGGCTTTGACCGGCGACGAGCGGCCGGACGACCTGGTCGCGCCGGTCCTGCAGATGTTCGAGCGCATGAAGCAGGAGCTCATCGGGATCGGGCGGCTGGCGGCCTGGGCCGACTCGGCTGAGGACCGTGAGCGAGCCGCCCTGATGCGCGCATGCGTGAGGCTGTTCCGCGCCTACGAGAAGGAGTGCCGCAAGCTGCGGCTGCTGGATTTCGACGACCTCCTACTGCTGGCGGTCAGGCTATTCGAAAACAATCCCGGTGTGCTGCGCCGCTACGCCAACCGATATCCGCACGTGCTCGTCGACGAGTACCAGGACCTGAACCTGACGCAGGAACGGCTGGTCGAGCTCGTCGCCGGTGGCGCAGATCCCTTCGTGGTCGGTGACGACGACCAGTCCATCTACCGATTCCGGGGCGCGTCCCGCGCGAGCCTCGAACGATTCGTCGGCAGCTTCCCGGCGGCGCGGACGATCACGCTCGGCCGGAACCGGAGAAGCTCGCGGCGCATCGTCTCCGCCGCGGCCGCGCTGATCGACCACAACCCGCACCGTCTGACCAAACAGCTGCGCGCGCCGCAAAGCGGACCGGCCGTGCAGATGTGGGAGTGTGCCGACGCGATCTCCGAAGCGTCGTCGATCGCGCGCGAGTCGGAAGCGCTCGCGCACGCCGGGATTCCGCTCTACTCGATCGCTGTCCTGTGTCGAACCAACGCGATCGCACGGCCGATCGCGGCGGCCCTTGCGGCGCAGGGCCTCCCTCACGTCGTGATAGGCGGCCACGGTTTCCACGACCAACCGGAGATCAAGGACCTCATCGCAATGCTGCGTGTGATTCGAGATCCAGGCGACCTGGTCGCACTCGCACGACCCGCGGCCGCAGCCCTGCAGCCTCTGCTCGAGCGTTTCGCGGGGGCGGCAAAGCAGCTCGATGTGCGCGATCTCTTTTTCGAGCTGATGGAACAATCCGGTTACGCCGGAGAGCTGCCGGGCGCGACGGCCAACGTGAGTCGTTTTGCTGAAAACATCGGCGAGTTCTGCGAGACGTCAGCCGACCACTCGCTCGATGCCTTCATGCGGCGTCTCGAGCTCGTCTTGCTTTCGGGCGAAGACGAAGCGCCGGCGCCGGTTGAGGCGGCCGACGCGATCCAGGTCATGACGATCCATCAGTCCAAGGGGCTCGAGTTCGACGCGGTGTTCGTGCCGGCCCTGGTCGAAGGGCGCCTGCCCCAGTCCTCGCGCTCGCCGAGGTTCGAGCTGCCGCCCGCCGTGTTCGAGCCGCTGGTCCGCGGCCGCGAGGATGTGATCGCGGAAGAGCGGAGGCTTCTCTACGTGGCGATGACGCGCGCTCGCCGGCGCCTCTATCTCACCCGCGCCACGCATTACGAAGGAGGCCGTCGCTGGAGGGAGAGCCGCTTCCTCAACGAGGTGCGCGAGGCCGGCCCTCGCGTCGTGGTGGAGACCCAGGTCGCGGCGGCTGCATCGCCGCCTGCGCCGGCCGCCGTCGATGGTCACGGCCGTGACGTCCATCTGTCTTACAGCGCGATCAGCGCGTACCAGGATTGCCCGCGCCAGTACTGGTATCGACACGTCGAGCGGCTGCCGGTCGTCCAGAGCGCAGAGGCGGTGCACGGCGTCATCCTGCATGAGGTGCTGCGGCGGGCAGGCGAGCTCCGAAAGCAGGGCCGGCCGGTCAGCGCATCGCGCCTCAAGTCGATTCATCAGGAGGTCTGGAACGCCACCGCGTTTCCTGATCCACGGCGAGCGCCTGCCTTCAAACGCAATGGGGCCGCGGACCTGGAGGCGTATCGCGTTCGGGGCGGTTTCGATCCCGTGCCGGTCTACCTCGAGCAGCCATTTGACATCGCCGTCGACGGATGGAACCTCCGCGGTGTCATCGACCGCATCGATCGGACACGCGACGGTTGGCGGATCATCGATTACAAAAGCGGCCGGCCAATCGCACGCCGCCGGCGGGACCTACAGGTGGCGCTTTACGCGCTCGGCGCGACCGGAGCGCTGAAGCTCGAGCCGCTGGAGCTCGAGGTCGTTTACCTGGCGTCGGGCGACTCGGTGCAGGTCTCAGGCGTCGGCGCAATCGTGCGCGACGCGGAGGTCGAGGGCAGCCGGGTGGCCGAGGGCGTCAGAGCCGGGCGATTCGAATCGCGACCCGAGCGGCGCCGCTGCCGCCTGTGTCCTTACCGGCTCGCCTGCACCGACGCCCTGTAGCGCGCCGCAAGCAGGAGGCATTCACGCGCTATGTCTGACGACGCGTAGGGGTGCGCCATGTCTTCCGCCTTGGCCGACATCTCTCGCCATGTCGGCCCGCCCTCGGCCATCACGCGCACCTCGTCGAGCAGGTCCGACTCCTTCGGCGCAAAGGCGCCGATGCGGGACTCGACGACGAAGTCGACGTTGGGCGATTCCTGTCCCGGTAAGAATCCGGTGATCACGAGCGGCAGCCCGGTCGCCAGCGCCTCCGCGATCGCGCCCGGGCCGGCCTTGGTGACGACGAGGTCGCATGCGCGCATCAGCTCGGGCATGTAATCCACGAAGCCAGTCACCAGCATCGGAGTGGATGCCTCGAGCTCGGCGAGCCGCCGTCGCAACTTCTCGTTGCGCCCGCACACCACGACGAGCTGCCACGGATGCGCTTCGACCGCCAGGCTGCGAACCTGCGCCGCGAGGTGCCCGACGCCTGCGGCACCGCCCATCACGAGGACGGTGAATCGGTGCTCATCGAGCCCGAACCGCCTGCGCAGGGCCTGCTTCTCCCCTGGCGCCGGCGGCCGGAACCGCAGGTCGACGGGCAGGCCCAGCAGCTTCACGCGGTCGGCCGGCACACGTCGCCGTAGCGCTACCCTCCTCGCGTCCTCGGTCGGCGCGACTACGAGGTCGGCCTGGCTGAAGGTCCATCCGCGGTGGAAGTCGACCAGGTCGGTGATCACCGTCATCAGCGCGCGCGGCCGGCCGCTCTTCCGGATCGCCTGATGCGCGATGTGGTTCAAAAGCGGGTGGACCGAAAGCACCACATCGGGGTCGTGCTGCTTGAGCAGATGAACCACGACCCTGCGCACGCCCGGCCCGAACACCGCACGTATCGCGGCGAAGGTCGGTTGGGTGTTGCTCGAGTGATAGACCGCGCCCCAAGCCGCCCGCGACCGCCGGATGACCGGCGAGTAGAGGGACGCCAGCCGCCGCACGATGGTTGGACCCTGCCCGATGAGGGGATCGGCGACCGTGACGACGCAGGTCGGGTCGAGCAGCTTCAGCGCGTCGGTGAGGGCGCGAGCCGCTGCGCGGTGCCCACCACCCGTGTCGCTGAAAAGAATGAGCACGCGCGGTGAGCCACCGGCTGGCGTTGGATACAGGGCTACGGCTTGGGTTACTTCCGTCGCGCCGCTGCGCGGCGCGCGATCCATCGCATGTTGTAGGTGGCCAGCAGGTACGTGATGAAGCCCATCCCGATGATGGCGATGCTGACCCAGAGGATCGTGCGCTTGGCGAGCTCGGCAGGTGACAGCGCACCGCCGCCTGCCATGCGGTTCTGCTCGATGATGAACGCGGCGAGGTCCTTGACGTCCTGCTCGGTGAGCTTGTTGTTGCCGCCCTTGGCCGGCATGATGGCTTGCTTGGGGTCGCCGGGCTGCGGCTGGCGGCCGTTGGTGATGATGTCGATCAGGAAGTTGGGGTCCAGCGTGTTGGGGACGCCGGGCAATTTGTCGATCGGGTTGAGCACTGCACCGATTCCGCCCTCGAGGCTTGCGCCATGGCACGTGGCGCAGTTCTGGGCGTACAGGGTGGCCCCCTTCGTGGGATCTCCGGGCAGCGCGGTCGCTCCACTCGCCGTCGAGCCCGCTGGGGGCGACGGGGAGGTGTCCGCAAGGGTGGAGATGCCCGTCAGGATGAAGAAAGCCGGTATTCCCACCGCCAGGAGGAGCCCTTTGCTGACTCGCATCTAGGCCAAATCATATCCAGCCGGTTCGCGCCCGTTGGGTGCCGGTTCGGGCGGGAATACCGCCGACGGTCGTAGGTTTTACTTCTTATGGCTTCCTGTTCGCCGGTCTCCCGTTCCGGTTTCTGCTGCGTCTCGAGACGCTGGCTTGACGCGAGATCGGCGTACCGTGGCTGAGACAGACCGCCTGATCTCCGACCGCACCGCACGCCGGATCGCGGTCATCTCCATGCACACCTCGCCCACGGCGTCGCTGGGCCAGAACGCCAACGGCGGACTCAATGTCTACGTCCGCGAGATCTGCGCGGCTTTCAGCGAACGCGGGATCGCCAGCGACGTCTTCACCCGTAGGGGTGCGAGGGAGCCCGCCATGGAATCTCTCGCACAGAACTCGTGCGTGATCTACCTGCCCGCCGGCCGGGATCTCGACAAGTACAGCCTCTACGGCCAGGTCCCGGCGTTTGCGAACCAGGTCCTCGAGTTCGCCGAGCGAGAGGGCTTTGCGTACGACATGCTCTTCTCCCATTACTGGCTTTCCGGCGAGGTCGCGTGCCTCCTGCGGCCTCAAATGTCCGCGGGCTGGGCTCACATCGCGCACACCCTGGGGTTGGTCAAGAACCGGACGCTCGCGGCCGGCGCGCACCCGGAGCCTGCGCTCCGAATTCGGGTGGAGGGAGAGATCTCCCGCCAGGCTGATCTCTTGATCGCATCGACAGGCGAGGAGGCCGGGGACCTGGTGCATGGCTACGGAGCCGACCCGGAACGCGTCGTTGTGGTCCCGCCTGGCGTCGACCTCGCCGTGTTCCAGCCGATCGACCGGGATGAGGCCAGGCGCAAGATCGGATACGGCCCGGGCCGGCTGTTGCTTTTCGTTGGCCGCCTGGAGCGGTTGAAGGGGGTCGAGGTCGCGATCCTGGCGCTGGCCCTGCTGCGCGACCGGGCCCATGACGATGTTCGCCTGCTCATCCTGGGCGAGGACAGCATGGACGGCGACGAGAGTGAGATGGAACGCCTCAAGGCAATCGCGACCGCGGCCGGGGTGCGCGACCGCGTCGATTTTCTCGGTTCGGTCGCGCACCACGAGCTGCCGTACTTCTACTCGGCGGCTGACGTTTGCGTGATGCCGTCTTACAGCGAGTCGTTTGGACTGGTCGGTTTGGAAGCCCAGGCCTGCGGTCGCCCGGTGGTCGGCTCGGGAGTGACTGGCCTGCGCTCAGTCGTCCGCGACGACGTCAGCGGTTACCTCATCGACTCCCATGACCCGGCGACATACGCGGAACGCATCGGCCGCCTGCTCGACAATCCGGACTTGGCTCAGCAGATGGGCCGCCGGGGGCGGCTTCTAGCTCAGCGGTTCTCGTGGATGCGGACCGCTGACCGTCTGGAGGAATTGTTCGACGGCGTGGTAGAGCGGGCTCAGGTTCGCGTCCACGCCGGCGCCCGGCAGGAGTAAGGAAAGGTCTGCGGGTCTTCCCTCGTCAGCGCTGTAGGCCTGGTGCCATCGGCGTTCATGAGCCAGACCTGGTCGCGACTCAAGAAGGCGATCTGGTGACCGTCGGGCGATGAGACAGGCGAGGTCACGTCGATCGGTTCTGAGGGCAGCCCCAGGGACAGGCTGAGCGCAGTCGGGGGCGATACGACGTTGACGACGAACGCCTTGTGCAGCACTCCGGTCGGGGTCGAGACGGCCGCCGAGAAAACCAGATGCGTCGAGTCCGGAAGCCATGCCGGCCTGCCGATGTCTCCTGTCGTGAGCGTCGCTGTCGTGGAGGCCCCCGTCAGGTTGCGCACTCGGAGGCTGGCCCCTTTTGGGTCCTGGCGCAGGTAGGCGATGCGCTTTCCCGCGGGATCCCATGCCACTCCGCTCACCGGGGCGGTGTCGAGGGCCAGCTGGTAGCGGGCGCGCAGGCCCACGTCGTAACCCCAGACCTCATTGACGTCGGAGGTTGCGTGGATGAACGCGACCCGCAACCCATCAGGCGCGACCGAAGCCTCGGCGACGTCAGTCGCGATGATGTCGTCGGCTCCGTCAGCCGCCTGGCGGTGCAGGACGCCTTGGCCATCGACGTAGACATATCCCATGCCGGCCGCGAGCGTGCCGGCCCAGGCCGCCTTGAAGCTCAGGCGTGCGGTGGTGCCCCCGGGCGTGAACTGCCACCACGAGCCGTTCTGATCCTCGATCAATAGCGAGTCGCCGCCGGGCGACCAGTTGAACGTTCGCACGTCGCCCAAATCGGACAGCTGGCGCGGAAACCCGGCCTCGTTGACGATCCACAAGCCTCCGGACGAACCGTCGATGCCGTCGGTGGCGAAGGCGATCCAGTGATGTAGCTGCTGCAGCGGCCCGGTGCTGAACGTGAGGGTCGCGTCGTGGCCGAGCTGGTTACCGTCCACGTCAAGGGCGGCGGTGTTCATCAGGATCTGGTACGTGGTGTGGGGCGCGAGGAGCTGGGAGGGGGCGATGATCGCGCGCCGGGCATCCGTTGGATCGAGCCTGACCTCGAAGGGGACGTTGGGACTGATCGACAGCGCGCTTTTCAGTGTGCTTGGGTCCATCGCTCGCGTGAAGTCAAGACTCAGATAAGCCGATGCGTCGATGCCGCCGTCACCGTTGGTGGGCGTCGAGGCGGTGAGGTTGGGGGGAGCTTCGGTGGTGAAGCCCCAGCGGTGGCGGAGCGTGTACGTGTTGCCGGCGAGGTCGCGATAGCCGGACTCGATGATGACCTCGTATGTCGTCAATGTGCGCAGCGTCGGATGCCGGTAGACGAGCTGATGGCCGTTGACCCACTCGATGGACCCGCTGGTGGCGGGTGAGAGGTGGAGGCGGGATTCCACCGATG
>WNGR01006867.1_pt1 | contig 12107 bp, 8 predicted proteins | sample 5407581 | NCBI WGS metagenome assembly WNGR01 (sample SAMN13153383, study PRJNA577476) | soil metagenome | isolation source: 80 cm soil or saprolite under Garry oak tree replicate 2 | place: USA:California | collected 2016-06-15
GGTTGCCGCCGGTGAAGTCGTTGGTGTTGTTCAGCACCAGGTGCGCTGTCACGACGATGCCCGGATGCGCCGTCGGTGAGATACCGGAGAGGTCGAAGGTGCCGTCCGGTGCGAACGTCGGCCGGGCGATCACCGCGCCGCCCGGATCGGTCACGTCGACGGTGGACGCGGCCAGGTTGACGTTGGCCGGGTTCATGCCCTCCAGCTTGCCGTTCGTGTAGCCGTGGATGTGTCCGGCCTGGCCGTCGCAGTAGAACCCGGACGGGGTCAGGCTGACCGACGCTCCACTGTGGACACATGGGGAGCCGCCGGTGGTCGGGTCCTCGGAGAACAGGATCCCGGCGTCGCCGAGGCCGAACAGGCACTGCGTGACCTGGTCGTAGGAGTAGCCGTAGTCCCTGGTGAGGATCCCATGCGTCTGTGGCAACGCGATCCCGCCGGGGCAGGCGGCGGCTCGTGACCAGTCGTAGCAGACTGTGGCGCCGGGCACCGGGTCGCCCCAGATGCCGAAGTAGCTCTGCAGGTCCCCGTCCGGCGCGACAACCGTCTCGGGGTTGAACACATCCTGGTTGCTCGGCAGTGCGCTGAAGACGCTCGGGGCTGCCAGCGGCGCCCCTGCCAGGGTGTAGCAGGTGGTGATGGATGTCGGGCGACCCACCGTGGTGGCGCACGCGCCGACCGGGTTGCCCGAGGTGTCGTACGAGGTGTAAGCGTCAAAGGTGAACGAACCGAACGGCGCGACGGTCTTGGGCGTGGCCCAACCGGCGCACGGGGTGTTCGTGGCCGGGTCGAAGCAGGCCAGCACCGGCGTGCTGTCAACCGGGCCGGCCGACGCGAACACCTTGCCGTTCACGATCGTCATCGACCCCGTGTACTGGAGGCCGGGCGAGTTGTTGTCGGGCGGCACGATGGCGGCGTAGGGCTGGCCGGGGCACGGCGCCTGCGACGCGATGGTCAGGCACAGCACCTTTCCGTCACTGCTGACGCCGTAGAGGTTGCCACCGGTGGTCACGAACCCGGCAGCGCCGTTGCTGGTGTCCAACGGGATGAATCCGCAGTTGGCCTGCGCGTCCAGGTCGAGACAGCCGACGCCGACCTGGGTCGTGGTGACCGCCACGTAGTAGACGACACCGGGCCGGCCGGGATCCGACACGTACTGCGGCGTCGTCGGGGTCGCGATGTCACCGGTCGACCCGGAACCGAACGGCCCGGGAGCGGTGTTGACCGGCCTGGGCCACGGTCCGCCCGCGCACGGCGCGCCGGTGGTCAGGTCGGAGCAGACCAGCTTGGGAGCGACAGGGAACAGGTGGTGGAACATGTTCCAGGCCTGGATGTCGCCGTTCGGGGCGCGGTGCACGATCGGGCTGTAGCCGTCGCCGCCGGTCGAGGTCGCGGTCGGCTGGACCGGCGCGAGCAGGATGTCGGCCAGGTTGGTGCCGCCCTGGCGGGCGGCCGGATTCGCGGCCCGCACCGCGACCGTGCCGGCGCCGGGGTCGGTGGCCTGGAAGTTCGTGCCGTCGGTCGACCAGGACGGCGTCCAGCCCGGCGGCACCTGCAGCGAACCGGGCACATAGGCCTGACCGGCGCCGACGGGATCGGTGATCGTCGCAGGCGACGGGCCGACCGGGCCGTTGTCGGCATAACTGACAACCCAATTCAGATTGTCGGCGTGATTCACCGGATTGGCCCCAGGATTGGTCACATCCTGGACATTTTTGCTGAGCACCGACGTAGCGGCCGGCGCGGCGCCGGCGGCGCCAGGTATGCCCACTGCCAGCGCGAAAACAGCCACACCGACACCCAATAATGCGCTTAAGCGCAGCGTTCCACCAGCAGATCTTCGTTGCATTTTGCCCTCATTTGCGTGATTCACATGGGCATTTTCAGGGCCCGTCCGGCCAGCCGAGTCTAGGAACCTGACAACGTCCCGACAATGCATGTCGCTGAAATGCCGAATTATCAGTCCCTTTGGGTGACGGCATGCCTTCGACGGACCACAGAGAGACGATCGTCACCGGACCGTCAACGTCGAGGTACCGCGTCCGGAGAGGACGCCGTCGAGGCTGGGAGCGTAGTCGATCAGACCGGTGCTCGTCACTCGGAAATCGAGCCGGACACGGGTCGGCAGGAGTACGTAGTGCGCGGCCGGCAGCAGGCGCATGGTGCGCGGCTGCCGCGCGTCCCACGAGCCGACGCCACCGACCGCGAAACCCGTCGACCCCGATCCCGTCGCGTCGACGGTGACCGGGAACCCGTGCACGGCAAGGGTTGCGGTCCCGCCGCCGGTGAGAACGCCCTCCAGCATGGCGTCGTACACCACGTGTCCGGTGTCGGTAATACGGAAGGGGACGGTGATTCCACCGAAGGTGACGATGTAGTGCGCGCCAGGTAGCAGCCTGATGACCCGTGGCGGCCGTGGCACACCGAACGCGACCCCGTTGACGGACACATTCTCGTAGCCGACATCCGTCACATCGAGCGTGATCCGGAAACCGTGCACGGCAACGATTGTGCCACCGGCACCGGTAAGAATCCCCTGCAGTTTCGGATCATACTGAACCGTCCCCGTGGCGGTCACCGTGAACGGAACCGTGAGACCACCATTGGTGATCACATTGTGCACACCGGGCAACAGCCTGATGATCCGAGCAGGTCGTGGCACGCCGAACGCGACACCGCTGACGGTGACGTTGCCATAGGCGAGATCCGTCACATCCACAGTAATCGGAAAGCCGTGCACGGCAACGATTGTGGTGCCGGCACCGGTAAGGATGCCCTGCGGTTTCGGATCGTATTGAACCTTTCCGGTGGTGGTCACGGTGAACGGAACCGTGTAGCCACCGTTGGCGATCACATTATGTGTGCCGGGCAACAGCCGGAGAGTGCGCACCGGCCGAGGCACCCCGAACGCGACACCGCTGACGGTGGCGTTGGCATAGCCGAGGTCCGTCATATCGAGAGTGATCGGGAACCCGTGCACGGCAACGGTTGTGGTACCGGCGCCGGTGAGCAGTCCCTCCAAGCCGGCGGCGTACCCGACCAGGCCGGTGCCGGTCACACTGAACGGGACAGTATTTCCGCTGGTGGTGACCACAGATGAGGCGCCGGGCCACAACCGGTACGTGCGAACGACCTGATGCGCACGCCAACCGGTGCCGTACAACGTCGTGTTGTCGTAGCTGAGATCGGCATCATCAACGGTGATGCCCAACCCGTGCAGAGCAAGCGTCGTCCCACCGGCCCCGGTGAGCAATCCTGCCAGGCCGGCGGCATAGTCGACGCGACCGCTGCCGGTCACGGTGAACGGAAGGGACGGTCCGCCACTGGTGACCACGGAGGTGGCACTGGGCAACAACCGGTACGTGCGAACGACCTGGTGCGTACGCCAACCGGTGCCGTACAAGGTCGTGTTGGCGTAGCTGAGATCGGCGTCGTTGATCGTCACCGGAAGTCCGTGCACGGCGAGGGTCGTGCCGCCGGCCCCGGTGAGCAAGCCGGCCACGCCTGCGGCGTACTCGACGCGACCGGTGCCGGTCACGGTGAACGGAACGGAGATTCCACCACTAGTGACGACAGAATGGGCACCGGGCAGCAGCCTGCGGAGCAGGATCTGCTGTGGCGCCGGCCAGCCGGTCGCGGTGACGGTGACGTTCGCGTAGTCGACATCGGTGGCATCGACGAGGACCGAGAAACCGTGCACGGCCACCGTGGACGTGCCGCGACCGGTCAGGGTGCCGTCCTCACTGTGGTCATAGTCGACCCGGTCGTCGCCGGTGACCACGAAGGTGAGCTTCTGGCCCAGTGGCGTGGTGAGCGTGTGCGTGCCCGGTGCCAGGTTCAGGTGCCACGGCCGCCGCGCGTCCCGCCAACCGGACGCGCCGGAGACCAGGAACGACGTGTAGTCCAGATCCGTCTCGTCGATGCCGATGTCCTGGCCGGACCCTGTGGTGGTGGTCGGCGGCGGCGGGTCGATGGTCGTCGGGTCGGTCGTCGGTAGGTCGGTGGTCGGTAGCGGTGTGGTGGCCGCTGGGCCGGCCGCGGCCGGTTGGGTGGTGGTGGCCAGTGGTGCCGCGACGGGCCGGGCCTGACCGGGCGAGGTCGCCACGGGGGTCGCGGCCGGCGCGGGACTTGTGGCATGTGGTGGCACCGCGGCAGGCGGGGACACGCTGGTCGTGACCGCCGACGAACCCGACGATGCCGCTTCAGGCTGATGGTGGTGGTTGGCCAGGAAGGCGGCGGCGATCGCGGCGACGACCACGGCACCGCCGGACACCGCGGCGATGATGCGGTGAAAGGTGTCCGGGTTCTCCTGGGCGAATCGGGTGACCGCGTGAACCCACCGCAGCCGGGTGACGCGGAACCGGACAGCGCCACGGATACGTCGCACGATCCCGGCCGGCACGTCGGCGCCCAGCGGGGCGGGCGCGGCGGCCAGCACGGCCGCCGCCGAGGACTGCGCGGCCGGCTGACCCTCATCCGCGCGGTCCAGCAACGCCAGTACCGCCCGCCGGCGTTCCTCGTCATCGTCGGCCAGATGCAGCAGGCCGGGTCCCAGCGCCCATCGGCTGTAGTCGCGGGCCTCGTCGACCCGGCTGCCACACGTGGCACAACCGTTGGCGTGCTTGAGCACCTCGCTCGTCTGGGTGGGATCCAACCGCAGGCGCCGGTCGCCGTCGCGCTGCTCGGGGCGCAGGATCAGGTTCAACGTCGTGTCCAGGCCGGGACAGTCGGCCCGACCGGTCCGCGCCAGCACCAGCGCCGCGATCGAGTCGAGCATCCTGGTCCGGGACCGCTGGAGCTGCCGGTTCACGATGTCCACCGGCATGCCGACCGTGGCCGCCAGCTCGGCGCCGACGACGAGCCGTTTGCGCCGCACGCTGAGGGTGATGTGCGCCCGCATGATGGCGGCCAGGCCGTCGTTGAGCCCACTGGTCGCCGCGGCCAGCGTGGCCCAGAGCTGCTGTTTGCCCAGGACGATCTCCAGATCCGAGGGCAGCTCCGGCAGGTCGGTCCGCGCCAACTCCAATTGTGGGTCGCCGGAGGGCTGGGGCGGGTCGTCGTCCAGCTCGGCGGCGCGGTTGCTGGCCTCGTAGCGCTGTTTGAGCAGGTTCTTGGCGATGCCGATCAGCCACGCGCCCAGCACCTCGGGCTGCCCGCCGGCGCGGATTCCCTCCAGTGCCCTGGTGAACACCTCGCTCACGCAGTCATCGAGGTCGGCGATGTTGGGCAGCCGCGACCGGAAGAACGGCCGCAACTGTTCCTGGCAGTGCTCGAACAGGTCCGTGCGTGCGGTCGGCTCGCCATCGCGCAGCCGACGGAGCAGGTCGTCGGTCATCGCCGCCCCGCCTTTCGCATGGCCAGAAGGGTTCCGGTGCCCAGCAACCAGTCACGGGCCGGACATGCGCAGCGACAGGGCAGATGCCCGACGAACGAGGCGAACGTGTCGTGCGTCGTCTCCCAGGACGCCGGCCGCTCGCGCAGGATGCGCCAGCAGCGCTGGAACACCGATCGCGCATACCGGCTGTAGAGCACATCCAGCGCGTTCCAGTCACCACTGCGCAGTCGCGCCACCAACACGCGATCGTCCTCCTGCTCGGTGTACACGATTTCCATGACCATCTCCCGAGGTCGGCAACGTGGGTCGGGAGCTACGTGCGAGCGGAGGACGAGTTCTCCCCGCGGCCGAGGAGAATTCTTCGCCAATTTTCCTCAGTCGATCATCGGCCCGGAAGACGCCGACAACGGCTGTCCCGGTTCTGTCCCCTTCTTGTCGTGGGGAGAACTGCCGCGCCGCGGACACGTACCCGGCGAGTGGTTGCCGATCCGGATCGTGAGGAGAACGTCATGCAGTCATGGGAGATCACACGTCGAGAATTCGCCAAGGAGTTGGCGGTCGCCATCGGACTGTCGGTCCTGAGAACCGCGGCGGCGACGGTCGCCGCCCGACACGAGCCGCGCCACGGCACCGACACCGAGTTCGATCTCGCATTCTCGTTCGCGGGGGCCAACCGCGACTACGTGGCGGGTACGAAAGCCGCATGCGACCGACTCGGCCTACGCGTGATGTACGACCAGGACATGACCAACCGTTGGTGGGGCGAGAACTTCATCGCCGAACAGCGCAGGATGTACGGCGGCCGCGCGTTGTTCTTCGTCCCGTTCCTGTCGGCGGACTACTTTCGTCGGACGATCCCGTCGGACGAGCTCGCCACCGCGGCATGGACGGACCTGGAACGCGGTGGCGGCCACATCCTGCCCGTCCTCATCGACGACACCCGGATACCGCCGCACCTGCTGCCCAGACACATCGGCTACCTGTGCGCACGGGACTACTCGGCCGAAGACCTGGCCCAGGAGATGCTGCAGAAGGTCAGTCGCGCCAGAAACACCAGGCAGCATCACTGAGACAGCACGATGGGAGCACCCGACGTGGTTCGGGTTCGGGTGTCGACGACCGAGACCGTGCCGGCGCCGTCCGTCACGTACAGCCGGCCGCCGTCCCGGTCCACCGACAGCAGTCCGCGCGGCGAGATCGACAGGTGGATCGGACTCCCGACGAGCCTGCCGGCCGCCGTGTCGACCGTGACCACGCTCTTGGTGTCGAAACTGGTCACATACACCAGGTCGCCCGGTCCCGCCGCGACGCCGACCGGACCGCCGGGCACCGCGACCGGCGTGCCGACGATCAGATGCGTCTGCGAGTCGATCGTGACCAGTGTGTTGGGCCGCAACGTGGTCAGGTAGATGTGGACGCCTTCGGGGTTCTCCGTGACACCGTAGGGATAGCCATCCGCGATCGGCACCGGCATGGCGCGGTTCGTGGACGGATCGATCATCCACAGTGTGCGGGTGTCGTCCACCACGTAGAGACGGTATCCCTGCGGATGCACCGCGATCCCCAGCGGATGGCCGGGCAGCGTCATCGGCTGACGGGCCGCCTGCCCGGTGCCCGCGTCGATGACCGTGACGGTCCGTGCGTCGAACGACGTGACGTACACATACGGCCGGTCCAGCGCCGCGGCCATCGCGAACGGCCCACGCGGAACGGCGATCCGGGCAACCCGGCGCGATGTCGCGTCGATGACGGACACGGAACTGGAATCGGAGTCGGCGACGTAGACATGCCGGCCGTCGGCGCTCACCGCGATGCCCTCCGGCCGCCTGCCGACCGGGATCGGAGTGCCGAGGACCGCGTTCGTGGCCGCATCGATCACCGACACCGTGTCGTCGGCGAAGTTCGCCACGTAGACCCGGCGCCCGTCCCGGCTCTCCGCGATACCCCCGAACGGGAGATTCTGGCTGGTCCAGATCGGCGTGGGTGGGGGCGTTGGCGCGGCGCCGGGGCCACTCATGAGCCGGGGCACGAACACCGCCCCGAGCGCGCACACGACCACCGACGTAGCGACGGCGATCGTGGCACGTCGGCGCCACCATCGCGGCACGACCCTCGGCGCCGACCGAGGTGGCGATGGCGATGGCGCAGGCGATGGCGACTCCGGTTCGACCGGCACGCGCTGCGGTGCGGTCGTCGGCGTGGCTGTCGACGGTGGCGCGCCGGGCAGGAGGGCGGCTGCCGCGCTGGACACCGACCTGCTGTCGTCGCCGGCGAGGCGGCGGAGTTGTGCCAGCGCCGTGGCGCGGACGACCTCGCTGTTCGCCTTGCGCAGTTGGGCCAGTGTAGCCAGGGCGGCCAGCCGTTCCTCCGCGACGCGGCTTTCGATCAGGTCCCGCACGCGCAGCGGCAGCGACCAGTTGACGTTGTGGGCGATCAGGGTCCTGCCGTCGACGTTGTCCAGCCGCTTCGGGCGCTGCGTCGGCAGTTCCGCGATCACCCGGTCGCGGGCGTACTGGTAGAGCTCGTCAAGGTGGATGTCGCCGTCCTGGTCCAGATCGGCCGAACCGTCCCGCAGCCCTTCGACAAGGTAACGGGTGAACACCGACTGCGTCGGCCGGCCGTTGAATCGTTGGCCGTCGAACGCGTACTGGGTGGCGTCGGACGCCGTGAGAACGGACCGGCCCCTGCCCTCGAACTGCGCCAGCGCGGCCACCGATTCGTCGCCCTTGGGCAAGCGGCCGGCCGGGTACGCACCGCTGTAACAGCAGTCGAGGATGAGGATCTTCTGCTGTGACGGACAGGCGGAAATGGCCTCTTCGATGTCCTCGGCGGCCAGGCCGGTGAACAAGATGCTGTCCCGGTAGGTATCGGTCATGACGATATGGAGGCGGCCGGCCTCGTCCTTGTGGCCGTGTCCGGTGAAATAGAGCAGCGTCAGGTCGTCACGCCGGCACGTATGGTAGAAATTTCCAATCGCCTCGCCGACTTTGTGACGCGGTTCATTGATCATGGTCATGACCTCGAACCCGGCGATCCTCGGGTCCCGCAGGACCTCGGCGAACGACTCGGCGTCGTGGGCTGGTGCGATCAACTCGGCGAAACCGGTGTCGGCGTACCGATAAGTGGCGACCAACAGCGCCAGTCTGCGGCCCATCGCGCCTACCCGACGCCGTGCCGCTGGACACTGTGCCGCTGGACGAAGGCGGCGACGAGTTGCTGCTGCTGGGCGGCGGAGGCGTTGTCCAGTTCGATCGTGTCGCCGTCGACGGTGACTGAGATGCGATGCCCGAGTGAATGCCGGCCCAGCCAGTCACGCAACACCGCGATCGCCGTCGGGAAAACGCCACCGGAGGCGCTCAGGGTCAGGAGTATTTCGCTCAGCGTGACCGGGTCCGTACTCTTCGCGCCGGCGGGAGCTGGTTTTCCGGGCGCATTCCGGATCGAATCGACTTCTAGTTCGGCCAATTCGTCCCGTAACTGGCGGGCCAGCCGTTCACCGGCCTCCGCATCGAGTTCGGAGTTCGGATCGAGAACCACGCGCATGTCCATTGTTTCCCCACGAAATGTCGAGCCGGCCACGCCGATGGTCCACCGGCGTGGCCGGTAGAGCAAGGGTCCGTATACGAATGTCATCTGGACGGATGAGCCCGGCCCGCTGATACGTCGGGCGGGGTGTCCATCTCGGGCGGTCCCGTTCGTCGTCGTGGTGAGATGCACCCAACCGATGCTCGACCCTGCAAGCAGGTCTTCGGGCGACAGGAGGAACCATGAAGTACATGCTGCTCATCTGCGTTGACCCCGACGTCCAGTCCACGTCCAGCGGACCCACGATCGAGGAGTGGGTGGCCGAGGTCGAGGGCACGCGCCTGGACGGTTCCGCGTTCCACTCGCCGAAGGACGCGACCACGGTCCGGACGCGCGGCGACGAGGTGCTGCTGTCCGACGGCCCGTTCGCCGAGACCAGGGAGTTCATCGCGGGTTTCGACATCATCGACGTCAAGGACCTCGACGAGGCGATCCGGATCGCGTCGCGGCACCCGTGCGCCCGGGTCGGCGCGGTCGAGATCAGGCCGTTCCGGGACCTGTGAGCATGACCGTCGAGGCCGAACTGGCCGCCGTCTTCCGGCAGGAGTGTGGCCGCATCGTGGCCACGCTCATCCGGATGACCGGTGACTGGGACCTGGCCGAGGAGTGTGTGCAGGATGCCTTCGCGCAGGCGCTGGAGCGCTGGCCGCGCGACGGCGTCCCGCACCGCCCCGGCGCGTGGCTGACCACGGCGGCGCGCAACCGCGCCCTGGACCGGCTGCGGCGTTCGGCCGTGGAGGCCACCAAACTGCGGGAGGTGCTCCTGGTGTCGCAACCGCAACCCGAGACCGACGACAGCGGCATCGAGGACGACCTGCTGCGGTTGATCTTCACATGTTGCCACCCCGCGCTGCCGCTGGAGGCCAGGGTCGCGCTGACCCTGCGCGCGGTCGCCGGCCTGACCACGGCCGAGATCGCCAGGGCGTTCCTGGTGCCCGAACCGACGATGGCCAAGCGCCTGGTCCGCGCCAAGAAGAAGATCCGCAACGCCGGCATTCCCTACCGGGTGCCACCGGCACACCTGCTGCCCGAGCGCCTCGGTGGCGTGCTCGGCGTGCTGTACCTGCTGTTCAGCGAGGGCTACGCGGCCACTGCCGGTGCCGATCTGGTCCGGCAGGGCTTGTGCGCTTCGGCGATCCGGCTCGCCGGCACGCTGTCCGACCTGATGCCGGACGAGCCGGAGGCGCTCGGCTTGCGTGCGCTCATGCTGTTGCACGACGCCCGCCGCACGTCCCGGCTGGACGACAACGGTGACCTGGTGCGCTTGGCGGACCAGGACCGGGCCGGCTGGGACGCTCTCGGGATAGCCGAAGGCGTGCGACTGCTGGACATCGCGTTGCGTCGGGGTCGGCCGGGTCCGTACCAGGTGCAGGCGGCGATCGCGGCCTGTCATGCGACGGCTCTCGACGCGGCCGACACGGACTGGCCGCAGATCGCGCTGCTCTACGGCCAGTTGGCCAAGTTGACGCCGTCGCCGGTGGTCGAGCTGAACCGGGCGGTCGCGGTCGCCATGGCCGACGGCCCGGCCGCCGGTCTCGCCCTGGTAGACCAGTTGGCCGGCGCGCTGGAGGGTTACCACCTGCTGCCCGCGACCAGGGCCGACCTGCTGGGCCGGCTGGGCCGGACCGACGAGGCGGCCGCCGCGTACCGGGAGGCGCTCGCGTTGGCGCCGACCGACGTGGAACGCCGCTACCTGGCCGGAAAACTGGCCGAAAGCCCTACCGATCCAGGGACGTGACGAGAGCCTCGCGCAGCACGGCCCTTGCGGACACGGGATCGCTGAATGTGTTGGCAGAGCAGAACATTGCGCCCGGTCCGGCGAGGTGCGACCACGCGCCGGCCACCTCTAGCACGATGATGGCCGCATCCAGTTGGTCCGGGCGGACGCCGTGCTCCGCGATGACGTCCGCGACGACGTCACGGACCAGCGCATGGTCGAGGTGAAGGCGGTCGGTGGCCTGACGCCGTGTGACGCTCAACCACCCGGCCGCCGCACTGAAGATGGTGGTGACGGCTGTTCGGAGAGCCGGGAGGTCGGCCAGCGAGTCGAAGTCCGGTGGATCCATGACCCGCTGATAGTCAGTGAGGCGCTGCCGCATATCGGCGCCAGGGTCGGGTCGAGGTGTGATCTCGTACGCGATCAGTCGGCCCCACCACTCGAGCCATTGCTCGCCTGCCTGGATCCGCGCCGGGTCCGTCAACACTGCGGTGTGGTCGGATACCCGGGCCGCGAACGCCGGTGGCACCTCGGGCCTCGGTGGTGCCACGAGGCCGACGGAGTCACGCACGAACAACGCGATGTCCAGCGTCTGGGGATTGTCCAACGACAACCGCCACGATGGTGATCCGGCCAGCTGCATCCCTTGCCCCCTCCGGTTCGCCACAATGTATCACCTGTTTGATACATTGTGACGATGAGCGAGGGGGCCGCGTTCGGATTCGTGTTCTGGGTGCGGCTCGGACTCGTCGCCGTCTGGGTCGGCCTGCCGACGGTGGTGGCGGTCGCGTTGGTGTGGTGGAAAAGGAGCCCGAAGGCGCGGGGCGGTCATCTGGCCGGCATCGGCATCGGTGCGCTGGTCGGGGTGCTGGCGGTGTGGCTCGCGCAACTGTGGCTGGCGCCGATCGCCGTCGTGGCCGGCTACCTGTTCGGCATGTTCAGCGGCGAACTGCGCGATACACCACCGCCGACCGGCCTCGTCCGCGTCGCCTCGCTCCAGCCGAGGACCGTGAGTCGTTACGTGCCCCGGTGGGCGATGGTGGTCGCACTCGTCGCGGCGACCGTGACGATGGTCGCGCCCGCGGTGCTCGCCGTGGTGCCGGCCGCGAAGTACGGACCATGGCATCCGTTCGACGATGAGCCACGGTTCACCCTGCCTGGAGCGACGCTCGCCTGGCCGTCCGCCGAGTTGTGGGCGCCATTGGCGGTGGTCGCCGCGGGTGCTCTTGTCGTTGGCGCGTTGCTGATCCGGCGTGTCATGGGATTGCCGCAGTCGGGCCTGCCAGAGTCGACGCGGCGCAACGCGGCCCGCACGATCACGGGAACCGTTGTCGGCGTTGAACTACTCGCACTCGGCGCGCTGACTCTGTTCACCAGTTCGGGCCTGGCCGTGCCCGGCCCGGTCGGCGGTGACGCCTACCTCGGCTCGCGCATTCTCGTGTGGACCGGCCTTGGCCTCGCGGCGCTCGG
>WNGR01006869.1_pt1 | contig 12107 bp, 14 predicted proteins | sample 5407581 | NCBI WGS metagenome assembly WNGR01 (sample SAMN13153383, study PRJNA577476) | soil metagenome | isolation source: 80 cm soil or saprolite under Garry oak tree replicate 2 | place: USA:California | collected 2016-06-15
AACGGGCCAAGCGGCGCACTTTCACGCCGGGGGGAGCCGCTTGCACGATCTGGCTGCCATCGTCTCGGACGCAGGTTTTTCACAGGTAGAAACGGAAGAGATGCGGCCCCTCCCCTTCTCTGCTTTCCCAGGAGCAGGCTTTGTCCGGGCACACAAAAGCGAAGACGAATAGGCACAGCATGCGAGAAGGAGAGAGCAAGATTCTTCATGAATATCGGGATGTTTCGCACGTTGGCGCACAGAAAGGAAGACGCGGTGTTTCAGCAAAACCACACCATGCATGGTCACTCCCCTATGATGCATTTGAGACATTCAATGAAAAGGGTAGCATTTGAAGTCGCTCTGAAGGAGAAAAAACATCTGGCAGAAGGCACCATGGCTTTCATTTTTGAGAAGCCGAACGGATTGCAGATGAGGGCTGGTCAGCATATCCGCATGACGCTCATCGATCCTCCCGAAACGGATAGCGAAGGCGAGAGTCGCTTTTTCTCCCTCGCCAACGCGCCTCACGAAGCCGATCTGGTGATTGCGATGAGAATGAGGGATACGGCCTTCAAGAGAGTTCTGGGACGCATGCCCATCGGAGACCACATGCGCATCGAGACCCTCCTGGGCAGTCCGCACGGATCATTTGCATTGCACGATGACGCCTCACACCCTGCGGTGTTTCTCGTCGGAGGAATTGGCATCGTTCCCGCATTCTCCCTGATTAAGGACGCGTTGGAGAGAAAACTGCCGCACCCTCTTTTTCTGTTCTACTCAAACCGGCGGCGGGAGGACGCTCCGTTTTTAGATGAACTGGAAACATTGGCAATGCAACATCCCTCCTTCACCTTGATTGCCACACTGACCGAACCCGCAAAGGAGTCCTCGTCATGGGGAGGAGAAACCGGGCATATCGATCTTTCCATGATCAAGAGGTATGTAGATGATCTCATGCCCCCAATCTATTACATCGCAGGGCTGCCGGAAATGGTGAGCGCAATGAAAACCATGCTCACCGCTTCGGGAGTACGTGCCAGGAACATACGAGCTGAAGAGTTTACAGGCTTTATCATGGGCCAGCATGATATGACTCATTCAAATACAAAGAGGATGGGGCCCCTTCTGCCTGTTGCAGTGGTATTGCTGATCATCATCATGGTGAGCATGCATGCCTTTGGTGCCATTATCCTCTCTAAAGCAATCTCTGGGGCATCCTCTCTGAACAATCCGATCTTGTATATCCTGATAGGAGTGGTCTTCGCTGCTCTTGTCCTGTTCAAGTTCAGGCATCCACCAATTCAGCACGCACAAAAAGGGGGGAACCCGAGAAAAGCTGCGGGCTCGCTCAAAGAGCGAGCGGCTGCTGTGAGTTCGCCTCTCCTCTCTTTCCTGGCCAATCTGCATTCCTCGATGCTGCATTCCCTGATGGGTCTCCTGATGAAGGTGATGCTGCTCACGACGGGAGCAGGGGTGATGAGCGCTACGCAGGACTCTCCCTGGATACGGCGGAGCATGCTCCTGGTAGCGCTCCTGACGGCGAGCTTTACCCTCTCTCGCCTGTTGAGCAGAAAACACACCCGCTGGATGCTCCTGTTCCGCAGCATCTCGGTGCTCTTCACGGCTGGGATGATCACCTGGTCCATCGCGACGTTTGGCTTCTAGCGAGGGAAAGCCAGACGCGGCACCCCAACAACACCCCTGCCGGATCTGGTGTGAAAACCAGAGGAGACGCTGCCCAGGCGGCGCGAACGCGGAAGCTCAGTGCTCGTGCGAGCAGGGGGACACAAGGGAATCTCTTGCTCCATGATGCCTCTCAGAATCACGCCAGGCTCGCCAATGGCGCGAGCCGTAGGATGTTTCTAAAGAAGATGCAAAAAAGCTGAGGAGAGGAAACATGCAACCATCGCTTTGGCAGCCATCTGTCGAGCTTTCGGTCCAAGAGGAACAGATTGTGAAACGGATACGGAAAGCGAAACTGTTTGTGTTTCTGCGCCATCACCGACACGAACTGTTCGATGAAGCGTTTCAGCAGGAATTGGCGACCTTGTACCGGAAAGCAGAGCGAGGGCAGCCTCCGGTGGCCCCAGCGATGCTGGCTCTGGCACTGATCCTGGAGGCGTACACCGGGGTGTCGGATGACGAAGTGATCGAGGCGACGGTAATGGATCGGCGGTGGCAGTTGGTCCTGGATTGTCTGGAGACCGATCAGGCTCCTTTTAGCAAAGGAACGCTCGTAGCCTTCCGCCAGAGACTCATTGAAGGGCAGATGGATCGGCGACTCATCGAACGAACCATCGAGATCGCTAACCGAAGTCAAGCGTTTGGGCCACGAGCCTTACGAGCAGCGCTGGATAGCAGTCCGTTATGGGGAGCCAGTCGAATCGAAGATACCTACAATTTAGTGGGCCACGCGATCAAAAAGGTCATGCGTGTGGTAGCTGACCAGCAGGGGCGAGAGCTGGCAGAAGTGGCACAAGAAGCAGGAGTAGAACTGGTCTGTGGGACAAGCCTGAAGGCAGCACTTGACCGTGATTGGGATCAACAGATACAGAAAGAGGAGGCGCTGGAACTGGTCTTGCAGGTGTTGCATACGGTGGATGCTTGGGTGAAGACGCTGACCGATGAAGAGGACAAAGCGATGGCAGAACCCGTCCTGGCGATTGCCAAACAGGTCGAGAAGCAAGATGTAGAAATCAGTGAAAAGGGAAAGGTGAGCCTCGTCAAGGGGGGGGCTAAGGATCGGCGGATCAGCGTCGAAGACTCCGAGATGCGCCATGGGCGCAAAAGCCGAAGTATGCGCGTGGATGGATACAAACGCCATGTGCTCCACGATCTGGACACGGGTCTCATCCGTGCGGTGGGCATCACTCCCGCCAATGTGCCAGAAGCCAGTGTGACCGAAGCAATCGGTGCGGATTTGGAGCGGCAAGGGGCTGATTTAAAAGAACTGCACATCGACCGAGCCTATTTGAGTAGCCATTTGGTGCGGGAGCGCAATGATGAGCTGGAAGTCTATTGCAAAGCCTGGCCTGTGCGGGAAAGCAAATGCTTTCACAAGCAGGCATTTGCACTGGACTGGGAACGGCAAACCATCCGGTGTCCGGCTGAGCAAGAGATGCCCTTTGTACCCGGCGGCGTGGTCCATTTTCCCAAAGAGATCTGTGCAGGGTGCCCCTTGAAAGCGCAATGCACGACGAGCGCCAAAGGGCGCAGTGTCAGTATTCATCCTGATGAAGCTTTGCTTGTCGAATTACGCCAGGCCCAGCAAACTCCCGAAGGTCGCCACAAACTACGCGAGCGGGTGGCGGTTGAGCATGCACTCGCGCATGCTGGTCGATGGCAAGGTCGACGCGCTCGCTATCGGGGTGTGCGTAAGAATCTCTTCGATTTGCGCCGCAGCGCCGTCGTTCACAATTTACACGTCCTGGCTCGTTCCCAGCACATCCCTACTGAGCTTCAGGAGGCTGCGTGATTTCTCGACCGGCTCTCTAGTAGCAGTATGGCAATCGCAATCATGGGCAGGCAGCACAGCAGCATCAGCCCCCAGTGCTTCCAGCCCATCTTGCCCCCGCTCTCCTCCCTATCCATACCCATATGCGCTGTGTGCTGCTCCTCCGGTAGTTTCGTTGACATCTTTCTGCTCCTTTCGAGCTTGCAAAGCCGCAAACGGTTTTCTTGTTCGTCATTCCTAGTGGTCGTAGAAACTGCCACCACCACGAGTTGCTTGAACTTCTATTAAAGAGTATCCCTCATCCAACTGAGGAGAGGCTGAGTTCTGGCTGATGCTTCGCTGAGCATCGAGCAATGCTTTAGATTCTCGGTGCTCAGGCAGTGAGCACCTTTCTGAGCCAGAACGCGCGGAACAGCAGGAACACGCCCAGGGCGATCGCAGAGATGCCGATCAGCCAGAGCAGCGCCAGCACGCCAGCCGCAGGCTGAAGCGCCAGGAGCACCCCAAAGATGAGTGAGATGATACCACTCACCAGGAGCAACCACTCCCTCCTCATGGCATTCCACCGCCGGATCGATGCAGTGATCTTGAAGATGCCCATCACGATGGCCCAGGCCGCAATCAGGTAGAGCAGCACCAATGCTGTGATGTGCGGCCAGGCGAAGGTCATGACCCCCACAATGAGACCAACAAGTCCTTCCAGCAGAAAGACCCACCATTGATCATAGATACCACGCTCTACTACTCCGGCAGCCATCGCGAAGATGCCATCGAGGAAGACGAACGCTCCAAAGAGGAACACCAGGACAAGCAGGCCGATATGCGGCCAGAGAAAGGTCACCAGTCCAAAGAGGACAGCAATCAGCCCCCGTACTGCCGACCCCAACCAGTACCGTCGCGCCTGGCTGAATTTCATTTCCATCTGCATTCTCCTTTCATGCGTGAGACGACGATGCGCGTGGGAGTTGGATGTGGTGAAAGAAGCTTTGCCTTCCAAATCTCCTCAACCACGTCATTTCCTGACCATTCCCGGCTTCACCGCAAGCTCGGCACCCCCGCGCGGAAGCCGGCATGTTCCACCACTTTGGTAAGGCGGTCGGCATCAACCTGTGCCGGATCATACTCGACATAGGCCATTTCTGTGGCAGGATTGACGTAGACGTAGACCACTCCTGCCGTGCGGGCAAGGGCGCGCTCAACGATGAGCGCTCCTCCACCACCGCAACTTAAGTCATCAATGGGTAAGGTGATCCGCTGGCTCTTCATGATTGTCCTCCTCCTCGTCGTGGTAGCAAAGCAAGCGCCACGCTGCAAGACATGTCGCCGGGTCAGAATACGATTCCCCTGGCTCTTCTTGCCTGTTTGTCTTCTCTGTCTTATAGCATGGCATGCTTCGCTGAAGTCAAGCTGAAGCCACGCTGAGGGTTGGCTGAGGAGTGGAAGAGGGAGCCGACGAAGATTTTGTAGGAAGAGGCAGGTGCACACGAACGAGCGTGCCATGCTCCGGCTGGCTCTCAAGCATGATCGTGCCACCGTGCTGCTCAACGATCCACTGCGCAATGGACAGGCCCAGGCCGGTTCCACCGGGATCGCGACTTCGACCGGGATCAGCGCGGTAAAATCGCTCGAAGACGTGTTCCACGTCTTCGAGCGATACCCACACCCGTATCGCGCACCTGGAGCTCAACACCGGTGTCATCATGGCGCAAGCCGAGGGTCACCTGTCCTCCGACAGGCGTATACTTCAGGGCGTTGTCAAGAAGGATCAACAGCAGCTGTGTGAGGCGGTCTTCATCACCGTTGCCCCGGATGGGTTCAAATGGATCGAGGACGAGCGTTTGACCGCGAGCAAGCTGACGGGCCGAACGGAAGGCATCAAGCACCACTCTATCGAGGTCGATGAGGTGATGCTTGAGCGGCACCCCGGCGTCGGCCCGTGCCAGCGCCAGCAGGTCGGCCACCAGCCGCGTCAAGCGCTCCGCCTCTCGCGTCATCTCGGCCAACGCCTCGTCGCGTTCAGCCTCCGGCATGCTTTTGTGGCGATTGAGCAGTTCCAGGTTCCCCTGGATCGCCGTGAGCGGGGCGCGCAGTTCGTGGGAGGCGTCGGAGACGAAGCGCTGCTGCGCCCGATAGGAGCTCTCGATGCTTGCCAGCATTTCGTTAAAGGTCGTAGCGAGGCGAGCGAGTTCATCGCGGTGAGATGGCACCTCGATGCGGCGCGAAAGGTCATGCGAGAGAGCGATAGTTCGCGCTGTACGGGTCATCTTAGCAATGGGGCGCAGCGCCTTGCCCGCGATGGCCCAGCTTCCCACCAGCGCCACGACCAGGCTGGTCAGTCCCAGCATGGGTAACATGATGCGAAACGCCTGGATCGACACGTCAAGCCGTCCGAGAGGAGTCAGCGCTTCGATGTACCCCGAAGAGGTTCCCGCGCTGTGGATGGGAAGCACGTAGACGCGCCAGCGCTGTGCTGGTGTCGTGAGCAGCCCAAAGCGCCGTTCAGGGACGCGGGTGACGCTCCAGTGAAGGAGGGAACCAGCTGGGCCAGCGCGTCATACGCCGGACCGGCTGGCGCGTGCAGAATGGCTCTGGGATCAACAGAGGGGAGCGTCCCCGTGCCAGGCGTGCTCTCCTGTAAAACGCCAGCGGAATTGTAGAGGCGGAGGACGATTTCGAGACTTCCCCTTCCCTGCACAAGGTGCGGCCCGCTGGCAGAGATGGAAGCCTCGGCAACGGCATGACTGGCGCTCGCCACCAGGGTCCGATCAAGATCATCGTACTGACCTCTGGCGTGGATAGCATACGAGAGCAGCGTCAGAAGTGGCAGGATAACAGCGAACAGGGCTCCATAGCAGAGCGCCAGGCGCAGGCGGATCGACATCGCTTATCTCTCTTCCTTGCGCAACACGTAGCCCACGCCACGAATCGTCTGGATCAAGCGCGGCTCCTCCGCGGCTTCTAGCTTCTGGCGCAGTTGCTTGACATACACCTCTACCACATTGGCATCAAAATCATACCCCCAGATCCGCTCGAGCAGCACATCTTTCGAAAGCACCTGCTGCGGGTGGAACAGCAATTCCTGGAGGACCCTGAACTCGAGGCTGGTGAGCGACACTTGACGCTGGCCTCGATGGACCAGGTGACTGCCCGTATCCAGCGTCAGGTCGGCAAAGCGCAAAATTGCTGGATGATCTGACTGGTGCCGACGCAGCAGCGCGCGGATGCGTGCCAGCAGGACATCGAAGGTGAACGGTTTGACCACGTAATCATCCGCGCCAGACTCCAATCCTTGCACCTGGTCAACAGGAGCATCCCTCGCCGTGAGCATCAGCACAGGCAATTGTTCGTCGGCCGCCCGCAGGCGCTCTAACACCTCAAAGCCGCCCAGTCCGGGCATCATCACATCCAGGATCACCAGGTCAGACGGGCGCTCACGCGCAATGGTCAGTCCCTCAACACCGCACCCGGCGGTCTCAACCGCAAACCCCTCATAGGAAAGGCCACGTTTCAGTAGTTTTGTAATAGCCGTATCATCATCGATGACTAATATACGCTGCATCTCTTTGCTCCTCTTAAAAAAGATCTGCCTATGAATACTCAGGTGTGTTCATAGCACCTCGTTCACATGCTAATTCTAATCGGAGGACATCACAAAACGATCACGTTTCTGCCAATCATCTCTCAGAAAGATCACAAAACGCCCGATGAGACCGCGATTCAGGTATTCATCAGTCATACCTCAGCCTGGCCTCAGTTAGGAGAGCTATACTCAGATCAAAAGAAGTCAGGCGAGATGCAACAAACAGCTGCAAGATAAGGAGGCATTCAACCATGACACTCTCACCTTTTGATTTCATCATGCTCGCGGTAGTGGCATTCAAGGGTACCGTTGCGCTGCTCTTCCTCCGTTGGCTCGATACTTCGCCGAAGAAGACAGAGGCGACGGACACCGACGAACGCTTGCGACAGGAGGCGCTATGATGGTTGCGAATACATATGTGAAAGCACACGGAGTTGCAGATAAGGCAGTGGGCAGAGGCCAACCACTGCTGGAACTGCGGGTGGGGTCGCTTCTTGATCTAGGTGTAAAACGCAGAGACCGGCCAAACGAAGATAGCCTCTTCGTCGCACAGGACATCCAGTCCTCCATCTCTGTACCAGCCAAACCGTTCGCTCTCTTCGTGGTGGCAGATGGCATGGGAGGACACACCAACGGACAGGAGGCCAGTCAACTTGCGATTGCGTCCCTGGTCGAGTCTGTGTATGCTTCACTCCGTTCAAAGCAGATGACACCCGATACCCTGCTTCCCCTGCTCGTGGAGGGCGTCCAGCAGGCGAATCAGGTGGTATACCGGCGCAACCAGGAGCGTGGAACCACGATGGGAACGACGATGACCACCACCCTGGTGAGCGGTACAACCGCCTACGTGGCGAATGTGGGCGATAGCCGGACCTACCGCTATCGTCCATCTTCTGGCCTGTCCCAGATCACACGGGACCACTCACTGGTAGCTGCTCTCGTCCAGGCAGGCGTAATCAAGCCTGACGACATCTATACCCATCCCCGGCGCAATCAAATCTACCGCAGCCTGGGTGAAAAACCCACGGTGGAAGTCGACACCTTTGTCGTACCGCTCACTGATGGCGACACCCTCCTGCTGTGCTCCGATGGGCTATGGGAAATGGTTCACGACCCGCAGATTGCAAGCATTGTCACCAATGCGCAGGTTGACCCATCAACGATGGCGAATAGGCTTGTCCAGGCAGCATTGGCAGGTGGAGGGGCAGATAATGTGAGTGTCATCGTGGTACGAGTGAGGAAGACGCAGGATGGGCTTTCCTGACACATGCGACGATGCGCTCAGGCATCCATCCGCGAGAACTCAGCAGACCATCAGCTTTGCCTCAGCCCCCATTCATTTTGGGCGATTATCCTTCTCAACAAAGAAGAGAGGTGCATCGGTCGTGTGGGCATCGCCGGCTCCAGCGTCATCGGCATCGTTCATCCTGATCGAGTGCGAAGCGTTGTGCAAGCGAATGGAGCTGTTTATGCACTACATGTCTTGCAGCAAGAGAAGAATTTGGAGGATTACTTTCATGCATCAATCAAATACCAACGGTGGATCAAGCACACCGCAGCCACCGCCACAACCGTTAACGAACGCAAAAACGCCCTCTGGCAGACTGGATGCCCTGTCCCGTTTGCTGCTCGCGCTCGTGCTCATCCTGGTCTTTGGTGTCGGTCTCTTTGCAGGCTGGCAGTTTGCCAGAGAGGGTGCTCTTTCCAGCGTCCAGCAGTCTATCACGCCAGCGGCTTCTAGCGAAGACCAGATCGCACTCATGCGCGAGGCGGCCCTGGCAAAAGTTCAGCCAAGCGTGGTGCAAGTCAACGTCACGTTATCGCAAGGGGCGGGCATCGGCTCCGGCGTCATTATTGACAAACGTGGCTTTATCGTGACTAATAACCATGTCATCGCAGGCGCGCAACGCATCGAGGTCGCGCTGTTGAATGGAACGAAGCTGACCGCTCAACTGGTGGGAACCGACCCGGCCAGTGACCTGGCGGTGCTGAAGATCACTTCCCCCACCGCGCTCACCGTCGCGACCTTCGGGGACTCGTCAAAGCTCCATGTCGGACACGATGTCCTGGTGATTGGCAATCCGCTCGGGATTACCCAGACGGTGACGCATGGGATTATCAGTGCATTGAATCGCCGCGTCTCTGAGGGACAGGGGGAGGCCACCATTCCTGATGCCATCCAGACGGATGCGCCTATCAACCCTGGGAACAGCGGAGGGGCCATGGTGGACTTGCAAGGCAATCTGATCGGTATTCCAACCCTTGCCGCGATTGACCAGGAATTTAACACGCCCGCTAACGGAGTCGGTTTTGCGATTCCCTCCAATCATGTGCAGCGGACGGTCTCGCAGATCATTGCGTCCCGGCAGAGCAGGTGACAGCAGTACAATCGTACGCTTGCCCTCTTGCACTCTGCGGATCAATGAGATAAAAAGAGAAAGAAGGATTCACGTATGAACGTGTTGCTGATGGAACTGACCATTATGGCACAGGGAGCGCCGCTGCTTTTTGTGGCGTGGCTGTTGTTTCACTGGATTGCTTGTGAGCCAAAGATTGCGGTTGCTCTAGCAGTTGCCTCTCAGAGGAAAAGGGCAAAGTGAAAGTAAAAATCGAAAACCCAGTTCGTACCACCAGTATTGCTCTGCGGGCGTTGATCGCGACGCTCGTTCCGCAGTTCGCCTTTGGGCTGAGCTATACCTGGATTGCATTGTCACCCCATGCACAGCAGGAGGGCTGGTCACCAGTCGTCGTGGGGGCCATTTTCGCCCTCACGCCGCTGAGTTCGGCCATCACCCTGCTGGTCGGCAGTCGCCTGCCAACGATATTGCCCCTCCGGCGCTTATGCTGGGTAGGTGTGAGCCTGCTGGTCGCCGGCCTGGCCGTGGCGTTTCTCTTTCCCAACGAGTTCACGTTCCTGGTCTTTTTCGCCATGCTCGCGCTGGGCGTTGGCTATGGGATCACACTGCTCGCCTCGCTGGCCGCCATCGCCCAGGTCTTCCCTGGGCGCATCGGAACCGCCGAAGGGATGCTGACGGCGGCCTATAGCTTCGCGGCCATCGCCGAGGTTCCGGTGATTGGGTTGCTGATTCCCGGCCATGCCTGGATCGACGCGTTACGGATCGCGGGGACGATCGTGACAGTGCTCGCGGTCATCGCGCTGACCTTCATGCCGAGCCTCCCGCCTTCTCACGAAGATGCTCCAGGAGAGATGGTGCCACTCCACCTGCTCAAACGACCTCGCCTCGGGACCACGGTTCTGCTGGTCGTGAGCGTTGCGCCACTTGGTACGTACGCGACTTCGCAAGTCGGCATCTATGCCCAACATCTGGGATTGACGGCTGTGATAGCAACGGCTGCCGTTGTCGTTGTCGCTTTAGGGAACACGCTAGGCAGACTCATAGGTGGTATGGCCTCAGATTATTTCGGGGTCAACCGTGTGTTGTTGGTGATTGTTCTCATGGACGTGCTAGCAGGTGTCACGCTGTGGCGCGCATCCATCGCGCCAGTGTTGCTCGTCGCTTCCAGCGTTGTCGGCCTGGCCTGCGGTGGTTTGATCGGCGTAGTCCCCCCACTCGCAAAGGATGCTGCACCCAGGACGTTCAATACGGCCTCCAGTCTGCTCTTTGCCGGTTTTGCGCTGGGAGGATTCCTTGGGCCGCTCATCGGGTCCGGCCTGGGCGGCGGCGCAACTGCATGGCTGGTTCTTGGAGTACTCACGCTGATCGGCCTTGTCATCATTGTGCTGCACCTTGCGCAAAGCAACCGGCAGTCCCGGCAGCCGCGTAAGCACGCCGACGAATTGACATCCTCGATACATGCCCCTACTAAGCGCAGTATAAAGAAGTGAAAGAAAGAAAATGACAGAAGGACGATTGTTGTAACAAGAAGCCGTTAGGAGCATACCATGCAAGCAAAAAGTTTTCTTGGCGAGCAGCGCGGGGCAGTCCGCCACTTCTATGCCACGGTCATCCGTGGGGAAGTGAGCGATGCCAACATCCAGGGTTACCTGCGTGCCACCAGCCAGATCGAAGAGATCTGGCAACAGATTGATGACCGGCTGGCAGCATTGATCGCACAGGGAGTTACGCCGTGGGAGGCGTATGCGCAGCTCCGCTATCCCCTGGCGTTCATTCGAGCGGCGCGCACCCTGCAAGTCTTTGTGAAAGAACTGCTCGCTGCCGATGCTACCTTTGATCCACAGACGGAAGGATACCTCCCACACATCACCTATGACCAGGCCAATGCGCTGTGCCAGCAGATTCAACCGGCGCTGCACTATACGCTGGCGGCGCTCAATGACCCGGCATTCGTGCCGGACATTCCCATGCCCCTCGTGTTGGGGCCACGTGTGGAGTATGGGGAGCAGCCCTGCCCGGTCACGCACCTGCAAGGCATGATCGGGGCTGCTCGCGAAGTGCGCGAATGGGCCGCCGGGCTGATCGCACAGTATACCAATGCCGTCAACGGGGTCACAGTTGCTGTACCAGAGGAGATCTCGACGCATATCAAAGCACTGCAAGGTAGATTAGCGCAAGCCGACTCCCAGTTGCGCTTTGGCACCGATTTTGCAGGGCAGGTCTCGCAGGGACAGGCCACTCCCGAGATGCATATGCAGGCGGAAAACTCCCTCTGGGATGCGCTGCAAAGCTACTTCCTGCTCAACCAGGCCGTGGCTCTGCCGGAAGTGCTGCGCCCAGGCCAACCCTTTCCGGCAGTCAACCACCAGGTGACAGCACCGGGCTTCTACCAGGATATGCGCATCAGCCCGGATGACCTCTGGCGCGTTGCCGCTCCCACTGCTCGCAGCGAACTGCGCGGCACCGAGTTTGGCACCAGCGAGATGCGAGAGATGTGGCAGAAAATGGGGGGTATCCTCACGGCCCGTGTGCAGCAGTACCTGAATGAAGTCGAAGCAGCGGTTGCGCGGGGCGACGCCTATCCCATCGCAGCCATGGCCAACAGCCCGTTCGAACCGATCTACCGCACGCGCCGTCCGCTCGATATCGCCGGAATGACCGTCCCTGCTGCCGACGAATTTCACTGGAACTTCCACCACGACGACATCGAGTTTACGCAACGTTTCGGGCGCAC
>WNGR01010369.1_pt1 | contig 12106 bp, 6 predicted proteins | sample 5407581 | NCBI WGS metagenome assembly WNGR01 (sample SAMN13153383, study PRJNA577476) | soil metagenome | isolation source: 80 cm soil or saprolite under Garry oak tree replicate 2 | place: USA:California | collected 2016-06-15
GGAGTAGGGATGAAGGCCGGTTTTGTTCTCCTGCTCGTTGCACTCGGCAATTCGCCATTGCTGCTTGGCGATAGCTGTCCAGCATCAGTTGCCGCCAAACTTTCTCAAGTGTCTCGGTATCTGGATCACGGTGACTTTGACCCTGCTGAAGCGGCCCTGAAGCAGGGGCCGGCTTCATCTTCGGATTGCCCGGAACTTGTGTTGCTCAGGGCACGGATCGCCGCTGGGAAAGACGACTCTTCAGGGGCCGCGGACCTTTTTGCCCGTTACTTGCAGGCAGCACCTGAGGATCCGAAAGGATACGCGTATTTTGCGCGGATGCTCATTGATTCGGGTGATTATGCGCGTGCGGATGAGATGTCTGCGATTGCGATCGAAATGTCGTCGAGCGATTCGGCCGCACTTGCGGTCAGAGGCCAGATACTTGCGATGAGGGGCGATAAACAGCGGGGAGTAGAGCTCCTCAGCCAGGCCTGCAGGCTTGATCCCGAGGATGCTGAGGCTGCGTTCCAGCTTGGATCAATTTATGATCGCGCCAAGCTCCCAGAGGACGCGATCAAGTATTTCAAGCAGGCGGCGGAGCTTGATCCGGAAGATGCGCGAGCCTGGGATTATCTGGCATTGAACCTGGAACCGCTGGGACGGATCAAGGAAGCCGATGATGCATACACAAAGGCTTTGAAGGTGAATCGCGAGGGCCCGCACTATGATGCGTTTGCCGATTACAACTACGGACGCTTTTTAATGAAGGCGGGAAACCTGTCCGCAAGCAAAGCCCACCTTGATCGTGCCGTGCAACTAGTGCCGGACATGCGAGCGACATGGTACGAGCGCGCAAAGCTGGATCTGCTGATGAAGGATTTCCAGGCAGGACGCCGCGACGCGGAGAAGGCAGCGAGCCTTGCCGATGCAGAAGGCATTATTATCGACCTGCAGGTTTACACAATCCTGGAGCGAATCTATCGTCGTCTGGGCGAGACTGAATTGGCCAACAAATACGCGGAGTTGGAGCGCACTACTCCTCCGCCGGTTCGTGGAGAACGCCACTAGGTATTCATGAGAATCGATCGCAGGAAATTCCTCACCTGGTCGTTGGCCGCAGCCAATCCTTTTCGCTCGATCGTGGCCGGTGCTGAATTGCTGATCGCTCCAACTCCGGCGAAATTAACGCAGCCTCCGCTCCCTGTCTTTGCCGACGTGACCGCACAGTCAGGCATTCGTTTCAGGCATCAGGCGAGCAAGACCAGCCGCAAATATCTTCCGGAATCGATGGGGGCGGGCGTGGCGATGTTTGATTACAACAACGACGGATTGCTCGACCTATTTTTTGTGAACGGAGCAGCTCTTCGCGATCCCATGCCAGAAGGAGCGGTGCCGGACAAGACCGAGCCACGGTACTGGAACAGGCTCTATCGCAACAATGGCGACGGGACCTTCACTGACGTAACCGAGAAGGCCGGTGTGCAGGGCCACGGATACGGTATGGGAGTGGCCACGGGCGACTTTAATAACGATGGCAATGTTGACCTGCTGGTTACAAATTCGAACGGCAACATTCTTTATCGCAACAACGGAGACGGAACATTCACGGATGTGACCGCGAAGTCAGGTGTTGGGGGGAGTGGCTGGTGCACTGGAGCCGCCTTTGTGGATTACGACAGGGACGGCCGCCTGGATCTCGTGGTAACGCGCTATGTCGAGTGGAACTTCGGAATGGATGTATATTGCGGAGAACATCGCGCCGGCTACCGTGCCTATTGTCATCCGAATCAGTTCAAGCCGCTTGCCGCGCTGGTGTTTCACAATAACGGTGATGGCACGTTTACCGATGTCTCCGATCGCTCCGGCATTGCATCATCGCCGGGCAAAGCTCTCGGCATTGCCGTGAACGACTTTGATCGGGATGGCTGGCCGGACATTTTCATTGCCAATGATTCTGTGCCAGAGCAACTCTTCCGCAACAACCGGAATGGAACGTTTACTGAAGTGGCGCTGATATCCGGGGCGGCTTACGGTCAAAATGGGGGAGTCTTTGCGGGAATGGGCACAGACTTTGCGGACTACAACAATGACGGCTGGCCGGATATTTTTGTGAACGCATTGGCCAATCAGAAGTACACGCTTTTTGAAAACAACAAGGGCGGATTTGAAGACGCGAGCGATCGCACCGGCATTGGAGGCATTACCATGCTGCACTCCGGCTGGGGAACAATGATGATGGACTACGACAACGACGGCTGGCGCGATATCTTCGTCGCGCAAAGTCATGTGATGGACAACATTGAGCTGACTGAGCCCGGTCTTCGCTATCGCGAGCAGTTACTGCTGATGAGAAACAATCGCGGAGTATTCCAGGATGTGTCAGGTAAAAGCGGAACCCCCTTCGCAGCGACTATGGCAGCGCGCGGAGCGGCCTTCGGCGATCTGGATAACGATGGTTTCATCGATGTGGCGATCAACTGCAACGATGGCAATGCAGTGATTCTGCGGAATCGTGGCGGGACTGGCAATCACTGGCTTACGCTGCACCTCAATCGCGATGGGATCGGCGCGAGCATTCGGATGGTAGCGGAAGACGGTAGCGAGCAGTTTGCCTTTGTCACCACCGCTGGAAGTTACTTGTCGGCGAGCGACCCGCGTGTTCACTTCGGGCTGGCCAACTGCAAGAGGGTCAAGCTGATCGAGGTTCATTGGCCAAGCGGCATTGTGCAGCGGCTAGAGTCGATTACGGCGGACCAGATTCTGACAGTGCATGAGCCCGCACACTAGATCATCCAGCGATTGCTTTGGGTTTATTTGGGCACTCGGGTGAACGGCTGCTTTTTCAATATTCCCCGGCTCTCTTGAATGGTCACGATTTGTCCCGATTTCACATCGGAGAACGTTTCTGTCTTGCCATCGATCCAACGCACGGAAACCGAGACCGATGTAGCTTTTCCCACTCCGAAGTGGAGGCGCATGTCGCTTTGAGACATGAATGATCCTCCGCTGCGCACTTCATCCATCTGCTTCATATTTTCAGTAGTGAGAATTACCCGAGCGCCGATTGCGTCCGCACCGGAATCGGTAATTGCCCGCACAAGCAGGGAATTACCAAGGCGTGGGGCAAAGTTCTTGAGGAGCGTCGGCAGCTCACCCATGTTCAGAATGACAATTTCCTGATCGCCGTCATTGTCCAGATCTCCGACTGCGAGACCTCGGGAGGAGTGTGTCGCGAGAATCCCCGGGCCGCCAAGGGAAGACATGTCGAAGAACTGCCCGTCGCGACGATTCCAGTAGAGGAGACGCTGTTGTTTGAATCGCTCCCCGGTCGCGGCGTTATCAACCTCGGGATAGACGTGGCCATCAGCGAGAATCAGATCGGGCCAGCCGTCATTATCAAAATCGAGAAAGGCCGTGCCCCAGCCTAAATACCGGGTGTTTACGGCCAGGCCGGTGTCCACGGTTCGATCAGAGAAATCATTCTTGCCATTGTTTTTGTAAAGTGTGTGGGTGTCGTCGGCGAAGTTTGTCTTGAAGATGTCGAAGAAGCCGGTGTGATTGTAGTCTCCCGCAGTGACACCCATGCCGGCCTGCTCGCGCCCATCTTCGTTATAGGAAACGCCAGCGCTGGCGCCGATCTCTTCAAAGGCCGTTCCCTTCAGATTGTGATAGTAGAGATTGGCTGTGGAGTCGCACGCGACGTAGATGTCTGGCCACCCATCGTTGTCGAAGTCGGCGACCAGCGGGGTGAAGGCGTAGTAATTTTTTGGTGTCGTGATATGCATTGGATCGGAGACGTCGGTGAAGTGCCCATGGCCGTCGTTCTCGTAGAGCGATATGGTTTCTGCTGGAAGACCGCGCGGCCCGCAGAGCACGGGCAATCCCTTCCAGATGCATTGGGACTTGTCTCCGGCGCGCGGTGTTTTGCTGATGTCCAGCTCAACGTAATGCGCAACTACCAGGTCGAGATGTCCGTCGCGATTGAAATCGACAAAAGCGCATCCAGTGCTCCATCGCGCGTGGGTTGTTGCGAACCCTCGTAACTTCGCTTCGTCGCGAAACGTTCCATTGCCCTGGTTGTGATAGAGGGCGTTCTGACCCCAGCGGGTTATGAAGACATCGGTATTGCCATCGTTATCGATATCGCCCGCGCAAACGCCTTGGCCCCAGCCACCGTCTGCCATGCCCGCCCTCGTGGTGACATCCTCAAACTTCAGCCCCCCAAGATTGCGATAGAGGTGCGGTGTTGGAGGGGGAATCTTTTCGTCGAGATAGTTGCCATTGATGAGAAGTATGTCGGGAAGGCCGTCGTTGTCGTAGTCGAAGATCGCTATGCCATTTCCTGTGGTCTCCACGATATACTGCTTGTCGTGGTCGGCCCCGGAGATATTTACTCCTTTCAATCCGGCATCGGCGGCGATGTCCTTATAGTCGACAACAGGCGGTTTCATGCCGGGGGGCAGAGGCCTGGCCGGAGCAGCGACGCCATTGCCGGTAGCCACACCCATCTGCTGTGCCTGGCAGAATGCAGCGGTACATGCGGTGAACATGCCGAGCCCAACCAGCACCACAGAAAAGCGAGTTGCAGACCGCAGGGGAAGTCTCCAATGAACAGCTTTCATCAGCGCTACGATACCATACGTTTGTTTTGTGGCGCCTGTGTGACCATTTCCGTTTCTGAAAACTCGGCTCTGCAGTTTCGCAGCACGGCGCACGTCTTTCGCGGCGTTGTTGCGATCGCTCTGATGCTGTGCAGCATCTCCTGCTTCGCGCAGCAAGCCCCAGGTTGCAAGGGGCCGGCGGAACTGGACCGAGCGCTTGCAGTGCATCCTTCCGCCGCTGTTTACGACGCGCTCGGCGCCTACTTTGCGAAGCACAGTCAGAGGTCTTGCGCAATCTCTTCTTTCGAATCTGCGGTGCGGCTGTCTCCAGATTCCTGGGAAGCTCATTACAACCTGGGTATTGCTTTTTACAATGAGGGGAAAACGGAACGCGCGATTTCGGAGCTGAAGGCGGCGCTTCGGCTGAAGCCTGCGACGGTGCAGGTGCGCCTGGCGCTTGCCACTGCGCTGAGTTCGATCAACAGAAATGATGAAGCTGCGGAAGAGTTCAATGCAGTACTCAAGGGCGATCCAAAATCGATTCCGGCGCTGGACGGCCTGGCCAAGATACTGATCGCGAGTGGGCGATATTCTGCGGCGACTGCGCTGCTGCGCGACGCTCCTGCAGACGAGGTACTGCAGGTGGATCTGGCGATTGCCTATTCGAAGAACGGAGATCTGGCGAAAGCCATTGCGACGCTCTCGGCGATCGTTAAGGCGCACCCCGACTATCCGCAAGCGCACACAAATCTCGGAATCGTCTACACCCAGCAGAACGAATACCGCGAAGCAGCCCGGGAGTTCGAAGAGGCTCTTCGTCTCAACCCCGCGGACGACGAGGTGCGCTCCTCGTATGTAAAGGCGCTGGTGATTCTTGCTCAGTTCAACACCGCGGAACCTGTTGTCGCGGAGTATCTAAAGCGCAAGCCGGGTGACTTTGACGCTTTGTATCTTTCTGGCGTGGTCGATCGTGGATTAGGGAAATATACCGACGCCGAGAGGCTGTTGCAGCATGCCGTCAAATTGAATCCGAGACACTCCGACGCTCACTACAATCTTGGTTTCGTGCTGGCGAGACTGAGCAAACCGGCGGAAGCGCGCGACCAGTTCGAGGAGGCGCTGAAGCTGAATCCTGACGCCAGCGAGGCGCGCTTTCAGCTTGCAGCCGTACTTCGCACTCTCGGCGAGCAGGATAAGGCTCGCGAGGAACTCAACGCTTTTCAGCAAAAGAAACAGGAGAGCGTAAACCAGGATATTGCAGGCACGAAGGCGAACCAGGCGAACCAATTTCTGGAATCCGGCGAGGTGCAAAAAGCCATCGACCTTTATCGCGCATCACTGGCCGCAGATCCTAACAATGGCCGAACCTACTATGATCTGGCCTTGGCACTCGACCGGCAAAAGGATTACGCGGCAGAGCGCGAGGCGCTGCAAAAATCAACATCTCTTGATCAGAAGTTTGCACCGGCTCACAACCAGCTCGGGTTTCTCTGCCTGCAGTCAGGCCAATCGGCTGAGGCCGAGAAGGAGTTGAAACTCGCGGTGTCGCTCGACCCGCAGTATGCCGAAGCGCAGAGCAATCTCGGCGTGCTTTATGCTCAGCAGGGAAACAACAGCGAGGCCGAACGCCTTTTCCGGCAGGCAACCGAAAACAATCCTCAGTATGCGCAAGCCTTCGTGAACCTTGGATTGACTCTTGCTGCGGAATCGCGCTTCGAAGATGCAGACCAGGCGCTCCAAAACGCGCTCAGAATTCAGCCCGCTAACCCGTCCGCACTCACCGCACATGGGATGGTCCTGGTGCGCCTGAAGAAGGCTCCTGAGGCTATCGCCGCTTTCCGCAAAGTGATCGAACTAGACCCTAAATCAGAGGGCGCGCACCTGAATCTTGGAATTGCTCTCGCTGATCAATTTGACCTGGTTGGCGCTCTCGCGGAATTTACCGAGGCCGTGAACCTCAATCCCAACTCAGCTCCAGCTCATTACAACAAAGGCCGAGTGCTCGTGGATCTTCGGCGCAACATCGAGGCCAAGCCCGAGCTCGAAGCTGCCTGCCGGCTTGATCCAACACTGGCTGATCCCTGGTATTTGCTCGGTTTGATCGCTAAGCAGAACGGAAGTCCCCAGGAGGCGATCTCGCTTTTCAAGAAAAATACGGCACTCGACCCCGACAATGCCGACGCACATTATTTGTTGGGTCAGGAGTTGCTGCGCATTGGTGACGCGAACGGAGCTATTGGCGAGTGGCGCAAGTCCCTGCAGATTCATCCCGACTATGGAGAAGCGCTCTATAACCTTTCCCGATTGCTCAGCAAGACCGATCCGGAAGAGGCGAAGCGGTTGAATGCGCAGTTTCAAAAACTGCAGGCGGACGAACACGTGATGGATCGTGCGCAGACGCTGGGGAACTTCGGGTTGGCTGCGGCCGATGCTCGCAACTGGCCCCAAGCGATCGATCAGCTGAAAGAGGGCCTGCAACTCTGCGGAGATTGCAGCGCGAAGGCCCTGCTGCACAAAGACCTGGGCCTGATCTATTGCCGCTCCGGCGACCTGAAGAATGGACAGACGGAGTTGATGGAGGCGCGCAAGCTTTCGCCGAACGATCCTGACATCGCACAGGCACTTCAGATGCTCTCGGCGCACCTGAACTAAGCACGCGGTGGTTATGCCTGAGTTATTCAAGGCGCTTGATCGCGACGGATTTATCTGGGGTAGACGTGGTCTTCAATTCACGCCACGCGGTGATGACCCACTCTGCCGTCTTCTCTTTGTGGCAGACGAGACAAGCGTTCGGGCTCTCCTGCTGGCCAAATCGAAGCGTCATCTCTGCATTGGGAATGTCGTCGATCTGATGGGTGCGCGCGCTGAAGGTCAGGGCATCCATGATTCGCGGCATGTGACAGGAAACGCAGCGACTCCCCTCAGAAGCCACACTGTGATGGCTATGCGCGGCAACCGCGGTCTTGTCCTGAAACTTCGTATGGCACCCGGTGCACATCCTGTCCGGATCATCCTTGTATCTCAATGAGGTCTGGTTGGCGGAGAAGTCGCTACCATGCGGATCGTGACAAGTGCCGCAACTCACTTTGCCAACCTGAAAGCATTTAGTTCGGCTCAATGCTTCCACAATGAAAGTTGTCTGGCTGAAGCGCCCATCTTTATAGAAGCCTTTCCGGGTGAATTCGCCGAAGGGAACACTGGCGTTATGCAAGAAAAAGTTTCCGGTTGTGGAGTAGTTCAGCTCGCCGTGAGGTCCAGGCTCACGCAAGGTCGATTGCATATGACACTGTGCGCAGATGCTGACGTATTCAGTGTTGCTGATGTTGCGGAAGTTAACTGGGGGATCCTGTGGCGCCTTGCTGTAATAGTCCCCGCTCGCCATTGCGGCGACATGATCTGAGGAAGGCCCATGGCACATCTCACATCCGACTCCGGACTCTCGAAACTCCAAGCCGTCCGGCGCCAGTCCGCCGCCTGTCGTATTTCGGAGCTGACTTGTATGGCATACGGCGCACTTATCCTGATAACTTGTCGAGCTATCGAGTCTCTCGAAGTTATACGGGTCAGAGCGCTCTGTTCCGGGTCCGTCGAGCGATCGCCAGTAATTAATCCATCTCTTCTCAATCAAGCTGTATTGAATAGGAAAGACATGAATCTGGCCATTGGGCAGTTTGGTTGCGTACGCCTGCTGCCATTTGGATCCGATCGTGTAATCGACCGGATAGCGATGCCAGGTTCCGTCGGATTGCCTGATCTCAAAATAGTGCCGACCCGAGGATAGGACCATTCTTGCGAAGAGTTTATGCTCGACACCGGGCCTGGTTGTGAGTTTGCCGTGAACATACTGGACGTCATCTCCGGTGTAGTATTCGTTTCTATTTTGGAAATCACCGATTACGTTCTGGGGTTGATAGGGACGAAGCATTCTTGCCATTCGGGTATCAGACCAGTTGCGATAGATCTGGGCGTGGCAAGTCTTGCAGGACTGCGAGCCTGCGTAGCCGAAAAGCTTGCTCCCTGAATCGGATGCGAGGGCATCGGGCAGCGGCATTGGTTGTCGAATGGAGTGCTCAGCGGCGCGCAGAAACTCCTCAAACGAGCCTGCGGGAGGCGGCGATTGCCCGCTGTAGATCTCCTTCAGGCTGGCAAGTGCTCGCGGTGCGTATTCGCCTCCCGCCGCATACACGGCAGCGAACTCTGCTTCTCCGGCAGAAAGGTTGCCGCTTGAGATGTGCGCCATTCCAGCAAGATACGAGATCTCCGGGTCGCCTGGACTCAGCGTGCCAGCCTTCGACAGCGAAGCGAGGGAACCCGCCAGCAGTTCTTGTCGAGCCGGACGAGACGGTTCCTTGAGGGCCTTCTGGAGTTCGGCGCGTCCGATGGCAAAGTGAGCGATCGCCTGTTGCCGGCGTCTGATCCTGGGCCAGTCCTCCTTCGGAACGGACACGGGATTGGCAAATTCATCCAGGTACCGCAGGGCATCCTGGGCATTCTTGATGGCAGCGTCATTTTGCTTCTGACGCGCCTGCACGTCGGCGACGGCAACGAGCAGGAGCGGATTCTCTGGAAAGAACTCCAGTGACATCTGCGCAAATTCCAATCCACTCGTGTATTGAGCGGTATCGAAACTGCTCTGGGCCGCAACCTCATAAGCTTGCGCGAGGAAAGCCGAGTGAGGATACTGCTGAACGAACGCGGTAGCTCGGAGGAGCAGGGAAGAAGGATCGAGCTTTTCAAACAGACCGAGGAAAGCGGCGCGTTCCCTTCGGTCAGAGATCTGATCTGCAATTGCTCCCGGTTGCCTCGTTCGGGAGGTAATGTTCGAATCAATGTCCTGCGCCCGCACGGAGAGCGTGGTGAAAAGCACCAGAGCACAAGCAGCACTTCACAGGTTTCCACCGCGCATGGCAAAGATGGTCTTCGATGCAGATGAAAAATGCAAGTTTGGATTTCAGTTACGAGACAGTCCGCACGAATCAGACACTCGAATCGGGTCACCAGCTATGCAATCGCCGGCGCGGATCTTATTCTATTCGTTCAGGGTTGCCGCACGGTGACTTGGTAACAAACATCATGAGATCGATGCTCTCTTTGGCCGGCTCTTTCTCTGAGTGGAGGCGCGAACTACCAATTTTGGCTGAATGATAAAGGACTTCTTGCGTTGCGGCTTTTCTGATTCGAGGAGCGACAGGGTCAATCGGGCCGCGCGCTCCCCGATGAGATCGGTTTGTTGGTCGATGCTTGAGAGAGGAACACGCAGTTCGGAATCGTAGTGGAGGTTCCCGGATCCAATGACCGCAATGTCGTCTGGTATGCGCAAACCCGCCTCGTGAATCGAATGCATTGCCCCGATGGCCATGGGATCGTTGAAGCAGAAGACACCGTCAGGGCGTGGTTTTAGGGCAAGCAACTGCATCATCAAATATGCCCCGCTTTCTCTGCCCTGAACATCGGCCATCGGCGTAGTCGTTACGTAACCGGGAAGACACTCCATGTTGTGTGCTGCCAGGGCGTTTGTATAGCCCTTGAGCCGACCTACTCCCGGACTGATGGTCCGTCCACCCACGTGCGCAATTCGCTTGCAGCCGATCTCGATCAGATGCTCAGTAGCCAGCCTGCCGACCTCTACGTCATCGACACCAATGAAATCTGCGTCAAGATCGGGGAAGTTACGATCTATCAGAACGAGTGGGGGCCCCTGCTGTTGGATTCTCTGAAAGAGAGTGGAATTTGGGCGTGAAGAAGCTACCACGAGAGCATCGATCCTGCGGCCCAGGAGCCGATTAATCTCTTGTTCTTCCAATTCGGGGTCCTCTTCAGAGGTCGAAATGGTGAGGCAGTACCCTTTCTTCAGAAGCGAGCGTGAAAGCGCTTTTGCAACTTCGGCGAAGAACGGATGCAGGAGGTAGGGAACGACCAGGCCTACGAGGTAGGTCTTCCCGGTAACCAGCCCACGGGCGGCAATATTCGGCGTGTAGTTGAGTTCTTTTACGCGATCCAAGACCCGTTTGCGAGTCTCATCGCTTATGTCTTCATGATTCCGCAGAACTTTAGAAACGGTAACCACAGAAATGCCAAGATCACGTGCAATATCCCTCATGGTCACAGGCATGGCGGAATTGTAGCACGTGAATAGAAAGGTAAACGACATCGGTAATTCGCCGGCTGCCTTGTTGCTTCGCGATCGGTTGCGACTTCGCTTCAGCGCATTTCATTCTGTAACTCGGGTATAGGCTCGGCACACGCGGAAACGGGAACCATATGCTGCGCAAAGCCGCCGTTGGGATTCAAGGCCGCGGGGAAGTGGCAGGGTTGATTTAACTTTACGAACGTGCGGCCTCTTACCCTTCCACGGGAAGTTCGGAAACGAAGCCGTGGAAGGTTCGGTCGCGGTCCGCCGATAAAGCAAAGGCCGCCTGATTTCAGACGGCCTTTCATGTTGATTTTAGTTGCATCATCTTACGCTGCGGACAGGGACGGACTACTTGCCGGAGAGACAGCCCTTTTGGCCGGAGCTGTTTGGGTATCCTGTGCCTGCGGTGAAGGCGGCATTGGACCATTCACCTTGTATCTTCCACTGGGATCCGTTCGAGAACGTTACCAGTGGGGCGCCGAAGGTCCAAGCGCATTTGTCTCCATTTTCAGCGCCTCTGCTGTCGTACCAGGCGCCAGGACTAGCGGGGTCTGTTCGTGCTTCAGAGAGTTCATGCCCGCTGACATTGGCGATTGCTGCCAAACCCTGGGAGTGCAATCCAGACGTATCGTCTGGGTCGCAGCCTGCGTCGCCGTCCAGCTTGAAGAAGTAAGCAAACTGAACGGGAGTTCCGCCGCAGGTTCCATAGCTGTGCCAGGCGCAATAGTTGGCATTGCCACGTGGCGTGTCGGCGTAAACGGCGTAATAACCATTGCCGCTCGAATCGGGGGTACCAATGGTTCTGCACACTTCCGCCAAGATTGTGGAGTGCTGCCGCCCCCAGCGGATGCCGAGGTATCGATGATGTGTCCAAGGTGCTTTGTGCTGGCTCCGACCTGACCATTGGTGCCGGTATATTCGTCTGAAGTGGCAGAGTAGTTGGATCCTTCGGAGCCTATGTACCATGTATCCATTCCGGTGATCTTGTCACCGCTGTAGCTTCCCCAACTTGTCCCCCAGAAGATATCCTTTGTAACGGCAGTCGTCATGATCTTGCCGCCGTGATAGGTCATGTTGACGTTTCTGGTGCGGGCCGTTCCTATCCTGGCGTCGTTGGCGGCGCGCGCATTTGGTTTAAATCCGCGAGCCCAGTGGATGCCCAGCATGGGCGGTTCGGATTGAACATTGAGATTCTGCGCCGGCGAAGCGGTCGTTGTCGATTGTCAGAACGCGAGTCCCGTTGCGCAAAATACTAGCCAAACATATTTGAAATTTGCCCCGACCGGTCGTCTGTCCGATGATCTTGTTGTCAAGACGAGAACACTGGAGGGCGACCGGTGGAGACATTCACAAGGCTGTTTGGCAGCCTGCTGCTTTTTGTATATCACTG
>WNGR01006871.1_pt1 | contig 12105 bp, 10 predicted proteins | sample 5407581 | NCBI WGS metagenome assembly WNGR01 (sample SAMN13153383, study PRJNA577476) | soil metagenome | isolation source: 80 cm soil or saprolite under Garry oak tree replicate 2 | place: USA:California | collected 2016-06-15
GCGGACGTAGAACGCTCGCTGGCGTTTTATAAGATGATTCCCGGCGTCAAGGAAATCGTGCACCGGCCCGGGGAATTTGCCCTGCTCTCTGTAGGCAAGGGGTTGCTAGGGCTATTGAAGTACGGGGCCACGCATGTGGAGTTTGGGACATCGGATGTGGATGGGTTGTACCAGCATTTGCAGGAAGTAGGTTTTCCGGTAGAGGGTGCGCCGAGCCAGAAACCGTGGGGGGAGTATACATTCACGGTGCATGATCCAGATGGGCACGTTTTGGAGTTTGACGATTCGCATGGCGTGTAAAGCAAGTACGATGCTGCTTATGAGAAACAATCGTCTCAAAGATCACCAGGCCTCCACAGTTCGTAACGCTTGTCGTAACGATTTCGAGACAGGCATATGGTAATATACTATCTGGGTAAGCCAGAGTTTGTAGACAAGATCGTCGTAATCTTCTTTATATTTCACCATTTGGCCTATGGGCTTGAGCAGGGGCAAGCATTCAGGTTAGGCTATTTCAGCTCCCTTGTTTTGTTTTCAGTCACCTGTACATCTTTATCCCAGGACTTGATAAGCAAAGTAATGAAGGCTTCCAGTTCTTCAAAAATGATCTCCCCTGTAACGAGCATCCTGATTATTTCGGCTGGCAAAGAAACATGCTCGTTGCGATATGCATATATTTCTGCTGACACCATTTTGTCCAGGAAGCAAAACTCTGGGAAGTCGTCAGGATGTTCGAGCCTCCACCTCCCTGAGTGAAAACCAAGCTCCAGCCCTTGGTAATCTGGTTCCATGCCAAGGGTGGGGTGTAAGTTTCGATTATTCCACACCTGGGTCAATTGCTCAATGTTTTTTGTGCGTACTTTTGTCCGTCGTGTCAATCCGGTTCACCGCCTTTCAATCCAAAGATCAACGTGAAGAGCGCCTGAGTGGAGACCAGGAAGAAGTGAGACTTCATCTCGCATGCGCCATAGTCGAAATAGCTTCCGATGCCTATACTATAGCATGAGAGGCACTCCTCTATTCAGTTAAGCTACCCCTTTGAAACCAGAGGGAACAAACAAGAGTGATAGACGTATATTTCTTCTCTGACAACTCACGCACAACGAAGATAACTGGGACAGAAAAACAAGGAGGCCAACCATGCTCTGGTATTGCCGCTTTGAATGGCATGCACATACGACACGCGAACAGGTTGCCCGGCGGGTGATCGAACAACACCAGGCTGGAGGCAATCGCCACCCCGAAAGCCTCAAAGGCTGGTATAACCTGGCTGGGGGGGGAGCAGGCTTCTTACTGGTGGAAACCAATGAACCCCGCGAACTCACCGCGCTTCTGCAACCTTTCATGGATCTGCTCAGATGGGATGTTCACGCTGTCTACGCTCTGGATTACGATCAAGAAATTCAAAGGCTACAGCAAGTTGTTCAACAGAAACGCTAGCATTTCCATCATCATCGGCTGGGGCTGGATCACGCTCCTCGCCGCTCGGCTGCTAAGCAAAACCCGCTTGCCGGTTGAAAGACACCCCTCACACTTCTCTGATTGAGGCACTTCTGCCGAGCGAACCGGCTGGCCGCATGACACCACCTCAGGCCACGATTTATCGTGGCCTGAGGTGGTGTCATGCGGCCAGCCAAAATGTAGCGAGACCCACAAGGGGTCTCGTGGGGGCGCGGCAGGGAGGTGGAGCTACGCCACAGCCTTCACTCTCCTCATATATGGCCGTGTCTGCGTAACCAGCACCAGCACAATCACCCCGATACCTGACACAACATGCGGCAACCACACATTAAGCGGATGATTCGAGAACCCAAACACAAATGGTGAGACCGCCAGTAAAGCAGCAGCAACCACATCGATAATCAAATGCACCGGCATCGGAATAAACTTCAGCACAGGCAGCCCAAGCTCATAGTTTGTCAAAAGGCTGTAGAGAATCAGACCAATACCAAGCACAATCGGCAGAATAACCGCTGCACCTCCCACAGATGCAAACCCAAAGACGAAAGGCGCGGCAATCAGAGTAACGCCCCCAATGTAATCGAAGCATGCATGCAACCATGTCGGGACAAAACGAATTGTGTTCATAAAAACTTCCTTTCTACCTGAAGTAGTTGATCGGCTCAGCAATGATAGAAAAATCATTTTTCCTTGACTCACTGCCGTTACGTAGCAGAGAGGAGCTTCTATCCTCCTGCTATTGCTACATACGTGATGTGCGAAGAGCCAGATCAATGCACTTCTGGTCTTTCAGATAGATGGAGCCTACTTCTCAGTCTTTGGTCTCCCATGTGGAGCGAGACCCGTCTCGACTTCAGCTTTGTACTTCTCAATTGCTTCGAGTGTACTGTACCATCGTCTCCCTCGCTTGACTGCTGCAATTCTCCCCTTTCGCACAAGCCAGCCCAGGTAATCAACCGAATATCCCGATGGTTGAGCTAAGACCGAGAGTGACTGATAATTCTCATCCGGTAACGCTGCGCATGCTTCCAGGTAGAGGTCAAACCCCCCTTCAATCGCCTTTCCTATGAGATTCGCTAGTGGACTATAGCTGCCAGTGTTGCCTGTATTGAGTGCCTGGATGTGCTGCCTTCGATAGCATTTGAATGGTAGGGGTCCTCGCTCTCTCTTTTTGACATGTTACATTTAAATAGTTACATCTTTAATGTTACAAGTCTACCGTTGCATCATCTCAATCGTCTTCCGCACAATCTCCACAAAATCCGGCTTAATGCTCGCTCCACCAACAAGCGCCCCATCAATATCAGGGTGAGCCACAAATTCACCAATATTAGCAGAAGTAACACTCCCACCATAAAGAATACGCAATGCTGTTGCCGCCTCGCCACCATACATATCCCCATAGAGTTGGCGAATGAGAGAAATAACTTTCCCCGCACCTTCAGCCGTAGCAGCCTTCCCCGTACCGATAGCCCAGATCGGTTCATAGGCAATCACAACCTTGTCTGCCTGGTCGGCAGGAAAGTTTGCAAGGCTATGTTGCACCTGGGTGTGAATGACCTGTTCCGTTCTTCCAGCTTCATACTCTTCCAGGTGTTCTCCAATGCAGATGATAGGTCGCAAGTTGTACTTAAATGCAGCCAATGCTTTCTTGTTTACCATTTCATCAGTTTCGCCAAAATAGATTCGGCGCTCAGAGTGACCAAGGATCACTGTTGTGCATAGTTCGCATACCATAGTAGGAGATATCTCGCCTGTGAAGGCTCCTTTCTCCTCAAAATACATATTCTGTGCACCCAATTCGATGCGTGGAAAAAGTATAGCATCCAGCACTTCGCGCACAACCCCCAACGAGATAGCTGGTGGACAGAGAATACACAATATGTCGGAATACTGCCTCACTAACTGTCCCAGTCCTGGTACAATCTCCAACGCAAAACTTGAGGCATCCCGAGGACCATAATGCATCTTCCAATTTCCTGCAATGATAGCAGTACGAGATGGTGTCGTCATGATATTCATCCTATGGTTTTGTATGGTTGTGATTTTGCCCGGCATCCTTAAGGATGCCGGGCAAAATCACAACCATATTACCCTATTTATCCTCTAATGCCGCCACTCCCGGCAAGGCCCTTCCTTCCAAGAGCTCAAGCGAGGCACCTCCACCTGTCTAGACATGCGTCATTTTATCGCCTGCACCGGCCTGGTCAACTGCTGCTGCAGAGTCGCCACCACCAATAATAGTGGTTGCACCATCAGCAGTCCGCTCGGCCAGAATCTCGATGATCGCATCGGTTCCCTTGGCAAAGGCTGGCATCTCGGCCACACCTAACGTCCCATTCCAGACAATCGTCTGTGCACTTTCAAGTACCTGGCGGAAGGTTTTGACGGTTGTAGGTCCGATATCCAGAATGCGCCAGCCTGGTTCAACCTTGTCAACGGAGACTACTTTAGAGTTTGCATCCGCAGCAAGGCGATCAGCTATAACAACATCGGTAGGCAGTAGAAATGCCAATGCATGTTGACGCGCTTTGGCAATCAACTCTTTGGCAACGTCCACTTTACCTTCTTCATAGAGCGAGTCACCGATTTCGTAGCCCTCTGCCTTGAGAAAGGTATTAGCCATACCGCCTCCGATGAGCAGGCTGTCAACCCTGGCGATCAGCCGTTCCAGGACAGCGATTTTGTCTGAGACTTTAGCCCCGCCGATAATCGCTGTGAATGGCCGCTTGGGACTCTCGAGCGCTGACCCCAGAAAGTTGATTTCCTTCTCCATCAGGAAACCTGCAACGCCTGGGAGATAATGGGTAACTCCCTCTGTTGATGCATGTGCCCGGTGTGCTGTGCCAAAGGCATCGTTGACGTAGAGTTCCCCTAGAGACGCAAGCTGCCGCGCAAAATCGGGATCGTTCTTCTCCTCTTCCTTGTGGAAACGGAGGTTCTCAAGTAAGAGCACCTGGCCAGGTTGCAGCGCTTTTGCCTGGGCCTCCACTTCGGGACCAATACAATCTGTTGCCATCTGTACCGGTCTGCCCAGTAACTCACTTAGTCGTTTTGCCGCCGGTGCCAGGCGCATTTTATCAACAACCTTCCCATCCGGTCTTCCAAGATGAGACATCAGAATAACGCAGGCTCCGTGATCGAGGAGGTACTGTATAGTAGGCACAGCTGCTCGAATACGTGTATCATCAGCGATATGCTGCTCAGCATCCAACGGCATATTGAAGTCAACACGCACCAGCACCCGTTTCTCGGCAACATCAATGTCGCGAATCGTTTTCTTATTCATAATCTATACCCCTGGATGAGATGGAGAGGCGCAATGCTTGTGCCTCTCCATCTCATCCTAAAACCCCTTCTCACTAATGAAGTGAGCGAGATCAGCAACGCGGCAGGAGTAGCCCCACTCATTGTCGTACCAGGCAACAACCTTAACCATGTTCCCGCCAAGAGCCATCGTCAGGAGTCCGTCTACGATAGAGGAGCGTTCGTCACCACGGAAGTCACTGGAAACGAGCGGCTCTTCCGTGTAGCCGAGGATACCTTTGAGAGAACCTTCGGCAGCCTGTTTGAAAGCCTCATTCACTGCTTCCTTTGTGGCTTCTTTACGCACGTTCGCCACGAAATCGACCACCGAAACCGTAACCGTCGGCACTCGCAAAGACATGCCATCAAAGCGACCCTTCAGTTCGGGAATAACCAGTGCAAGTGCCTTCGCTGCACCAGTTGTGGTAGGAATGATATTAGTACCGGCAGTGCGTGCGCGGCGCAGGTCTTTGTGCACCTGGTCAAGAATGCGCTGGTCGTTGGTGTACGAGTGAATGGTGTTCATCAAGCCTCGCTCGATACCAAAGGCATCGTTGAGTACCTTGGCAGTAGGAGCCAGGCAGTTGGTGGTGCAGGAGGCATTAGAGATAATGCGGTGCTTAGCCGGATCATACATATTCTCGTTAACCCCAAGCACAATCGTGATATCTTCGCCCTTGGCTGGAGCAGTGATGATCACTTTTTTGGCTCCGCCTCGCAAATGGGCTGCTGCCTTTTCGGCATCGGTGAAGAGACCCGTCGACTCAATGACCAGGTCTATACCCATGTCACCCCATGGAATCTGGGCGGGGTCTTTCTGTGAAATGACCTTGAGGCTATGTCCGTTCACAATGATAGCGTCAGCGGTGGCCTCGATTTCGCCAGGGAAGTGACCGTAGGTGGAGTCGTACTTCAAGAGGTGAGCGTTGGTCTTTGTATCGGTCAAATCGTTCACGGCGACGACTTCCAGGTCTTTGGGATAGTGTTCAAATATAGCTTTGAAGGATTGACGCCCAATGCGACCGAAGCCGTTGATGCCTATACGAGTTGTCATAGAAAATGTTCTCCTTTTCTGTTGTCCTTAGTTAGCTCGGTAGAAACGCTTTCCACCAGGACACTGATCTAGCTTACTGAAGTAGAAGCGAGTATTACAAACGAATGCAATTAACTCACTACAGCAAAGTGTAGAGCCTGTGTCACACAAATCTATCACAGACATATACCTGCATCCTTACAAAATCGTCACGTTTCATGTTTCACGTGAAACATTGACAGGCAAAGTTTGGGCATCCCTCAAAGTAGATGCGGGATGCCTTGTTCTTCACGCTTGCTGCCTCTACTCGTATTAACCTGTCAAAAGCCACTTACTACACTTCCCGCCTCTTCTTTCATCCTACCAGGCTTCTAAAAGAGTATCATCTCTTCCTGGCACGGTCAAGGCAAGTACTAACATCCGGGACAGGGATTACGCCAATTGAGAAACGAACATAATCATCAGTGTAGGCAAAGCCTGATCCTGGAACTCCAGCAATACCTGTTTTCTCGAAGAGGGAGAACGCATCTTCTCCAGGATTGAGCTTGCTCCAGTTGTAGACGGTAGCATCATCATCGATGTAAATCTGCTCAAACAGGTGCTGCTCCTCGTTAATTTGTTGCAGCTGTGCAATGAAACGCTTACGTCGCAAACGATACAGGCTGCGCATCTTTTCCATGAGCCAGGGACGTGCCTGAATCAGGAGATAGTATGCCATGAAACGCAGCTGCCACTCAGCAGGGAGCGAGGCCATGCTATTTGTCCAGCCAGGATTGAGCAGTGGTGCAAGTGTCGGATCGCCCATTGTCACCCAACCTAAACGTTCGCCGGTCAAAGAAAGTGTCTTCGAAAAACTACTGACGAAAATCGTATGCTTTAGAGCATCAGGTGAGGCAAAGGTTGCCATCCGTGCCCGGTCGTCTTCAGGTTTTCCTGTACCAATATATGCCAGGTCGGCAAGGATGTGGATATTCTGGCCTGCCTCACGATACTTTCTGAGCACGGCATGGATGTCGTTCAGTTCCTCTGGAGTAAAGGCAAACGTGGTGGGATTGTTTGTGACGGTGAGGTAGATGACGCGAATATCTGGAGCTTGTTGCAGTGCCGAATCGAGTTGTGATGCCGTAAGTTTGAAGTGATCTTCTGGCAGAGTCTGAATATGGTGTAGGCGATAACCATACGATCTTGCTTGCCATTCAGGAACACCAAAGCCTGGAGCTGGAAAGAGTACAGCCACGTCTGAAACGTTTTGATCACGATACATCTGGCGCAGACCACGTAAGGTTTTATCGATGCTGTCCATGGCTCCCAGGCCTAGGTGTACCTGGTCGGTCGTAACAGAGATACCCCATTGTTGCATCTCTCCAGCCAGCCAACTCCGCAGGATGGGGTTGCCAACTCCCATAATATCGTACACACGCAAATCGATCTTGTGCTCCAGCAGCAGCCGCTCACATTCCTGCATTTGCTCGCGTAGCCAGAGATACGTTTCGCCTGAAGCAACACGCCCGTTTATCTGCTCGTTTGGTAGTGCCAGTCCTAATTCTTCGACGAGTAGCCGATAATCGCCGGGACCACCTGGTTCCCCTTCACATTCGATAACCCGGCGTAGATCCACGTCGCCAATTGTACGGTTCACAATCTCGGCTTGTATTATCTCTTCAGAAATGTTAAGTTCCCGGCATCGGCGTTCAAGTTCACCTACCATGCGGGCCATTACACGAATTGGCCCGGCACCTTGTTGTAGAATAGGCCGATATCGGAGAAACAATTCATGGCGTAGCTGCCGAAGCCTGGCACGCTGTTCCCGTAACGAAAGCGCTGTTTTGACGGAAGAGGTAGGCGAATCCACAGGTTTATTGTGGGTAATCACCAGCATTACTCCCTTCATGTGCGCTTCACACGCACATCTTCTCTCAGGTGCAATCCCCGTTGACTACACCTCTGTAGAAGTGTAGCACATTTCTACGTCTTTAAGCAAAACCAGCCAGGGCCCTCTATCCGTTACCTCAACCAGAGTGTTTCACGTGAAACATGGAAATGTTGGCATATATTATAATCCGAGAACAATGTTTCACGTGAAACATCCTTATTCCGACATATCAAAAACACCCTCTTGTACTGCCTTTGTCAATACCGCAATGTCAGGTGCCAGAACACGATCATCTTCGAGTTTTGGTATGAAGGAGCGCACAAGTTCATATGCTCGCTGGACACCTGCGCCAGGTTTCAGTGGTTTGCGGAACTCTAACATCTGTGCAGCACACATCAGTTCGATGGCGATCACCTGCTGGGTCTGCTCCAGAATGCGTTGCACTTTATGAGCGCTCGTAACACCCATACTGACGAAATCCTCCATCCCAGCACTGGTGGGAATAGAGTCGATGCTTGCCGGGTGTGCCAGCACCTTTATCTCGTTGACCAATGCGGCGGCTGTATATTGTGCGATCATAAAACCGCAATTTAACCCTGGATTCGGCGTAAGGAAGAGGGGAGCACCACCTTCATCCCAATCATGTGGCCCCATCAAGTTGTAAATGCGCCGTTCAGCGAAACTTGCGACATGAGCAAGTGCGATAGCCAGGACATCCAGTGCTAAAGCCAGTGGTTGCCCATGGAAATTGCCACCGCTGAGCACATCTCCATCCTCTGGAAAGATCAGTGGGTTATCAGTAACAGCCCCTAACTCGCGCTCAAATACGCTAGCGCAATAATCAAGAGCGTCACGGGCTGCTCCAAGAACCTGGGGGGCACAGCGTAGAGTGTAGGGGTCTTGTACGCGAGTACAATTCTGATGACTTTCGTTGATCTCACTATTACTTACCAGTTTGCGTAATCGAGCAGCGCTGACCTGTTGTCCCACCTGTCCCCGGCGTGCATGGATGCGTGGATCCAGTGGAACATGACTGCCCATCAATCCCTCGATGCTCATTGCACAGGCCACCTCTGCTGTGCGTAGAGTAGTCTGCGCGTCTATCAGCGTTAGTATCCCGATGGCCTCCATCAGGTGCGTTCCGTTGACAAGTGCTAACCCTTCTTTTGCATGCAGTTGCAGAGGATTTAATCCTGCCTCGCTCAAAGCCTCCGCTCCAGTACCGCGTCGTCCTTTGTAGATCGCCTCACCTTCGCCAATCAGAGTCAAAGCCAGGTGTGCCAGCGGTGCCAGATCACCACTCGCCCCTACCGAGCCTCGTGAGGGAATGAGAGGATAGATGCTGGCATTTAGCATATCAATCAATAACTGGACAATCTGGGTACGCACACCCGAATTGCCGCGAGCCAGACTTGCTGCCAGCAGTAACATCATAGCCCGTGTGACCTCCTCGCTGAGAGGTTCACCAACTCCTGCAGCAGTACTGCGAAGCAGGTTTATCTGGAGATCTATCAGTTGTTCATGTTTAATACTAATCTTGCTCAGATGCCCAAAACCGGTAGTGACGCCATAGATTCTTCGGTCCTCAGCAGTAATAGTGTCGATCACTGCCCGTGCTGCTTCAATACGTTGAATAGCATCACTACTCAGCTTCACTGGTGCATAGTGCCGCGCAATGGCAAGTACTTCGGCGGGAGAGAGTGCCTGCCCGGTGATTATTACGGTTGTAGGTAATTGATGAATATATTCTGTCTTCATCAGAGAAGTTTCCTTTCTGGCTTCGTTGCTCTTCATATGCATTGTAGCAAAAAGAAAATAGAAGTTGTAGGGGCAACTCTTGCCAGTACTCCCCTACATTTGGTGATGTTTCACGTGAAACATCACCAAATGTAGGGGTATTCCTTATATGTACCTGGAAGCTCATGCTTGTACTGTTCTCATATTTGCCACAATCTGTGCAAAAGGTGCAATGATCATCAGGATAAGAGCAGTGATGAGGAGAGGGAGGTTAGCAAATCGAGTGAGCAGTGCAAGTTGGGGAGGAGTGAGTAAGACTAAGAAATAGAGACTTTGTGCCAGGCCTGTATATTTTCCCCAGGCCGTTGAGCCGAAACGTACTGGATGGGCAAATAGGAAGTAGCTTGTTAATGCTGCAAAGAGTGGAAGCAGAAACCGTACCAGCATGATCAGTCCCAACCAGAGTGGAAGAACAGCATTCTGAATGAGGATAATGGTGATAGCCAGGTACAGGCAAAAGTCTGCTTCACCATCAGCAATCTGTCCCAATTTACTTTGTGTCCTTGTATAATGCGCAATTTGCCCATCGAGGATATCAGTAACAACTCCAGCAAGGAAAACTGCCAGAGCTAACCAGGATGGGGTATTCAGACCGCCGACAAGTCTCCCAAGAAGATATGAGGCACCCAATCCACGTAGCCAGGTGAAGGTGTTCGCAATACCGACGACTGGCAAGAGTTCACTATCTTTCTCCTGACGATTCAGACCGAGATGCCAGAACAGGTCGCTTTGTTGCCAGGTGACGCAGAAGAGAAAGCCGGGGAGGAGACGAAGTGTTGCAACAGGATCCTCAAGCACAAAATTGGTGATAAGGATAACTATTGAAAGTATACCGACCAATAGCGTTATACATATCCAGGAACGTTTCAGGGTAGGATGAGCATCCGCTGTTCGACACGACATCTCCCAGGAGCGCCCAAAGAAGCGTATCCATGCCAGGGGACTGAACTTTTCGTCGCGGAGTGTCGTGAGCAAGTCTACGACAAATTGGTTTTCGCTGTGGGCGGTCTGTGCCATGGAAAATGTCCTTCTATCAGAGGTTATGTTCCACGTGAAACATCTACATCTATTCCTTCCTGTACTGCTTATGGAACCTCTATGTTTCACGTGAAACATAGAGGTTCCACAACATCTGACCCTCAGAGAATCCTCTGTTTTGTGAACCAGCATTAACTAGCTATAACCAGGACTGAGTGAACCAGGTTAACGCCGAAATGATAACCGATCTCATGGTAATCCTGAATGGACCAGAGCGTTAACTCGCAGTGCTTGCCTACTTCTATACTGCCAATTTGATCCTGTAAAGCAAGTGCACGAGCGCCGTTGATAGTTGCAGCCGTTAACGCTTCTTCCAGTGACATTCCCATGTTAGACATTGCCAGCCCCAGTATCATCTGCATATTTTCGCAGTAGGAAGTGCCGGGGTTAAAGTCTGTTGCCAGGGCTACATGGAGTCCGTGATCAAGAAAACGGCGAGCTGAGGGGTAAGGAGTACGTAAGGAGTAAGAGCAACCAGGTAGAAGTGTTGCCACCACACCTGCCTCACGCAGAGCGTCCAGATCAGCATCACTGGCAAAGTCAAGGTGATCGGCGGAAGTTGCACCAAGCTCTGCTGCCAGCTTTGCACCACCGGATGGACTCAACTGGTCAGCATGGATTTTGACCTGGTAGCCTGACTCTTTTGCACGAGTAAGAATGCGGCGGCTCTCTTCAAGAGAGAATGCCTCTCGTTCACAGAATACATCGCAGAAACGAGCAAGGCCCACAAACGAGGGTAGCATCTCCTCAACGACCAGGTCTACATACTCATTGCGTTTCTCTCGGTATTCAGGTGGAATAGTATGTGCGCCCAGGAACGTAGGCACAACTCGCACACGGCTATGCGCTTGGGAGGGAGTTGCTTGGAGCGCATTGAGGTTATTGATAATACGCAGGCAGGTCTCTTCTGTAATTGTGTCCAGGCCATAGCCTGTTTTCACCTCTACAGTCGTCGTGCCACAATGGCGCATAGTATCAAGTCTCGCTGTAGCCAGGGCCATCAGTGTCTCTGCATCTGTACTACGGGTTGCATTCACAGTTGTGAGGATACCTCGTCCCTGAGCCAGGAGTTCAGCATAGCTCACTCCGCTACGACGAAGATGAAATTCTTCTGCCCGATCTCCTGCGAACACCAGGTGAGTGTGCGAGTCAACCAGTCCAGGAGTGACAACAGTCCCTTGGGCATCAACAACAGTTATACCATCAGTGCGAGAACCCGTTTTGTGCTGGAACATTGGTTCAGCGTCGTCATCTGCACCAATCCAGACAATCACGCCATCATGTGCTGCTATTGCTGCATTTGAAATAACCTGTAAGGGACCACTTGCTCCGGGAATGGGTTGTTGTGCAACGGTGACCAACTGTTTAATATTGCGAATGACTGCGTTGGCCTGAATCAGCGGTTGGGATGGATTGCGTGCCATACTGATACTCCTTCAGATGAGTTTCTTTCTCTCCCTTTTATAGCACCTTAGCAAGGCGACTGCAAGGGGCTTATGGAGGAAGTCCCTACCATGCGACCCTTGCGATCACCCTGATAACAACCCTGGTTTGTGGTGAACTTCCCTACCAATCGCACTTGCCCAATACTCCTGGA
>WNGR01010097.1_pt1 | contig 12105 bp, 7 predicted proteins | sample 5407581 | NCBI WGS metagenome assembly WNGR01 (sample SAMN13153383, study PRJNA577476) | soil metagenome | isolation source: 80 cm soil or saprolite under Garry oak tree replicate 2 | place: USA:California | collected 2016-06-15
GTCGAGGCGATTCGGGCGGGGGCGATTGGCTACCTGCACAAGGATACCCAGGCCGCCGAACTCCGCACAGCCATCAAAGCTGCCGCCGCCGGGCAGGTGCACCTCTCTCCCCAGGCCGCCGCCTATCTCCTGGGTGCCGTCCGTATGCCAGAACGTCCCGAACCCCTGACCCCGCGTGAAATGGACGTGCTTCGCTTGCTCGCGCAGGGGCAATCGAATAAAGAGATCGCCCGCACCCTGCATCTCGTCGAGGAAACCGTCAAAGACCATGTGCGTCATATTCTGGCCAAGCTTGGCGTTAAGAGCCGGACCCAGGCAGTACTCGCGGCGATCCGGTTGAGAATTGTTTCTCCCCAGTCGTGAGCGCAGGAGGAGGCACCAGATCATGCGTGGGCCGGGCCAGGATAGCAGCACGAATGCAGGCAGAGGGAGAACGCCGAAGCAAGACGAACGCGTCCCTATGCAGCAAGCAAGAGCAGCGCCAGGATGGCGACGTTCTGCCAGTGATAGTCTGCTGGCCATAGCAGGAGTCGCCCTGGTCACCGGCGTCATCGCTGCCACGCACCTGTACCCGCGCCTTCCGAGCAGCGCGTTGACCTATCTGCTCGTGATCGTCGCACTGGCCAGCACACGGGGACACTATGCCGCAATCCTGGCGGCCCTGCTGGCCAGCTTCTCCTTTAACTTCTTCCTGGCTCCCTCGCCCAACGAGTTTGCCTTCGCCGAGCTGGAAGACCCGCTCGATCCGGTGGTTTTCCTGGCAACGGCCATCGTGACTGGGCATTTGACCGCAGCACTGCGCCGTCATGCCGAGCAGGCGAGGCGCAGAGAGCGCGAAGCACGCCTCCTCTCCGAACATGCGCAAGAACTCGCCGCCCTTCAGGAACGCCAGCGCCTCGCTCGCGAGTTGCACGACTCGGTCTCCCAGGCCCTCTACGGCATCAGTCTGGGGACCCATACCGCCCTGGAAGCCCTCGACAGTGATCCAGGCGAGGCAATCGCCCCGCTAGAGTACGTCATTACCTTGGCCGAGGTGGGCCTGGCCGAGATGCGTGCCCTGATCTTCGAGCTACGCCCCGAATCCCTGGCCACCGAGGGGGCCATTGCCGCGCTCACCAAACAGGTGGCCGTCTTGCGCTCTCGCTACAAACTCACAGTTGATGCGCAGCTGGGCGAGGAGCCGGCTCTCTCCCTGGAGCGCAAACAGGCGCTCTATCGCATCGCCCAGGAGGCTCTGCACAACATCGTCAAGCACGCGCGTGCTAGCACAGTCCTCCTCCGCCTGAACAGGCAGGACGGCAAGCTGATCTTAGAAGTATGCGATGATGGGAAGGGCTTTGACCCGACCGGGCCGTTCCCCGGCCACCTCGGGCTCCACTCAATACAGGAGCGTGCGGCCTGGCTGGGTGGCACCTGCTCCATTGAGAGCGCCCCGGCACAGGGTACATGTCTTCGTGTGCACATTCCCACACACGACGAGCCTGGGTCTGCTGTGGAAGAGGGCGAACGACACTGAGAAGAGACCCCTTACTTCCCCCTTTCGAGTGAGGTCCCCTATCCCCCCAAAGGGGGAACAAAAACACGCCCAATGAGGGTAGCCTTTTCCCATCTTGATCATTACACTAGAGAGAGAGTCACGTAAGGTGCCACGAAGTGCCAGAGGGCGGGAAATTCAGGCGGAATAGGCCTCTGAGGAGCACCAGAACGAAAAAACACGGTGAGCTACGAGATGGCTTCTCAGGCTAATCGATGAGGGAAGGAAGAGCAGTTCGTGACGCGGAAAATTCCCTGAAAAGACACGTGTTTTGCATCTATTAACGGAGCCTATCCTGAGAGGATGAGGACATTGACTGCGCCGGGAGGTCTCGAGCCATGATGCATTGGATCGTTGGATGGAGCCTGAAGTTCCGACTTTTCGTAGTTGCTCTCGCCGTGGCGATGATGTTCGTTGGTATCACCCAACTTCGCAACATGCCGGTGGACGCCTTACCTGAGTTCGCGCCCCCATATGTGGAGGTGCAGACCGAAGCCCTCGGGCTTTCGGCCCCCGAAGTAGAAGAATTGGTCACCCTCAACCTCGAGGAGTTGCTGAACGGTACGCCGTGGCTTCAAACCATGCGCTCCACGTCGGTCCCCGGGCTCTCGTCGATCACCCTCATCTTCCAGCCCGGGACCGACATCATCCGTGCACGGCAGTTGGTGAGTGAGCGCCTGAGTCTGGCGTATGCGTTGCCAAACGTGGCACAACCGCCTGTCATCCTGCCGCCCCTATCGGCGACGAGCCGGGCCATGATCGTCGGCCTGTCCTCGAAGCAGGTGTCTGCGATCGAGATGTCGGTGCTCGCTCGCTGGACTATTCGGCCTGCCCTGTTGTCCGTCTCGTCGATCCGAAAAAGTTGCAAGCCCACCATGTCACGCTCGATCAAATCGTCTCAACCACCGGCAATGCCTTGTGGGTGTCGCCACTCACCTTCTTGAACGCATCGACGCCCGGTAGCGGAGGGTGGATCGATGGACCCCAACAGCGGATCGAGGTCCGGCACGTCTTGCCTATCTCATCACCAAAGGACCTCGCCCAGGTGAATGTCGAGGATACGACGTTGAGCCTGGGTGACGTGGCCGCGGTAGTGGAAGATCATCAGCCGCTCATCGGGGACAATATTCTCGCCAACGACAGTCCCGGCCTCCTGCTCGTCATCGAGAAGTTCCCAGGTGCCAACCCAGAGGATGTGACGCGGGGGGTCGAAGCAAAGCTCGCTGAGTTGCAGCCCGGCCTTTCCGGTATACAGATCGACACCAATATTTTCCGGCCAGCGAACTTCATCGATATGGCGATGGGCAACCTTACCTGGTCGCTGCTCATCGGCTTTCTTCTCCTGGTGCTCGTCCTTCTCGCCTTTTTTTACCACTGGCGTGTCGCACTGATCAGCCTGGTGGTAATCCCGTTGTCGCTGGTGACGGCGGGGCTTGTGCTTGACCTGCGCGGCTCCACAATGAACATGATGGTCCTGGCGGGGTTGCTGATCGCCGTCGCCATCGTCGTCGACGACGCGATCATGGACGTGGAGAACATCGTGCGACGTCTGCGCCAGCATCGCCTGGAGGGGAGCGACAGGTCAACGGCGAGCATCATCCTGGAGGCCTCGCTCGAGGTGCGCAGCGCCATGATCTTTGCAACGCTGATCATCCTGCTGGCGCTGTTGCCGATCTTCCTCCTAGGGGGCGTCTCCGGCGCCTTCTTCCAGCCGCTCGCCATCTCCTATGCGCTGGCCTTGCTGGCCTCGCTGGTGGTGGCGCTGACCGTCACGCCGGCGCTTTGTCTGCTCCTGTTGCGCAATGTCCCGCTCGAGCGGCGCGAGTCCCCCCTCCTGTGCTGGTTGCAGCGTGGTTACGAGGGGTTGCTCATGCGGCTTATTCGCGTACTTCGCCCGGCGTTTCTCGCCATTGGTGCCCTCGCCACCAGTGCCCTAGCATTGGTCGGCCTCGCGATGTTGCCCTCGCTTGGGGGAATGCCAACGCTCCCTTCGTTCAAGGAGCCAAATGTCATGATCCGGTGGCAGGCTCCGCCGGGCACGTCCTATCCTGAAATGGCCCGGGTCACGACGCTGGTCAGCCGCGAACTGCGGACCATACCGGGGGTGCGTAACGTTGCAGCCAATGTAGGGCGTGCCGTGCTGGGGGATCAGGTGGTCGATGTCAATTCCGCCCAGCTTGTGGTCAGCATCGATCCTGCCGCCAATTATGACGCGACGGTGGCTGCCATCCGCAAGGTGGCAGGCGGCTACCCCGGAATAAGGAGCGAAGTGCAGACCTACCTGAAGGAGGCCACCAGCCAGGTGCTGACGGGAACGAGCAACGATATCGTCGTGCGTATCTCCGGCCCAGACCTGGGTGTCCTGCGCAGCAAAGCCGAGGAAGTGAGGCGCGCCATTTCGCAGATCAACGGTGCCGTTGATGTGCATACGGAGCTGCAAGTCGAGAAGCCACAGGTGGATATCGAGGTGAACCTTGCCAAGGCTCAGCGCTATGGGCTCAAACCGGGTGATGTCCGCCGGGCGGCATCTACGTTGGTAGCCGGCATTGAAGCCGGGAGTCTCTTCGAGGAGCAGAAGGTGTTCCAGGTGGTCGTGTGGGGTACGCCACAGACGCGCTACAGTCTGAGCAGTATCCGTGATCTGCTCATCGATACGCCCGACGGCGGCCAGGTGCGCCTGGGGGATGTGGCCGACGTGCGCATCGTGCCGACCCCGAACCTCATCCAACATGAAACCGTCTCGCGTCGCGTCGACGTGGGGCTCAATGTGCGTGGGCGCGATCCCAATGCCGTCGTGAGTGACATTCAACAGCGTCTCTCGGCGATCAAGTTCCCACTCGAATACCGTGGGGCGGTGCTCGGGGGGTACCAGGAGCAACAGGCTGATCAGAGAAACCTGCTTATCTTCGGTCTCGCCGCTGCCATCGGAGTCTTTCTCCTCTTGCAGGCGGCCTTCGGGAGCTGGCGCCTGGCAGCGCTGGCCTTCTTCACTCTGCCATCAGCCCTTCTAGGTGGAGTGCTGGCGGCGTTCGCGGCTGGCAGGATGATCCCGTTCGCTTCGTTCGTCGGCCTGCTCGCTGTGTTCGGGATAGCAATACGCAGCATCATCATGCTGATCAAACACTACCAGCATCTTGAGCAGCACGAAGATAAGCCGTTCGGTCTCGACCTCGTTTTGCAGGGGACGCGGGAGCGGTTCGCGCCGATTCTGATGATCGCGTTAGCGGTGGGGCTGGCTCTCATGCCGCTGGTGATTTCCGGTAGCATCCCCGGTCAAGAGATTGCCAGCCCGATGGCCATCGTTATCCTGGGTGGCCTGGTCACCTCGACGCTGCTCAACCTGTTCGTTGTCCCTTCCCTGTACTTGCGGTTCGGTGCTAGATCGCACGCACGCGCCTCAATGGAAATTCCGCAAGTTCACCATGAAAGCAGTGAGGCGGCTATCTCTGAAGCTTACACGACGAGGAGGAATCCAGATGTGGCATAGAAATCGCTGGATGATTGCGGTACTGATTATCGCTGCTGCTCTCACACTTGCGGCATGTGCGGCACAGACGCCCCGGACGTCAGAAAGTCTCACCAGCAGCCCACCCGCCAGGGTCGAGCGTATTGTGGGGACGAACTTTAGTCGCGTGATCTTGACCGCGGAGGCGGCCAAACGGCTCGATATCCAGACAGCCCCGGTTCATGACGCGCAAGTTCGAGGGAAGCTGCGGAAGGTCGTCCCCTACGCTGCGGTGTTCTACGACCTGAACGGCGCAACCTGGGTGTACACGAACCTCGAACCCCTTAACTTCGTTCGCGCTAGCATTAGTGTCGACTACATCGATGGTGATCTGGCTGTTCTGTCGGATGGTCCACCCTCTGGCACCGAGGTGGTGACCGTCGGAGCGCCTGAGTTGTACGGCACTGAGTTCGGGGTCGGGCAATGATCGCGCAAGGAGGTCTTGAGCCATGTTACGTTGGATCGTCAGATCGAGCCTACACTTTCGCTTCCTGGTGATTGCTGCCGCCGCGGTGATGATGCTCCTGGGCACCAAGCAACTTTTCGGCCTGCCGGTGGATGTCTTTCCCGAGTTCGCGCCGCCGTATGTGGAGATTCAGACCGAAGGCCCAGGCATGTCCACCCAGGAGGTGGAATCGCTGATCACTGTCCCGCTGGAGAACTCGCTCAACAGCACCCCGCATCTCGACACTCTGCGCTCCAAGTCGGTTCCCGGGGTCTCAGCGATCACTCTCATCTTCAAGCCAGGGACCGACATCATGGAGGCACGGCAGTTGGTGCAGGAACGCCTTGCAATAGCGATACGTACGTTGCCATCCTGGGCAGGCATACCCTGGATGCTCCCGCCCCTGTCGGCGACGAGCCGGGTCATGCAGATCGGAATTTCTTCGAACACCTATTCCCAGACTGATCTGGCGATGACCACCTACTGGTCGATCAGGTGGCGCTTGATGGCTGTTCCCGGCGTGGCGAATGTCGTCATATGGGGCGACCGGTTTAAGCAGTTGCAGGTGCAAACTGATCCAGCAAAGTTGCAAACCTACCACGTGTCGCTGGATGAGGTGCAGGAGGTCACCTCGGATGCCCTGGACTACGGGTTATTGAAGTATACGAACGCAGCGAAGACGCGTGTTGGCGGGTTCATCGATACCCCCGCTCAACGGCTCGCGGTTCAGCACCTCTTGCCCGTCATCGGGCCGGAGGATCTGGCCAAAGTGCCCGTCCATGACAGGAGAAAGAGCGATGGCTCGCCGCTGACCCTGGGCGACCTGAGCCAGGTGGTGTGGGATCATCAACCGCTCATCGGGGATGCTGTCATTAACGACAGTCCCGGCCTCCTGCTCATCGTTGAGAAATTCCCATGGGGCAACACGCTGGATGTGACGCGGGGGGTCGATGCAGCGCTCGCGGAGATGCTGCCCGGTCTTCCAGGTGTACAGATCGATTCTACCATCTTCCGACCGGCGACCTTCATCCAGACGGCGATAGACGACCTCACCAGGTCGTTGCTCATCTCTTGTCTGCTCGTGATGCTGGTCCTCGCTGCCTTCCTCTTCGAGTGGCGTACCGCGCTGATCAGCATGATAGCGATTCCATTGTCGCTGGTGATAGCGGGGCTTGTGCTCGACCTGCGCGGGGCCACGATCAACACGATGATCCTGGCAGGTCTCGTAATAGCTATTGGTGGTGTTGTCGATGACGCGATTATCGACGTGGAGAACATCGTGCGGCGTCTGCGCCAGCACCGCAGGGAGGGAAGCAACCGGTCGACGGCGAGCATCATCCTGGAGGCCTCGCTCGAGGTGCGCAGTGCGATCATCTACGCGGTGCTAATTGATGTGATGGTCTTGTTGCCGGTCTTCTTCCTGGGAGGTGTCTCCGGTGCCTTCTTCCAGCCGCTCGCCATCTCCTATGCGCTAGCCTTACTGGCCTCGATGGTGGTGGCGCTGACCGTCACGCCGGCGCTATGCCTGCTTCTGTTGCGCAATGCCCCGCTCGAGCGGCGCGAGTCCCCCCTCCTACGCTGGCTGCAACGCGGTTATGAGGGGCTGCTTGGGAGGATCATCCGCTCACCGGGTCCCGCGTTCCTCACCGTCGGTGCCCTCGTGGTGATCGGCTGCTCGGTGTTGCCATTTCTTGGACAGTCGCTGTTCCCTACGTTCAAGGAGAAGGATTTCCTTATGCACTGGGTCACTACGCCGGGTACGTCCCCAAATGAAGTCGTCCGGATCACGACCCAGGTCAGTCGCGAGCTGCGCACCATCCCGGGGATCCGTAGCTTCGGCTCCCATATCGGGCGCGCTGTGCAGGGGGAGGAGATATCCGGTATCAATTTTGCCGAGAATTGGGTCAGCATTGACCCTGCCGCCGATTACGACACGACGGTGGACGCCATCCGCAACGTGGTCTACAGCTACCCCGGGCTGTATCACGATGTGCAGACCTACCTCAATGAGAGAATCGATGAGGTGCTGGTGGGATCGAGCGATCAGATCGTTGTGCGCATCTCCGGCCCTGATCTAGGCGTCCTGCGCAGCAAGGCTGAGGAGGTGAGACGCGCCCTCGCGCAGATCAATGGTGCCATTGACGTACATTCGGAGCTGCAAGTTGACGTACCACACATACAAGTCGAGGTGGACCTCGCCAAGGTCCAGCACTATGGACTCAAACCGGGCGATGTGCGCCGGGCGGCGGCCACATTGGTAGCGGGCACCGAAGTCAGTGACATTCACCGGGACGGAAAAGTGTACGATGTGATGGTGTGGGGTTCGCCCGGGGCGCGCGATAGCCTGAGCAGTATCCGCAATCTGCTCATCAGCACGCCCAACGGCGGCACGGTGCACCTGGGGGATGTGGCCAACGTGAGCGTCCTGCCGACCCCAAACCTCATAGCGCGCGAAAACAACTCGCGTCGCATCGACGTGGGCCTCAACGTCAGTGGGCGCGATCTCGGTGCAGTAGTGAGCGATGTCCAACAGCGCCTTTCGGCGATCAAGTTCCCGCTCGAATACCATGCGGAACTACTCGGGGAGTACCAGGAGCGACAGACTGCCCAGCAGAACCTGCTCCTCTTCGGCATCGCCGCCGCCACCGGGGTCCTCCTCCTCCTACAGGCAGCCTTCGGCTCCTGGCGTCTGGCGACTCTGGCCTTCTTCACCCTACCGTCGGCCCTGGTGGGCGGGGTGCTGGCAGCGTTCGCGACTGGCGGGGTGATCTCGATGGGGTCACTGGTGGGATTCTTCACGGTGTTCGGAGTTGCGGCACGCAACGGCATTATGCTGATCAATCACTGTCAGCATCTTGAGCGGGAAGAAGGTGAACCCTTCGGTCTCGGGCTTGTGCTGCGGGGAGCGCGGGAGCGGCTCGCGCCGATCCTGATGACCGCGCTAGCGGCGGGGTTGGCGCTCGTGCCCCTGGTGATCTTCGGCAACATCCCCGGTCAAGAGATCGAGTACCCGATGGCCATCGTGATCCTGGGTGGTCTGGTCACCTCGACGGTGCTCAACCTGTTCGTCGTCCCCTCCCTGTACTTGCGGTTCGGGAAGAAGGATCTGCTTTCCCGTCGCAGCGCCGGGTAGTCGATCGGCAGCGGGGATGCACCGAGACCCGCTCTATTGAGGTTAGTTGTGGCATGAACGACTATCTGGCTTTCACCTTTCTTCTTCAAAGGAGATCTGCCTAGCAATAATTCACAGATCCTGAATAGCGGTCTGTTTTGTGCTTGACGATCTTATTATGACTTGCTATTATGAGTGATGACATTTGGAGAGAGCTAGTTCTCCAGATGAGACTGCGCCCGTAGCTCAGTGGACAGAGCAATCGCCTTCTAAGTGATTGGCCGTGGGTTCGAGTCCCGCCGGGCGCGCCTTTTTTATGCCAGGCCAGCCACGCCGTTAGCCTACAGCCTGCCCTGCTCCTCTTTCGCCACATCAAGACGCAGAGCATAAGCCTCACCATGTCGCTCTACACCCAAATGAAATTGTCCCCGTTCTCCTTCTCCGTATGGCCCTTTCTGTTTCAGACTAGACGCAACCTCAGCAATGTGAGCGAATGCGCGGGAAATGTATATGTGAAACTTTGCCCATTCACTTCCAACGTTTGTTGGCATACCGAGACCGCCTCAGGCTCATCAAAGGAGTTGATAACACTTGGACTCGCCCCATTCACCTCATAAACCTCAGCCCCAACAAGCGAACCTGCATCCGTCAACTGAACTGTACTTGTGTGGGCATGCTCCTGGTCACGATTCACCACCGCCAGTGCAAGCACATTTTCAGCTTCATAATAGGTCCCCGCCGCATCCAACAACTGAAACGGCCCTAAATCCAGAATCCGGTGATGGTGCCAGGCAGGAATTTCCTCTCGCAGCAGTTCGTAACGTTCGCTCTCAACATACACATCCAGCGCAATCCCCTGCATGTACTTCGCGTAGAGCAGCAGCGGGAAATAGATCGTTTGGAGGAACAGACCATCCTTACTGGTGAAAATAGGAGAGAGCGCATTCACCATCTGAGCAAGATTCGCCATCCGTACCGTGCGACAATGCCGGATAAAAATATTGAGGTACGTTGCAACCGCCAATGCATCGGCAAGAGTGTAGCGTTCCTCCAACACTCCCAACTCAGGAGCTTCGCGAAACCAGATATTCCACTCATCATACGCAACATAGATGGGATGCTTGATATCCTGTTGATAGCGAACGCGATCAATCACCGCCTGGCAACTCTTCAGCGCCCGCTCCGCTTGGTGAGGCAAGAAGACATTGTTATAGTACTCATTACTGCCCGTATAAATATGAATGCTATGGAAATCTACAAAAGGAGCCAACGCCTCCAAAACGATCCGATCCCAGTCATCCCAGCCGGTCATCCCACAACTAACCAGCTTGATGCCAGGATCAGTCCACTTCATCACCTTCGCAAACTCTCGCGCCTTCTTGCTATAATCTACGGCATCAAGAGCGCCGATCTGCCAATTCCCATACATCTCATTGCCCAGCCCCCAGTACTTCACCTTGTAGGGCTCTTCTCGTCCATGCTTACGACGCAGAATAGCCCAGTACGTATTGCCGGTACCATTGCAGTACTCCACCCACGCCTGCGCCTCATCGATCGTACCATTGCCCATATTGACACAGATATACGGCTCAATATCGAGCAGTTCGCAGTATTGCAAGAACTCATTGGTACCGAAACGATTGGACTCCTCAGCATGCCATGCCAACTCCAAACGTGGTGGTCGTTGCTCTACTGGCCCCACACCATCAAGCCAGTGATAGCCACTGACAAAATTACCGCCCGGCCAACGCAATACAGGTATCCGCAGCGCCTCCAGAGCCTCTATAACATCGCGCCTGAAGCCATGTTCATCACTGAGCGGTGACCCCTCATCAAATATCCCGCCATAAATACACCGCCCCAGGTGCTCAATGAACCCTCCATAGATTCTCCTATCCACGCTGCCAATCCTGCGATCCAGGTCAATTTTGATCTTCGCCACGCTTTATCTCCCGTTCAAACCCACCGTGCTCTCACGCAAATGCCCACCGCATCTTCACAGCGATCCGTCGTTCTCACCGTTACAATGGTGCGACCGGCCTCAAACTCGTCTTCGTAGTAGAAAGAAGTCAATTATCCCTTTACGGATGTTTATATAAAAACTGCTCGATTTCGGCAAGTTCCGATGTCGTAGTATTGACGATCAGGCCCAATACAATCGCCCTTGACACCAGCAGCGCAGATACATACAGTTATATCATCCACTTGAGTATATGATATCAGGAATCACTCTTCCAGTGGACGCTAGTTGGACTACCTGGTAATGGCTGGCAGGATGCAAACCTCAGTCGAAAGGAGATTCCACGATGAGCGAAATAGAACATATCCTGGCCGTGAAGAATAAATTGGGCGAAGGCCCTGTATGGAGTCAGCACGAGCAGGCATTATACTGGGTCGATATCGAAAACAGCCGCTTTTACCGCTTTTATCCGGCAACAGGGAAACACGAATTCTTTGATGTTGGCGTACCGGTAGGAGTTTTAGCCTTAAGAGCCTCGGGCGGCCTGGTCATGGCAACGAAGAATGGTTTCGCCTTCTGGGATCCACAAACCCAACAGCTTCACTTTATTGGAGACGCCGAGGCAGATAAACCTCACAACCGCTTTAATGATGGAGCCGTCGATTGCCAGGGCCGTTTCTGGGCCGGAACAATGTGCGAAGTTCCGGCGGTACGTAAAGGTGGTGAAGGGAGCCTCTACCGCCTTGATCCCGATGGCTCTATTCACCTGATGGAAACAGGCCTTACCATATCCAACGGCATTGGTTGGAGCCCTGACAACCAAATCATGTATCTTACCGACTCACCTCAGCATGTGATCTATGCCTATGATTTCGATCCTGCAACAGGCACCATCACAAATCGCCGACCCTTCCTACATACACCTGAGGAAGAAGGTGTTCCAGATGGCCTTACCGTTGACAGCGAGGGCTACATCTGGAGCGCTCACTGGGGCGGCTGGAAGATAACGCGCTATGATCCTACTGGAAAAGTAGAGCGAGTCATCTCACTTCCAGTACCACATCCTACCAGTTGCACATTTGGCGGCCCAGATTTAGATGAGCTATACATCACCTCTGCCTGGACTGAACTAGGCGAGGAACAAAGAAAGAACCATCCCTTGGCTGGTGATCTTTTTCGACTCAAAACAGGTGTTAAAGGGCAAGTACGACCGAAATTTGCCGGATAGATACATGCATTATGGTCACTCGCAAGACTGCCTCATGTCTATTCTGTAAGTGCTCAATGAAAGGAGTGAAGCCGCTAGAGAACATTCCTTCCTTTTTCTCAGCTTTTGCTAGGCTCCTTGAACGCCTCTTGCAGCAGAAACTTCACCATGCTGGGCTGCACCGAGAACGTTGCTACTGCCAGAACCTTGCGCGAATACTGGTCGGTGGCGAGTTGCTGGAGCATGCAGTCCGCCAGATCTGCCCTGGAGGTAAATTGTCCTCTTATGTGATCTTCAGCCACTTGATAGTCAGTGACGGCTGGCGTCTCAAAGAGACCAGAG
>WNGR01014245.1_pt1 | contig 12102 bp, 10 predicted proteins | sample 5407581 | NCBI WGS metagenome assembly WNGR01 (sample SAMN13153383, study PRJNA577476) | soil metagenome | isolation source: 80 cm soil or saprolite under Garry oak tree replicate 2 | place: USA:California | collected 2016-06-15
AGCTTGTACGGTAGACTTGACTTCTTCCACAATCACGACATAGTCTCCACCAGATAGGGATCTCTTGGGTTGATCCAAAGGAGGGCTTTCATCTTTGCCTCTCACCGACGTGGGCCTTCGTTTTGCCTCGCATACCCAACCAGAAGCGGACCTTCGACTTTGTCTTGCACCTGCTAGTCGTGTTGATGACTTAGCATTCCCACTCACACCAGTCTTGAGCGCGGCTCGACTTGGTACTTGTGCATCATCGAACTGAGGCCCTGATACGGCTTCACTCTACAAAGAACCAGAACTACGAATGCACGTCACACGATAATGCCAGTCATGGCGTTACAATATTCCTTAACTGACGATCAGTATTTGAAAGTATCCATGTAGGGGTAGTTGTATCTCTTGGCTGAAAGGCAAGGATGTGGTGCTTTAGCTTGGGGTGGTGCACCTTCTCGGATTTGGCAATCTTCACTCCAGAGTTAGGTGTGACCAAACCATGCAAGGAGTCCCACACCTGTTTCCATATGGGATTCTTCTTTGATTTGCTTTCTGTTACCAGGAGCCATACTTGAAGGACATGTGCTCTGTGCTCCATGGAGTGGAATTGGTTTATGAATAAATCACCAAGCTCTAGTTGAACACTTGTGTGCAAGATGGGTGGCTTGGTGATGGCTCTTTTGCTCCACAGCATAAACCAGCATGTCTTGATCTTCTCTTTCTTGATGCAAGCCAATGACCAAGGGATCATTGCTCCCTACACCAGTGTGTCAGATACTGGTAATTATTCATTATGCTTGACTCACGTGAGATGAACAAAGTGACACTTTGCTGTCATCGGCCAGCATTCCTCAAGAGGAAGTGCCATCACTTTTGCTGCCTGGGGAAGAGCCTGTCTCTCCTATCTTGTCAGGATTCTTGTCAGACTCCTCACAAGTCAAGGGGGATGATGGTTGTATGGCCCCAGTCATCCAAGGGAGATTTGTGCCTGGTTTCTCTTGAGATGTCTTCAAACAGCTTCACTGATGTTGGAGGTAAGGATGATGAATGAGGCGCTTCTGAACCCTCATCTATGTCTCCCAGATCAACAACTGTCATTCCCATCTGATTGATAGGTGTAATGTTGAAGAACTGGCATGGTTTACTGAGGATCATTCTGTTGACATGGACCGCTTTGCTGGTACAATGTGTCATTAGATGATTAAGTCATCTTTGGTTTCCTGATACGGTATCTGCTCGTTTAGGACTTGTTACTTACATGGACTTATTCCGGACACTCACGGACTGGTTATTGTTTATCTTTATTAGGATTCTATATTAGGTCCTTATTGTTCTTATTGTTAAGATACTGGCTCTAGATGGCCCTAGGCCTTCTATTGTTCTCAGCCCTCCAATGGCGTTTCTCCCTCTGGCGCACAGACCACCTGTATTGTGTTTGGATCACTTGTGCGCACAGACCATTCTTAGGTAATCCTTTAGTATATAAGGACTCCTGTTTACGCCTCTACACTTCAGAGTTCTTCTACCTCTGAAGTGTAAGTCCCCTCTTATCTATAGCTCTCTACCTTAGCTCACTCCCTTCTGCAGTGTGCTCTTGTCTAGGTGTGTAGTATAGTAATACAGAGTTCTTCTACCTCTGAAGTTGTGCTCTTGTCTAGCATTATCTGCTAACCCTCACACACTGTCAGTTGTCTGTGTCAACACATTCATGGGGGAATGCGGGCCATGACAGGGCACAAGAATGCAAGGTGAGCCACCATCATACCCAGGTCAGCTGAAAGGGGTTGGACAGCCACGTGCTTCCAGATGGTCCTTTGTGCGTTGCATTCTCTTGAAGCTCACTAACATCCCATTCATGTCTCAATGGCTTGAGTATCCCTGAACTTCAACAAGACTTTCCCAATATCTGTGGCCAAGGACAATGTCAAGATTTGGACTTGCCAGAGACAGACAGATCTGCAAGGTGCATTCATGTATGAGTGGTGATGTTCACTCATGCACAGCTATTTTGTGTAGTTGAGAGTTGGGAGTTGAAGGTTAAGCTTCCTCCTCCTCAGACGATTGATTTCTGTTGAGAAGTGGAGGTCACTTCTGTCAACTGGGAAGATCAAAATGCAGCTGCAATTGCATCCTTTGCCATGGTTTCATATAAGTGGCATGGAATTATGTGCACCTTTAACCCCTCATAACAGTTGCTTACATCTCACCTTCTCTGTCAGGTGTTGGGACGTGATGAACATGACCATTCTTTGGCAATTGCCCATGGAGGACTGTTACGTGAAAGGCATTCCCATGTAGACACAACTATTGATCATACTACTCTAACTACAGTGGCACCCTTTCCCTATCTCCTAACAGCAGGTTTGCAGCAATATTTGGACTGTCAAGTGCCTTTGAGGTGTGAGATTTGAAGTCCAGCACTATCAAAAGCCTGCAATGGCGAGCCCCAACTGCTCAGCCTAAGCTCTTGAAGAATCAGCCCATATGCTTTGCTCACAAGGGTTTTGCTGTGGTAGGTGCTGTGAGTGATACCAAGGTCCATGTATGGGATACTGAGCATGGGGACCAGCTGCTATCCTTGAACCATGGCAGTGAGTGATGCCCACATCTGAGAAGAAGAATATTAAATCAAAACATCATAGAGGGTTCTAAAGTACACACTCTTGTGGTGCATTGCATCTGATGCTATGTTGAGTGACTTAGCTGACTTTGAGGTCTGAGCATAGACTGTGTTTTTGAAGGAAGATGATCAATTCTTAATTGCAACCTGCATGGAGAAACGAGGCAAATTTTATGTTTTCTTATGGGCAACAGTCCCGAATGGTGTCAAGACAGCATCTACATTGTTGGCATGTGTGTAGAACCCATTTCCAGCACCATGTGAGAATCTGATTTACATGATTTCATCTACCCAGATAATATTGGAGGGAACCAAACTGAAGTCTTCACACAAAAATTCTGGATAAATGTGGCCATCCTGGCCATCCTGGTGGTCCTGTTGTTGTGGTGGATAATGTATCTTTATGCCAGTCTGATGGTCACAGCAGTGGCATACTTAGCAACCTATATGACCAACTTCAATTAGGAACTAACATTCTTGCTAACATTAATTATGAATAGGTAGCTTGAAAGGTAGTAAGCAATAATGTTAGCACAAGACAAATATGTCTTTACAAATCATTTGAGTAGGATTTAGAGCAGATTTAAGTGGGCATTGGTATATTCATACACAGCTTCTTGCCAAGTTCATTCAATACACATTTGAGTAAACTTGAACATGCATAGGACAAAATAGGAAGCCAGCATGGTCTGGTAAACAACTACCCAGCCAGGTCCTGCTACCCCCACTCTTTTGTTTGCACATGCTCAATCATTCGCACTCTTCAAGCCATTCAATACTTGGTCGCTCACTCTATCTGCAGGCTGCCTCTCACAAGCAAACTCTCACAAGCAAACATTGACTCATTGTCTTGTTGCCTCTGTGGGAGGGTTTGCTGCTCCCCCCCCCAATGTCTGTCAATGCCAAGGTGAGTGCCCTCACTGCTCTTCAATGTCTACAGAACCCCTTGCAGCCTTCCTTATCACATTCAAATTGTGCCCACACCAGAGGTGTATGATGACCTCCCTTGGACCCTCTCTGGGGGGTCAATGATAGGATTGGAGAAATGGAACAGACCAGGTATGATGCCATGCGAACCTGCACTGCAAACAATTGCTGATCTCATCCTACCCTCTCCTCACCCCACTGAGTGTCTGCCAATCAATGAATCAACTTTGACCCCTAGCCCACTGTGGGAGAATGGCTGCAGCTTGAACCACACAGTAATACACTACCAGCAATGGCCAGGCAATGTGCAGAATGACCACCTACATGGGGATGCTGTGTTATTTGAATAGGATTTTTTTTTTTTTTTTTTTTTTTTTCTGTGTATGGAAAAGGCCACAAGAATGAGGAGAAGATAGCATGGTACGTATTGTATTGTGCTTCACATCATGCTGAATACCAGATTGTGACATGTGTTACATTGCCACTGAACGTCAGCCTTAACTTAGGCTCAAGAGTGGTGCACGATATGACTTAGCAATGACAACTAGTACACATGGACTATAACAGTCACGTGGTATGTAAGGTCACAAGGTCCTGGCAACACTTGGACATGAGACAATGGTCAACTAGTTCACAAGTAGAAAGGGAGAGAGCCCTTAGATCTTGCAGAGAAGAAGAGGAGACTAGTGGCAATTCAAGAAGACCAAGCTGGGGTGCTTGGTCTTCAACAACTACATCTTAAGTACTACAATGAGAGGGCTTTGAAGCGCCTCTTGAAACCAGAACCCTAGTACTACTGTCCTAGGATCAAGTCATACTATCTTACATGTGATACTACTGCTGACTGAGCTATGAGCCCATGACTAAGTACTGCTTACTCTTGTAGTCATAACTAATGAGTAAGTGTCTTTGAGAACTGCAAATCAAGAACATAACATCACCCCCTTTTCAGGTCACTATGCCCATGTAGCTGGACCTCCCGTGCCATATGCAATGCATCATCCACAAGTCTGTCATCTTGGCTCTGAATTCTCCCCAATGTGTCAGCCATTTCCAACCTCTGAATAGCTCCCAACTTAGCTGCAGCCAAATGTCCCCATTGGTCCTCATTTGCGACCAACACCTCTTCCATGCGGTCCAACTCATTTGTGAGTATGCAGAACCGATGCACCTCCACAGTCAGCAAGGGGTCACCAAGACACTGGACCATGCAGTCCATGTGGTTTTGGCTCTCAGTGTCCATCTTGAGCACCTCCAGCTCCTGGGCCATGTACACCAGCTTGCCATTGAAGGAATAAATGGGGGTGGCATACACAGCTTGCTGTATACCTTGTCTGTGTCATCCTGCAGTCCGATGACAAGGGGGTTGGGGCCCATGATGGTTTGCACATATTGGGCCTGCTTGACCTCATTGTCATGGGGTCCTTGGATCAGGTAGGGGATGTACTTATCCCCTTGGTTGTGAAAGAACCCTAGGGGTGCTTGCCCCATGGATGACGACAAGATGCCATAGCTCCCCTTGTATAAAGGGTAGCCATTTGTAGTGGCAGTGTAAGGGGTCTTGTTTGGGTCATCAGAATCTTTCAATGTTCTGACAAAGATGTGCTCAGCTGGGTAGAGGTCCTCCTCCCTCACGCTTGTAGTGTGGCTCCAGGGTCCACACATTGCCAGTGTGCCTGGTGGCGCTGTGCTTCCCAGGCTGTGATGCACACGTTTTGCTTCACGATGGCATGTTTGAACTGCTTCTCCTTCCACTCTGAGCATACCTTTTTCATTACAGCCTGCCTCTTGACTTGGTAATTGAAAGGGAACTGGTAGGGCATCCTCACCACCTTCTTCAGCTGTCCAATGTTGGTATTGATGTCTTGGGTGTCGCTCTGGTGGGTTGGGGTGGCTCCCATCCCATCAGGGTCTGACATCCATCACACCATCAGTGATTGTGCATGAGTGGGCATTGCAGCCTGTGCCACATCTGGGAATTGTAGTTTGATTTGCTCTTCAGTTTTGGTGATGAGCCCACTGTCGAGCTCAGCCACAAAGATATGCCTTGGGGTTCCAAGGTAATAGATGTTGACATTGGACATGTGATGGTAGGAGTTGTGTGTGGGTGAAGGTAAAGGACAAGGGGGAATGAGGTACTCACCAGTGGATCCTGCATTTATATGTGTTTCAGATGTGGGGTTTCGATTTTTGAACTCCCTTATCACATCATTGGTGTGTACATCATTCTTATTGACCCACTTGTTGTCCAAGTCTGGGTATCCCTTCCATTTGATGAGGTACTGCAGTTTGCGCCTTCTGCTGAATCACCAAGAGTCTAGAATCTTCTCGACTTCATATTCCTCTTCTTTATTGACCAGGTCTGGAGGGGGCCTAGAATAATTTGGTCCATGGGTCGCTGTCTTGTGATATGGTGTGAGAAGATCAATGTGAAACACATCATGAATGCTCCACTGTGTGGGGAGTTTTAATCAATAGTTGACAGGGGACATCACCTGGACAATAGGAAAGGGGCCATGTTGTTTGGGTGTAAGCTTTATTGTTGGTTGATTTGTGCATAAGTGGCATCCTTCTAGCCATATGAGGTCTCCTTCCTTGTATTTGGGCATATCCTTGTGTTTGACCTATGACTTTTATGCCTTGATCATCAGTTCTTGGGTGCACTGTCTTGCCATTTTGAATTGTTCCACCTTCAAGGCCACTTGTGGGATGGGCAATGGCTTATCAATCCAATCAGCGCGAGGGTTGAACCCATACAGTACAAAGAAGGGGGACTCTCCTGTAGTCTCACTAGGCCAATTGTTATGCATGAATTCTGCTAGTGGGAGATAAGAGTGCCAGTTATCTTGCCACTTGTTGACCCAGAACCTAAGATATTGTTCAATCCACTGATTGGTGTGTTCTGATTGTCCATCCATTCTAGGGTGATATGCCATGGATATATTTTGCTCTGTTCCTGTGCCTTTACACAAGCCACAGATGAATCTTGATGTGAACTTCAGATCTTGGTCACTGATGAACCATTGCGGGAGTCCAAATTGTGGAAACACGTGTTGCACAATTAGTCCAGCAGTTTCTTCCACTGTCATTGCCTCTTTATAGGGTATGAATATAGCCACTTTGCTACAGTCGTGGTCTGTGATTGTGAGTATGGAGTCATATCCCTGTGATATCAGTAGTTTAGTGATGAAGTCCAATGCAACAGTTTTGAATGGCATAGCTTTGGGCCTTGGATATATCAGTTGCAAGGGCACCCAGGTAGGTCAGGTGTTGATCTTGTGTCGTTGACATTCAGTGCATCCTTTTACATACTCCATCATGTCTTTGCACATGTTTGGCCACCAGTATCTTCTACTTGTTAACTGGTAGGTCTTGTTGATTCCTGGGTGTCCGTATATGGTGTAAGGCCAGCTCAAGTGCTGAGTGCGAAACTGCACATTTCAATCACCTTGGCCACAATGTCTCTCGGACCCTTGTACCTTAATTGCCACATGCCACATGCTCATGTTTTGGAAACTCATACCTTACCACCCCTCCTTCCATGCCCTATCTCACTCCCATTTCACTTCACCCCATGACTCGTTCACATTCAACCCTCTACCTTAGCTAAGTAGCTAGAGGACTTCCTTTGTACTTGAACACCCTCACTTAGTGTGGAATTGAAGAGGAGTGCTCGAGTCGCCATTTCCCCCCTTATTCATTCATGTGAGCTTGGTTCGAGTCAGGTCCAAACGAGGGCACTCAAAACCAATCCCACTTGTCATTATCCCCTTCCTTGGAGGTATATCCTCTCCACCTTTGAACTCACCTAGGACACCTCACATCCTTACAATGGGTGAGTCGTGATGACTATGTATGAACATTCAGCAATGACTTAGCCCTCCAGTTACTACTCATCTTCCATCCTTGTACCAGGTTCCATCAACTTTCTTCAGTTTGTGCATGTCCACCCATGGCCATACGAGGGCTTCATCTTGTGCATATACTGGATCTTCCTGTTCCATTTCTTCAGTTGATATGATTCTTTGTAATGGCAGGGCTTTTTCAGCTGTCATTGCCCTGGTGAAGACCCAGTCTGGTAGGACTACCACGTTAGTGTTGTCCCCTTCTCCCATGTTGTAGTCTGATTGTCTTGATAAGGCATCTGCTCTGCCATTTTGCTTTCCTGGGACATGTCTTATCTCGAAGTCATATTCAGATAATTCTAGCACTTCCCTTGCAACTCTTCTGGATATCTTTTGTGGTGATCACCAGTATTGCAGGTTGAGGTGGTCAGAGTATATGATAATTTTGTGGGGGGATCCTGCAAGCAGTGGTCTCCAGTTCCTGAGGGCCATGACAATGGCTAACAGTTCGAGGTCATAAATGTCATAGTTTTGCTGTGCTTCATTAAGTGTTGCAGAGTAGTATCCTATAGGGTGCTTTTTGCCATCTTCTTTATGTTGTAGCAATACAGCACCCACCATGTATCCTGATGCATCCACTTCTAACTTGAACTGTTCATCCAGTTTGGCATGGGCCAGTACTGGTTTGGCAGTTACTAATGCCTTGAGTTTGTCAAAGGCTTCTTGTTCTTCTTTGCCCCAATGCCATTCTTGGTCCTTTTTCATTAGTTGATGTAAGGGGCATGCAATGTGTGCGAATCCCTTCATAAAGGGGTGGTAAAAATTGAAAAATCCCACTGCTTTCCGTACTTCTGTAACGGTTTTGAGTGTTGGCCACATTGCAACGCCTTCAATTTTTACTGGGTCCATGCATGTCACCCCCTTTTCAAGGATTACCCCCAGGTAATCCATGGATGGCACATGGAACAGGCATTTCTCCAGTTTGAAGTAGAGGTCATGTTCCTTTGTGATGCAAAGAACATCTTGAACTGCCACAATGTGTCCAGTCATAGTTGTTCTTGTGGCGATGCCAATGTCATCCATGTAGATGCAGATCGTAGTACCTAGTTGCTTATGCTTGATGATGACGTCACAGTAGATGAAGTTCATCATCGTTTGGAATGTAGCTGGTGAATTGGTGAGGCCAAAATACATGACTGTTGGTTCAAAGAGCCCATAATGTGTCTTAAAGGCTGCTTTGGGTTCATCGCCTTCACAGATTTGTACATTATTATAACCCCATTGTACATCCAATTTTGTGTAGATGTGCACATTGCTCAGATCTTGTATGAGGTCTGATATAAGAGGTAGTGGGTATTGGTTGCACACCATGAGGGCATTGATCTTTCAATAATCCTGCACCAGTCTCAACTTTCCATTCTTTTTCCTAGTAATGAAGAAGAAGGGTGACACATAGGGGGATTTGGATACCCGTATGTATCCTTTGTCAAGTTCAGTTTTGATAAAATCTCAAACCACTTGATCCTCTGTTTGATTAAGCAGGTAGACTTTGCAGTCTACCACATTGGGGGATCCTTCTTTGAGTTCAATGGCATGATCCCATACTCATCAGGGCAGATATCGCTTTGATTCTTCTTCACTGAACACCTTTGTGAACTTTTGATATTTGCTTGGTATTGCAACAATCTTGGTGTATTGTTGGGCCACAATAGCAAGGTCTGTGGCAGTGGTAGCTCATATGTTGGATTCTTGTAGTCTTTGGGCTTTTACTTCCCCTGTATTTGTTCCAGCAATAATCGGTTCTTTTCTGGGGACTTGGGGATTTACTGACCAGATGACTATAGGTAGAGCTTGCTCATTTATTACCACATGGGTCCAGTCAAATTGAGGTTCAAACATCAAGAGCCATGGGTATCCCAGGACAATGTCTTCATTTCTGATGTTGGTGACAAGGAATCTTATATCCCTGCAAACACCTTTTGTCTGTATGTTTAGATCAATATAGTGCATGATCAACCCAGCTTTGTTTTCTGTGTTGTCTATATTCCATATTTTCCTCAGCTTTTGTAGGGGTCACATCCCTAACTTCATTCTTTTGATAAAGGTGGGACTCATGAAGCAATCAGTTGCTCCCAAATCAATGAGTCCTTTTAAGTTGGCCATTGCACAGCTAGTTCTAACAGAGATGGGAATTCACATGGAGCAGAATCACATAGTTACTATTACAGAATTAAGCTGATGAATTGCCCTCACCCAGGCCAATGGGTTTAGGCTCCTTGAAAATCCTCTTACCCCAAGAGATCTCTCATGACAAGATCTTGGACTTCTTCTCATTCATTGGCAACTCCCCTCAGCCAGGCATCAGCCAATTGTTGGGGGGTTTGTGTCATGTTTCAGGCACTGATGACCTGTTCTTCTTCAACTATGCTTTGGTTGTCCACTACTGCTTCTCTCCCCCAGCTTCGGTTTTTGTTCCAAGTATGCTGCAGGCAATTGCGACTGAAGTGTCCCTTTTGATGGCAGGTATAGCACTCAACTTTGTTTAAATTCCTTCTTGGGCATCCTGGCCCCTGTCCTCTTCCCTGCAGGAACCCTCCATGGGGTATGTATCCTCCGTGGGGCATGGTGTGTGGGTTCATTTCTTTGCTTCCCACAATTCTTCCCCTAGTCCTTCTAGCTGAAGTGTCCATGGCATTTGGGTTGGTGAGTTGCCCTTGTGGCATCCATCCCCCTTGTTGGTTTTGTCTAGGGGGGTTTCCTCTGCAGTGTGCTTGCAGCCTTGCTTTCATGTGGATGTAGGTTTGCTGGCAGTTGATGGCAGATTGTTTCCACTGCTTGTAGGTGTTGGGATGATTGAATTTGAGTATCTTTTGATACAGCCTGGTGGGTAGTCCTTCTGCAAATGTTTCAATGGTTTGGGGTATGTCAAATCAGTAGCCTGCCATCCAGACTAGTTCTTCAAACTCAGCTATGTATGAGTTGATGTCTTCTCCCTTCATTTTGAGGCCATCCCGCAGCTTTGATTGTGCAGTTTCTTGGGCCAAACTGTTGGCAAAGCATCTGAGGAATGATGCTGCCACTTCGCTCCAGAGTCTTTCGTCAGTGTTAGCTATTCCCCCTTGTAGCTGCCTGGTTAGCCATCAATTTATGTCGATGACCCATTTGTTAACGTGGGCTCCTTTGATATAAGTGAGGAAAAACATAGCTCATCAATAGGGATTGATCATGAGGGCGTTGTCATTGTTTACTCCCCAGTATAACTCCCATTGGTTAATGAAGAGTTGCATATTCTTCCGATCTCCATCATATATGGAGGGCATCTCTCCTACCAATTTTCCTGCTTGTGGTTGCAGTTGTTGAACTGGTGGGGGTCCCCATCCTCCTCCAGGAGGTCCTGCCAGAGGGCCTCTGCCTCCTTCAGGGTATCCTCCACCTCCTCCTGGGACTCCTCCTCCTGGGAATCCTCCTCCTCCCAGGTATCCTCCTCCTGGGAATCCTCATGCAGGTATGTCATCTTGAGGTAGTTGAATTGGTGGTAGTTTAGGTAGCACTTCCAGTCCTCCACTAGGTGGGTCAGCTCTGTCAGGTCCTGTGGCTCATTGTAGTGCCACTTCATTGTCCACTATGTTGGCTACACATCTGGATTGGTGCCTAGTGTTCTGGTTGATTTCTTCTGTTACTTCCCTCCTGAGGTAGTTGGGTTCTTCAAATACTCTTTCTCTGGTTTCAGTCATTGTAGTCATGACTGGTGGATTGATATGAATAGACTCAGCTAAATCGGCTAGTCTATCTTCTTTGGTAGTATCTCCAGGTGCTCTGGATTTGATGGTGTTGTCGGAATGTTCACTTCCTTTGTCTTCATCCTCTGTAGACAGGGCTGGAGTTCTTGGAGTTTGAGGTGGTTGTCCATCTATAGGTCCTACTTGTCCTGCAGTTTGCACTTCATCCTCAAATATGTTGCAGTGATAGTCAGGTCCTGTTGGTCTTTCAACATTCCACCTGTTTTGAGGGGCGTTCCAAGTAATCTTAGTCCAACACACGAAGTTATGATTGAACTCAATGGGATAGTACTGTGATGGTCTTGTTGGGATATTGACGAAATACCCAGTGCTTCCTTGAACTGTTCTCCACCTTGCTTCTTTGAGGTATATGAGGGGTACGTCTCATTCTCCTCATTCTTCAATTGAATAGGGTGTGAAAACCCAACAGTCTCTGATGGTAAGGCATGCCACAGTGGGAGCTTGGTCTTAATGTTACATTGCCACTGAATGTCAGCCTTGACTTAGGCTCGAGAGTGGTGCACGATACAACTTAGCAATGACAACTAGTACACATGGACTATAACAGTCATGTGGTATGTAAGGTCACAAGGTCCTGGCGACACTTGGACACAAGACAATGGTCAACTAGTTCACAAGTAGAAAGGGAGAGAGCCCTTAGATCTTGCAGAGAAGAAGAGGAGACTAGTGGCAATTCAAGAAGACCAAGCTGGGGTGCTTGGTATTCAACAACTACATCTTAAGTACTACCATGAGAGGGCTTTGAAGTGCCTCTTGAAACCAGAACCCTAGTACTACTGTCCTAGGATCAAGTCATACATCAGCAAACCCTGGAAATCCTTGTAGAGACTGTAGAGACTGTAGATATTGTAGACATCATAGTAATTTAGTAGTTGATTTGTAGAAGCTTAAGAGCAATGCCTGAAAACCCTTGTAGACATTG
>WNGR01006874.1_pt1 | contig 12101 bp, 8 predicted proteins | sample 5407581 | NCBI WGS metagenome assembly WNGR01 (sample SAMN13153383, study PRJNA577476) | soil metagenome | isolation source: 80 cm soil or saprolite under Garry oak tree replicate 2 | place: USA:California | collected 2016-06-15
ATAATACGTTCCCGTAACAAACGGGAGAAAATGTCATAGGCACGTTCGCCGCGGCCTGTAGTCTCAATAACAGTTGGAACAAACAAACTTGATGACATAATTTCTCTCCTCATTCCATTTTTTGACGGACAAAGTAGAAATGGATAGGCCCACTTCTCTCATTGCTTTTCTGATCTACCGCCCCGGCGAGTAGCCAGCCTTCATCCCCCAGTTCGTTCAACCGGGCAGCGCCAGGCAGAGCCTCCTCCCGTGGATCAACGGTCAACACCCGGTACTCCCAATGAATGGGTGGTACGGGCACATTTTCATACACTATCGGTAGAGGCATTGCGGAACGGTCATCCGTTTGTCCAGACGTGAACCCGTGAAATGACAGCGCTATAGCCATACAGTTTTCCTCCTTTAGAATTCATGCCGTCTTCTTACTTGAATATAACATGCTATTAGTTTATACTGAAAGAGACCAAATATGCTGTTAGCATATCTCTCTTTACAGCTATGCCATAAGCATAGGTAAGCAGGAAGGAACAATCATCATGGCAGGTACAACAGATTTACAGGAAATCATGGGACGAGTCATCCGTAGAGAACGCCAGGACCGTCACCTCACTATCAAAGAACTCGGGGACAAGGCAGGTCTTTCAGAAATCTACGTTGGAGAGATCGAACGAGGACAGAAATATCCTTCTGCCAAAGTTCTAGAAAGTCTGGCCAATGCCCTGGACTTAGACATGGCAGACTTGTTAGAGCTGATGGCAGAAGAGATTCGCTATGAGCGTCATGAAAGGCAGCCTCACACTACCAATGCTATTGGCTTCACCCTTCCCGCAACGCCCGGTCAACCGCGCCGCCTCGTCGTCAAAAAAATGGTCAATATGCTCGACGAAGGAGATGTGGAGAGCGTGGCGGATTTCAGTGCCTTTCTTCTTTCAAAGTACCATACACCGCAATGAATACGGAAGTCCTTTCCCGCGCGGCTTCCCACAAATTGAGCGGCACGGGTAATACACGCTGAGGGACGAGAAAGTACTGACCTACGACTACGAGCGGTCAGCCGATTCGAACTGATTGGCGGTGTTCATCACATGGTTCCCCAGACCCTGGCCCGAGGCTATCAAGGCGTTGAGACTTTGTATCCAGCTCTGAAGCTGATTGTCGTAATCTTGGCGACTCACCCCGACCCAGTCCCCTTCAAGTTGGGAGCTCAAGCTTTGCAGCTGTGGGACCATCTGGGTCTGGATCGTATTGTTCCAGGTCAGGTACGCCTGTGCCAGTTGACGCATGACGTCTGTGTTTACATGGATAGTAGGCATGGTAATTTCCCTTTTGTTATGATACTAACGTTACATCTCGAGCACTGCAACGTATCTGCTGGTAGCAGCGGTAAGACCTGCCCCAGGCAAAATACTTTTGCCTACTCACCTACAGTATAGAAACCTTCTCCAAATATTTGCCCAAACATTCTCAGGACTTTCGGCACTACTTTCAGAGTCAACCTTTGCCGAAGCTAAAAAGCAAAACACTTCCACAATGATCAGAGCAAGGTGGCATTCTCGCAGATAATCACGGGAACAAATAATCAAGAAGAGGGATTAGTGATGGAGCAAATTGAGAATAGTGTAGGCGATACGCAACAGGAACCTTTTAATCGACCGCCACGTATCTGGCCCCCGATGCCAGACGGAGTAGTGACTTTTCCTACACCACCACAGGAAGAGAGAGAAACTCAACCGCCAACTCCTCTTACGCTACTGCTCCCAATGCTCTCAATAGCCGTACTGATGGGTATCTCTATCGCCCTGAGCCATGGTTCGTTTCAACAACTTGCATTCCTGCTGCCTATGGCGATCTTTACGATCGTCAACCCTCTCACCAGCATGTTAGATGCGCGACAGAAGCGCAAAGTTTTACGAAGAAAGCAGGCCGTGCAGAATAAGCAGTTTATGGAGGGTATAACAAAGACACGCGCACAATTGGAGCAGGAGACCACTGAACAGAGACGAGTAGCGCTGCTCATAGATCCTGATCCCATAGATCTGGAAGAGCGAGTCCGGCAACGCGCCTATCTCTGGGAGCGTCGCCCAGAAGATCCTGACTTTCTCATGGTACGTGTGGGGAAAAGCAGGCAACCGCTCTCAGTAAAAATAGAGTTTCCTTCTCAGCAGAAAACGAGTTCGCCCCTGACACAAGAACTCCAACAGCTCAAAGACGACTTCGCTTTTGTGAAGGATGTTCCTTGCAGTATCCCGCTAACGAAGGTAAAGTCACTTGGGATTACCGGTCGGCGCCAAGATGTTGCGGCATTTACCCATGGAATGCTCTGCCAGATCGCTGTCCATCATTCACCGCAAGAGGTACGAATCCTGGGTATTTATCCCACATCGCAGAAACATGATTGGGAATGGTTGCAACAGCTACCACATACGGTGCCACTGAAGATGGGGAAACAGAGGCGCTTAGTGGCTGAAGGTCAAGAAGAGGCAAATCAGGTGCTCAACATATTGTTGGAGGAGTTGAGCCGGCGAGCCTCGAAACTTGAGGAAGAGGCAGCAAGTGAAAAGAAACGCTCTGAGAGCAAATCTGCTGCTCCAGGCATTGCTCTCCCGCACCTGGTAGTGATCGTTCATGACTATGTAGAAGTGCGTCAACATCCTACGCTGACGAACGCTTTCAAACTGGGGGAACAATTGGGCGTTTCGGTTATCTATCTGGTAGCACAGGAACAGGCCATTCCGAGCGAGTGCCGTGCAGTTCTCCGATTGTCTACTGAAGAGCACGTAAACACGGACAGCCACCAGCGGAAAGTGCCCCTGAAGTATGCTGCCGCCGGCTTTGCAGGGGCAACACTGGAGAATGTTGATGCTGATCTTGTGGAATTGACAACAGTACAGCGTATTACCTCTGCACTCTCCATGCTAAAGCTCGTCGAAGAGGGTGAAGATACCGTCAATCTCCCGACGAACCTGCGATTACTTGATCTCCTGGAGCTGCCATACGCAGATCAGCTTGACGTAGAGCAGTGGTGGAATAGCGGTCCGCGTTTTGGTTATCTGCGGGTTCCTATTGGGCAGGGGGTCAATGGAACCATCTGGATCGACCTGAACGAATCTGCTCATGGCCCACATGGTATTATCGCGGGCACCACTGGGGCAGGCAAGAGTGAACTGCTCCAGTCGCTGATTGTTGGTCTGGCCATCACCCATCACCCGCATCTTGTCAACTTTGTCCTGGTGGACTTTAAAGGTGGCGCTGCCTTCAAACCATTTGAAAAGATACCCCACACAGTTGGTATGGTGACGGATCTGAGCGGGAGACTTACAGAGCGAGCACTGGTTGCTCTCAAGAGCGAGTTGAAGCGACGAGAGCATAGTCTGAGCAAGGCGAATGCAAAGAATATTACACAGTACCAGGCTATGCGGCTGGATCCACAAAATCTCGCAATCTCTGAACCCTTGCCACACCTTTTTATTATCATCGATGAGTTTGCTGAGCTTGCTAAGGAGCACCCGACATTTATAGAGGGACTTGTCAGTGTGGTACAAAAGGGACGCAGTCTGGGTGTACATCTCATCTTAGCAACCCAGAAGCCGACGGGTTCGGTAAACTCCAATATCTGGTCTAATCTCAAGTTTCGCATCTGCCTGCGCGTTGCTTCATTGCAAGACAGCCGAGATATGTTGGGACGATCCGAGGCTGGACTCCTACCAAGTACAATCCCAGGACGCGCCTACTTTCAGATCGGTGCCGAGATTTTTAAATTGTTCCAGAGCGCAAGGACCTCGCTGCCTGCACGTATCTCAGATATCCCATTACCACTCCTAGCAGAGAAGAATGAAGAAATGACTGATATGCAGGTATTAATGGGTTTACTTGAACCGTATCAAGCAACGCTGGGCGCAGAGCTCTTTCGACCATGGCCTGACCCGCTGCCTCATCGTATCTACCTGCCAGATGTGTATCAGCGTTCTACGCCTTTTGTAAACGCGAATACACATGCTGGCGCTTCAATGACCCCTCCATATGGATGGATGAGGTTTCCTGTGGGTCTTGTTGACCTGCCCCCGGAACAACGGCAAGAGCCATTTCTTCTTGACCTGCCTCGCGAAGGGCACATGTTGATCGCTGGCGCCTCGGGAACGGGGAAGAGCGCCCTTCTGCGCACCATCGTTACATCTCTTGCCTTGACACACTCTCCTGCGCAACTTCACCTCTACCTCATTGATTTTGGCGGGCAGGCATTGCGCGTCTTTGAGAAGCTTCCCCACGTTGGGGGCACCTTTGGTGAGGGCGATGAAGAGTACATTCACCGGCTGATGCGGAAACTACAGGGGATGATTGAAGAACGCAAACAGATCTGTATGAACTATCAGGTGGATGACTTCCTTGCTTACCAGCGCTATCGACAGAGCAATGGCGCGCCTGCTTTACCGGAGTTGCCAGCCGTCGTGCTGGTAAAGGAGGCGGAAGCATACCATGTTCAACACGCACCAGCGATCCGACTCCTGCCAGAGTATGTGCGACTCGGCGAACTCCCCACAGAAACCGCGCAATTGGCAGAGTCAAATGCTGGCCCGTCCGCAGCTCTTCATCTTCACCTGGGGATCGAAGAGCTCTCCTTACTTCCGATTGCACTCGAATTGAGCCCTGAAACTCCCCATGTGTTAGTAGCTGGTGGTCCAGGAAGTGGTCGCACAAACTTGCTACATATCTGCCTCTTTGCCCTGGCAAATCATCAAAGTTCCAGGTCTCCATCTCACGAATCGACACGTATTGTCCTGGTAGATTTCCGGCGCAGTTCACGCCCGCTGCGTTCTCTCCCAGGTGTATGGAAGTATGCAGATACCGCGGAGCGCCTCTTAGAAGTCGTAGAGGAGTTGAAGAGTGAACTGGAAGCACGTACCGCTATATTACGTGAAGAGCTACAGTCAGAAGAAGAGGAAGAATCGATAGAGGGGAAGATGGCACCCATCGTGCTCGTCATTGACGATTATGATATGCTCAACATCCTGACCAAAAACCCTCTTACTGACCTCAAAGAGTTTTTGCTGCGGGCACGAGACCTGCGTTTCCACATTATTGTGGCAGGATCACCAAACGATCTCGCCCGCCCGGATGCCTTGCTCCAACAAGTACGCTCTTGCCGTATAGGGATGATCCTTGGTGGTGACCCTACTGACCTGCCTCTCTTAGGAGTTCGCATCAGCGATTTCCCACCTGGACGGGGTCAGCTTGTGCGCCGTAACCGTCGCTATCTCGTTCAGGTTGCACATGCTGAGGCGAAAGAGATCCTTTCCCGCATAACAACGGATGCCTTCGTGTGATAACGAGGATAATTTGTGAGTAGGGATATACTCTAATTAGTCACTACAGAGAATGCTTGATAACCGGGAACCAGGGGTAGATTGACATCGAAGTGTCAAAGGCCTGAGTAGCAACGGATGAAGCGTTCACTGGAGCGATGGGGGTTACTCTGTTTATCGAAAACAACCAAGACGAGCGCGCAAGAAAGTACAGTGTCTGGCAGAATCCCTGCCTGAATGCTTCTGATCTACGCGCATGAGGCATGGACCCAGGAGCTACTACTGATGTCAAACCCGCACAGATCACCTGCTGCACATGAGTCTCCCCTTGCTGTGCCAGTGCAAATCACTTCTGCCAGCTTGCACCAGTTCTTTGACATTTCGCCTGACGCCCTGGTCATCGTCAATCAAGCCGGAATGATCGTGATGGTGAATAAGCAGGCAGAAATCCTGCTTGGCTATTCCCATGAGGAGACTGTAGGGCAGCAACTTGAAATCCTCCTCCCGCAGCGCTTCCGACAGGCCCATATTGACCATCGGAAGCACTATTTTGCTGCCCCGATCACTCGTCAAATGGGAGCCGGGCTTCAACTCTCAGGGCGGCGTAGGGATGGCACAGAATTTCCTGTAGACATCAGTCTGAGGCCTCTACTGCTCGATGGTGTACCGCATGCTGTCGGGGCCATTCGTGATGTGACCGAACAGAAGATACTGGAGGAGCAGCTCCAGCGCAAAAACGAAGAATTAGAGGAGCAATACCGCCGTGTCCAGGAGGCCAATCGCCTCAAAGACGAATTCCTTGCTAATATGTCGCACGAACTTAGAACACCGCTTAACGCGATCATTGGCTTTACCGAGATGATGTACGACGGCGAGGTGGAGGATGATCCTGAAACGCAGCATGAGTACCTCGGTGATGTCCTGTCAAGTTCCAGGCACCTGCTCCAGCTCATCAACGATGTGCTGGACCTGGCCAAGGTGCAAGCAGGGAAGATGACATTCTATCCTGAAAAGGTCAATCTGGAGCAGGTGGTTGGTGAGGTGCGAGATATCTTGCGCCTCCTGATTCAGGACAAACACCTACGCTTTGAGACTGAGATCGATAAGACGCTGAGATGGGCGGTCATCGATCCATCCAAGCTCAAGCAAGTGCTCTACAACTACCTCTCGAATGCCTTCAAATTCACGCCCGATGAGGGACAGGTCACGGTCAGGATCAAGCGCAAAGGAGAGAGCGCTTTTCTCATCGAAGTAGAGGATACTGGGATAGGCATCCCGCCCGAAGATATCGGGCGGCTCTTTGTCGAATTCCAGCAGCTTGACGCAGGCATGGCCAAGAAACACCGGGGAACAGGTCTTGGCCTGGCTTTGACCAGGAGTATCGTTGAAGCCCAGGGTGGGAGAGTCGGCGTGCGCAGCGTTCATGGTCAGGGGAGTACTTTTTTTGCTATCCTGCCACAAGTGAACACGACGATAAAAGAGACTGCAGAGCAGCAGAGCGAAGTTCCCTGGAAGGATCCTTTGGTTCCACCGCAGGAGGATCCTTCAACCGTCCTGGTGATCGAGGATGACTCCGAGGATCGTGCCCGACTTGTCAGCTTTTTAATAGGAGCGGGCTACGCTATCGAAACCGCAGCGACCGCTGCCGAGGCGCTGAAGCGGTGTCAGGAGCGAGCCTTTGATGTGATTACCCTGGACCTGCTGCTGCCCGATGCGAGCGGCTGGGATGTGCAACAGAAGATTCGCGCTGGTGGGCCGAACCGCGATGCACCAATTATTGTGATTACCCAGATGAAGAAGAAAGATGCGACGATGGGTTTTCCTATCCAGGACATCTTGAACAAACCGGTGCAGTTGGAGGACCTGCTTGCTTCGCTGGAACAAGCCAGGCCGGAAAAAGCAATCACCGATCGAGATGAACAGCGATCACGTCACACGTATCCGTCCTGAAAAGCAGAAGCGAAGAAAGATAGCCAGAAAAGGGGATCGCTATGAGTGGCGAATTGATTATGGTGGTCGATGATAATCCGGTGAATCTGAAGCTTGTCTGCGCGCTCCTCAGAAGAAACGGCTATGAGGTGTGTACCGCCGAGGACGCTGAAGAAACCCTGGCGGTGCTTCGCAAAGTGCATCCACACCTGATCTTAATGGATATCCAACTTCCTGATATAGATGGGTTGACCCTGACGCGCCACCTCAAGGCCGATTCTACCACACAAGACATTGTGATTGTGGCCCTCACCGCTTATGCCATGAAAGGCGACGAACAGAAGGCCAGTGCAGCCGGTTGCGACGGGTATATCCCCAAACCCATTGAGACTCGCACATTCATCAAAACGATGACGAGCTTTTTAGAAGCACCGCAGGAGAAGACAGAGGAGTAGTTGTCGAGCCGTGAGAAAAGACCTCGGAACCTGATAAGGCGAGGTCCTCTTTTCTTTTCAAAAGCGCAAGGAAGAGGATGAGCACCTATGTCAACAACTGAACAGCCAATTCTCGATCTCACCAAGTCCGGGCAGATCGCGATGTGTCTCATCGACCTGCCCGGTCATATCTACCAGGCCAACGCGGCCTTCCTTGACCTGGTTGGCGCGACGCAGGAGGACGTGCAGACCGGCTTGTCGATTCACGAGTTCCTTAACCTGCCCCAGCGGAGCCCGCGGGATGAGCAGGAACCACACGAACTACAAGTAGGCCCATGGACGGCCACGTTTGAACAGGAACTGCTGCGCCGCGATGGCAGCCGTTTGCCTGTGCTGGTGGAATTCTCCTGGTTGGAGAACGCTTCTGACCGGTACATCGCCAAAATAGTCGAGCTGGTCAAATACCAGGCACTCCACGCAGCCGCCATTATCGCATCCTCGGATGATGCCATTATCGGCAAAGATCTCAATGGGATCATTGTCAGTTGGAATAAGGGTGCAGAGCGGCTCTACGGCTATCGTGCCCAGGGAGTGGTGGGTCAACCCATTTCCCTGCTCATCCCGCCGGAACTTTCGGATGATCTACCAGGCATTCTGAGCCGCTTGCAAAGGGGGGAGCGTATTACCCAATTTGAAACCGTGCGGATGAAGAAAGACGGGACACGGGTTGCTGTGTCCGTGACGATCTCACCCATCAGGGAGAGCAGCGGGACCATTATCGGGGCTTCGAGCATTGCCCGCGATATCACCTATCGCCAGCGGATGGAAGATCTGAGCCGCAAGAACGAGGACCTGCTGCAGCAGTACCGGCGCGTCCAGGAGGTCAACCGGCTCAAGAGCGAATTCCTGGCCAACATGTCCCACGAACTGCGAACGCCGCTCAACGCGATCATGGGCTTCACCGAACTGATCTATGACGAAAAAGTGGGTCCCCTCTCAGAGGAGCAGAAAGAATACCTGGGCGACACCCTGAGCAGTGCGCAACACCTGCTCAGACTGATCACCGATGTGCTGGACCTGGCCAAGATCGAGGCGGGGGAAATGACCTTCCTGCCCGAGCCAGTGGAGTTGGAAGAACTGGTGGGCGAAGTGCGCAACATCCTGCGACCCCTGACAGCCGGCAAGCGCCTGCACATGGAGATGGAGATCGACGCCCGGCTTGGCGAGGTCATGCTCGATCCGGCCAAACTCAAGCAGGTGCTCTACAACTATCTCTCCAATGCCATCAAATTCACGCCCGAAGAGGGACAGGTCACGATCCGGCTGCGAGCAGAAGGGGAGGACGCCTTCCGCCTGGAGGTGGAGGATACCGGCAGAGGGATTCAGCCCGAGGACCTGGGGCGCCTCTTTGTCGAGTTCCAGCAGCTGGATGCAGGCATGACCAAGCAGTACCAGGGAACGGGCCTGGGCCTTGCTCTGACCAGGCGGATAGTCGAAGCCCAAGGAGGTAGGGTCGGCGTGCACAGCACTCCTCACAGGGGAAGTACCTTCTTCGCGATCCTGCCGCGCATTTCCACGGTGATAGTGGAACGTGATGAGGAGGAGGACGTTGCCGAGCAGATGTTCTCGCTGCCGGAACGTCCAGACGCTCCGTCGGTGCTGATTGTCGAGGATGAACCCAAGGACCGGCGGCAACTCATCCAGGCTTTTACAGAAGCGGGGTACAAGGTGGAGGTGGCCGCGACCGGCACTCAGGCCATAGCCCAGTGCCGCCAGCGCAGCTTCGATGTGATTACCCTGGACCTGCTGCTGCCCGACCTGAGCGGTTGGCAGGTGCTGCGAGCGATCCGTGGGGAAGGACCCAACCGCGAGGTGCCGGTGATTGTGGTCACCCTGGTAACAGAAAAAGAGGTAGGACTGGGCTTTCCCATCCAGGATGTTTTGAACAAACCGGTCACCTTGGAGCAGGTCTTCAGTTCACTGGAACGAATCAAGAAGAGCCCTGATTTTGAGAACGATGAGATGCATGGGAAACAAGCATAGTGCAGGTTTCGCAGAGGCATCGGGAGGACAAACTGGGGAATCAGGCGGCCCGCTCCTTCATGGCAGGAGGAGTATTCTGAAGAGATGAGACCCACTTACCGGTGTAGCAAGCACACGTTCGACAGGTGAAGGAAAGGAAGAGCGCCGATGTCAGATGAGACGAGCGCCAGCACACACAGCTACTATGTTGATCCTGAAACGGGCGAAGAGATGTCGCGCCTGATGCGCCAGGATCGTATTGTGACCCAAGCCATGGGGGGACCGCTGCCAGAACCCCATGATCTGGAGAAGATGCAGAGCATCCTCGACGTGGCCTGTGGCCCTGGAGGATGGGTGATCGATGTTGCCTGGCGGTATCCCCACCTGCAGGTGGTCGGAGTGGATATCAGCGAGACGGCGATCAGCTACGCGAACCTCCATGCGCGGGAGCGCAAACTCCGTAATGCCAGCTTCAGATGCATGAATGCCTTGGAATCCCTGGACTTTCCCGATCACAGCTTTGATCTGGTCAATGCCCGTTTCCTGGTCGCGTTTCTCCCCCGCACGTCCTGGCCGACCTTCATCGCCGAATGTGTCCGCGTGCTGCGGCCAGGGGGCATCCTGCGCCTGACGGAACCCGAGGTCAACTTTACGACGTCAGCAGCCTTGAACACCAACGCGGGCTATCTCGCCCAGGCGATGAAACAAGCTGGCCTTGGCTTTTCCCTCGACGGTTCCCAGTTCAATATCACGCCCATGCTGGCGCGCCTGCTGCGCAATGCTGGCTGCCGCGACATCGGCAGACGTGCCCACGTGATCGACATCTCAGCGGGCGAGGAGGCTCACGATGGCTTCTACGAGACCATAGTATCTGCTGCCCTGCTGGCCCGCCCGTTCCTGATCCGCATGGGTGTTGCGGCGCAAGAGGAGCTGGATGAGTTGTCTCAGCACACGTTGCCCCAAGAGATGATGGCCGGCGACTTTAACGCCCTCTGGTTTGTCCTGACGGTCTGGGGAACCACTCCCAAGAGCAGGTAAGACCCGCGAAGGAGCTCATCCGTTCTCAAAATCAGCGAGGATGCGCAAGAGCCATAACTGTGCCGCATTGCCAGAAAATGGACGCTGCAAGAATCGATTTTACAGGCAAATACGGTTTGGCTCTTTCTGCTTCCAACCCTGTTCTTTCAGGTTCCAGGCGCGATTACGCCGTTCTTCTCGCTAATCGGTTTTCTTTGGTGCCCCCAAACTTCCTACTTTCCTACATATTTCCTTGCTCCTGTCGATATCAGAAGTAGTGAAGCAAATCTCTGCGAGTCTTAATCAAGAGGAGAAAATGATGCTGCCATGCTAAATCACCCTGAGAATGAGAATCCCGACTCCCAGCAGGAGGAGCAGCACTCGTTCCCAGTGACCGCTGAAAGCCGCGCACTGGTGCTCGTCGTGGAGGATAATCCGCAGATGGCCCGGATGATTGCTGCCACTCTGGCGCCACTCTATCGCGTCATCACTGCCTGTGACGGGCAGGATGGCCTGGAGCAGACACTGGCTTTGCACCCCGACCTCATCCTCTGCGATGTGTCGATGCCCCGCATGAGCGGGGAGCAACTGGTAATGGTGCTGCGGGCGCAGCCGGACTTCGATGACGTGCCCATCGTGGTGCTCTCAGGGCGCACTGACGAGCAGCTGCGTATCCAGTTGCTGCGCGCAGGGGCGCAAGACTACCTGGTGAAACCCTTCAACCGCGAGGAGTTGCGGGTGCGGGTCGCCAACCTGCTCGTGATGCGGCAGGTCCGCCAGGTGCTCCAGCGGGAGGTGGCCGTTCAGAGCGGGGACCTGATCACTCTGGCCAGCATGGTCACCCTGCAACAACGTGAGCTCACGCAGGCTCTCTCTCTTTTACAAGAACGCGAAGCCCGTGTACTAGATCAGGCCAAAGAACTAGAAGTACGTGGCCGCCAACTCGAACGCGCAAATAAGGCACTCACCACACGCAACCGCCAACTCGATCACATGCAAAGTCGTCTGCGTGCCATCGTTGATACCTCGCAAGACGCCATGCTCTTTCTCACACCTGATGGGATCCCGGCTGAGGTGAACATGCGCTTTACCGACTTCTTTGGGATAGACGCCAACACCGTGCTTTCTCAGTCAGCTAACCACCTGACGGCACTCCTGAAAGCACAGTTCGCTGCTGAGGTTTCGCTGGACGAGGCGCTAGCCTGGAGTACCATAGACCAGGAACGCATCTTTGCCGCACAACAGGTGCAAATGGAACCTACGCGGCGGGAGTTCGAGCTCTTTTCTCTGCCCGTCCTCAATCTCGATCAGACCTATATTGGTCGGCTCTATGTCTGGCGTGACGTGACGCATGAACGCGAGGTCGATCGGATGAAGTCCGAATTTGTCTGCCTGGCCT
>WNGR01010724.1_pt1 | contig 12101 bp, 11 predicted proteins | sample 5407581 | NCBI WGS metagenome assembly WNGR01 (sample SAMN13153383, study PRJNA577476) | soil metagenome | isolation source: 80 cm soil or saprolite under Garry oak tree replicate 2 | place: USA:California | collected 2016-06-15
CGGGTCGGCGACGTTGACCACACCGGTCTCCTCCATGATCACCTGCTGGGTGCGCAGCGCGATCTCGGCCGCCTTCTCGCTGGGCAGTGCCAGCACCTCGTCCAGCGCGTTGGTGTGCAGCGAGTTGGTCCCGCCGAGCACCGCGGCCAGCGCCTCGATCGCGGTCCGGACCACGTTGTTGTCAGGCTGCTGCGCGGTCAGCGAGACCCCGGCGGTCTGGGTGTGGAACCGCAGCCACTGGGCCCGCTCGGTGCGCGCCCCGTAGACGTCCCGCATCCACCGCGCCCAGATCCGGCGCGCGGCCCGGAACTTGGCGATCTCCTCGAAGAAGTCGATGTGCGCGTCGAAGAAGAACGACAGGCCCGGCGCGAACACGTCGACGTCAAGGCCGCGCGACAGGCCGAGCTCCACGTAGCCGAAGCCGTCGGCGAGCGTGTACGCGAGCTCCTGCGCCGCCGTGGAGCCCGCCTCCCTGATGTGGTAGCCGGACACCGACAGCGGCTTGTAGGCGGGGATGCGCTCCGCGCAGTACTCCATCAGGTCGCCGATCAGCTTCAGGTGCGGCTGGGGCGGGAACAGCCATTCCTTCTGCGCGATGTACTCCTTGAAGATGTCGGTCTGCAGCGTGCCGTTCAGTTTCCCCAGGTCGGCGCCCTGGCGCTCGGCGGCGGCCAGGTACATGCAGAACACCGGCACCGCCGGGCCGCTGATCGTCATCGACGTGGTGACGTCGGCGAGCGGGATCCCGGCGAACAGGACGTCCATGTCGGCCGCCGAGTCGATGGCCACGCCGCAGTGCCCGACCTCGCCGACCGACCGCCGGTCGTCGGAGTCACGCCCCATCAGCGTCGGCATGTCGAACGCCACCGACAGGCCGCCGCCACCGCGGTTGAGCAGCATCTTGTACCGCTCGTTGGTCGCCGTGGCGTTGCCGAACCCGGAGAACTGCCGGATGGTCCAGGTCCGGCCGCGGTACCCGGCCGGGTAGAGCCCGCGGGTGAACGGGTACTCCCCGGGCCAGCCGATGCGCTCGAAGCCGGGCACCACGGCGCCGTCCTGCGGGCCGTACACGGGGTCGGTCTCGAGCCCGGACAAGGTGGTGAAGTCCGCGTCGCGGATCCGGGCCGCGTCGTACCGGCGCTGCCAGCGCGCTCTGCCCTGGTCCTGACCTGGGCCCTGGTCCTGGTCTGGGCCCTGGTCCGCGCCCTGCCCCGCGGTGCCTCGATACATAGGGCCCTGCGCATTCATTCGCAACCTCCGGCGCGCGGCTGTAGCCAGATAGTAGGACGTCCTACTATCTAGGCACAGTGTACGCCAGCGACTGCGCAGCGAAACCGCCCAGCCGCAGCCCAACCAGTTGGCCAGCTGCGTCGTCTCAGCACTCAGGGAGTGTCTGGGCGCGTACCGGGGCCCGGCCAGCCATCTCAGTGACGCGTCGAATGTGTGGTACAACAAATGCAATATCGCGCAGGTGACGCGGGCCGCACCGCGGTCCTCGGTGACGTCGTGACCGTGCCGGGGCCACGGTTTGGGCCGTCGGCATCGGCGATCAGGCAAGGGAACTCGGTGGCCAGGCTCCGGACCGTTGACCGCAACGCAGCCGAGGAACTCTTCAACGCCAGCTACCCCAGGCTGGCCGGCTGGGTCCGCCGTCTCGTGGACGACGATGACACCGCGCACGAGATCGCCTCAGAGGCATTCACCCGGCTGCTGGCCCGGTGGTCGTCGCTGGACAGCCCGCAGAGCTACCTGTACATGATCGCCACGAACCTGGTCCGGGATCACTGGCGCAAGTCCGGGCGGGAGCGGCGCGCGATCCGGAGCCTGACCGCGGCCGCCCCGCTCGACCCCACCTACCATCCGGTGCAGGACGTGGACGTGCGCGCGCTCATCGAGGCGCTGCCCGCGCGGCTGCGCAGCGCGTTCCTGCTGCACTACTACGCGGGCTTCGGCGTCCGCGAGGTCGCCGCGATGCTCGGCCGGCCGGAGGGCACGGTCAAGGCGGACCTGCACCACGCGCGCGCCCGCCTGAAGGCCGCGCTGGGAGAGCCGGATGAGTGACCCGCGCAACAGCATCGACGCCTGGCTGAACGCCGAGGTTGAGCCGCTCGCGCCGCCGCCGGGAACCTTTGAGCGGGTCAGGCGCCGGGCCCGCCGGCACAAGGCCAACCGGGCCCTGATGTCCGCCGCGGGGGTGGTGATCGTCATCGCGGCCGCCGTGGCGGTTCCGCGGGTCGCCGGCCCGCTGCTGCAGGGCCGCGGCCAGGCCGGCCCGTCCGTGGCCGCCGGCGCGGCGTCACCCTCCGCGCAGCCGCAGGCGACCGGCCAGGGCAACGGGAGCCTGAACGCAAACTCCGGTACCAAGGTCACCCCGCCCACGTCATCTCTGTCGCCGGGCGGGTCAGGAAACCCCGTCCCGGCGAACTTCCAGCCCACGTCGGTCACGTTCATCGGCCCGCACATCGGCGCCGTGATCGGCCAGGCGGGCACGCCCGGGCACTGTGCCACGGCCTACTGCACCTCCCTGGCGGGCACATCCGACTACGGCACGAGCTGGTACGGGGTGAGCGCGCCGCTGACCGGGCCGCCCAGCGGAGCGCTGGGCGTCAGCCAGATCCGGTTCCTCGACGTCCACGACGGGTGGGCGTTCGGCCCGCAGTTGTGGGTCACCCACGACGGCGGGGGGCACTGGACCCAGGAGCAGACCTACGGGCTGCGGGTCACCGACCTGGAGACGGCCGGGGACCGCGCGTTCGCGGTGTTCGCCACCTGCACCGGGGACGGCCCGGGATACGCGGCCGACTGCACCAGCTTCTCGCTCTACACATCCCCGGCCAGCGGGGGCCAGTGGCAGCCCGTGCCCGGGCCGGTCGCGAACCTGCAGACGGCCTCGGGCGGCGCGGCCGCGTCCGCCAGCCTGGTGCTCACCGGCGACCCGAGCGGAGGCACCGGCTACCTGCTCTCGCCGTCCGGGGCGCTGCTGCGCGGGCCACTCAACGGCACGGCCTGGACCGCGGTCAACCAGGCCGCGCCGTGCGCCCCGGGCGCGCCCGGGGCCGGGGGACAGCCGGCCACGGCCCTGCTCGCGGGTGACCCGGCCCGACTGGTGCTGGTGTGCACCAGCGCCACCAGCGCGGCCGGCGACACCCAGAACAAGACCGTCACCGAGTCCACCAACGGCGGCGTGAGCTGGTCCGGCGGCGGGACCGCGCCGCCGGCCGGGCTGGCCACCTCGGTCTCGGCCCAGGGCCAGGTGGTGGTGCTCGCCACCGACGCGGGCATCTACCTGTCCGGCAACGGCGGCGGAAGCTGGCGGCTGACCCAGCCCAGCCCGGCCGGGGCCGTGGCCGGGGTACCCGGCTTCAGCTACGTCGGGATGACCAGCCCGGCCGACGGCGTGGCGCTGCCCGCCGACCCGGGCCTGCACGAGGTGTTCATCACCACCGACGGGGGCAGCACCTGGCGGCCGCACCTGGTCAGCTCACCCTGAATCAGCACACCGCCCTGAGTCAGGGTTCTTTGAAGTCCCCCGCGCTCACCCGCAGCCCGCGCAGCATGGCGAACATCTCCTGTAGCTGCGCCGCGTCGTAACCGCCCAGGCCGAAGTCCGCGGCCATGAGGTCCGCGGTAGCACGCCCGACCACCTCACGGCCGGCCTCGGTGATCTCGGCCAGCGTCCCGCGCCCGTCGGCCGGGTTGGGCCTGCGCGCCACCAGGCCCTGGGCCTCCAGCCGGTTGATGATGTTGGTGACGCTGGTCGGGTGGACCATCAGCCGCTGCCCGATCAGCCGCAGCGGCAGCGCTCCCTGCCGGCTGAACCGGAGCAGGACCAGCGCCTCGTAGCGCGCAAACGTCAGCCCGTGCGGCCGCAGCAGCGCGTCGAGCTCGGCGATCAGGATCTGCTGGGCCCGCATGATCGAGGTGACGGCGGCCATCGCGCGGGAATCCCCGAACCTGCGCTCCCAGATCTCCGCCGCGCGCGCGATGGGATCGAACGGCAGATCCAGCGGCTTCGGCACAGGCTCAAGGTACCGGCCGCCGCGGCGCGGCAGCGGCCGCGCCGACCCGCGCCCGGCCGTGCCCGCGGCGGCAGCGGCGGCACCGGCCCGTGAGACAGGCCCGCGACACGGGGCGATGCCCGTGGATCCTCCTGGCTACGGAACGTAACATTGCCTGCTGGGGAGCTGTGGCCGACAAGCATCGGGGGAACAAGTGCGGTCGGGTCACGCCGCGGTGATGACGGCGCCCGTGCTCGCCGCGGGGGTCGGCGTTCGGCATGGACGAGGCTGGGCAATCCGCTCGGCAAGCTTCCGCCTGGAATCTCCGGTTTCGGGAAGAACCGCCTTCGGCATCGCGATCTCCAGCCATGGTGTATCCGGCCACGGTGTATCCGGCCACGGTGTATCCGGCCACGGGTTCCCCGGCCACGGTATGTCCAGCCACGGTATGTCCGGCCAAGGGGCTTCCGACCACGGGGGTTCGACGGCGCTGGTCGACCTGCTGGCCGGGCTCATCCGGCCCTCCTACGGCGAGCTGCGCGTGCTGGGCGAGGACATGACCACGGCCCGCGGCCGGTCCGCCGTGCGCGGCCAGGTAGGAGTGGCGCGCAGGGTCGCCAGGCCGCAGCCCGCGTTCCGGGTTCGCGGCCTGGTCGACCATGCGGCCAGGCTGTCCCGGCTGCCTCCCAGGGACCGGGGGCCGCTGGCCGCCGCGATCGTGGACCGGCTGCTGCTGACGCCCTGGGCCGATGTCCCGCTCCGCGCGGCGCCTGACGTGATCGCCCGGCGGGCCAGGCTGGCCGCTGCCGCCGTGCACCAGCCCAGCCTGCTGCTGATCGACGGCCTGCTCGACGACCTCGACCCGAGGGAAGCCGCCGCACTCGCCGACGCGATCCGCGATCTGGGCCGGGACACCACCGTCGTCGCCATCGGACATGACCCCGCGGCGCTGGCCCTGGCCTGCGGCGAGGTGCTCACCATGGCCGACGGGATCCTGGTCCGCCCGTGATCGAGGTCAAGCAGTCAACAGAAGTAGGCTGCGGAAATGGACTGGAGCCTGCTTGGCTGCGGACACCACGGGCACGTGACCTACGCCCCGGCCGAGATCGGCATGCGCAAGCGGCTGATCGCGCAGACCGCATCCGGAGAGGCGTGGCGCTGCCTGCGCTGCGGCGGGTACGTGACCGGCGAGCCGCTGGCGTCAGGGCCGGCCGCACAGGCACCGGCCGTGCGGCGCGGCAAGGAAGTGCGCAGCGCGTTCATCCTGCGGATTTTCGCGGTCGAGCGGTTCCTGCGCGGCCTGGCCGCAGGCGTCCTGGCCTTCGTCGTATGGCGGTTCGCGTATTCCCGCGAGTCGCTCGAGCAGGCCTTCAACCGCGAGCGCCCGATCTTGCGCTCGCTGTTCCAGCAATTCGGGTACAACATCGACAACTCCAAGCTGGTCGGCACGATCCAGCACGCGCTGACCCTCAGCCCCACCGCGATCAAGCTGGTGTCCGCCGGCCTGGCCGCGTACACGGTGATCGAGTTGATCGAGGCCATCGGCCTGTGGCTGTACCGGCGCTGGGGCGAGTACTTCGCGATGGTGGCCACCTCGCTCGGCCTGCCCTACGAGATCTACGACCTGGTCGACCGGGTCACCGTGCCCCGGGTGATCTTCTTTGCCGTCAACCTGGCCCTGGTGCTGTACCTCGTGATCACCAAGCGGCTGTTCGGCGTGCGCGGGGGCAAGCACGCCTACGAGGCACGACTGCGCAGCGAGTCCATCATGGAGTCGGCCATCGAGGCGGCCGCGGCCGACCAGGCCGCTACTGCGGGCGAGGCCGACACCGACCGGGCCATACCGGCCGGTGCTGAAGCCGTCCGGACCACAGCGCCCGGGGCTGAAGCCGACCAGACGGCAACGGCCAGTGCCGATCTCAACCGGGTCGCCGCCGAGGCCGACACCGATCCGGGCCGCGCCCCGGCGGCCGACACCGATCGAGCCCGGACCGCACCCTGAGCTCCGCTCAAGTTCCCAAAGCCCCTGAGCTCCGCTTCAAGCCCAAAGCCCCGGAGCTCCGCCTTAAGCCCAAAGCCCCAGAGTTCCGCTCCAGGCTCCGAAAGTTGGTCATTTTCAGCTGCTGGAACGACAGAAACCGACCACTTTTCCGGATGGAATGGCGTCGCCAATGGCGCGGCGTTCCGGATGGCGGCGTTCTGGATGACGCGCTTCCGATGGCGGCGTTCTGGATGGCGGGCTTCCGGATGGCGGTGTTCCGAGCTCGGCCGCTCGGCCAGCGGGAACGCCGTGCGAACGGCTAGCCGCCGATGAGCTCGTCCGCGGCCGCGTAGGGGTCCAGCTTGCCCGCGGCGACCTGCCCGGCCAGGTCCTCGAGCTGCGACTCCCCCGGCAGCACGCCGATCCGCTCCCGCAGCGCGGCCACGGCGATCGCCGAGATCTCCTCGCTGGCGCGGGCCAGGCGCCTGCGGTCCCGCTCGCCCGATTCGCCGAGCCAGGCGCCGTGCGCCTGCAGCCGGCCGACGAGGTCGTCGATCCCCTCTCCCCTGACCGCCGTCGCGGAGACGATCGGCGGCTTCCATTCGCCCGGGCCGTAGCCCGCCATCGCCAGCATCGTGCGCAGGTCCCTGACCGCTTCCTGTGCCCCCGGCCGGTCGCTCTTGTTCACGACGAAAATGTCGGCGATCTCCAGGATCCCCGCCTTGGCCGCCTGGACCGAGTCGCCCATGCCCGGCGCGACGATCACCAGCGTCGAATCGGCCAGTGACGCGATCGCGACCTCGGCCTGGCCGACCCCCACGGTCTCGATCATGATCACGTCGAAGCCAGCGGCGTCCAGGATCCGCAGCGCCTGCGGCGCGGCCCAGGACAGCCCGCCCAGGTGCCCGCGGCTGGCCATGGACCGGATGAACACCCCGCCGTCGGTGGCGTGGTCCTGCATCCGCACCCGGTCCCCGAGCAGCGCCCCGCCGCTGAACGGCGAGGTGGGGTCGACGGCGAGGACGCCCACCCGCAGCCCCTCGCCCCGGTAGACCCGGACCAGCGCCCCGGTGACGGTGGACTTCCCCACCCCGGGCGCCCCGGTCAGGCCGATGATCCGGGCCTGGCCGGTGAGCGGCGCGATCAGCTTCATGATCTCCCGCAGCCGCGGCGAGCCGTTCTCGACCAGCGAGACAAGCCGGGCCAGGGCGCGGGGATCGCCGTCGCGCGCGGCGGCGACGAGGCCTGCGGGATCGGCGGTGCCGCCGGGGCCCAGGGCCTGGGCACCGCGCCCGGGCCACGGCGCCCCGGCCTCAGCCACGGCCGGGCGCTGGCACCCGCAGCAGCAGCGCGTCGCCCTGGCCGCCGCCACCGCAGAGCGCGGCCGCTCCCAGGCCGCCGCCCCTGCGCCGCAGCTCATGCACCAGGTGCAGAGCGATCCTGGCGCCGGACATCCCGATCGGGTGGCCGATCGCGATCGCGCCGCCGTTCACGTTGACCTGATCCGGCCCGACACCCAGGTCGCGCATGGACTGGATCGCGACCGCGGCGAACGCCTCGTTGATCTCGATCAGGTCGAGGTCAGCCACGCCTCGCCCGGCCTTGCCGAGCGCGCGGGCAATCGCGTTGGCCGGCTGGGAATGCAGCGAGTTGTCCGGGCCGGCTACCACGCCGTGCGCGCCGATCTCGGCCAGCACCGGCGCCCCTGAGGCCGCGGCCGCCTCCGCCGACATCACCACCACCGCGCACGCCCCGTCCGAGATCTGCGAGGCCGAGCCCGCGGTGATCGTGCCATCCTGGCCGAACGCGGGACGGAGCCGGCTCAGCGCTTCCGCCGTGGTATCGGCCCGCACGCCTTCGTCGGTGTCGAAGATCACCGGCTCTCCGCGCCGCTGCGGCACGGAGACCGCCACGATCTCCTCGGCCAGCAGCCCGTTCTTGATCGCCTCGGCCGCCCGTTGGTGCGACCGGGCCGCGAACTCATCCTGCTGCTCGCGGCTGATGCCCAGCCGCACGTTGTGGCGCTCGGTGGACTCGCCCATCGACAGGTGATCGAAACTGTCGGTCAGCCCGTCGGACGCTATCGCGTCGACCAGCTCGGCCGAGCCGAACTTGAGGCCCTGGCGCATGCCGGGCAGAAGATGCGGCGCCCTGGTCATCGACTCCATGCCCCCGGCCACCACGACGTCGAACTCCCCGGCCCTGATCAGCTGCGCGGCCAGCGCGATCGCGTCCAGACCGGACAGGCACACCTTGTTGACCGTGAGCGATGGGACCGTCATCGGGATGCCGCCGGCCACCGCCGCCTGCCGGGACGGATTCTGCCCGGCGCCCGCCTGCAGGACCTGGCCCATGATCACGTAATCGACCCGCTCGGCGGGCGCGCCCGCCCGCTCCAGCGCCGCCCGGATCACGAGGCCGCCCAGGTCCGCCGCCGTGAAATCCTTGAGCGACCCGAGCAGGCGCCCGACGGCCGTTCTGGCCCCGCCGGCAATAACCGCATCTCGCATGCCTGAAACGATACCCATGACCGGAACCGCTACTGGATGGAGACTGTCGTTGCTGGACCGCATCGATCACGTGGGAATCGCCTGCCGGGACCTGGCCGGCGCCGTTGCCTTCTACGAGTCCACCTTCGGCCTGGTCGTTGTGGACCGGGAGATGAACGAGCTTCAGGGTGTAACTGAGGTGATGATGCGGGATGCCTACGCCGCGGCCGGGACGTCGTATATCCAATTGCTCGAGCCGCTCCGCCCCGACACGCCGGTCGGGCGCTTCCTGGAACGCCGCGGCGAGGGCATCCATCACATCGCCTACGGGGTTCCGGACATCAGGGCAGCGCTCGCGGCGATCAGCGCCACCGGGGTGCGGCCGGTCAACCCCGAGCCGCAACGCGGCTCGATGGGCAGCTCAATCGCGTTCCTGCACCCCAGGGACGTGGGGGGCGTCCTGACCGAGCTGGTGCAGGCACGCCAGCCCGCCTGACCTCACCCTGCACAATGGCCACAGTTGCCCCTGAAGTCCCGACCAACCCCCTCACTCTCAGCTACAATGGGCAAAGAATTTGATACGTCATAAATAGGATCTTTAGCAAGAGCCCGCGCGAACACCCCGCCAAGTCCGCAGAAGGTGGAGTACGCTGCCAGGCACCGGGTGAGCGGAATTGCGTGCCGGTCGGGTTTTGGCGGCTTGTACCCGTCGCCGACCCGGAGGCCGGAATCGTGACGGCGACCGCCCGGGTGTGCGTTTCCCCTGTCGACCCCGCGTCTACCCCAGGATTAGGCGACATGCAGCCCGACATTGATGCCCAGCTCAGCAACTTCTTCGAGGAGACCCCGCAGCGCGATTTCGCGAGGGTCATGCGCGGTTTCGACCCGCACCAGGTCAACGAGCATCTCAAGCAGATCGACGGCGAACTGCGCCAGCACCGGGAGCAAGTCCAGGCGCTGCACAGGGAACTGGCCGACGCGCACCGCCAGATCCAGGAGCAGGAACGGCCCACCTACTCTGGTCTCGGCTCCCGGATCGAGCAGCTGCTCAGGCTGGCCGAGGAACAGGCCACCGAGATCCTGCAGGCGGGCCAACGCCAAGCGGGAGACCGATGACCTGAGGTCATCGGCCGAGCGCGAGGCCGATGCTATCAGGACCGGCGCCCGGCGCGAGGCTGACGAGCTGACCTCGACGACCGAGCGCGAGGTGGCCAAGCTCCGCGCCACGGCCGACCACGAGGTGGCCGAGAAGCGCGCCGCCATCGAGCGCGACATTGCCAAGCTCCGTACCACCACCGAGCGTGAGGTCGCCCAGATGAAGGCGTCCTCCAAGCGGGAGCGGGACGAGATCCTCACCACCTCCAAGCGCCAGGCGGACGAGATGCGCAGCCAGGCGCAGCGGATCCTGGAGGAGAGCGAGGCTCAGCGGGCCCAGGCCGAGGCCGAGTTCGACATTCAGCTCGCGTCCAGGCGCGAGGAGGCCGAGCGGCAGGAGGCCGAGCGGCTCGCGGCGGCGCAGGCCGCGACCCAGAAGATGGTGACCGAGGCGGAACAGCGCGCCGCCACGGCCGAGCAGCGGGCCAGCAAGGCGAGCGCCCAGGCGGAGCAGACCCGCCGGGACGCCGACCAGCACTCCAGGCAGTTGGTCGCCAACGCCAAGAAGAACGCCGACCAGATCGTCGCCCAGGCCAAGGGGCAGGCCGATCAGCTCCTGGCCGACACCAAGGCCGAGGCCGAGCGGGTCCGCTCCACCGCGCAGCGCCATGTCGACGAGCTGAACAAGCAAAAGGAGAGCGTCGGCGCTCACCTGGCCCAGATCAGCCAGCTGCTCGGCACCCAGATGCCGGGGCTCGCCGACGCGCTCAAGAAGCCCGCTCCCGCCGTTCAGGGTCCGCCGGCCAAGGCCGTCACCGCCCAGCCGACCGGAGGCAACGGCGCGCCACCCACCACACAAGCGGCGACCCAGGCGCCCAAGGCGGCCGCCACGACGACGTCGGCGCCTGCGGCGCCGGCCGGCCAGCACGCCGCTCCTGGCCGACCGGATGCGCAGCCGCAGGCAGGCAATGGCGGGCCCGCCAAGCAGTCGGCCAACGTCAAGTCCGGCAAGGCCGACGACCAGGAATGGTGGCAGGAGTAGCGCCTTCCGCCACGCGATGACGGCGCGCGCCCCCAGCAGGGGGCGCGCGCCGTCTCGTTTGGCCCGGAATCCGGGGCTGACCGGGCCAGGGCTGGCCGGCTGGGGCTGACCGGGCCAGGGGCTGGCCGGCTGGGGCTGACCGGGCTAGGGACTGACGGTCTGGCCGCCGTCGACGATCAGGACCTGGCCGGTCATGTAAGACGATGCGTCGCTGGCCAGGAACACCGCAGGCCCGGCCATCTCCTCCGGCCTGCCCCATCGCTGCATCGGCACCGTCGCGATGGTCGCCGGGCCTGCCGTCGCGTCTTCCCACAGGTTGCGGTTGAGGTCGGTCGCCGTCCAGCCCGGGCAGAGGGCGTTCACCCGGACGCCCTCCCCGCCCCATTCGACCGCCAGCGACTTCGTCAGCGAGATCAGCCCCGCCTTCGCGGCTCCGTAGGGAGTCAGGAACGGCGAAGCGGCCACGCCGGCCACCGAGGCGACGTTGATCACCGAACCCGTGCCGCGGTCGAGCAAGTGACCGGCGAACGCGTGACACACGTACACCGCGGAATCGAGGTTGAGCCGGATCAGCTTGTCCCAGCCCGGCAGCCGCAGGTCACGGAAGCCGACCATGAAGTTGGACCCGCCTGCGTTGTTCACCACCACGTCCACTTGCCCGAGCTTCTCGATCGCGGTGTCGGCGGCGGCGACGACCGCGTCGGCGCTGGTGACGTCCGCCGGGATCACGAACGCCTTGCGGCCGAGCGCGTCGATCGACTCCGCGGTCTCGGCGAGGCCGTCCGTGCTCCGGGCGACGAGCGCGACATCCGCGCCGGCCTCAGCCAGGGCCACCGCGATGACCCGGCCTATCCCGCGGGACGCGCCGGTGACGAACGCGTTCTTGCCAGTCAGGTCGAAGAGGCTCACGGTCAGTCCTTCCATTCCGTGGGAAGCGGCCAGGCGCTGGGGTTGACTCGCCGCACTATCTCATCCAGCACGATCCGGACGTAGGGCTCGCCCACCCAGAGATGCTTCGCCTTGTCCACCGCGACGACCTCGGCCTGCGGCACCCGCGCGAACCGGGCCCGTGCCTCGTCGGGGCGCAGGTAGTCGTCCAGCTCGGGCACCAGCGCGATCAATGGGCGCCCCGATGCCGCCCAGCCGTCCAGGTCCGCGTCGGCCGCCCGGGTCAGGGAGGGCGAGAGCAGGATCGCGCCCTCGACCGCGGGGTCGTTGCCCCATTTCAGCACCAGGTCAGTGCCGAACGACCAGCCGAGCAGCCACAGCCGCGGCAGCCATGCGGCCACGTACCCGATCGCGGCGGCCACGTCGTAGCCCTCGGTCTCGCCGTCGCCGAACTCGCCTTCGCTGGTCCCCCGCTCCGACGTGGTGCCGCGGGTGTTGAACCTGAGCACCGCGATATCGGCCAGCGCGGGCAGCCGGTAGGAGGCCTTGCGCAGCAGGTGGCTGTCCATCATCCCGCCCGCTGTGGGCAGCGGGTGCACGCAGATCAG
>WNGR01006877.1_pt1 | contig 12098 bp, 9 predicted proteins | sample 5407581 | NCBI WGS metagenome assembly WNGR01 (sample SAMN13153383, study PRJNA577476) | soil metagenome | isolation source: 80 cm soil or saprolite under Garry oak tree replicate 2 | place: USA:California | collected 2016-06-15
CACCGGTTCAAGACGCGCGCGGAAATGGCCGCATTGTTTGCCGACCTACCCGAGGCGGTCACCTCGACGGTCGAGGTCGCGCGGCGCTGCGCGTTCCGGCCGCGGGTGCAGGCGCCGATCCTGCCACGCTTCTCGGTCGGCGGGGACGGCGCGGCGGTTGACGAAGCGGCGGAATTGCGCAAGCGCGCCGAGGCTGGACTCGAACATCGGATCAAGGCTCATGGGGTCGCGTCCGGCCACACGGTCGAGGATTATCGCGAGCGCTTGGCCTTCGAGCTCAACGTGATCGAAGGCATGAACTATCCCGGCTATTTCCTGATCGTTTCCGACTTCATCCAGTGGGCCAAGGCGCATGGCATTCCGGTCGGGCCGGGGCGCGGCTCGGGCGCAGGCTCGCTCGTCTCCTACGCCCTCACCATCACCGATCTCGATCCCATCCGTTTCGGGCTCCTGTTCGAGCGCTTTCTCAATCCCGAGCGCGTGTCGATGCCCGATTTTGACATCGACTTCTGCCAGGACCGGCGCGACCAGGTCATCGGCTACGTGCAGGAGCGCTACGGCCGCGACCGCGTGGCGCAGATCATCACCTTCGGCACCTTGCAGGCGCGCGGCGTATTGCGCGATGTCGGCCGCGTGCTGCAGATGCCTTACGGTCAGGTCGACAAATTCTGCAAGCTCGTGCCGCAGAACCCGCTCAATCCCGTCACCCTCGGCCGGGCGATCGAGGACGAGCCGCGCCTGGGGGCGGCGCGCGACAGCGACCCGGTGGTCGCGCGCGCATTCGACATCGCGCAAAAGCTCGAAGGGCTGCACCGCCACGCCTCGACCCACGCCGCCGGCATCGTCATAGGCGAGCGCCCATTGACCGAGATGGTGCCGCTCTACCGCGATCCCAAGTCCAACATGCCGGTGACCCAGTTCAACATGAAATGGGTCGAGCAGGCGGGCTTGGTGAAGTTCGACTTTCTCGGCCTCAAGACGCTCACCGTGCTGGAAACGGCGGCGGCGCTGCTGCGCAAGCGCGGTGTCGAGATCGATCTTGCGGCAATTCCGCTCGATGACGAGAAAACCTACGCCATGCTCGCGCGCGCCGAGGCGGTGGGCATCTTCCAGTTGGAAAGCCAGGGCATGCGGCGCGCCTTGCTCGACATGCGGCCGGATCGCTTCGAGGACATCATCGCGCTGGTTGCGCTCTACCGTCCCGGCCCGATGGCCAACATCCCGACCTATTGTGCGCGCAAGCACCGCATGGAGGAGCCGGACTACATCCATCCCAAGCTCGAGCCGATCCTGCGCGAGACCTTCGGCGTCATCGTCTACCAAGAACAGGTGATGCAAGCGGCTCAAATCCTCGCCGGCTACTCGCTCGGCGAAGCCGACCTGCTGCGGCGGGCGATGGGAAAGAAGATCCGTAGCGAGATGCAGAAGCAGCGCAGTCGATTCGTATCCGGCTGCGTCGAGCGTGACATCGAGCGCGGGCAGGCGGAAGCGATCTTCGAATTGCTCGCGCGCTTCGCCGATTACGGCTTCAACAAGAGCCACGCCGCCGCTTACGCGCTGGTCGCGTATCAGACCGCCTTCATGAAGGCGAACTACCCCATGGAATTTGTCGCGGCTTCCATGACCCTCGATATGAGTAATACCGACAAGCTTTCCGAGTTTCGTGCCGAGGCCGAGCGCCTGGGGGTGAAAGTCGAGTCGCCGTCGGTCAACCGTTCCGGTGTCGATTTCGAGGTCGAGGGCTCGACCATCCACTACGCGCTTGCGGCGCTCAAGGGCGTCGGCCGTCAGGCCGTCGAGGCCATTGTCGAGGCGCGCGGCGAGCGACCGTTCGCCGATCTGTCCGATTTCGCCGCCCGCATCAACCCGCGCGCGGTGAACAAGCGCGTGCTGGAGAGTCTGGCCGCCGCCGGCGCCTTCGATGCACTCGAAGGAAATCGCGCGCGGGTGTTCGCGGCCGTCGACGCCGTGCTCGCGACCGCACAACGCGCCTATGATGACGTGGCAGTCGGGCAATCGGAACTGTTCGGCGGCGGCGCGGCGCGCCAGCCGCTTGCACTCGGCCATGTCGAGCCTTGGCTCCCGGCCGAGCGGCTGCAGAAGGAGTTCGACGCCATCGGCTTCTTCCTCTCGGGCCACCCGCTCGACGATTACGCCGCCGCCCTTAAACGCATGCGGGTGCAGTCGTGGGCGGAATTTGCGCGCGCCGTGCGCGCGGGCGCCAGCGCCGGCCGCGTCGCCGGCACCGTGGTGGCGCGTATCGAACGGCGCACGCGCACCGGCAGCAAGATGGGCATCATCGAGCTCTCCGACCCGACCGGACATTACGAGGCCGTGGTCTTCTCCGAAGGGTTGGCGCAATTCCGCGACCTGCTCGAGCCCGGCGCCGCGGTGCTGCTGACGCTCTCGGCGGAGCTCCAAGGCGACGACGTGCGCGCGCGCATCCAGATGGTCGAGCCGCTCGATCAGGCAGCGGCCAAGCTCGCCAAGGGGCTGCGCGTCTTCCTGCGCGATGAGACGCCGATCGAAAGCGTCGCCAAGCGGCTCGAAGGCCCGGCGTCGGGCCGCGCGGCGCCGGACAACGGCGAGGTCGCGCTCGTGCTGATGCTGGGCGAAGGCACCGAGGTCGAGGTGAAGCTTCCCGGCCGCTTCAAGGTCTCGCCCCAGATCGCCGGTGCCATCAAGGCGGTGCCCGGGGTGGTGGCGGTCGAGGCGGTGTAATCCATCGGCAGCCGGGCTACTCTCGCGCTGGACGGCGAAGGCAACGACCTCGTCGCGCGCGGGAGGACAATATGAAAATCATGATCGTGTGGTTCGCCACCACGATGGCGCTCGTCGCCAGCCCTGCACATGCCGAGGACAGTGCTCTCACGGTGCCGCAGTTTGAGGTCGATGCGTTCTGGCCGAAACCGCTGCCGAACAAATGGATTCTGGGGCAGGTCTCTGGCATCGCGACCGACCGCTATGACCGCATCTGGGTCGTGCACCGGCCGGCCTCGCTCACGCCACGCGAGCGTGCGGCTGAGCAGAACCCACCCGAAGCAAAGTGCTGCGTGGCCGCGCCGCCGGTGCTGGTATTCGACCAGTCCGGCAACCTCCTCCGCCACTGGGGCGGCGCCGCCGAGGGCTTTCAGTGGCCGCAGAGCGAGCACGGGATTTTCATCGACAACAACGATTTCGTCTGGCTCGCCGGCAACGGCAAGAACGACGGACAACTACTCAAGTTCACCATGGACGGCAAGTTCGTGCTGCAGATTGGCAAGCAAGGCGAAGGCAACGACAGCAACTCGACCACGCGACTCGGCTCGCCGGCGGACGTTGCGGTCGACGTCGCGGCGAAGGAGGTGTTTGCCGCGGACGGCTACGCCAACCGGCGCGTCGTAGTGTTCGATTCCGAAACCGGCCACTACAAGCGCCACTGGGGCGCCTACGGCAAACCGCCGAGCGACGAAAAGACGCCGTCCTACGATCCCGCAAAGCCGCCCTCGCAGCAGTTCGGCAACCCGGTGCATTGTATCCGTATCGACAAGAACGGCCTCGTCTACGTCTGCGACCGCAGCAACAACCGCCTGCAGGTGTTCCGCAAGGATGGCACTTTCGTCGCCGAGCACATCTACGAAAAGGCCACGCGCGGCACGGGCTCGGTCTACGACCTCGTGTTCTCGCCCGACCAGGATCAAAAATTCATCTACATGATCGATGGCATGAACGGCGAGGTGCGCATCGTCGACCGCGCCTCGAAGGAGACGCTTGGCCGCTTCGGCCGGCCGGGGCGGCAGGTCGGCCAGTTCACGGCGCTGCATAACATCACCGTCGACGGCCAAGGAAATATCTTCACCTCGGAGGTCAATACAGGGCAGCGCGTGCAGAAGTTTCGCCGCATCGACATCCAGAACTAGGGGCAAAGGCCGGTAGCTTCGTCGTCGGCCGATCCTTGCGTCGGCCGATTCATGCCTATATAAGCCCCGTCATCTCACACGCGGACCTTGGCTTCACGGCCGTCCGGTGGCTCATTCCGACCGCAAGGTCAAGAGGAGCTCACGGGTCCGCGGCGGCTCAACCGGAGAACAAAAAATGGCGCTTCCGGACTTCTCCATGCGTCAGCTGTTGGAGGCTGGCGTCCACTTCGGCCATCAGGCCCATCGCTGGAATCCGAAGATGGCGGAATACATCTTCGGCGCCCGCAATAATATCCACATCATCGACCTCGCCCAATCCGTGCCGATGCTGCACCGTGCGCTGCAGGCGGTGAGCGACACGGTCGCCAATGGCGGGCGCATCCTGTTCGTCGGCACCAAACGCCAGGCTCAGGATGCTATCGCCGAGGCGGCCAAGAAGTCGGCGCAGTACTACGTCAATTCGCGCTGGCTCGGCGGCACGCTCACCAACTGGAAGACCATCTCGCAATCGATCTCGCGGCTGCGCAAGCTCGAGGAGATGCTCTCCTCGGGGGCGTCCCAGGGCTACACCAAGAAGGAGCGCCTCACGCTCCAGCGCGAGCGTGACAAGCTCGACCGCTCGCTCGGCGGCATCAAGGATATGGGCGGGCTTCCCGACCTCCTGTTCGTGATCGATACCAACAAGGAGGATATCGCCATTAAGGAGGCGCGGCGCCTCGGCCTGCCCGTCGCCGCCGTCGTCGATACCAATTGCGACCCCGATGGCATCACCTATGTGGTGCCCGGCAATGACGATGCCAGCCGCGCCATCACGCTCTACTGCGATCTCGTGGCGAAGGCCGCCATCGACGGCATTTCACGAGCCCAAGGCGAACTCGGGGTCGATACCGGGGCGGCGGCCGAACCGATCGCGGAAGAGCTGCCGGCGCCTCCCGAAGCGCCGAGCTACGAAGTACTTTCAGGCCCGCGTGGCGTCGCCGACGATCTCAAAAAGCTCCACCATGTCTCGCCGGCGATCGAGAAGAAGCTCAACGATCTCGGGATCTTCCACTATTGGCAAATCGCGGGGCTCGGGCCCGACGCCGCCCACACGATCGGCGAGGAGGTTGGACTTCCCGGCCGGGTGGAAGGCTGGATTACGCAGTCGAAAGAGTTGACCTCAGAGTAGCACCGTCGTCATGCCGGCTTGAGTTTGGGCATCCATGTCTTCGCCACGCTGAACGAAAGACGTGGGACGCACCGGAGCTTGGGCGCGTGCGAGTCCCCTTCATGAAGTGCCGTTTATGGCGACAAGCCGGCCGGGACGAACAGAGGAATCATAGCCATGGCCAACATCACGGCGCAAATGGTGAAGGAGCTGCGCGAACGCACCGGCGCAGGCATGATGGACTGCAAGGCGGCGTTGCAAGAAACCGGCGGGGAGATGGAGCAGGCCGTCGATTTGTTGCGCAAGCGCGGGCTCGCCAAGGCCGCCAAGAAAGCCGGCCGCATCGCCGCCGAAGGCCTCATCGGACTCGCCGTGGAAGGGTCGCAGGGCGTCGTGGTCGAGGTCAATTCCGAGACCGATTTCGTCGCCCGCAATGAGTTGTTCCAGGGCCTGGTGAAAATGATCGCGAACGTCGCGCTCACCGTCGGCGCCGACGTGGAGAAGATTAAGGAGGCGAAGGTGGGCGACATCACCATGGCCGAGGGCATTGCCGACACCATCGCCAAGATCGGTGAGAACATGTCGCTGCGACGGGCGTCCTCCTTGTCGGCCGCAAACGGCGTCATCGGCAGCTATGTACACAATTCCGTCGGCGAAGGCCTTGGCAAGATCGGGGTCATCGTGGCGTTGGAATCGACCGGCAAGGGCGACGAGCTCAAGCGCTTCGGCCGCATGCTTGCGATGCACGTTGCGGCGTCGAATCCGCAGGCGATCGATCCCTCCGGCCTCGACCCGGACGTGGTCCGGCGGGAGAAGGAGGTGCTTGCCGACAAGTACAAGGCGCAGGGGAAACCCGCGAATGTGATCGACAAGATCGTCGAATCAGGGCTCAAGACCTTCTACAAGGAGGTGTGCCTGCTCGATCAGGCCTTCATCCACGATCCGGACAAGAGTGTTTCGCAGGCGATCAAGGACGCGGAGGGCAAGGTCGGCGCCCCGATCAAGGTTACGGGGTTTGTGCGCTATGTGCTCGGCGAAGGCATCGACCGGCCGGATGACGATTTCGGCGGCGAGGTCGCGGCCTTGATCAAACCGAACTGAGTCGTCCAAGCGGTGTCGAGCGTCCCACCCATGCGGTAGCCGTATCGAGCCACTCGCGCCGGCGGGCAAGCGCAGGAGTTACCATGACAAAACCCGTCTACCGGCGCGTCGTGGTGAAGGTTTCCGGCGAGGCCCTCATGGGCCCCGACAGCTTCGGCATCCATCAGCCGACGTTGGAACGGATCGCGGCCGATCTTATCGCCTCCCAGCGGCTGGGCGTGGCGATTGCCGTTGTGGTTGGGGGCGGCAATATCTTTCGGGGCGTGAACGTGTCGGAGAAAGGCATTGCGCGCGCGACCGGCGACATGATGGGCATGCTCGCCACCGTCATGAACGCGCTGGCGCTCGAGGGCGCGATCGAAAAGGGAGGACTGGCGGCTCGTACCATGTCGGCGCTCACCATGCCCGAAGTCTGCGAGGCTTATGAGCGGCGTCGCGCGCTGCGCCATCTCGAGCGCGGGCGGATGGTCCTGCTCGCGGGGGGAACCGGCAATCCGTTCTTCACCACGGATACCACTGCGGTGTTGCGGGCGGCCGAAATCGGTGCCGAGGCGGTGCTCAAGGCGACCGATGTCGACGGAGTCTACAGCGCTGATCCGAAGCAGGACCAGAACGCTAAACGCTATGACCGCTTGAGCCACCAGGAGGCGATCGAGCGCAACCTGAAAGTGATGGATACCACCGCCTTCGCGCTTGCCCGGGAAAACCGTATGCCTATCATCGTGTTCTCGATCCGCGAAAAGGAGGCGATCGCGGCGGTGCTGCGCGGAAAAGGGCGCGCCACCGTCGTCGGCACTTGAGGCGCTATCGCCCATCGCCTCACGCGAAACGCAACGACGCGGGATCGACTAATTTATTCGAGGGATCGCCATGGCAAACCCGACGCATGACATCAACGAGCTCAGGCGCCGCATGCAAGGTGCAATCCAGCTGTTGAAGCAGGAGTTGGGCGGGCTGCGTACCGGCCGCGCCTCCGCGAGCCTGCTCGAGCCGGTGCAGGTCGAGGCTTACGGCACCCACATGCCGCTCAATCAAGTCGCCACCGTGAGCGTACCCGAACCCCGGCTCATTTCCGTGCAGGTGTGGGACAAATCGATGGTCCATGCCGTCGAAAAAGCTATCGCCGCCTCCAATCTCGGGCTTACTCCTTCAACCGAAGGCCAAGTGCTGCGGCTGCGCATCCCTGAACTCAACGAGGAGCGGCGTAGGGACTTGGTCAAAGTCGCGCACAAATATGCCGAGGCGGCGCGGGTCGCCGTGCGGCACGTGCGGCGCGACGGCCTTGACGTGCTCAAGAGGCTCGAAAAGGATCACAAGATCAGCGAAGACGACGGCAAGCGCTCGTCCGAGCAAGTGCAGAAGGCGACGGACGAAGCGATCGCCGAGGTCGACAAGATGTTGGCGACCAAGGAAAGGGAAATCCTCACGGTGTGAGGTTGGAGCGCGATGGCGAACACCGGGCCGCTGCCCACTGCCGAGATCGGCGATTTCGCCGTGCCGCGGCACGTTGCCATCATCATGGACGGCAACGGACGCTGGGCGGCGGCACGCGGCCTGCCGCGCGGGGAAGGGCATCGCCGCGGCGTCGAGGCGCTGCGACGCACGGTGCGCGCCGCCGGCGATCTCGGAATCGACTTTCTCACCATTTTTTCGTTCAGCGCCGAGAACTGGTCGCGGCCGCCGGCCGAAATCCGGGAACTGATGGGACTGTTGCGCCGCTTCATTCGTCACGATCTCGCCGATCTCCACCGCCGCGGTGTGCGGGTGCGCGTGATCGGTGAGCGCGAAGGTCTCGACCCCGATATCGGCCGGCTGCTGGATGAAGCCGAGGAGTTGACCAAGGACAACAGCAGGCTCGTGCTGGTCGTCGCCTTCAATTACGGCGCCCGCCAGGAAATCGCGCGCGCGGCACGCCGCATGGCGGCGGCCGTCGCGGCCGGAGAGCTGGCGGTCAGTGCCGTGACGGCCGATAGGCTCGCAAGCTACCTCGATGTACCCGATTTGCCCGATCCAGATCTCATCATCCGCACCAGCGGCGAACAACGGCTGTCCAATTTCCTGCTGTGGCAAGCGGCTTATAGCGAACTCGTGTTCGTGCCCACCTATTGGCCGGATTTCGACCGCGCGGCACTCGAGAGCGCGATCGCGGAATATCGCCGGCGCGAACGTCGCTTCGGCGGCCTGGCCGTGCGCACCGGGTCGTGATCCGTGGCAGGCGCGGACCATCCTTCATTGCGCGCCTCTCGGCCTCGCGGCAGCGAACTCGCGCTGCGCATATGCTCGGCGTTGGTGCTGGTGCCGCTCGCGATCGGTGCGGCCTATATCGGCGGCTGGCCGTTTGCCTTGTTTTGGGGCATCGCGGCAATGGGCGTGCTCTGGGAATGGACCTCGCTGGTGGCGCGAGGCGACCAGCGGCCCGTGCTCGGAGCGGGCGAGGCGGCACTTGCCCTCGCGCTCGCGCTTGCGGTCACCGGGCATCTCCTAGCGGCGGTGATTGTGCTGGCCATGGGCACGCTTGGCGCAGCGTCGCTGGCGCTTGCCGAGCGACGGATATGGGCTGCTGGCGGCATTCCCTATGCCGGTGCGCTGGCGCTAGCACCGACCGTGCTGCGCTCCGACGGAGAGGACGGCTTCCTCGCCATGATGTTTTTGTTCGCGATCGTATGGACGACCGACATCGGCGCTTATTTCGTGGGGCGCGCGGTCGGCGGCCCCAAGCTGATGCCGCAAGTGAGTCCGAACAAGACCTGGGCGGGGGCGCTCGGAGGCATCGCAGCCGCGGTCGTCGTCGCCGTGGCCGCGGCTAAAGCGGCCGCGCTGACGAACTTGTTCGCCATCGCCATGCTTGCGGTCGTGTTGTCGGTCTGCGCGCAGGGCGGAGATCTGTTCGAGTCCGTCCTCAAGCGCAGGTTCGGTGCCAAGGATTCCGGTCGCCTTCTCCCCGGACACGGCGGGCTGATGGACCGCCTCGACGGCTTCGTGACCGCCAGCGTGGCGGCTGTGCTGATCGGATTGGCGCGCGGGGGCTTCGAGGCGCCAGGTCGCGGTCTGTTGGTGTGGTGAGTCGATGAAGTCCAACCCACCGCGTGCTGCGTGGAAGCGATCGTCGACGGCGGAACGCACCGTGACGCTGCTGGGCGCTACCGGTTCGATCGGCGCGAGTACCGTCGACCTGCTCAAGCGCGAGCGCAAACGTTTTCGCGTGGAGGCGGTGTGCGCCAACAAAAGCGCGGCTGCCCTCGGTGCGCTCGCGCGCGAACTTGGTGCGCGCTTTGCTGCAGTCGCTGATCCGGCAGCCTACGGCGATCTCAAGGCCGCGCTCGCCGGAAGCGGGATTGAGGCGGCTGCCGGCGAAAGCGGTTTGATCGAAGCGGCCGAGCGACCGGCCGAGTGGGTGATCGGAGCGATTACCGGCGCCGCCGGCCTCAAGCCGACACTCGCCGCGGCCGAGCGCGGCGCGATCGTCGCGCTCGCCAATAAGGAAACGCTGGTGTGCGCCGGCGGTCTGTTCATGCGCCGCGCCGCGGCGTCAGGTGCGACCGTGCTACCGGTCGATTCCGAGCACAACGCCTTGTTTCAGGCCATGAGCGGGAGCCGCCGCGAAGACGTGCGCCGGGTGATCCTGACCGCCTCCGGAGGTCCGTTTCGCGCCGCTCCTCCCGAGGCGGTGAAGACCGCGACCGTCGAGCAGGCGCTCAAGCATCCCAATTGGTCCATGGGGGCGAAGATCACAATCGATTCGGCAACCTTGATGAACAAAGGGCTGGAACTCATTGAAGCGCATCATCTCTTCGCGCTTGCGTCGGAGCAGATCGACGTCCTGGTCCACCCCCAATCCATCGTGCACAGCCTGGTCGAATTTTGCGATGGCTCGCTCATTGCGCAACTGGGGAGCCCGGACATGCGCATCCCCATCGCCTATTGCCTCGCTTGGCCCGAGCGCATCGCGGGGCCGGCTCCGCGGCTCGATCTCGCGCGCGCTGCGACCTTGACCTTCGAGGAGCCCGATCTCGGGCGTTTTCCGGCTTTGGGGCTGGCCCGGCGTGCGCTCGAGGCGGGCGGGGCGGCGCCCACCGTGCTCAACGCTGCCAACGAGGTAGCAGTTGGGGAATTTCTCGCGCGGCGGCTGAATTTTGCCGGGATATCGGCCCTGGTCGAGGCCACCCTCGAGGCCGCGCTATCCCGAAATTGGACCGCCGAGCCGGAAAGCGTCGACGAGGCACTTTCTGTTGACCATAATACAAGATTGTTGGCGCGCACTCTCTTGCCCGAAATTGCCGCAAAGGCACCCTAGAAAGTTGGGGTTCGGGCGCTGGTTCGGGACGGGCGGGGACAAGGCCTCATGAATTTCGATTTTCTATCTGGAATCAACGCGCTGGGGGGCGGCGTGCTGGGCTACCTCATCCCCTTCTTATTCGTCCTGACGCTGGTGGTATTCTTCCACGAGCTCGGCCATTTCCTGGTCGCCCGCAGGTGCGGGGTGAGGGTGCTGGTTTTCTCCATCGGATTCGGCCCTGAGCTTTTTGGCTTCAACGACCGTCACGGCACGCGCTGGAAACTCTGCGCCGTTCCACTCGGCGGCTATGTGAAATTCTTCGGTGACGAGAACGCGGCCAGTGTCCCGGATGCGGCCGCGCTTGCCGCCATGACCGATGAGGAGCGCCGACACAGCTTTGTTCATCAGTCGGTGGCCCGCAGGGCCGCAGTCGTGGTGGCGGGGCCGGTGGCCAATTTCCTACTCGCCATCGTGATTTTTGCCGCTCTCTTCATGGTTTTTGGCAAACCGAACACATCGCCCCGCGTCGACGCGGTCCAGCCCGGCAGCGCCGCGGAGGCGGCCGGATTTCAGCCGGGCGACCTGGTTCTCACCATCGACGGGCGACCGGTCGAGAGCTTCCCAGACATGCAGCAGATCGTCAGCACCAGCGCGGGCGAGACGCTGGCGTTCGAAGTCGACCGCGGCGGTGTAAAGGTCACGCTCAAGGCGATTCCCACGCTTAAAGAGTCCAAGGACCGCTTCGGCAACGTGCATCGCATCGGTGTCCTCGGAATCACCCGCTCGCCATCGCCGGACGATACCCACTTCCAGCCGGTCGGGCCGCTCAAAGCGCTCGAGCTTGGCGTGCAAAGAACGTGGTTCGTGGTCGAGCGCACGTTGTCCTATATCGGCGGCGTGATTTCCGGTCGCGAGGCCGCCGATCAACTCGGGGGCCCGATTCGCATCGCCCAGGTGTCGGGGCAGGTAGCAACCGAGGGATTGCCCTCGTTGTTCAGCCTCACGGCGGTGCTGTCGGTCTCAATCGGTTTGCTCAATCTGTTCCCCGTGCCGCTGCTCGATGGCGGTCACCTGCTGTACTACGCAATCGAAGCGGTGAGGGGAAAACCACTGTCGGATCGTGCGCAGGAGGTGGGATTTCGGATTGGGCTCGCCATAGTTGTAATGCTGATGATCTTTGCAACCTATAATGACCTCCTTCACCTCGCCGCCCAATGGACGGCGTCGTAGGGAGGCTGCAACTTTCGGGGTGTAAAAGGGCAAGGCTGGGAAAGGACTTGGTTGCACAACAGGAAAAAGCCTGTACAAGCGGCAGTGTTGGTACAGGCGTTCTGGGGATAGCGACGACCTTTCTCGTGGGTACCCGACTTTCTGAGGTGCCCAAAGGGGACGACAAAGGGCGCGTGGGGAATGAAACTTCGTAGGTGGCTTGTTCAAGGGCTGGGCCTTGCCTGCCTCGTCCTTGGAGGGATTTTATTGAGTGGTGGCGTCGTGTCGCTCACGGCACGCTCCGCCTATGCTCAAGCGCCTACGGTTAGCTCGATCGTCGTCCAAGGCAACCAGCGGGTCGAGGCCGACACCATCCGCTCCTACTTCCGGCCGGGACCGACCGGCCACCTCGACGCCTTCCAAATCGATGAGGGCGTCAAGGCGCTTATTTCCACCGGTCTGTTCC
>WNGR01006878.1_pt1 | contig 12097 bp, 10 predicted proteins | sample 5407581 | NCBI WGS metagenome assembly WNGR01 (sample SAMN13153383, study PRJNA577476) | soil metagenome | isolation source: 80 cm soil or saprolite under Garry oak tree replicate 2 | place: USA:California | collected 2016-06-15
TTTTTCCGGTCCCAGGATTCACGTAGAGTCGCGAGTCTACTTTCGTGGTCGGCAACTGGGGTATCTGTGAGAATGAGTCGCGCTTCGGTATCCTCCGCTTCGATCACAGCGTCCGCATCGAAGTTCTAAGCATCTTAGTCTGACTCAAGGCCTCTTTGATTTTAAGCGTACCTTCAGGGTGACTGGATCGGGGTCGATCTCGGAAAATCCAGTCTCCAAGGCATTAGGCAATATCGCAAGAAGGGAATTCGCGCGTTGCATAGCCATAGTTTCTGAAATGGAGACATGACGGGCGGAGAGTCTGTTAAGGCTAGGCGAACGTACGGGACATGGTTCCCCAATCGTTTGCCTAACGGGTGCATCGCGGGTCAGTGATCCACTTAGGCGTGTAGTTGCTTCAATCGAACCTTCAACTTAGCCATCAACGTCTTCAGAGTTAACAAGAATTCCCCCGCAGTATGATGCGACGTCGGCTGCTGGTCGAGAGTCTTTTTAACCTGACTAAAAAGCTTGTAGAATTTCTTCGACTCGATCACTGGCCACGGGATAATATTCAACTTCCCCGCGTGAAGACGAGTAATAAAATTAGAGTCTTGTTCATCCTCAACTATCCTCTGGAACTTGAGCGAAAATCTGGGCCTTTATTGGTGGAAGGAGGACAACGGTTGCTTTGGGACTTACTCCTTCGTCACTTCAGCCTCGTCCGAGTCAATGACATCCTAGAATGGCACGGAAGATAAGTGTAGTGATACCACTTATGACGGAACTCACATACTTTGATGATGACTAAAAGCGTGGACTGGAAGAGCGACGGATTGGAGGTCGGATCCAAAATGGAGGCGCTGGACTGGAAGGACTGAAAGAGGCCAGTAATATCTCTACTCAGGGCGAAGTTATTTCGGAATAGAACCTACCCGGGTCGTACTCTCAGTACGATAACGAGGATCACGGGTCAAGATATCCACTTACAAGATTCGATATGGCAGTGTTGAAAAGAACAAGAAGGGTATCCTCTTGAACCGAACGCTCCAAACTGTGTACACCTGTCATTCGCCATAATTCAGATAACGCCGAACAACGGGAGATAGATGACATCGGGCCCACCTTCGAAATCCAGCGCAACGATAAGTGCGTCGTCGGTAGGAGAAACGGACAACCAGACTCCCTCTAAGCAAGGTTGATTATCGTCTTCAATCACGAACAGTACAAAAACCAACCTGTGGTACGCATCGCACTCCCCGCAAAGGAAGTGTCTACAAGATGATTCAGGGTGAAGCTTTTCCCCACGGATTGTTCGCCCATCGAGGATACAACTTTCACTGGCTGGGATTTCCGCGAAGAGAGTCAGGATTACTCCTTGAACTACGATATGGAGGACTCACCTTCGAGGCCCAATACGACTGAAAAATTGACTCATACCATCCAATCGACAAGCTGTCGACGATTCTGTTGACTTCGGCTCCGAGCAATGAGGTCTCAAGCTGTGCCGACAGAACGCCATCCTTGAGCGGGACAAACCTGTTCTCATTTGTGACCGCAATGTGGATAGGAATCAGACAGAGTAAGTCTACCAGCCATTCGCCAGCTCGGAAACGGGAGACTGGCCATTCCGGACTGGACAGGAACGAGCGAGCAAATGAAGTGAAGGTCCGTACGGAGACAGTGATACCTTTGAGTACATCGCCGATCGGTTTACGTGATGTCTTTGTGAAACTGCGAATCGTTTCCGAAAAGTAGGAAGAAAATGGGCGATGATCGTCGTCAGTGACAAATGTCAGCGTCCTCTGCTGCCGCTCGCTCGAAGATGTTATCGTACGCCGTTTCACTGCTGCTACCACCGGGAAACGTGTCCAGACGTCAGAGTGGCAGTCAATCAAGCAGTTATGAGTTGTCTCTTTGCCATGGCTCATTGATGCCTTCGAACGCTGTTCTTGAAACGAGAACTCGGTCGCTTTGCACGTGATATCAAGGATAACAGATCGACAAGTCTGTGCAGTTACGTCGAGACCAATGATATGAATGTTGTTCCGATTCACAATCGAGGTGAGAAGTGCCGCGTCGAGGTTGACAGGAAAATCAGGAGGTGTGATAGAAATTCCGTCTGTGGATGCGAATGTCGTCCAATGGTACGCCGTCACGGAGGACACGCCTTCTTTTTCTTGAACAACAAGCGCGCATGATCCATCAGGGGAAGAGTAGATCGCGCGTGGCACCTGTGGTAGCTGTAGAGTGGCAGGTCTGAGATCAAGAGTCAGAAAGACCATAGAGGAGAGGTGAAGAGTCGCATATACTTAGGCTGTAGCATTGTCAATGAGAAAATCCTCGCTTGAGCACTGGAATCTACAAATAGTATCTCTTCGCGACCATGAACGAAGCACGCGTGAACAATGGACTCTCCATTGTTGTAGAAGGGATGAAGGTCAATTGCGGATCCCATCCCTCGCAAGGACCCGCGCTCATCCTCGAACGTAAAGATATGGAGCTGCATCTATCGAGCATGTGTTAGTACACGAAGATAAAGGAGACGATCAAAACGAAAGACGTACCCTGGCGGATGAACTTGAATAGACAGCTAACATGCGCTTCGATTCGTCAAGGGCAAAAAGGCAAGTTTCGCCAATCTTGTCCCGGTGGAAGAACCTTGCAAATGATTGCATCTGTATTGCGGCATTGATGCGACTTAGGCTCTCGACATAGATTACGACATTTCCCTGAGGGTCGACGAGGCACACGAGAATTCGACCTCCTTCAAGGAGATGAGCATATCTGAGTAGCAAGGGTAAGTGCGGGATAAACGAGAATAGCCGAGACCATACTTTACGATAGTCGATGAGGAGACACGGAACGAATGAGTAAGTCGTTGTTCATCGAGGATAGGTGCCGGTACGTAAGATGAATCGAGTTGCACTTTCTGGCTGTCGTCGGCGCGCAGGCGCAACAGATGAATACGATATTCTATCTCATCTCCTCGTAGAGACTCTTGACGGCCACTGATATAGTAAGCATCTATTTGAGTGGATGAGATGCGCCTGGGTTGGCGAGAACTATTCAAACATACCCCGGGAGAGGGATTGTTTCTTGACTTTGAAGAGGTCGAGATAGACAGTTGTGCGCCTGGGCAACGCTAGGTTTTCAGCCCATTTCGGACACCATAGGGGACGCACGATGTGGAGCGCTGTGTAGATACGTCCTTAACTTGACGCACGAAGTTGGACCACACTCTTCCAGCCTCTTCGATTTTCACTTTTCGTTCAACTTGCTTGTCGCGTTCCTGTTTTTGCGTTAAAAGGATCTCCCGGCTGATTACGGGCACCGAGGTGTCGACCTGCTTTGTGAGGAAGTCGTAGGCTGTTTCCTCAACGTCAATGGCAGCGTTATGGAGATGATGGTCGACGGGAATAGTCCTGAGCCCCAGAAGGAACTGAGAGTCAGAGATCGACTTTGCTCGTTTTTTGGCGCTTTCCCACAGCCCTTCCTCTTCACTTGAAGGCCTAAAAAGGCCCGGTATCCGAGATACGATACCTTTGTCGTCCTTTCTAATTTTTTCAAGTATTTCCAAGATGCTCTTCTCGTTCTGCTGGCTAAGGATAGCATCTGCCACTGACCGGCGGGTCAAGTCCGCACTTAGACTTTTCGCATCTTGCGAGTCCTTCGCATCCTGAGAGTCCGGATTCAGAAGCTGAAGGAACATCATACGTTTCTTCTTGAACTGAAATTCAGAGGCCATCAAGCATTTCTCGAGGTCGGCTCCACGTATCTTACCCCACAACTTCTGCTCCGATCGTGGAAGAATGGGAAAAAGGTCGCGAAGGTGATCTACGGCTTATGTTAAACCATCTATTGGAAGACAGGAAAGAGGATAGACATTCTTACTTTCCTCGTTGTCAGAGTCACCTCTGGTGTCCGCCGGGTCAGCGGAACTCGATTCAGGCAAAAACTTCTCACGTCGAAGTGACCTATCATTGGTTATGACGGGATAGCGCCCTGCGACGTAGTCAATGCTCACGGAAATGTCTTTAACAACTCGCCGATGACAGCTCTCTGTACTTTGATCCGTATACCCTCAGAGTCTTGTTCGATTTTCGTATGCATCTCCGCTTTCCGCTGGGAAATGATCTGCTGGGATCGACGTTCTACGTTATTCTTGCTTCTCTCCCAAGCTTCGTACTCCTTCGGGAATCGAGTTTTGAGGCTCAACGTCGTGACCAAAGAATTCTGCGACGCGCTGTCGAATTTCTCGGGAAGACATAATACAACTTCTTCCCTGACAAGGCCATTCTATTAAGATGTCGACCGGAAAGGGAACAAAACTTACAAACGAAGCCTGACCTGGTCAGCGGTCTGGTGATCATGAGCAAATGGTTCCTGGATCGTCCTTGCTGGCACGAGTGTAGCCGTCATGAAACCTTGCACCTTCTCCCCATGAAGAAGTGTTGGCCCGGGATAGAAGGCCCTTGGGTCGTTTTCCACCCCTTGTGGTGGAGCTTGATTAACAATAAGGGGAGAGGACATCTTGTAACGAACAGGAATCGATGTTACCGCTGTAGGGGCAAAGCATTGTCATATTGTCAGCGTACCATGAATCCCGCTCGGACAACGACGTTCTCCTCTTGATCCTTTGTTTTCGCCACCTCGAAACGATAGAATCGGTCTGAGTCAGCTTTCTCAGAGTCGGTCGATGCGCCGTCACTGTCGCCATCGTCACCCTCCGTGTCTGCTCCGCCTTCGTCGCCACCCCACACAATTGCCCTTGAATGTTCACTCGAAAGCAGACAAACCAATTGATCGCATAGTTTGCTCAGGTATCTACGTAGATCCAATCGATTAGGAATAAAAGACGGTGGGGAGGTTGACTGTACCGCATGAATGTCACTCTGTTACGCTGGACGGGCGAAGCCGCACGGTCGTCCCAAGTGGTATCTTCCGGCCAGTAGACGACATAGGCTTGCTCTTCAGAGGTAGACACGAATGAGCGCACAATATATAATCCCGATCTTAGAACTGGCTCAGAACTCCCGGCCGCATGTCCATTCTGTGGCACGAGCAATTCCTGCGCGCTGCCGTCGGGGCGTTAGCCTACCCAGATACGAAAAAGAAGCAAAAACGTACGTGTTGCCATCTATGGCCTTTATTTCACAGAGAAACCTCACGATCTCTTCTTTTGAACCATAGATCCCGAACGGCTTGAGAACAACGTTGTCCAGTATTTTGAAGTTGACTTTTGTGATGGAAGAATAAGCACCCGGGGAGAGCGTGTTGATGAATTCTTGGAGAGATTGTTGAGCGATGACAATCTTGTCGACTAAAATGTTATGAGCGTAGGTATAACATGAAAAAACGGGATTACCGAGGCCGCTGCTGCTTTGCTCCGTGATTAAATCGAGAAGGGGATACATCCCCTCTACTCGGAGAGACAGATGAGCCGATTCTGCAGACTGTACTTCGTTGAGACTATCGGGCTCAGGAGTCTGAGGCTGGTCGCGCCCTACTGTCACAAACGTAGCAAGTAAATCTCCCATACAAGCAGCGCGTTATAGATGCTCTCACCATCTACTGGATCTGAAGACAGTAAGTCAGGTACTGCGCTAGGATGCCATAGATAGCAGGCTATCTTACCATGTGTGTCGTTTTCAGTGTCGGACATGATGGATTCAGATTCTGTCTTCCCTGACGAGGGTGTTTATGGATACTATGGTTCAATGTAGAAAAGGGAACACGGTGTTGTTGTCGAAGGAGTAGCGTCGAAGGTGTTGTCGATACTACGGGACGCGCGTCAACGATATCGCCTACAAACATTGTTTTAAGGAACTGAGGGGCGCCGGGAAGTGACATTATTCTCACATTCTGGGCTCATAGTTAGAATGCCGCATCCGTGCGGCTTCCTTCACCTTGTCCTTCACATCTTCCCCTGTCACAGGCAGGTGGGAGGTGACAGCTTCGCAGAGAACAGCAATGTTCCAGAAAGACTCGTTATCAGTCCCCCAATTTTCGTGACGTTATGCATCTGAGTAATATAGGAAGGAAAGGCACGGGTACTTGGGAAGAGGCGCTGCGCAGCGTTCGAGAAACAGGTACAGTCGAACCCCTCATAACCCATACCCCCTCCGTGGACGGTCTGTGCTATGGGTTATGAGGGGTTATGGGTTTTGAGAGGAATGCTACAGCCAACAAACGAATTTTGATGGATGGATCAGCTATGGGTTATGAGGGGTTATGGGTTATCAGAGCTATGGGTTAAGAGGGGTCCGACTGTACCGACGTCTGGGTGTCCACCAATGAGGATGTTTTTGACGTAAATAGTAGACTGTGTCAGTCGAGAGTCACTGGTCGAGTCGGTGTTCGCACGCTAGCAGTAAGTTACTGTAGGGTTGGATTCGAACGTGGTCATCGGGCCGCTTCCCTTCAATACTGTACTGTACCACAAACTGATCTATAGACTAGCATGACCGATTACTGTATGCGCTTGTACTCTCGTATAATGAATGACCTTGAAAATCTACTGGACGCAAGACTGGACGTCATTTAGAGTTTTCTTTTTGGATCTCATTTGGGTCATTGTCAAAGCTGGCACCTTTGACTGCACTTTTTATCTGCTCGTGAAGTGCTCGCAGGAGACGGCCGGTTTAGCAGAAAAGGCCGTCACGAAGGACGATCTCACGCAACGTTTTATCCTGGAGTAAACCAAGGAGGGGCACCGGCTTGCGCTTACAGCGGGTCATGTGGATACTAGCTCCGTCACCGCCGCAGTATCAGGCTGAGCGGGATTTCCTTCGCGGACTCGTCTGAGCTCAAGCTTCGATACCTCACGAGTCAACGATAAGTATCTCGAGTCGCGTGTTGGTCGCGTGATCAGTGGGGCGCCACCAGCGGAGAGATATCTGATCGTTCCCTGGGATTCTGGGCGTCTGGCGGCGGAGACTAAAGATCCGATCAGGGGAATGACCCACACGCATGCTCTGTACCCTCTTTCCCCATCCTGCCTGCTTCCACGAGGACAGAGTTCTGATACCGCAGCAACTAGAATGCAGGGGACTGACGCAACAAGCTGCGACCCTGCAGAACTATTGTCTGAGAAAGTGTGAGCTTACGGAACTTGCCGTTATCGCCATTATCCCTCCTCGACCTAATCGCCCATGAACTTCCTGTTCCTCGCTTCGGTTAGAAAACTCCCGGCTCTTATACTCGCATCTTCGATTTTTAATTTTTCTTATCGCCAGAGAGTACTACACACTCTCTGATGACGTCTGATATCGCGTTTTCTGTACGGTGACTATGTGCTTGGCCTGTCGATCGTCCCGCCACACTAAGCGTCTCTGCGACCTGCCCTCGTGCGCCGGAGAACCCTGCGCACAGCTCAGCCCGGGGAACTGCGTCGTTGCTGAGCTGAAGTGGGCCACACGCCTGTCATAGATCGTCTCTGCAACTCAAAAAGACTCTGAGAAGTATGACGGATTCCCACTAGTCTTTTGAGAGACTATGTCTATACGATTTGAGAGCTGATCGACTTAGCTTTGCTACTTCACAATTTTGTGCTCCGATAGCCAGAGGGCTAGTGAGGCGATTAGGGTCGCACAATCTTGCCTCGCGCAGAGGTGGAGCCGCAGAGAACCGGCATAGCAATGCGCTAGCAAGTCCTCGCTATATGCTAAGTACCATAGACTTCCATTTGCATTACATGAGGTGTAACAGCCAATCGACCTCCTCGATGCCAAGCCCGATGCCGAGTACTGTATAGTTGAACGCAAACAAAATCAAGGTAGCTGGTCGCGAATACCCTAATTCCCTTTATCGGGAACACGGTAAGGAACAGTGAATGTGTCCCGATGAGTCCTCAAAAGATAGTCAATAGTGTTGATCTGCCCTTTGTTCGAACCAGGTCAGCCTATACTAGACGATCAAACGTAGGAATCGGCAAAAGCCGCATATACTGGAAAGTTTTGTGGCTGGCGTCTTAAGAGTAGGTTACTGTCCGTTGCTGAACTTTACCTCAGGATGGCACCAAACCAGGCACCGCAAGAGGTCAGTTAATATGAGTGAGCGAAACAGATTGAATCTGCTGTCGCTTTTGTGACACATGGGGCAATGTCGACGACGGGTTCGGCAGGAGAGGTCCTTATAAAAGATGTGAGCAGTGCAGTCACTGAGCATCACCAAAACTTCACTTGCTTAATTTGGGGCTTAGTTGAGTAAATGATGATTTAAGTGGAGAGGTTATGACCTGCACAAATATATTTGAGTTATAAAATGAGTGATTTCCAAGCACAGTGGTGACTTTGGCAGCAAGTGGAAGTGCACACAAAGTGGGAGAAAGAGAATCAGTTACATTTAGGGGCTCATTATTGAGCTCCTTTTAAACTGCTCGTACAAGTATACTATGCAATTTGAATAGTACAGTAAACATATCAAAACCAGTGACATTTGTACAGCATCATTTTGCTATAGTAAGGATACCTGAAGCTGTTGAGCTTGAAAGCAGTAAGCTGGTTGAACACATCACAACATACATGCACAAATACAAAACAACAGTCCTAGTATAGTAATAAGACACTTGACTGGCCATACCAAAACAAAAGAGGCCATTCACAAGACAGAAAAATGAAAGTGCACTAGGCAAAATCCACCACACCCATCAGTAAAAGTGACCGTGAAATGTAATACCTTCTGATGCAGGCAATAAATGATAATTTATTTTATTAGCACATATGTGTTATGAATTCCAGACACGTTTCTTTCCTTTCCACTTGATTCCATCCCATTCCATTATGTGCCGCCCCCATGACTCACATATGACTCATACTGCTTACAGATTGCTGACTGACTTGCTGACTGATCGTTCCATATGACATCATTACGATGTCACTATGACGCACACTTATTCAGATCGACTATCACATGTATGATACTATGACTCATTCCTAGGATCATGTCATATGTTTGTCCAAGACAAACATCAACCTGTACTATATAAACCGTAGTCTACTTAGCTTGTACAGTAGACTTGATATCTCTTTCAATCACAGCACTCGACTCATAGTCTCTAGGACAGTCACCTTTTGCCCTCCCTAAAGGTGTGATAAGAGGGCCTTCGCTTTTGCCTCTCGCCTGCAGACAACATACGTTCTGCGTCCCTGTTAGAGACCCCTGCTATATCTGGTTGAGCCCTGCTCCCACGATCTTATTCATCACCATACTGAAGTCCTGATACGACTTCACACTCAAACGTAACCTTGCGCACGTCGCACGATAACGCTGGCTGTGGCATTACATTATATCGAGTCTCCTCCAACATGGTGCTGACCAGTAGAGCCAGAACCAAGTTCCAACCGTCATATATCAATAGACACGAAGACAATACCCTATCAGCAAATGTCAAAGGAACCACAGTTTGGAGATGAGATCCAGGAAGACAAACTGAAGGGTACTATATCTTCTCCCATAGGCTCAACCAGTATCGAGCCATCCACTACATAGAAGAAGATTGACTTTGGGTCTACGTTGCAGTCGACAAAGCCAACAAGTGGTACACCATAAAACCAGTTCCACTAGGGTTAGGACTGGGACCTATGTGATCCCCCATCACCCCAATTGACGTAGACGAACCAGAAGACCTGCCAGAAGACCCGCCAGAAGACCTGCCAGAAGACCTGTCAGAAGACCCTTCTGAAGGATCGCAGAACACAGGAATTACCTCTCTCATGATAATACCACCTGCAGATCCCCCACCAACCATAACTATCACCCAACCACCCACTACCACCATGTCAACCACCACAACAACCATTACACAACCCGCCACACTTCCCAGTGCAATGGGAGTCATTCCAACAGGCGGAGGTGGAGGCAGAGGTGGAGGCGGAGGTGGAGGCAGAGGCGGAGGTGGAGGAGGAGGTGGAGGAGGTGGCAGCAGAGGGCTACCTGCAGGAGCGCCACCTGCAGGCAGAGCCCCACCCCTCAATGGAAAGCTGGGAGGAAATCCACCAGCAGAATTCGACAGAAATCGAGAGAAAAGCTGAGCTTTTCTACTTGCATTCACCCTTTATAGGGGAATGAACCCGACAGTGGAACAAATTATGAACCCATTCCAATGAGCAATGACCTTCCTCTCCTACATCAGAGGACCCCTAGTTGATGATTGGGTCGATGAGCAAGTGCAATGGTTGATGGACCAAGTACAAACCGGAGTAGCCCACACGGAGGAAAATCTCTGGAGAACAATCGAAACCAGATTTCGACAAGCTTACACTGATACCACAGAAAAAGTCAAAGCTCAACACCAACTTCGAGAGTTCAAAATGAAAGGAGATGATGTAGACACATACATCTCTCAATTCCAGAACCTAGCAAGAAAAGCTGGGTACACTCTCGACGAAAACATAACGCTAGGACTATTTGCGGACGGATTACCACCAAAGCTTATGGTCAACTGCATAAAATTTGACCACCCCATTGACTGGAACGATTGGACCAACTCCACAAGACTCCATCAAGAAGAATACATCCTATTACGCGACAGGCTCAAAGGGGGACAGAGGAGCCAAGGACATACACAGACACAATGGCGGAATGCACTCAATAGAAATCCACATGCTATGGACATAGGGAGAACTAGAGCCCGGGCAACTACCACCGAGACAAGAGAAAAGGAGAAGCAGCGATCTGAAGGACGATGCTACTGCTGTAACAAGCAAGGACATATTTCACACAATTGTCCTCAGCGAAATGAAGGATCCTCCTCCACAATTGCTGCTTCCGTAGCCATAAACTCCAATGGTCCACTATTGAACCAACAATGAGCGCAGGCTTATTTAGCCACCCTCCATAATGAACCTGAAGAAGTGCGCAATGCGTTTGCAGATGAGCTATTCGCAAACAAACAGGATTTTCTCAATGCTTAAACCCGGCAGCCTGGGCAAAAGCACTTCGAATTAGCGTGTACAACAGCAGATACAAATCCCTACAAATATCAGTTCTATTTGAATCCACACACGCGACGGCTGAACGAGAAGTCCTCATCGACTCAGGAGCAACCGACAACTTTATATGCCGAAACTTGCTCAAACGACTCCAGATTTCTTATCTTCCCCTAAACACCCCAATAAAAATCTGGAACGTAGATGGAATGCACAATCAGGATGGAGAGATCACCCATTTCACAGATCTACAAGTTCGCACAGGCGCCGATACCAAACTCCTAAGGTTCCTACTCACAAACCTAGGAAAGGACAAAGTCATTTTAGGGTATCCCTGGCTAACCACTTTTGAACCAAAAATACACTGGAAAGATGCCACCCTAGACAAAGCCTTTCAACCCATTATTATATCCTCTATGAACCCACAAGAGATACAAGTATCGAGTGCGATCACAGAAGAAGAATGGGAGATTGAAAACGAAGATCCGGATTTGATGCCTTATCAGGCAATCCAGAACATCTGCACCCAGGCCCTAGACCCTTTTGAAGGAGGCTGGGAGGCAAGTTCGGAGCTGGAGTCCGAAAGAGTGACTCTCCGAAAGACTACTGTGGCATCAGAATTGGCCCAGTTAGCTGCAGACAAAACGACACAGACCTACGATGAAATGGTCCCAAAGGAATACCAAAAATACCAAAAGGTATTCAGCGAAGAAAAATCGCACCAATTTCCACCTCTGAGAACGTGGGACCACACAATCAAACTACTTCCTGAAGCACCAAAGTCAATCGACTGTAAAATATACCCCATGATGCAAAAGGAAAAGGAGTCACTTACCAAGTTCATTGAAGAACAACTCGCCAAAGGATACATTCGCCCTTCAAAATCCCCATACTCCTTGAGCCCATGACACAGATCTGGGTCATTGTACTCAGTAGAGCCCATGTGACAATTTCACGAACGCCTTGGTAAAGCCAACGTGGGCCCATTGTGTAACTTAAGTGCATATAGATGTATGGGCCCATGAATATATATTCTGTATGAGCTTTGTATGGGCCGACCAAACACATATAGGGAAACTGCATGAGGCCCATGTATGGGCCCAGGACAGATGGGGGTATCTGCCTATGAGCTCGTATTGGCCCAGAATTAACTTGCAATGTCATTGACAATATGCACGAATGGGCCC
>WNGR01032486.1_pt1 | contig 12097 bp, 21 predicted proteins | sample 5407581 | NCBI WGS metagenome assembly WNGR01 (sample SAMN13153383, study PRJNA577476) | soil metagenome | isolation source: 80 cm soil or saprolite under Garry oak tree replicate 2 | place: USA:California | collected 2016-06-15
TAGGCACCCGGATGGCCGGCCACCGTAGCACGGCACGCGCTTTGGGCGCGGCCAGCCTCACGGTCACGGCCGCGGCCGGTTACCTCGGCGGTCATCTCGTATTCACCAAAGGTGTGATGGTCAACCGGGTGGCGTGGGCCATCGGGCCGCGACGGTGGACCCGCGCGCTGCAGGAGGCCGACCTGCCGGACGACTCGGCGACCGCCGTCGAGGCCGAGGGCCGTCAGATCATGCTGTACCGCCGCCGGGGCCGCCTCTACGCCATCGACAACATCTGCAGCCACGCCGGTGGCCTGCTCAGCCGCGGCCCAGTCGCAGACCTGACCGTGACTTGCCCGCTGCACGGGTCCCGCTTCGCGCTCGCCGACGGCTGCGTTCGCCGCGGCCCGGCTAGCCAGCCGCAACCCGTCCTACCTACCCGGATCCGCAACGGCTGGATCGAGGTGCGCGGCAGCCAGCCGGCACCCCGGCGACCCGCAAATGGAAGGACACACCCATGACGTTCGTAGTCGTCGCGAACCTCGACGACCTAGAGGTCGGCGACACCATGCTCGTTGACGAGCTGCGCGAACCGATCTGCCTCATCCGCCTCGATGATGACGACGTCAGGGCGATCCACAACACCTGCACCCACCAGCAGCAGCCCCTGCACGAGGGCTCCCTCCAGGACGATGACACGCTGGTCTGCGCCGCCCACGCGTCACGCTATGACCTGACTACCGGCGAGGCCGTCGGTGTGTTTGCCTGTGGCCCCATCCCGGTTTACGCATGCAAGATCGAAGACGACGCCATTTTCGTCGACATTGACCAGCAGCTGAACGATGCACCCATCCCTGGTCCTCCAGCACCCGGGTCGCTGGGCGCGCGCTAAGGCCGGGCAGGCCAACGATGAGGACGGGCCCGCTGGCGCCGCGCGTGGGCCTCATGCCGACCGGCTAATGCGCGTCCTCCTGGGCGAGCATGTGGCGCTGGTCGGGGAGAATGTGATCTCGGTGGTGCAGGGCCAGCCCGCGAGCATAGCGGCGGGCAATGTCGGGCATCAGTGAGCTGGCGCCTACCCCGAAGACTGTGCCCGGATAGTCCAGCGGTCCCATGATGGCGTGGATGCGGTCCCAGTCTCCCGGTGCCACCAGTTCGGCGGGCTGTCCGCCGGCGAACCAGCCCATCGGCACCGCCGTACCCGCCGCGACGACGGTATTGACATAGACCACCGCATTGAACTAATGCAGGCGTGGAAGGCGTCGCTGGCCTCCTTGATCTTTTCGAGCTCGCCCAGCTCTGTATCACGGCCCCGGATGAGCAGCTGGGCACCCCAGCCGTCCGACGACCAGCCAGTCTCGCCCGGGCCGTGCGGCATCACCGGCTCGGGGACCCGCACGTGGGCAGCGGTCCAGTTCGCGCAGACCTCGCACACCCAGGCGCGCAATACTGGAATCCAAGCAGAAAAGCGATGCATGCACATCAGGTGCGCCGATCCCCTTCTGCGGAGCAGGGAACCGTCATCAGCGCACGTACCGATCCAGAACTGAGCGCGGACACAACGGCGGGCGTCACCGAGCCAGCCGGGCGAGTCGGCCGCTCAGGTACCATCGCGGCGGCAAAGAGACCTGTCCCGTTCTGTTATGGGCGAGCAGGCCGCGATCCCCCGCTCATTGCCCCAGCCCACACAACAGGTACCCAATGAATGCCGGACAATTGAGCCACTAGCCTCGCTGCCCTGGACGCCGTGGCAGAGGATCCGCGCGGTCGGCGGCATGAGCGTGTGTTGCGCAGGGGGCTGATGTCGGGCAAGATCGGCTCGCGTCAATCTGCGTTCAGGCTGGTGGGCAACGTGGGCCAGAAATGCGCGTGGATGGCTACGTCGGCGCTGCACGCGGCGCGACAGCGGCTCTGCACTTGTTTGATGCGAAGGGCGATTCGCATCTGGCTTCCCGGCATTGTGGGCCTTGAGCGGCGACGCTTACGCGGACGTCTGTCGCAGGCCACCGGTCCTGATCGCTGACAGCGGCCACATCCCCTTCAATGAAGGGGGGTTTCTCATTCCTGGCTGGCGCGCTCCTCGCGAGCCAGGCCGATTTGCTGGCCGATGGTCTCGCCCCATCCTGGCTGGTCCGGGTTGGGACGTGCCTCGGCGGTCGCTTCCCGCGGCGCAACCTCCGTCTGTGCCTTGGCCGTCCTGCTCTGCTCCTTGAGAAGTTCGGCCGCCGCCTTCCCGCGATCCTTCTTAGCCCTGCGGCGAAAGAAACCCATGGCGTCATTGTAGACGGCCGGCTTGCGGATTTATGGATTTCTAAGCGGAAATCGGCATAGATCAGCACACAATTCCAAGCATGTTTCATGCGCCATCGGGTGCTGGTGCCCGGGAATTCCCATGACCGCCAGCACGGCGGCGTTCTCCCTAACCCCAGGTATCCAGATCTCGCTGGCTAGCCATTCGCCGATAGACGCACCGCGTGCCAACTGGGCCGCGACAGCCCGCCGGGCACTCGCCAGAGCGTCCACGGCAAGCGCGGCACAAAGTGGCTGGTCCGGCCCGGCGCCCAGGAACACCCTGACCGCGTCACGACGGTACTCATCATCGGGCGGTGGGGAGCACCTGCCGCTCAGCTGCCCAGCATGACACGGCCGTCCGGCGGGCACAGGCAGTAGACCTCCCGGCGGCATGATCGGATGTTGCAGTCGGCAAGCCTCTGGCAGGCGCGATTTGCGTGGACATCAGGTTGCTTGGCGGCCATCCTGTAGATGGCGAAATACTTGCCAGCGAACGGTCATGCACGCCTGTGCCCGGCCGCGAGGAGGTTTGATGGCCGTCATCGTGGTGACGCGGCTGAGGCTGGCTGATCCGGCGCTGTTCGATGAGTTCTTCGCTGCTGCGGTCGCCGTGACGGAGCAGGCGCAAAATTCCGATGGCAATCTCGGCGCCGATGTTCTCGCCGACGCGGACAACGTGTATTGGACACGCACCGCCTGGCAGGCGCGCGGCCCGATGGAGGCCTTCGTGGGCAGCGAACCGCACCTGACGACGATGTCTCGCATAGACGGCTGGTGCGACGAGGCGACCTTCGTCGACTGGGAGCAAAGCGGCGCCGGCCTGCCTGATTGGCAAACTGGCTATGACCGCCTTATCGCTGGCGGTCAGGCCGCGAGTCTTACGAACGCCTCAGACGCGCACAACACTCGTGCCTTCCCCGCGCCCGTAACAGCACCCTGAGGCGATCATCGCGGGCGCTGATCCAGGCCGGCTCATGAACACCAGCTACCCAGGCGCCAGCGATCGGCGACCTGCGGCAGAAAGGTACGGTCACGAGCCGATTGTCATCAATCAATGGTCCGTCGCCTGAAGGGCGAGGAAGGCCTGGAAGCCCCACGTCGCGCTGTTCGTCAACGAACCGACCCTGCTGCCGGTGCTGATGCCGCTGGCTCCCGCAGCGACCCTGCTGGCGAGGTTCCCGCAGCACGTCGCCGCGGTGCTCGCCGCGCACGCAACCCCAGACGCGGTCATCGATGAGGAACTGCGGCAGATGCGTGACCAGCGCCTCGCCAAGACCGCGAACCGCAGCGTTGTCGGGATCATGAATGAGTTCACCTTCCTTGCCGAGACCTACCGCGGCGACACTCCGGTGCCGGATCTGCTGGGCCTTGCGATGCGCCTGGCGACCACGCCCTGCGGCCCTCTCTACACCAAGCAGGTAAGTCCCGACCGCGAACTGGACGCGCTGTTGCGCTCCGTCGCATCGCCAGCGAATTGACCCCCGCCGACGCGCCATGCAGACCGCGGCATGAGCGAACGCTGCTACCATGGTACGAACTACCGAGGTATCATGTGATCATGAAGGTCGATAAGCTCAGCATCTCCTTCGAGCCCGAACTCGGCGATGCGGTGCGGTCGGCGGCCGCTCAAGCCGGAAAGCCCGTGTCATCCTGGCTGGCGGAGGCCGCTGCCAGCAAGCTCCGGGCTGATGCTCTCGCGGAATTCCTGGCCGGCTGGGAGGCCGGGCATGGCGTGCTCACGGCTGAGGAGATCGCCCGAGCCGAACGAGAACTTGGCCTGGCCGCAGGCGACACGGCCGCGTGAGCGCACTGATCCTCGACTCCGGCGCTCTGGTGGCGGTGGATCGTGACGATCGCGCCATGGTGGCCAGGCTGCGTGCTGCCCAGCAGCACGGACTGGAGCTGCGCAGCAATGCCATGGTCATCGCCCAGGTCTGGCGGGACCGCCATGGGCGGCAGGCAAATCTGGCCCGGCTGCTGCGCGCGGTAGACGTGCGTACGGTAACCCAGCAAGACGGGCGCGGTGCCGGCGTCCTGCAAGCTGCCGCGGGCATGGCCGACCCCATCGACGCGACCGTCGTGCTCCTCGCCGCACCTGGCGACCGCATCCTCACCAGTGACCCCGGCGACCTATCCCGCCTGGCCGAAGCAGCCGGGAACCGGCCCGTCATTGTCGCCTGCTAAGCGCCGAGCACGAACCTATGGCGGCAGATGAGGACGCGCCCGGGACCGGTCTCGGGCGGGATAGTTCACCCCGTAGTGCATCGTCGCGGAAGATCGCCGGCCTATTAGCCGCGGGCCACCTTTAAAAATAGGGTTTGGGCGCAGAAAGGGTTACAGTAGGTGTGAGAGACGTGTCATACCGACGCAGGCTCTCCTCAGCCGAGCTGAGAAAGCCCCTGAAGGAATGTCTGATGCATCCGGAAGATCGAACACCATAAACGCGGTCCGCTGCCCGTCGAAAGTCGTGAAATGCATCGCCTCAGGCTTCCAGCGCTGCGCGGCACGCTGCATGACCGTGCCCAGGCTGCCGTCATTGATCGCCCGGTTCCCCGACTCCACCGGCATAGTGATCCTGGCCATGACTCGCATGAGTACCCCCCGATGACCTCAAGCTGTCTGCACAGCGTAACAGATCACTGACACCGCGCGGTCGGCAGGCTGTCCCACCGCGAGCCAGCGGCTGCGGCGGCCGCCATCACTACCGCGGCTCATCGCGCCGGACGACCGGGCCCCAATGACAGGCAGGTTTCGACTGGTACTTCGCGGGACGCCCGCTCATCGGGAGATCCATGGCGGCCCAGCGAGCCGTAGTCAACAACACTCCCGTCGCGGCAGAAGCGGGCGTTTGACCGGATGTCGAACAGTAGCTTGTCGCGCTTCAGATCAGGCTGTTGCGTATCTAGAAGAACTCGGCGACTCCGAACGCAGCAACGACTACCCAGCCCAGAATTGCACTGCCGTATACGATGAAGCTCGCAGTTGGCACGCTGATGGGCCAATTCTCTTTGAGGAGCTTGCCGGCATCGCCAATTTTATGATGCTCCGTGCGGTGGAGGAAGTGCCCTTGCATTTCCTCTTCGGCCTCAGCTGCGGGTCGTTGCATCGCCTGCTCGAGCTTCCCACCCGGTTACGCAGCTCGACACACAAGAGCATGCCGCGCAGCTCGTAGCAGAAGAGGCCAAGGGCAACAGCCACACCAAACATCCCAACTGGCAAAAGGAGGCGTGAGTCGAAGTCGTTACGGGTTCCGATGATTAGCGCGAACGCGGCACCCGACAGGGTAGGCACGAGCGCGAGCAGCTTGCCTCGGAAGTCGGTAATGGCGTCATGAGCCCTACAAACCTCTGCGTAGAGCGGCTCCATAGCAGTGGTGCGCGCCTCACCAAGCGCCGGGCTGTCTGGCGAAGGCGACACGTTCGTCCATCCTTGTTGGCAGATCCGAACCTATTTGAACACGCATGCGTGATGCGCTCAAGCTTCGCACGCTTGATCCGGCGAGCGGCGACACAGAGACAACCGGCCTAGCCAAAGACCCGAACAGCAACAAGATCAAAGACCCGGGACAAGCCGCGGACCGATACTCATATCCCGTATGCGCTCGCAGCCAGCGCCGAAAACGCCCGCGCATCGTATGACCGTCCGATGCGCGGCAGAAGCGGATGGCCCTCGATCGTCACGATCTGTCGCAGCGTTGGCCCAGGCCGCTATCGTGAAGGTGACACACACGGCCCGCCGTGTCAGTCTGGGTAAATGAAGATAGTGGCGCGAGTGTATCCCTCGAACTACTACCTGTGGTCAGCAGAACATCATGCTCGGCTTGCCGTAGAGATTGAGCAGCAGCATTCAGGCCCTAACATGGGTAGTGTCCGCCACTGGGCGTACATCATCAACGCCGTTACGGATGCCGTAGCATTTATGGAATCCGTGGTAAACGAAGTTATTCCGGACAAAACTTGACTATGGGGCAGAGCCAGGCCAGTCGGCTGCTGTACTCATAGCATTGCGGAATTACTTCGTACACCATAAGCCGGAGAACATCAGCACTTCGCTGGATCCTCCGAAGCTTGCTACGAGGCTTCAAGGACGATTTCCTGATAATGCGCTAATGGCCGCTGCGGCTAACCCGTGGTTCCCTGATCACGCAATAGGTGCTGGGTGTGCCAGATGGGCACATATGACGGCTCGGTCTTTCGTCGACCGCTGGGCTTCGCTGATGGAACTGACCTCATTGCCCTACCAGAACCCGGGGTGGGATGAGATGCCGTGAATCTTTCGGTTCCAGCACAAGTGCATAAACGCAGTCAAGCGTGACACTTTGACTCGTCGCCATTCAGGTCCCATCTTTCGACGATCATTCCGCCAGCTTGAACTCTGGGTCACCGGCCAGCCAGTTTGGGGGCAAACCAAACAATGCCGCCAGAGACTGACCTGCGGCGACATCTGCTTCCGGACCAGTAACCGTTACTGAATCCAACCAAGACCCTGAATCGGTGAGACTATTCCCGGCTCCAGCGTAGTCCACAGCCGCGGCCGAACCTTGGTAACAGTCCACGGTAGCAACCCCTGAACGGCGATTACCTGCGGAGTGTCCCCTTCGCCACCCGTTTCGGGGCCAGCCACCACCCCCTCCACGGTCCGGGGCATGTTGTGATCTGGGCTCACCCGGTGGCTGGGTGCGCCGGCCTGCTGGAGAGCTGACCGGCGCTTCCGGCAGGATGATCCTCGTGCGAGAGCGGATCCGGAGCCTGGCGTCGCTGGCCGGTGAGGTCCGGGCGCGGCCATGCTCACGGACGGTCCGGCTGGTCGCGGTGGACGGCCGGGCCGGCGCCGGGAAATCGACGCTGGCCCGGGCGCTGGCCGGGGCCTGCGGCGGGGCGTCAATGGTCCGGGTGGACGATTTCTTGTACTGGCGAGACATCGAGGGCTGGTGGCCCCGGCTGGAGCGCGAGGCGCTGCGGCCGCTGCTGGCCGGCTCGCCCGCCCGGTTCCGCGTCCGCGACTGGGCCAATGATCCCCTGGGCCAGAGCCTGGGCGGCCAGGCCGTGGTCGCCCCCGCCGACGTGGTGATCATCGACGGGGTGACCTCCTCGCGCCGCGCCATCGCCGCCGAGTTGGCCATGTCCGTGTGGGTGGATGCGCCCGACGGCGAACGGCTGCGCCGCGGCCTCGCCCGGGACGGCGAGCAGCGGCGATCGCTGTGGCTGGAGTGGATGGCCCTGGAAGAGGAGTTCTTTGGCCGCGACGGCGCCGCGGCCCGGGCAGACTACCGGGTCTCCGGGCAGCCCTCCTGCCCGTACGACCGGGCGACTCAGCTCGTCATTCTCGACCCGGAGTAAGCAACGATCCTCGTTCTTGACCTTGATCGTGCGCATATGCGGGCTCCAGCGCGCGACCTGCGGCATCTGCGGGCAGTCCTTGGCGTCTCTGGGTTCCCTTGGGCTGGGCGGCCAGCGGCCCGAGGGCAGGGCGTAGCATCGCCGGCATGTCGGACTCGATCTTCTTGGTCGGTGACGACGGTTCTGTGACTGAGGCGCCCAGCAGCGTCTATAACGCGGAGGCCGAGTTGCAGGAGCTGCTGGCTGGCAACGTTCAGCTATTGCCGGGTGCGCAGATTAACCGGGATAACCCGCGTCGCTGGCTGTTGATCAAGCGTGAGGCTGGCGTCCCGAACCGCGAGGCCGGCGGGGGCTGGTGGTCGGTGGACCACCTGGTGGTTGACCAGGACGCGATGCCGACGTTTGTCGAGGTGAAGCGGGCCAGCGATACGCGGGCCCGGCGTGAGGTCGTCGCGCAGATGCTGGATTACGCCGCCAACGGTTCTGTGTTCTGGACGCCGGGGCAGCTGCGCAGCTGGTTTGAGGGCGATGATCCGGAAGGCGCGATGGAGCGCCTGGTGCGCTGGCTGGATTCCTTGGAAGAGGAGCCGGAGACTGTTGCCGACGATTTCTGGCAAGCCGTTGGGACCAACCTCACGGAGGGGCACATCAGGCTGGTCTTCGTGGCCGATGAGATTCCCTCCAGCCTGCAGCGGCTGGTGGAGTTCCTTAACGAGCAGATGCCGCGGGTGGAGGTGCTGGCAGTAGAGATCCGCCAGTACCGGGCCGCTGGCGGGAACTCTGGCGCTTTGGTTCCACGTCTGGTCGGTCAGACCTCGCGCGCTCAGGCGGTCAAGGAAAGGACTGCGCCCACGGCCCGCCGGTCGACACGATGGACAATCGATCAGGTGATTGAGTCGGTCGCGCAGGCTGGGGAGGATTCCGCTGCGGTGGCTGGCGCCATCCGCGACTGGGCGGCAGCACACCCATACATCCGCGTTATCGGTGGCACCGGCCTGAGCTATCCATCCGTTACTATGTCCGCCGACTCCGGCCGGAGAACGCGTTTCCGCGGAGTGCTGTCACTCTATGGCAGTCCGCAAGGCGGATCCCCCATGCTCGAGATCCGGGTCAAGCGCATGTGCCGAACGCCTCCGTACAACCGAAACGAGGCTCGCGCACGCTTGATAGCCGACCTGCTTGCTCTCGGCATCCCGCGGCTTGAGGCCGAAGACAACTTGACTGACAATCGGCCCAACATCCCGCTCAGCGAGCTGACCAGCGGACCTATCAGGCACCTCCTTTCCATCGTCGACCGGTGGATCGACGATGTCCGAGCGCACGCCACAGAACCCGAGAACGCGCACGAAACCCAGGAGGGGACAGGAGGCTAGCGATCGGCGGCTCCTGCTTGGATGACTATGCCAACATGTGTACATGGAAGCACGGACCTGGACCGCGCTGACGGTGAGGAAGACCAGCACGCGACCGATCCGCGGCAGATGCGAGCGTCTATACGCGCCCAGCGAGGCACTGGCGCCGGCAGCCGCGCCCCGCCGGGTCACCGCGGCGGCCAATCCGGCCTAGGGTCGGTATAGACAGGCAGGATCCGGGACCCGCGGAAGGAGGCGCGATGAGCGGACAGCAGCGGGTTGGCGCGGCAGCCGATCTCCCGCCGGGCAAGGTGGCGGGCGGGGGCCGCTATGCCGTCGGGAACGCCGGCGGGCGCTACTTCGCGGTCACGCGCCGATGCCGTCACCTCGGCGCCGACTTGGCGGGTGGCAGCATTGACAAGGACGGCTGCCTGGTGTGCCCCTGGCACCACTCGGCCTACGACGTCGGGACCGGGCGGATGGTCCGGGGACCGCAGGGGATCTTCGCCAGGGTGCCCGGCCTGGACTTCGGTTACCGCATGCTCACGCGGGTGCTGCCGCTGGGGCGGGCGCCGGTGACCGAGCGCGACGGAGAGCTGTATATCGGCGGCTGAGCCGGCTGCACGGCTACCCCGGGACGGCGACATGTCTCAGGGTGCCTGCCGGCGATCGCAACTCATTGACGCAGGGTCGCTCAAGACGCGGTGATCGGCCTGGGTTGGGGATTGCGGGAGGTCGCAGAAGCGGTAGGTGAACAGATCTTTGTTGTGGGAGCGGACGGCGGTCCGGCCGGAACCACCGCCCGCGGCGGGATGACCCCGGCACTGCCGGCAAACTCATCAGCCAGGTCGTCGTAACGGTCTGCGGCCGGGTCTGCCCGGCCACCCTCCTCGCGGCCGGCGTCAGGATAGACCGTGTCACTGACGCCGCTGCCGGTTGCGCGCGAGCTATTCCTGCGTGCGGCGGGGATGACATCGGCATCAGCGAGAGTTGCAATAGACGGGCCGCAACCGGCCCGGCCGGCCGGGGTCGACGGTGTCTGCCGGCCGAGGGCCACCGCACAGCTGGCCGGGCGGGCCCAAAGCTGCCTCCGGCTGGGAACCGCGGCACTGGCAGCAGACGAGGATGCGGCCGGGGATGGCGTGCGCTGACCGTGACGAGGCGCCGGCCCGCCGGGCCGGTGCCGTGCAGTGCCCGCGGCGCCGCCAGGGAACAGTGCCTGGGTGGCCCGGTCCGCTGCGCTGCAACGCCACGGTGAAGAACAATCGAGAGGATCGTCATGGCCATCGACCTGCCAGCGCCCGCCGGCCGGCGGATCGCGCTGATCGCGCACGACAACAAGAAGCAGGACATGCTGGAATGGGCCGAGTACAACCTCGCGCTGCTCGCCGGGCACGAGCTGTTCGCAACGGCGACCACCGGCCGCATCCTGCAAGAGAATCTCGGCCTCCCGGTCACCTGCTTCCGCAGCGGCCCGTTCGGTGGCGATCAGCAGATCGGCGCCCGGATCGCCGAAGGCGAGATCGACCTTCTTGTCTTCCTCTGGGATCCGCTGGAGCCGCACCCGCACGACCCCGACGTCAAAGCACTGCTGCGGGTAGCGGTCGTCTGCAACATCCCGGTCGCCTGCAACCGGGCAACCGCTGACTTCCTGATCTCATCCCCCCTGATCGACCGCGTCCACCAGCAGTGGGACCCCGCGGCGGATCCGGGCCAGCGCGGCCAGGCACCGAAGGGCTCAGCGGCCGTGGCCCGGATCGCCTAAGGTTCGTACGGTGACCAGGACGGTTCCATCCGGCCCTGCCCTGATGGCTCCTGCCACGGCCCGCCTGTCACCCCGTCCCGGCCCCGATGCCCGCAAGTGCTGGCCAGGCCGGGCAACGCGAGCACGGCTGCCCGGCCCGCGGACTCACTATCGAGCAGCGACCAGTAAGGGCGCGCGGTCCGCGGCATGACAGTGAGTTGGATGACCCTGCCCGCAGCGCGCGGCCACAGCAGGGCATAGGCAGGGCATAGGCCGCTGCAACCAAGGAACGCCCCCGGGGTTTCAAGCCGGGACCAGCACCAGAACTCCGTGGGAGGGGCCGGTCGGTTCGTGGGCGACCGCCCTTACGACTGGTGCCGTCACAGGGCGAAATGGTTGGTGCTGGCGCAGCACGGTAAGGCCGAGCGCGAGTGTGCTTTCCGGCACGGCCTTGCGGCTTGCGGCGTCGCGGGCCGCTATGAGGTCCCACCGGATCTGGTCGGCCGCGTCGCCTTGAAGTACGCCGAACTTCATGCACGCAGCCAGGTATGCGTGCTTGAGCAACGCCAGGTGATATCGATTGCGGTCCGGAAGCAGGCCCGCTAGGTCGACCTGCCCAATCTTGAGCATGTCGGTGATCGCGGGATCAGAGCGGCCATTCATGAGCAGCACGAACTCGCCTGCGGGCGTCGTCCTCCACAGGATCCGGCCGGATTTGCGGTCTCCCTGTACTCCAGTGGAACCGAACCGGGGCAGCGTCAGAGCGTTGTCGTACCAGTCCGCTAGGTCGGCTTCGACGTGACTGCCGAGACGGTGGTTGCACGGTCCGCACGTCCGGGTCATGATCTGGCCGCCCATGCTTGCTGGCGGTACGTGTTCGTCATCGGTGGCGGGAGACCCGCAAATAGGGCAGGAGTCAAACACGCGCCCTTAGATCTCCTCGATCACCGTGACCTGAATCGGCTCACCCGACGCCTCGGGCCGGATCGCGATGTCCAGGACACGGCCATCGGCGAGGTGGATGGTCATCGAGTCCGACGCGCGGTTAGGCACCAAGACAGGCTACAAGGCCGTGGTTGGTGATCGGCCTGCTCGAGCACCGTGCGCCAGCCCGATGAAGGACGAGCGAATAGCGGCAGATGCGGACGGTCACCCCAAGAGCGCCGATGCATAAACATACGGTCGGCGCTCGCACGTTGGACGATAACCAGGACGGCCAGGCGGCCAACACACGAAACCCCCGTGATAACACGCGCCCGACCCGCCTTAATTGCTGCCGGGACCGCCCGGTTACTTCTGCCGCCGTGCCAGGAATAACCTGCTGTGACGAACGGCATGTCTAGCCAAGGGCAGAGCCGCGCAGATTCGGAGCAGCTGGTGGTCGCCTCAAT
>WNGR01018689.1_pt1 | contig 12096 bp, 10 predicted proteins | sample 5407581 | NCBI WGS metagenome assembly WNGR01 (sample SAMN13153383, study PRJNA577476) | soil metagenome | isolation source: 80 cm soil or saprolite under Garry oak tree replicate 2 | place: USA:California | collected 2016-06-15
CGCTGATGAACAGGGCCAGGCTGACGGCCGTCATCGTGATGCCGGCCGCGGTGTTCGACATCAGCGCCAGCGGAGCCATCACCACGGCCGAGATCGGCGGGTAGGTGAACGGTTCGAGCATCCCGTTGGCGATCGGCGGCAGCGGGCCGTAGAGCGCTCGCCCGTGCATCCAGGCCTGCGCGCCGACTCGGTAAACGTCCAGGTCGAGCCGGTAAACGCCGAAGTTCAGCGAACCGTTCTGATAGGTGAGCAGGCTCACCGTGAATACGATCGCGACCAGCGCAGCGAGCACGATCTGACGCTGGGTCGGTCGGCGCCGGGCAGCCACAAAGGTCACCCGCATCCACCCCCTTCGGTGCGCCCCAGCACAGGGCGGCGTGTTCTGATCGTGAAACACCGTTGATGGTAGCCGACCCCGGTGTTGCGCTCCTTACCGGCACCACTCGGGCGCTCGACGACGCAACACCCGCTCCACCCCCTGCGCGCTAAGCCCCCGTTCAGGCTCCCATCAGCGCTTCGCCGCGGGTGTTGCGGCCGTCGTGGAAGCTGCGGCGAGGCGCAGCAGCGGGATGCTCACGCTCACCGAGGATCCGTCCGTCTGGGTGACGCTGAGGGTGGCCGCGGAGGTGTCCCCGTCCACTCGGACCCGGTACTCGAGGCCCGGCCAGCCGACCACCGCCAGCCCGTCTGCGACGCCCAGATCGGCGACCTTCCGCCCGTCCGTCTCAAGTGCCGCCTCGCGCTGCCCGGTAGACGCCACCATCGCCTGCCCTATCTGCGACTCCGCGCTCGCGATCAGCGCCTTCGAGGCGTTCAGCGCGGTGTACGGGATGCCGCTGGAGCCGGGCATGCCGAGTACGACGCCGAGAACGGTCAGCCGGTGCCCGCCGACCGTGATGTGCGCCGAGAAGAGCAGGCAGGATCCGGCGGCCGCGGTGGTGCCGGTCTTGATCCCGTCGATGCCGTACGAGCCGAGGTCCCGGTTGACGTTGTAGATCGTGCCGGCCACCGGGACGACCGCGCGGTTCTCGGCGACGATCGTGGTCAGGGCGGGCATCCGCTGCACGTTCTCGGCGAGCGTGAGCAGGTCGCCCATCGTGGACACCGTGCTGTGCGCGAGCCCGGCCGGGTCGGTGAAGTTCGTGCGCGTCATGCCGAGCTCGCGCGCCTGCGCGTTCATCTCGGTCAGGAACCGGCCGAGCGAGCCCCTGTCCCACAGGGCGAGGATGTCGGCCACGTTCCCGGCCGAGGCGAGCATCAGCTCCTCGAGCGCCTGCCGCTCCGTGATCCGCTCCCCGACGTCGGTCTCGACGGCGGACTCGTCGGCGGCGATGGCCTCCGAGTACGTCTCGGCCATCGCCTTGGTCAGCGTGATCGTCGGTCCGGCGGACGTCGCGGTCAGCGGGTGGTCGCGCAGGATCACGTACGCGGTCATCGTCTTCGTGATGCTCGCGATGGCGTGCTGCGAGGTCAAGCTGCCGTCGTGCCCGAGCAGACCCATCCCCTCGACCTCGATCGCCGCGCTGCCGGAGGACGGCCAGTCGAGGTTGAGCGAGCCGGGATAGCGGAAGCGGGCCGAGGCCGTCTGCACGAGCTGCGTCAGCTCGGCGGCCGCGGCATGCGGGTCGGCGGCCGTCACCGTGCGGCCGGGCCGGTAGCCGGGGCCGCCGACCGTCAGCGACCAGGAGGCCGCGCCCAGGGTGCCGAGGATGGCCAGTACGAGCCCTGCGATCAGACTCGGCCGGCTGCCGAACACGCCCACGTATCCTCGACTCTCTCCGCTTGTCGCGCCCCGCGTACACACTGCCCGCTGACTACAACGCCGGAACCCGGCTCAGGGTTGCGGCCTCGCCGAATCTTCATGCACCTCATGAGATTCGATATCAGATTTACCGCTCAGAACCCGGAGGGAGGAGGCTGAGATCGGGGGTCGGGCCGCGCTCGATCAGCCGCAGCAGCGCGGTCGTGTCGAGGTGTTCCTCGACCGCGTCGGCGAGGCGGTCGAACTGGGCCGTCCGGGCGGCGGCGAACTCGACGCCGGAGACGGCGCGGGGTCCCGCGACCCACTCCAGCAGCGCAGCACGGAAGGCGTCTGATTCGAGGGCGCCGTGCCAGAGCGTGCCGAGGACGCGGCCGCGGGAGCGGCCGTCCGCGGTGAACTCCTCGCCGCCGAACGCCTCGACCTGGCCGTGGTGGATCTCGTACGCGGTGCTGATCGGAGCGCCCAGCGCGTGGCCGACCGGCCGAGCCAGGGTCTTGCGATCGGCGAAGGTCGTGCGCACCGGGAGCAGCCCGAGCCCCTCGACGCGGCCGACGCGGCTTTCCACCTCGTCCTCGATCGTGTGGCCGAGCATCTGATAGCCGCCGCAGACGCCGAGGATCGCGCCGCCCTTGGCGTGCCGGGCGAGGATCGCGTCGGCGATGCCGCGGGTCCTGAGCCACTCCAGGTCGGCGACCGTGGCCTTGGTGCCCGGAATGAGCACGAGATCGGCCTCTGCGATGCCGCGCGGGGACGTCGTGAACGAGACTTCGACCCCTGGCTCGAGCCGCAGCGCGTCCACGTCGGTGAAGTTCGACACCCGCGGCAGGTGCACGACGGTCACGGTCAGCGGAGCGGTGCCGGGCAGCGGCGGCTTCGCGGCGATTGGGCCCGACACAAGAGCGGCTTCCAGTGAGAGCGAGTCTTCGGCGTCGATCCACAGGTCGCGCAGGTACGGCAGCACACCGAGCGTCGGCCGGCCGCTGAACTCGCGGATCATCCTCAGCGCCGGATCGAGCAGCGCCGGGTCGCCGCGGAAGCGGTTGATGACGAACGCTGAGATCAGGGCCTGGTCTTCGGGTTCGAGCAGCGCGACGGTGCCGTGGAACGCCGCGAACACGCCGCCGCGGTCGATGTCGCCGACGACGATCGTCGCGAGGTCGCGCGCTCGGGCCAAGCCGAGGTTGGCCAGGTCGCCCTCGCGCAGGTTGATCTCGGTCGGTGAGCCGGCGCCCTCGCAGATCACGACGTCGTACTCGGCGCGGAGCGAGTCGTAGGCCTCGAGGACGTGCGTTCGCAGCCGGAGCTTGAGGTCCTGGTAGGAGAGCGCGTCGGCGTCGGCGTACCCGCGGCCGAGCAGCACGACCTGACTGCGGCGGTCGCAGCCCGGCTTGAGCAGCACGGGGTTCATCCGCGGGTCCGGCGTGATGCCCGCGGCCGCCGCCTGCATCGCCTGCGCACGGCCGATCTCGGCGCCCTCGCCGGTCTCCGGATTCACGCAGACGGCCGAGTTGTTGGACATGTTCTGCGCCTTGAAGGGCGCGACGGACACGCCTTGGCGCGCGAGCCAGCGGCAGATTCCGGCGGTGAGGACCGATTTGCCGGCGTCCGACGTCGTGCCCGCGACGAGCAATGAGCCTCGAACGCGCTCAGCCATGCCGCAGGCCTCTGCGTCCGAGCAGCGCGCCCGCGGAAAGGAGTACGGCCGCGCTGGTGCCGACGGCCTTCGAGAGCTTGTTCGCACGGGCGATGTCGAAGCCGCGCGGTGAACGGCCGTTGCCCAGCTGCGGACGCTCCTCCACCTGCGTGCCGTACACGTTCGTGCCGCCGAGCCGCAGACCCAGCGCACCCGCGGCCGAGGCCTCGCAGTGCCCTGCGTTCGGGCTCGGGTGGCTGCGCGCGTCGTGCCGCAGCACCTGCCAGGTCTGCTGCCGTAGCCCGCCGACGATCGGCGCGGCGGCGACCGTGAGCAGTCCGGTCAACCGCGCGGGCGCGAGGTTGAGCACGTCGTCGAGTCGCGCGGAGGCCCAGCCGAAGTTCGTGTAGCGCGTGTTGCGGTGGCCGACCATGGCGTCGAGCGTATTCGCCGCGCGGTACGCCAGCAGGCCCGGCGTGCCCGCGACCGCGCCCCAGAACAGCGGCGCGACGACGGCGTCCGAGGTGTTCTCGGCCACCGACTCGATGACCGCACGAGCCAACGCGGTCTCGCTCAGCCCGCGTGCGTCCCGGCCGCACAGTCGAGGCAGCCGCTCCCGCGCTCCCGGCAGGTCGCCTTGCTCCAGCAGCTCCCCGATGGCGTCCGCCTCGCTGCGCAGCGAGCGTGCGCCGATCACCGTCCACGCGGCCGTCGCGGTCGCTGCCAGGGCGAGTCCGCGCCGTCGCCCGATCGCCTTGTCGACCGCGGCACCGAGCGCGGCGGATCCGCCCACGCAGACCGCCGTGTAGAGCACGCCCCGCATCCGCGAATCCGCGTAGCAGGCCTGCTCGAACTTGCGCGCCGCCCGGCCGAAGAGGGCGACGGGATGGCCCTGCTGCGGGTCGGCGAGTATCGAGTCGGCCGCGTAGCCGGCGAGGAGACCGGCCGCTAGGGCTGTGGCGGAGGCCGTGGTGGTGGACCGGGTCTGCGTGCTCACTCGGGGATCGTAGCGACTCGGGGGCGAGTTGGATGCCCCCGGCCTGGGACGCGATGATGGCCGCATGACCGACGCGCCCGACCTCAGGCATCACGGAGATCGCGAGGTCGGCCCCGGCCTGGTCGATCTGGCGGTCAATGTCCGGATTCCGGCCCCGCCGCGCTGGCTGCTCGACCGGATCGCCGCCACGCTGCCGGGGCTCGCGGCGTACCCGGATGCGACGGACGCCACATCTGCCGTCGCCCGGCTGCACGGACGTCCGGCGGACGAGGTGCTGCTCACGTCGGGTGCCGCGGAGGCGTTCGTCCTGCTCGCGCGGGCGCTGCGGCCGAGGCGCGCCGTGGTCGTGCACCCGCAGTTCACCGAGCCGGAGGCCGCACTGCTGGCCGCCGGTCACGAGGTCTCACGCGTACTGCTCGCCGCCGAGGACGGCTTCCGACTCGAGGCCGCGCTCGTGCCTGAGGACGCCGATCTCGTCGTCCTCGGCAATCCGACTAATCCGACCGGAGTGCTGCATCCGGCGACGGATCTCGCGGCGCTCGCGAAGCCGGGTCGGACTCTCGTCATCGACGAGGCCTTCATGGACGCCGTCCCCGGCCAGCCCGAATCCTTGGCCGCGGCGCGGCTGCCCGGTCTCGTGGTCCTTCGAAGCCTGACGAAGACCTGGGGTCTGGCCGGTCTCCGCATCGGCTACGCAGTCGGCGACGCCGTTGTGCTCGCCGAGCTGCGGGCGGCTCAGCCGCTCTGGTCGGTCTCCAGTCCCGCGCTCGCGGCGGCGATCGCGTGCAGCGAGCCCCGCGCGCTGGCCGAGGCGGAAGAACTCGCCGCGGCGGCGGATGCGGACCGGCACTACCTGGAGCGGCGGCTGCTGGAGCTCCCGGGTATCACGCTGCCCGCGCGGGACCACGCTCGTGCGCCGTTCGTGCTCTTACACGCCGAGGGAGCGGACAAGCTGCGCTTCAGGCTGCGTGAGCACGGCTTCGCGGTCCGCCGCGCGGACACGTTCCCAGGCCTCGGCCCCGACTGGCTGCGCATCGCCGTGCGCGGCCGGGACGTGACCGACGCGCTAGTCGCGGCGCTGGGAGAGCTCGGCGGCTAGCACCGGCTCGGCCGACGCGGGGGCGGGCGGCTCGGAGTACGGCGGTGTCGGCACCTGGTCCTCGAAGACCCCCGGCGGGCCGATCACGGCCGTCAGGATCGTCGAGTTGGGCAGCAGCAGTTCGCCGTGGGCCGTCTCCAGGCGCACGTAGGTGAGCGTCATGTCGACGACCTCGCCGGTGTACGGCCCGCCGATCGGGCCCGAGCGGATCGAGATCTTCTGGCCGACCGAGACCGGCCGCACGATCAGCAGGATCAGGCCCGCGAAGAGGTTGTTGAGCGACTGCTGCGCCGCGATGCCGAGGATCACACCGGTGATCGAGGCGCCGAGCGCCAGCCGCCCGATCGGTACGTTGAGCGCGCCGAGCGTGCCGAAGATCACCAGCAGGTAGCCGGCGACCAGGCAGATCCAGCGCAGGCCCACCTTCCGGTCGTCGCCCACCCTCGAGGGCACGACCTTCAGGATCTCCTTGGTGGCCGAGCGCACCGCGACCACGCCGGCGGCGAAGAAGATCACCGCGCCGGCGATCGCGCAGATGGTGGCGATCGTGCGCTGTTGCTGGAAGTAGGCGACGGGGGCGGTGGAGCCGAGCACCCCGCCGGAGGCGGTGGTGAGCGCGAGGGCGAGGCAGGCGACCACGGCCGCGGCCAGGGCGCGTCGGAAGTCGGCGCTGATCGCGTGGTTGAGCGCGGTCAGGTGCTGCTGCCACGGATCGAGCGAGTCGTCCTCGCGCTCCTTGTCGGGCTGTTCAGGAGTGGCGGACATGAGAGCATCGTAGCGAGTGGACGCGGAACTTGATTATGACTAAGTGTGACATAGTGTGACTAAGCGTTGGAATATAGCTGAAGGCGAGCTGTTGGCATGAGCGATCCCCTGGAGGGAGAGGTCGTCGAACCCGGCCCCGGCGAGGGCGGTGGTCGGCCGGGAGGCCATCCGCTGATCCCGGCGAGCCGCTGGCGCAAGATGTGGCTGCTTCCGGTGCTCTTCGGCGCGGCCGGGATGGCGCTCGGCGTGCTCGTGCTGATCTGGCCGGGCCACACCGTCAAGGCCCTGACCGTCCTGTTCGGCGTCTACCTGCTGCTCACCGGCGGCTACCGGCTCGTCGCGGCGATCCAGCTGCACGGCGTGGACCCGGTGGCGCGGATGGTCGCCCTCGTGCTCGCGGTGCTCTCCGTCGGCTTCGGCGTGATCTGCCTCGCGCAGCCGTTCAACGCGGCGGCCAGCCTGGCCCTCGTCGTCGGCCTCTTCTGGCTGGTCAGCGGCGCGCTCACCGCCTTCGGGGCCAGGCAGCGGGCGCGTAGCACGCCGGGCCGCTCGCCGGGCTTGACCGGCGGCGTCTTCGCCATGATCGTCGGCGTGCTGATCATGCTCTTCCCCGGCGCCAGCCTGGTCGTGCTCGCCTGGATCCTCGGCCTGTGGCTGATCTTCTTCGGCGGCACGGCGCTCGCCACCGGACTGGCCGCGCGCAAGCTGCTGGCGAAGGTCAAAGAGGTGGCCAATACTGCCGCGCTGTACTGGCCATAGCCGCGCTGCGCCGCTGTACTGGCCATGGCCGACCGCAGACGCACAGGAACTCGCCCCCGAACTGGCCGAACTGCGCCGCGGGATCCACCGCGAACCAGAACTCGGCCTCGTGCTCCCGCGCACGCAGGAGAAGGTGCTCGGCGCGCTCGACGGCCTCGGCCTGGAGCTGACGCTCGGCACGTCGCTGAACTCGGTCACCGGCGTGCTGCGCGGCGCCAAGCCGGGACCGACCGTGCTGCTGCGCGGGGACATGGACGCGCTGCCGCTGCGCGAGAGGGCGGTGCACGATGTTCAGGTCTCGCGCTTCGACGGCGTGATGCACGCGTGCGGCCACGACCTGCACACGAGCATGCTGGTCGGCGCGGCCCGGCTGCTCTCGGCGCGGCGCGAGAGCCTGGCCGGGAACGTGCTGTTCATGTTCCAGCCCGGTGAGGAGGGCGAGGACGGCGCGGGGCACATGCTCGCCGAGGGAGTGCTGGACGCGGCCGGGTCCGCGCCGGACGCCGCGTACGCGCTGCATGTGCTCAGCTATCAGGTCCCGCGCGGCGTGTTCACCGCGAAGGCCGGGCCGCTGATGGCCTCCTGCGCCGACCTTCGGGTGACCGTGCGCGGCAAGGGCGGTCACGGCTCGTCCCCGTACCGCGCGAACGACCCGATCCCGGCCGCGTGCGAGATGGTGACGGCGATTCAGACCGCTGTGACGCGCAAGTTCGACATCTTCGACCCGATCGTGGTGACCGTCGGCTCCTTCCACGGCGGCACGAAGGAGAACATCATCCCCGAGACCGTGCACTTCGACGCGACGGTCCGCACCTTCTCGCAGGCCACGCAGGAGAAGGTGCGTCCGGTGCTGCTCGAACTGATTCACGGCATCGCGCGGGCGCACGGGCTTGAGGTCGACGCGAGCTTCGAGGGCCTGTACCCGGTCACGGTCAACAACGCGACGGCGGTCGACACCGTGCAGCACACCGTCGGCGAACTGTTCGGCGAGCAGCGCTTCGAGCGGATGTCGAACCCGCTCGCGGGCGCCGAGGACTTCTCACGGGTGCTCGAGCGCGTGCCCGGCGCGATGGTCTTCCTCGGCGCGGCCATCGAAGGCCGGGACGCGGAGACGGCCCCGTCGAACCATTCGCCCGAGGCCGCGTTCGACGACAGCGTGCTGCCGGACGGCGCCGCGCTGCTCGCCCAACTCGCCCTGGGCCACGTGGGCTGACGCGTCACGGTGATCCCAGGCGATACACTGTGCAACGCGGCGAGTCGGTCGGGCGACCGCGAGCGTGCCGGGTGACCGGCGCGTTCGAGGAAAGTCCGGGCTCCACACGGCAGGGTGGTTGGTAACGCCAACCCGGGGTGACCCGCGGGACAGTGCCACAGAAAACAAACCGCCGCCCGGGCCCGACAGCCCGCGGCGGTAAGGGTGAAACGGTGCGGTAAGAGCGCACCAGCGCCCACGGTGACGTGGGCGGCTCGGTAAACCCCACCCGGAGCAAGGTCGAGAAGGGCCGGACAACGTCCGGCCCGCGCAGACGCCTGAGGGCTGCCCGCCCGAGTCTGCGGGTAGACCGCTGGAGGTGCGCGGCGACGCGCATCGTAGATGGATGGTCGCCACGCGCCCCGTTCGCGGGACGCGTACAGAACCCGGCTTACAGACCGGCTCGCCGCCTGAGACTTCGATCCGCACCCCTTGCGTGTCCCGAAGAACCGGTGCTACGTTCCTCCGCATCGAATCAGTTCGACGACGCGGACGGAGGCCCGAGTGGCCGTCACCATCGTGGATGTGGCCAAGCTGGCCGGCGTGTCCCGGAGCACCGTGTCGTACGTGCTGAGCGGGGCCCGCTCGATCTCGCCGGAGACCCGGCAGCGGGTCGAACAGGCCATTGCGGAACTGCAGTACCGGCCGCACGCCGGGGCGCGCTCGATCCGCAGCGGGCGCAACGGCGTGATCGCGATGGCGCTGCCCATGGTGCACGGTCCGCACAACCAGGTGCAGATGCCGTACGTGTGGTCGGCGCTGACCGCGGCGCAGGACCTCGGTTTCAAGATGCTGATGCTGACCGACGACGACGGCGAGTCGGCCATCCGCGACTCGGTGATCGGCTCGCAGGTCGACGGCGTCATGCTGATGGAGGTGCAGCGGCACGATCCGCGGGTGCCGCTGCTCGGCTCGCTCAAATGCCCCGCGGTGCTGGTCGGAACCCCCGACGACAGCGCCCGGATGCCCTACGTTGACTTCGACACCACGCTGGCCGGCCGGCTGTGCGCCGAGCACCTGCTCGAGCTCGGGCACCGCGGCGTCGGCTACCTCGGCCAGTCCCCGGCCACCTTCCGGCGCGACGTGGCCTACGCGGTGCACGCCAGGGACGGCGCGCTGTCCACGCTGCGCGCGGCCCGGGCCCGAACGGCCTGGGCGGCGTGCGACGGACAGCCGGGCGACGTGGTGCGGGCGGTGGACCAGCTGCTCGCCAAGGTCCACGGCCTGACCGGGCTGATCGTCTACAACGAGCGGGCGCTGCCGCTGGTCCTGGACCGGCTGACCGGTCTCGGCCTGCGGGTGCCCGAGGACGTCTCAGTCGTGGCCATCTGCCCGGACGACGAGGCCGAGCGGCTCCGGCTGCCGGCCACCTGCGCGTCCCTGCCGGTGGAGGAGCTGGCGCGCACCGCGGTCCGGCTGCTCGCCGGGCAGGTCAACGGTGAGACCTCGGCGTCGGTGACGATCCTGCCGCCGACCCTGAAAGTCCGCGACACCACCGCGCCGGCCCCGGCCCGCGCGGGCTGATCCGCTCCATCGTTCACTGTGCCCTGCCCCATGTGATCCACGTCTAGCTTCGAATCGATTCGAAAGGTTAAGGCAATGACAAAGTCGTCTCGCCGCCGTGCCGTGGCGGTCGTCTCCGCCGCATCGGTAGCCCTGCTCGCGCTGGCGGGCTGCTCGTCATCGAGCACGAGCAGCAGCGGCGGGTCCGCGCCGCTCACCTTGACGGAGATGGACTACTACGGCTCCGCACCGCAGAACTCGCAGATCCAAGGCGTGCTCACCCAGTGCGGAAACCAGGCCGGCGTCAAGGTGACCCACGAGGAGGCCCCACGCGCCCAGCTGGTGCCCAAGCTCCTGCAGGACGCCGCCGCGCGCACCCTGCCCGACCTGATGCTGGTGGACAACCCGGACCTGCAGCAGCTGGCCTCGACCGGCGGGCTCGTCTCCCTGTCCGCGAACGGGCTGACCACCACCGGCCTTTACCCCTCGATCGTCTCGGCCGGCCAGTACTAGGGCCAGACCTACGGCATCGCCCCGGGTGTCAATGACCTGGCTCTGTACTACAACAAGGACCTGTTCACGAAGGCGGGCCTCACCCCGCCGACCACCTGGGCCCAGCTCAGCGCCGACGCCAAGGCCTTGACTTCTGGCTCGCGCAAGGGAATAGCGTTCTCCGCGGCGGCCACCGAGGAGGGCAGCTTCCAGTTCGAGCCCTTCTTCTGGTCCGCCGGAGCCGATCTCAAAACGCTCAACTCGCCGCAGGCCGTACAGGCCCTGACGCTCTGGCAGACGCTGGTGAGCGGCGGGTACGCCTCGAAGTCGGTGGTCAACTGGACCCAGTCGGACGCCGAGGCCCAGTTCCAGGCGGGCAACGCGGCGATGATGGTCAACGGCCCCTGGCAGCTGCCGCTGCTCAACGCGGCGAAGGGCCTGAACTTCGGCGTCGTCTCGATTCCGGTGCCGGCCGCCGGACAGCCCTCCGTCTCCCCGCTCGGCGGCGAGGTGTGGGCTGTCGGTCACACCGACTCGGCCGAGGAGCAGAAGGCCGTCGCGGTCGTCAAGTGCCTACTGACCCCGTCGATGAGCTCTGAGTGGTCTAAGGACGCGGGGTACATCCCGAGCAACGAGGCCTCCGCTGCGGCGCTGGCGACCTCCGACCCGCAGCTGGCGCCGTTCATCGCCGAGGTGGGGACGGCGAAGGCGCGCACGGCCGAGCTCGGGACGCAGTACCCGAAGGCAAGTACTGGGTTGTGGACCGCGATCCAGCAGGCGCTGGCCGGCGGCACCTCGCCGCAGGCCGCCCTGTCCCAGGCGCAGAGCCAGGCCGGAACCGGATCCTGATCCATGGCCTCGATGCTCAGCGAGAAGGCCCCCGTCACCATCGCGGCGGGGGCCGCCCCGAGGCGCCGCGGCCGTCGCACCGCGTGGCGCGCGGCCGGGTTCGTGGTCCCGGTGTGGCTCTACGTGCTCTGCTTCTACGTCTATCCGCTGGCCTCGAACGTGAAGATGGGCTTCCAGAACTACTCGGTCGCCTCGTTCTACACCGGGTCGGCGCCGTTCATCGGCTTCGCCAACTACGCCGCGGTCTTCCGTAACCCGCAGTTCGTGTCGATCATCGTCAACACCGTGCTGTTCACGCTCGGGTCGCTGGCCTTCCAGTTCGCGATCGGCATGGCGCTGGCGGTCTTCTTCCGCCGCGTCTTCCCGCTCGGCGGCGTGCTGCGCTCGCTGCTGCTGGTGCCGTGGCTGCTGCCGCTCGTGGTCTCCGGCACCGTGTGGCGCTGGATGATGTACAACGACTCCGGCGTGATCAACTACACGCTGCTGCACCTGCACCTGATCGGCCAGCCGGTGCCGTGGCTGGCGAGCACGAACATGTCGCTGGTCGCGGTGATCATCGTGAACATCTGGGTCGGCATCCCGTTCAACATGGTCATCCTCTACGGCGGCCTGCAGGCCCTGCCCGAGCAGGTCTTCGAGGCGGCCGCGCTGGACGGGGCGAACGCCTGGCAGCGCTTCACCCGGATCACGCTGCCGATGCTGCGGCCGGTGATCCTGGTGGTGCTGACGCTCGGGTTGATCTACACGGTCAAGGTCTTCGACGTCATCATGATCGTCACCCAGGGCGGGCCGGCGAACTCCTCGCAGACGCTGACCACGTTCGCCTACGACCTGTCCTTCAACCAACTGCTGTTCGGTCAGGGCGCGGCCGTCGGCAACATCCTGATCCTGGTCGCGGTGGTGTTCGCGGCGATCTATCTGCGCGCGGTTCGCGACGACGGAGAGGCACGACGATGAACGCCAGGACACGTCGGATCCTCGGCAC